>OASY01000004.1_pt1 | contig 343851 bp, 240 predicted proteins | sample 1501231 | NCBI WGS metagenome assembly OASY01 (sample SAMEA2579917, study PRJEB22360) | human gut metagenome | biome: human gut; feature: human-associated habitat; material: faeces | place: Denmark | collected 2008/2010 | reverse complement strand
TATAGCAGAACTGTAAAATATAAAAGAGGTTGTGCCAACGTTTTGACACAACCTCCACATTTTTATTTGTTATTTACTTGTGGCTTGGTGGCAACAGTATTTATTGTGCAATAAATAACTGCTGTGTATGAGGAAAATAAACGATTTTTTTGTTGCTCTTTTAGCGTAAAGATGTTATCTTCGTTTATTGTTCAACCTTAAAACGGAAAACCATGCATACAAAACTAGTAAGTCTTTTCATAGCGTTGTTTCTGTGTTTGCCATTGTTTGCACAGAAAGAGTCAGTCCCCAGAATAGATAGTGAGGGAGTTTATTTAATTCCCGATGAGATGCCGAAGTTTCCGGGAGGCATGCAAGCCATGATGAAATACTTGGCAACTAACGTAAAATACCCTGTCGAAGCCCAGAAGAAAGGAGTTTCCGGTCGGGTGATTATCCAGTTCGTAGTGATGGAAGATGGAACACCGGGACAGGGAAAGGTAGTGAGAGGAGTTGATCCCCTGTTGGATGAAGAGGCTTTGCGCGTGGTGAAAACAATGCCTAAATGGTCACCCGGAATGGCGGATGGCAAGGCTGTCAAAGTGCGTTTCACTATTCCTGTAATGTTCAGCCTGTCGAAAAAGCAAAATGGCAATACTCCGAATATGAATATTCCTGAACTTACTGTCCCTAGCGGTCAGGAAGTCACTAATAAGAGTCTGGAGGGAGTATGGCAAAGCTGTCTTGTGCAGCCCGGTGCACATGATTTTCGGATTGCATTATTACCGGTCTTAAAAGTAATTTCTGCCGATAAAACATTTATAAACATCATGACACGTGGCAGGGATGCGAAATCGAATGCCATTATATTTTCCCAGGGAGAGTATCGTTTGCCTTCAGACAGCGTGTATGTCGAGATATTGGGAAAATCGTCCGATCCTGTTTTCGTTCCGGGAACAGAGAATGAAATTAGTGTTGAACGTCTCCACGACAATCTGATTAAGTTATCGTTCTCAATGCCCGATAAAGAAAAACGATGGGTGGAGTATTGGTTCCGTGTTCCGTCGCCTGATGTGAAGATAATGGCTGATTGATAATTTCTCTCTGTATAGATTTGCCATTGTTGAAGGAAGAGTACATTCGTTTTAGAAGACTTATTTGAAACGATAGTTCCCGGAAAGTTCCGTTTTGAATCGTTGCGGGATCTTATGGAAATTCAAGAAAATACCCTTCACCTTTCACAATGCCCTATTCATCGGCATTAGCGGGTGAAGGGCAGGCTTTCACTTTCCTTTCACCTTTCTACCCTGGTTTTCACAGATTGTCTAGTCTGCTAAATCTTTTATCTATAGTTGGCAGAAGAAGTGTTAGCAGATAGCTTCCAGACTATTATAGGAAAACTTCTTTTCTATAAGGGATAAACTTCCTTTGTATAGGAACCAAACTTTCTTTGCATCATAAGAAAACTATAAATGCAAGCTTTGATTATATAAATGAAACTTGCATTTTTATAATCAAAGCTTTTGTTTTTATAAACGCAACTTGCAATTATAGATTGCATTTAATGAAAAACAAGTTTACATACTGGTAATAAGAAGTTTACCAGTAATCAAAAGAAAGTTTGTTATTAATGAAAAAGAAGTTAGTTAGTAATAAGTGGGAAACAGGTTAGATATGTTTTTAGAAGTAACAGGTGGAGAAGAATTATACAGGGTTAAGAAAACGGAGGGTGAAAGGCGGATGAAAGAGCAGCCTTCACCCGCTAATGCCGATGAATAGGGCATTGTGAAGGGTGAAGGCTGTACTTGTAAAATTGAAAAACAGGTGTTAGAGGGAAATTTACCGATTGGTTACTGTTTATTTCCCCAGTGTGAGATGGTGGGAATAAAGTTGAAACTTTATAATTTTAAGTCTACTCTCTTTCCCCTATAAGAAACAGATTGATCGAATGTCGTAGCATCACCGTCACCACAACCTTTTCCCGGTTCTACAATGATAATGTTGAATTTACGATTTTTCAGCATTCCTTTGTAGTTACCTTGCCGGTCGTTAATCGTCAGGGTACGGTCTTTATCATTCCATTTCATGGCAATGGTAGTGTATGCTCCCTTTTCGTAATTGTAGTTGTCGAACTCATCTTCGTAAAGAGTAAATTCAGCGTCGGCGCCCGGATAAATGCGAAGTGTCAGATTATCCCATTTCTTTTCGGTGGAATATTGTACAGCCGGTCCCCAGGGTAGGATAGAACCAGCACGGACATAGACAGGCATGATGTCGATAGGCACTTCACGCTGGATGGTTTGTCCGCCTTTCAGGCTTTTCCCGGTCCAGAAATCAATCCATTGGGCACCTGCGGGTAGATAAACATCTGTCTTTCCTATCTTATTCATATTCTTCTGATAGCCGTTCTGTTTGTCGTCCTGCCATGTATAAAGCGAATCAGTTACGGGGCGGACAAGGAAATTACGGCCAAACATATACTCTGTATCCATCTCGAGTACTTTCTTATCTTTAGGAAAATCCATCATGAGTGGTCGGATGATACTGCCCGCTTTGTTGGTAACTTCCCATGAAGTGCTGTAGAGATAGGGCAAAAGGCGATAGCGCAGGTGAGTATATTTTTCGAGTGCGTCATAAGCCCAGTCTCCTTTCTTGCCGAACTGGTATATTTCCACAGCTACCGGACTGGAATTGTGTGAACGCATGATCGGCTGGAATGCTCCCCACTGATACCAGCGCACGTGCAATTCATGATAAGCGATATTGTGTACATTATTGTTATATTTCCGTGCGAAGAAGCCGCCTAGGTCGGTATTCCAGTATGGTATGCCGCATAGTGAGTAATTTAGTCCTGCCGCCAGTTGTTTCTTCATCACTTCCCAGGTAGAGACTACATCACCGCTCCATGAATGTGACGCATAACGTTGCTGTCCTAGGAAAGACGAACGTGTGAGCAGGAATACCCGCTTGTCGGAAGTGGTAGCACGTTGATGTTCGTATACACCCTTGTTGGACATCAAAGGGAAAGCGTTGTGCACTCTGCGGAATGAACCTAGATAAGTGGGGGTGTCGAAATCTTTGTCCTTGATTTCCAGATGATCCGGCTCGGTAGAGTCGAGCCACCAACCATCCATACCGAGATCGAAGATGTTCTTTTTCATTTCTGCCCAATACATATCGCGTGCTGTCGGATTGAACGGGTCGTAAGGTTTTACTCCGGCTTTGGGAGGCCATGTCTCGAAGTGAAGCAATGCTTTCAGGCTATCCATTTTCTGGTACATCTCTGTCCACGGACCGAACGAGGCCCATACTGAAATCATGATATGTGCATTCTGTTTATGTACATAGTCGATCATTTCTTTCGGACTTTTGATGCGTGGCGTTCCATAATTAGCATTTCTGTCTTCTCCGTTCGGGAGGAATTTCATGTATTCCGGATCACCCATTTTGTTGATATAGCGTGGGTTTTGGAATTTCATCGAGTTCCAGTTTTCGTTGCATCCCCAATATTGCCAGTCTTGGATGATACCGTCCAAAGGTACTTTCAGTTCACGGTACTTATCTACTACTTCGCAGAGTTCGTCCGGACTTTTATAGCGTTCGCGGCATTGCCAGAATCCCAGTGTCCAGAGCGGATAGAGCGGGGCCTGACCGGTCAGCTCGCGCACTCCGGCTATTACACCGTCCGCATTGCCGCCGTAAATGAAATAATAATCAGCGCAATCGCCTACTTCCGAGTCGAACGACATCTCTTGCGGATTGTCGAGGAAAGTAGTAGGAGAGTAATTATCCCAATAAAGGGCATATCCCTTGACGGAATGAATGAATGGAATGCAGATACTCATATTTTGATTGCGGAGAAACAGTTTCTGATTGCGTTGGTTCACTTTACCCGTCTGCTGCTGTCCCAAACCGTAGATTACTTCGTCTTTATCCAGCAAAAAAGCCTGGCGGACATTGAAAGACGGAACACCTGCATCATTGAAAGGAGTGAATTGTGTTCCGTAATCCTTGTCCGTCAACAGACGTTGGCCGGACGAATCGAAAAAATGGATACCACCAGTCTCCGGGTTCACTTCCACTTGGATAAGACGGCTGCTTAATGTCACATTTTTCCCCTTTTCACCGAAAGAAACAGGAGTTGTCTCGGGCGTTTTGACAATGACCAGACTTTCTTTATTGCAAGATTTCTGACTGGGCGTCTTATAAACCCTGACAATGGAGGGTGAATAAAACTCTACGTTGACATCCATCCCCTGTGTGGCACACTTGATGCCTTGTGAGGTACGCTGTACATTTTGTGCTGTACCATTGCCTGCTGCAACCATTGTTGCACATACAAGCAAGAAACCGGCTTTTCTAATAAGATTCATTTTCATGGTTTTTAAGTACTTTATGATGCAGCAAAAGTAGGGCAGAGGCAAGCAAAACGGACAACAATCAGGTTGAAACAAACAGTAATCACGTTGATTTCTTCGTTTTTTCGGCATATTCTGACGGGCGGCATCCATACATTTCCTGAAAACATTTGCTTAAATAACTGGAACTGCTAAAACCTGTGTGTTCCGCAATTTCTGTAATACTTAGCTTGCCCTCTGTTATCAGTTGTGCTGCCCGTTGCAGACGAATGTTACGGATAAAGAGGCTGGGAGACTGATCGAGCATAGTCACCAGTTTGCGGTATAATCCCGTTCGCTCCATACAGAGGTCGCGGCTTAGTTGCTCCACCGAATAGCCATTGACGTGCAGATTCTGTTCCACCAGTTTGATGGCTTGTGCCAGAAATGCAGATTCTTCTGTGTCCTGTTGCTGATGGTCGGGAGACGTTTCTTCTATGCCACAGGTTAGAGAATTATTTTGTTCGATCAGGTTGCGGATACGGAGTAATAGAATCTCTTCTTTATGCTTGCGTTCCATTTCCTTTCTGCTCCAATAGATATACAATCGGCTACCGGTGAAAGCAATCAGTAATAAAATGACTGCATACAGGATATAAGCCGTGGTTGTTTTCCACCACGGTGCATGGATGGTTAATTTTATTGCTGTCACTTTGCCGTTCCACTGAAGAGGATTGTCCGAGGCCATGACTTTGAATGTATAATCTCCCGGTGGTAAATTGGTGTAAACAGCTTGAAGAAGACCTTTCCCTACAGTCGCATTTCCCTGTCTTCCTGCAAATGTACTCATCCATTGCGGGTCGATACCTTCCAGTTGATAACGGTAGTATGTGCGTTCATGATTGATATAATTCAATGCCGAAAATTCGAAAGTCAGGAAGTTTTGGTTATAGTCCAGTTCGATTTCGGTTGTATAAGGAGCAGCCTTGGACAGGATGATGCGGTTGCCATATTCTTTTCCAGTATTCACTTTCTCTCCATACAAGCGTAAGGCTGTGAAAACCGGCGGATCAGGAAGCATCGGATGAATGGAGTCCTTGTCGGGATGGAATATGCTAAAGCCATCAATACCACCCAGATAGAGAGTACCGTCGGAAGAACTGAATACGGCATCTTTTATGTATTCGCCGTCCAAAGCACCGTCCAACTGATTGAATCGGGTGAAACTGATGTTCTTATTCTCCGGATTTATGTGGATGCGTGTGACACCGTTACTGGTCGTTACCCAGATGTCTCGATATTTGTCCTCAATAATGCCCTGGATAAAGTTATTGCTCAATCCGTTTTCACGATAGAAGATACGTGGGGCAGAGTCGTTTTCGCTGGTAAAAAGTTCCAGTCCGTCAGGAGTTCCTGCCCATGTCCATCCGCGTGTGTCGGTATATAATGTATTGTATACTTTATTTCTGAAATGATGGTTCTTGTTGGGGTTCAACCGATTCAGTATTTCAGGAGAGACAGACGGGATAGCTGCTGACTTTAATACATAGGATTTTTGTTCATTAGCTGTCAGTCGATAAATTCGGGAATGAGCTTTCAGATAGATATTTCCATCTTTATCTTCGGCGAAAGATTCAATATTGATTTCTTCTTCCGGGGAGACGGGAAATGCATTGCGACCTATATGAGTCAGTTTATGCATGGACGGGTGATGATATAATAATCCCCGATTGAAAGTTCCGAGCCATAACCCTCCTTGTCGGTCTTGAAAGATAGTGCTGATTTCGGTAGAGACAATCTGTCCGTTTCCGGTTTCCAATAGGGGGATGTATTTTTGTGTTCCTGTGTGGAGGTCAATCATCCAAAACCCGTGAACGCAACTGATATAGGCTTTCTCACCATTAGGGGTAATGATAAGGGTGTTGAGAGTATAGTTCTGTTCGAAGAGTTTTTTCCATGTGCGCTTGTGGCTATTGAAATAGAATAAACCGCCTTTACGCCCGTTGCGTAGTTGATAGAAGCCGTCTGCACTTTTGACGACGAGAGAAGTATTTTGATATTCAGCCTGTTCGGATGCAGGATAAGCGGCTATGTTGTATACGGTTTTTTGGTCGGCTATGTGGTAACAGGACACTTCGCCTGTGTCATAGAATAAATATAGGGAGGTACTGTCGGCATTCAGGTCCTGCAATTTTCCGGAATACTTGCCGGGCAAGGTTATACGGGTCTTGTTGTTTAATTCCAGTAATTCGTTAGCTATGAGTAGCCAGATGTGTCCTGAATCGTCTACAAAAAGGTCTTCTACGGGGGCTTGTATCTCTCTGTTCTTAAAGTAAGCATCTAAATCAGGAATGTATTCCTCTCTGTACAGGTCAATGCACATCAGTTTGTGAGTATCTTTAATCCATAACAGAGAATCCCCACTCTGGTAAATGCGGTAATGCCCGTTATATTGGTTTAATGGATATACGTATTCCGTGGTGCGGTGAAGATAGCTGAAATGTACACCGTCGTATAGATTTACATTACCGCTGGTGGTGAATACCATTCTTCCGTCGGGCAACTGGAGGATATAACGTATTTGGTTATCACTCAATCCTTGCGACGCATTGATGGTGGTGAACAGGAATTCACCGGCATATATGAACGGTGTCATCCTGAAACAGAAAAATAAGCAGAGCAGAATCCGTATGTTTCTCAAACTATTGGTAGTCATGGCTATGTTTCAAGATTACAAAGATAAAAAAAGTCGGCTTATGAAGCACGACTTTTCTATCTGTTAAAGGCAGTTATTTATCATTCAGCTGATAAAAAGTGGCATTTTGACTTAATTTTGGGCTTTTATGAATGATATTCAGACGAATGTTTGTATATAAAGCTTTACTTTTGCGATGAATCTGACATTATAAACATATCATTACCATGAAAGCAAGATTTGCATTATTTTTATTGTTTGCTATTTTATCATTAAAACTCTCTGTGGTCTTTGCGCAGGAAAACATATTCACCGTCTGGCAGCCGGATTATCAGAAAAGCCCTTATACGGGAATGACTCGTCAGCACTGGATACAGGCAGGCGAGTATTTATTAAAAGGTGCATTTAACTATATACATACATTAGACGATCAAATGTATTTTCCGAAACAGCTGGATAAAACATATCCGAGAAATACGGGAGAAATTCCGGTAGCAAAGCTGGAAGGTCTGGCACGGACTCTATTTGTAGCTGCTCCTCTTTTGAAAGATAATCCAGAACTGGAGATGAACGGGATAAAAGTGGCAGACTATTATCGTTATCAACTGATAAATATCTCTAACCCTGAAAGTAGGAGCTATATTCCGCATCGTACGGGAGGTCCCAGTCAGACATTGTTGGAACTGGGCTCTTTGGCAATCTCGATGAAAGCTGCACAGGAAGTGTTATGGAATCCTCTCACTAAGAAACAGAAAGATTCACTGGCTGCTACCATGTTGAGTTATGGAGAGGGACCGACTATTGGTTCCAACTGGATGTTTTTCAATGTCTTTATCTTGAGTTTTCTGAAAGATCAGGGATATGCCGTGAATGAAAGCTATCTGGAGTCGAACCTGCAAAAACTTCTCGCACGCTATCGGGGCGAAGGCTGGTACAATGACGCTCCGGCTTATGACTATTATAGTGCGTGGGCTTATCAGACTTACGGACCTATTTGGGCGGAAATGTTCGGGAAGAAACAATACCCTCAATATGCAAGGCAGTTTATGGAAAATCAGTATGACATGGTTGATAATTATCCATTTCTGTTCAGCCGTGATGGCAGGATGAATATGTGGGGACGGAGTATTTGTTATCGTTTTGCCGTTACTGCTCCTTTGTCTTTGTATGAATATGACAAAAGTGGTAATGTGAATTATGGATGGATGAGAAGGATAGCTTCTTCTACGTTGTTGCAATTTTTAGAACGTCCGGAATTTCTGGAAGATGGTGTTCCGACAATGGGTTTCTACGGACCTTTTGCTCCTGCTGTTCAGATTTATAGTTGCCGGGGTAGTGTTTATTGGTGCGGAAAAGCTTTTCTTAGTTTGTTGTTGCCGGAAAACTCTAACTATTGGTCGGCTACAGAAAATAACGGTCCTTGGGAGAAAGAACTGAAAAAAGGGGAAGTGTATAATAAGTTCCAGCAGGGAACTAATCTATTGATAACCAATTACCCGAATTGTGGCGGATCTGAAATGCGTTCATGGTGTCATGAGACTGTGGCAAAAGATTGGCAGAAATTCCGGAGTACCGAAAATTATAATAAACTGGCTTACCATACAGAGTTCCCCTGGATGGCAGATGGGAAGAATGGGGAGATTTCCATGAATTATGGAACAAGGAATAAAAAAGGGGAATGGGAAGTGTTGCGGTTGTATACGTTCAAAAGTTTCGAAAATGGAATTTATCGTCGTGACGCTGTGCTCGAAACGGATAGCACTGTGAAGTATCAGTTGGCGGATATTCCTCTGCCGGATGGAATTCTGCGGGTAGATAAGGTGACTGTTTCAGAACCGGCGGAGATTTGTTTGGGACATTATTCCCTGCCTCGTCTGGATTCCGATATAAAGGAAACAGGTTGTAAGGTGGGTAAACAGAATATTCCGGTACTCTCTAACGGAAAATATGAATTGGCAATGATACCATTGACAGGTTGGGAGAAAACATATACGGTATATCCGGAGGGAGTGCATCCTGTAAGTGAGAAATGTGCATTAAATATGGTTTCCGATCAGTTATCCGGTGAAAAAATATATGTGACACTTCAATTATGGAAGAAGAATGAGAAAAGAGGTTTTACTTCAAAAGAGCTGACACCGGTGAAATCTGTCCATGTGTCAGAGGATAAGAAACTGGTGACGGTTTGTTTATCAAACGGTGAAATAAAAACTATTTCGTTTGAGTAATGAATCCCATTCAAGTAACTGATATTTAATTAAGAAACATATTGCTATCATGAAAGAGAAGATTGTTTGGATTTTTGTCGTTTTATATCTATGTAGCTTTCATTTGAATGCCCAAAATGCAGAAAATAATCCTACTGGCGGTGGGTATCAAGTTGCAGCTGAAGGAGCTTGGTGTTGGTTTGCCGATCCGAGAGCCTTGCATTATGAAAACAAGGAGGGAACTATAAATAAGACATATATCGGTTACATCGATATTCATGGTAATATAAAGGCGATGCAGTATGACTTTCAAAAGAAGGAACAGGAAGAAGTTTTGATCCGTTCGTATTTTCAGCCGGACGATCATAACAATCCCACTTTTCTTGTATTGCCCGATGAAAGAATCATGATTTTCTATTCAAGACATACGGATGAACCTTGTTTTTATTACAGAGTCTCCCGAATACCGGGGGATATTACTACTTTAGGTGAAGAAAAGAGGATTGAAACAAAAAATAATACGACTTATCCTTCTCCGTTTATTCTGTCGGATGATCCTGAACATATTTATTTATGCTGGCGTGGAATCGGTTGGCATCCGACTATTGCCAAGCTTTCATTACCGGACGACAAAGATGAGGTGGATGTAGTATGGGGACCGTATCAAATCGTACAATCTACCGGCGCCCGTCCGTATGCGAAATACATGTCTAACGGGAAAGATAAGATTTATTTGACTTACACCACGGGACATCCGGATAATGAACTTCCCAACTTCCTTTATTTTAATTATATCGATATCAAAACATTGCAGTTGACTGATGTCAGGGGAACCGTACTTTCTACTATTGCCGACGGCACATTTAAGGTGAACAAGACAGGTGATTATGCGAAACAATACCCGTCTACGGTAGTGGATAATCCTTCTGAACGTGACTGGGTATGGCAAATAGCTTCGGACAGGAACGGAAATCCGGTGATAGCAATGGTACGTATCAGCGATAATAAAGAATCTCATGATTATTACTATGCAAAATGGAACGGACACGAGTGGAAAAAGACTTTTCTTATTAATGCCGGTGGACATTTTCATCAGACGCCGAATTTAGAAAAGTGTTATAGTGCCGGTATGGCTATCGATCCGTCGAATGTTAATGAGGTATATTGCTCATTACCGGTAGAGGGAAAATATGGTAAGGTGTATGAGATTGTAAGATTTATCATGAGTGAAGATGGAGAGGTTATTTCTAAGGAGGCAGTCACAAAAGACTCGCAACTGAATAATGTCCGTCCTTATATGATACCGGCTTCAGAGGGTACCCCATTGCGGCTGACTTGGATGTATGGCAACTATTATGATTGGATTGTCAGTTTACAACATCCACAAGGCTATTCTACAGGAATAGCCTGCGACTTCAAAGGATTCCCCGATAGAAAAAAGAAGAAGATGATAGCGGCATCCGGCAAAGAAATACGATTTGATCCTGAAAAACCTTTTGTGCTGGAACAGACGATTACTCTTGGCGCAGATAATTATCAAGGTTGCTTGTTGCAACTCGGTGATCTGGAATATTATCTAAACGGAGAAACGATGAAACCTGAAATCAGATATAAAGGGAAGGTATATACCAGCACAAATGTATTGGGAACATCGGATTGTTGGAAAACACAGGCTCGTGGAACCGGTGGCAAGTGGTATACTCCGCAGAAATATGGGGAGGTTCGTTTGAGGATGGAATATAAGAAAGGTGTTTTATGTGTATATATAAATGACTTGCTCGATCAGAGAATTGACTTTGATTGAAAGCGAGCGAACTCTTTTATGGAGTGGGCTAATAAGTGGAATCCTCGTTTATATCGTATTATATAATAAATGAGGACTAAGTTCGAAGTACAAATTCTCCATAATATCATACATTTAATAGAGAATGATTGTTTTTAGCCCTTTTTTGACATATAAGTAGACCTTTATATTTTATGTATCATCTATCTTTGTAGACAAGAAATCTTATTTAATATCATGAATATGAATAGACATTGTGGAATAATTAAGTTTATATTATTAGGGGTGGTTTGTATATCATTACTGCCTGTATCAGTGCATGCACAGAAGTATACGGAGTTTATCCCCGGTGAAGTTTGGAAAGATACGGACGGGAATCCGATCAATGCCCATGGTGGTGGACTTTTATATCATAACGGCACTTACTATTGGTATGGCGAATACAAGAAAGGGAAAACCATTTTGCCTGACTGGGCTACGTGGGAGTGTTATCGTACGGATGTGACCGGAGTAGGTTGTTACTCTTCTAAAGACTTGCTGAATTGGAAATTTGAGGGTATTGTACTTCCGGCAGTTAAAGACGATCCGAATCATGACCTGCATCCCTCCAAAGTATTGGAACGTCCGAAAGTGGTTTATAATAAGAAAACGGGCAAATTTGTAATGTGGGCCCATGTGGAAAGTGCTGATTACAGTAAGGCTTGTGCCGGAGTGGCAGTTTCCGATTCTCCTGTCGGTCCGTTCGTTTATCAGGGAAGTTTTCGTCCGAACAATGCGATGAGCCGCGATCAGACTGTTTTTGTGGATGATGATGGACGTGCTTATCAGTTTTATTCTTCAGAAAATAATGAAACGATGTATATCAGCCTTCTGACTGATGATTATCTGAAACCGAGCGGACGTTTTACACGCAATTTCGTAAAAGAATCGAGAGAGGCTCCGGCAGTATTTAAATATAATGGTAAATATTATATGTTGAGTTCCGGTTGTACTGGCTGGGATCCTAATATAGCCGAGATCGCAGTAGCCGATTCTATTATGGGAACATGGAAGACAATCGGAAATCCTTGTACGGGACCGGATGCGGATAAAACGTTTTATGCCCAGAGTACTTATGTCCAGCCTGTTGTCGGAAAGAAGAATGCATATATTGCCATGTTCGACCGTTGGAAGAAGAAGGATTTGGAAGATTCCCGTTATGTATGGCTGCCTGTGTTGGTAAAAGATGGGAAAATAACTATCCCTTGGCATGAAAAATGGAACCTTTCTATCTTTGACAAATAAAAAATAAATATGAAACGGATACTGCTACTACTTTGCGGAATAATGCTCGTTCCCGTTATTGCCTGTTCCCAGCATTTGGTTGAAGTGGGAAAGGGATATAGCTGTACTTCGGTCAATACGACGGTCTTTCGGAATAATTCGCTGGTTACACACGGTGATGAACAATATATCAGTTATTACGATAACGATGGCTATCTGGTACTTGGAAAGCGGAAACTGGATTCGGAACAATGGACATTACATCGCACCCAATATCAGGGAAATGTGAAGGATGCTCATAATATAATTAGTATGATGATAGATGGAGAAGGATACATGCACGTATCTTTTGACCATCACGGACATCCATTGAATTACTGCCGGAGCATTGCTCCCGGTTCTTTGGAACTGGGGGATAAAATGCCCATGACCGGAGTTGACGAAGGAAATGTCACCTATCCGGAGTTCTATCCTTTATCCGGAGGAGATTTATTGTTTGTTTACCGCTCCGGTTCTTCGGGTCGTGGAAATCTGGTAATGAACCGTTATTCGCTGAAAGAACACAAATGGACTCGTGTGCAGGATATACTGATCGACGGAGAAAATAAACGGAATGCCTATTGGCAGTTATATGTTGATGAGAAAGGGACGATTCATCTTTCATGGGTATGGCGCGAGACCTGGCATGTGGAAACAAACCATGATATTTGTTATGCCCGTTCTTTTGATAATGGGGTAACTTGGTATAAGACGAGTGGAGAACGATATGAACTCCCGATCAAATTGTCCAATGCGGAGTATGCCTGTCGTTTACCTCAAAACTGTGAGTTGATTAATCAGACGAGCATGAGTGCTGATGCAGGAGGAAATCCGTATATAGCTACTTATTGGCGGGAACCCGATAGTGATGTTCCTCAATACCGCATCGTCTGGAATGACGGGAAGATGTGGCATCAACGGCAGATAACCGATCGCCAGACACCTTTTACCTTGAAGGGTGGAGGTACGAAAATGATCCCTATTGCCCGTCCGCGTATTGTGGTAGAAGGTGGAGAAGTCTTTTATATTTTCCGTGACGAAGAACGGGGAAGCCGTGTGTCGATGGCACATGCGACTGATGTGGGTACGAGTAAGTGGACGATAACGGATCTGACGGATTTTTCGGTGGATGCCTGGGAACCCTCTCATGATACGGAACTTTGGAAAAAGCAGCGGAAACTGCATCTCTTTGTACAACACACCCGTCAGGGAGACGGTGAACGCACAGCGGAAATTGAGCCTCAAATGATATATGTATTGGAAACGGATATGGATACAAATAAATAAAGATATGAAGAAACTATATGCAACTCTTTTTTCTGCACTCTTTCTAGGCGGTGCAATCTGTGCAAGTTGTACGGATAAGAAGGATGCTTCTGCTGAAGAAGTGATAAACACTATTCATAAAGTGAATAATTATTGGCAGACGAATCATCCGGAACACGGACGTTCTTTTTGGGATAATGCCGCCTATCACACCGGAAATATGGAAGCTTATTTTTTGACTAAGCAGCCGGAGTATTTGGAATACTCGAAAGCCTGGGCGGAACATAATGAATGGAAAGGGGCAAAATCAGATCATAAGGAAAACTGGAAGTACAGTTACGGTGAAAGTGATGATTATGTGCTTTTCGGTGACTATCAGATTTGTTTTCAGACGTATGCCGATCTCTATAATATGGAACCGGATACACAGAAAATAGCCCGTGCCCGCGAAGTGATGGAATATCAGATGAGTACCCCCAATCATGATTATTGGTGGTGGGCAGATGGCTTATATATGGTCATGCCGGTCATGACAAAGATGTATAACATTACTAAGAATCCGCTCTATTTGGAGAAACTGCATGAATACCTCGCCTATGCTGATAGTATTATGTATGATGAAGAGGCCGGACTTTATTACCGGGATGGAAAATACGTGTATCCTAAACACAAAAGTGTGAACGGCAAAAAGGATTTTTGGGCACGTGGAGACGGCTGGGTATTGGCCGGATTGGCAAAAGTCTTGAAAGAACTTCCTGAAACAGATAAGTATCGTCCGGAATATATAGATCGTTTCCGTACTCTGGCTAAGTCGGTTGCTGCTTGTCAACAGCCGGAAGGTTACTGGACACGCAGTATGCTCGATCCATTGCATGCACCGGGACCGGAAACCAGTGGGACGGCTTTCTTTACCTATGGTTTACAATGGGGAATCAATAACGGTTTCCTAGATGCTGCAGAATATCAGCCGGTGGTTGAAAAAGCATGGAAATATCTCTCAACAGTTGCTTTGCAGCCTGATGGCAAGATTGGTTATGTGCAACCGATTGGTGAGAAAGCGATACCCGGTCAGGTGGTAGACGCAAACTCCACTTCGAATTTTGGAGTAGGTGCGTTTCTATTGGCAGCCTGCGAACGGGTTCGTTATTTGAATAAATAAATACAGGCACGGATTACACGGGTTTCGCAGCTCTTAGAGGCATGCCTTAATATAAGTCAACAGCGTAATCCGTGTAAGCCGTGCCTAAAATTTAATTCAGCATCAAGCTCATATATGGCTTTAACGGCTGAAGTATTCTATTGGTTAATTCGCTAATATTCATCTGTATATGCGTACCGGGCAGTCGCTCGGTACTATACATGCACTTCCCTTTACACAGGTAATAATAACCGTTATTGACAGATAATTGTTTATCCGATAATTCCAACTGCATTTCATCTTCGGGAAAAGCTGCGGCATAGATTTGCAGCACTTCTTTGGCATTGATGATACGTGCCATGCCTAGCGGATGTTGAGGCTGTTTCTCTTCGGGAGGCAAGATTTGAACCATGCACTTATATCCGGTGTGTTGCCGGATAGCATACAACAGGCTATATTCCACATCTTTATTTTCAGCGCAAAGCTCATTGATAATGATATGTTTGTCTCCTTTATATATAATGGTTATTCCTTTGATTTCGTTTTCCTGTCTGGCTACAAATAAATAACCTCCACTAATGGCAAGATCGGTCATAATAACCTGAAAGTCTTCCGATGTGTGCTGAATACAGCAAGCCCGTTCGGAAAGCTTCTTATTCAAATAGGAATAGACCTCCTCCTGAAATTCTGAAACAACACTGACCGCTATCTCTTTAGAAGGGATAAACTCGGGCGAAACGATCTCTTTAGTTGAATACTTGAATACCGAAGCATATCCCATACGGGCATAATAATCAAACAACCAGGGTTCTGCCGGTATTAATGTGCTGAAGTGTACTCCATTCCGTAACATCCGGGCGAAAGACTGTGATAAAAGCTCGCGCATGACCCCTTTGCTTCGGAAATCGGGATGCGTACAGGCTCCTGAAATATAGGAGGTCTGTACAGTCTCTCCACCAAAAGTCATCGGATAAGGAAGCATTTGAAGGGCAGAGATTACCTCATCACCACTTTTGATGGCAACGTTCACCTCTGTCTTATAGCGTAGTCTGAAGTACATCTCGACGAATTCTTCACTATCGTCAAAACAGACTTTCCACAATGCTTTTACTTGCTCCTTTATCATCATATTTATAAAGAGTTTACCATTTAACCATATTCATGGGATGCTCTTTGAGACAAGCCATGTATTTTTCCAGAATCGTCACCGGTTGGTAAGACAATTTGGCTTTGCGCAAACCTTCGAGACCTAAATCCTCTTCCCGGTTGATATAGATATATTGTTCGGGAATCCGGTTGGCAAATTCATAATTAATCATAGCATACGCGCCTTCAATGCTGGTATCCGCTTTTTCTACATGTACACCGAATGTTTCATGGTTGATAGGCATACCGAATGTGAATGCGACGATTTTAGCGTTCACATGCAAGATACCTCCCGTCAGTCCGAGTGCCTCGAAGTTGTGGAGAGCATAAATCAGGGCGCGACGTTCGTTGCCTGTCCCTTCCTGTTGGTCACAATTATTCACTTTACACCACTCTGCTTCCAGATCCAGACATTCCTGAATACGGTCCGGGGTAATCGGTGTGTATTCATAATCCGGATAAGTGTTGCGGAACCGGTTGATATGATTTCTTTTCGCCTGGAATTTCTTCCCTTTCAGCGTAGATAGATCACTTCTCAAATAAATATAATCCGCATAGTCGCGGTCCTCTGTGAAAGTAAACTGTTCCGGAAGGATGGCTTCGAGATCAGCGCGCATATTGCTACACACTCCCAGCATACAGAAATGCTGGTTCTCTTTGCGGGCATCTTCTATCAGTTCCCACAATACTGCTTTCAAATCTCCTGTGCCTACGGGCATCATATAAGCAAGTTGTTCTCCCGCCCAGAACTTGAATACCAGAAAGTTGTCGACCACTGCGAATTGAGTGTCGTATAAGAACCTCCAGCTGCAAAGATTGGAGAATGAAAGATCGCAATTGCGGCGATCACTTTTCATCGTGAATGAGGTGATTGTGTCTTTGTCTGCTAATGTGATATCTTTAAATGGAATCATAAAATTGCTTTTTGCGTTTAACTCTTTATATAACGGAAAATCAAGAGATTTTGTTTTTACAAGACACCTAATAATCGAAGGATCGTAGGTGTGAGCAGTGCAGTGAAGATTCCATTCAGTGTCAGTCCCAAGCTGGCGTATGCCCCATATTTGCTGCTGATATCCATTGCGGTGGAAGTTCCGACAGCATGAGCGGCTGTCCCCATCGAAAGCCCTTGAGCGATCGGACTGCCTACACGCATGATTTTCATGGTCTTAAAACCACAGATTGCTCCTAATAAACCTACTGCCACAACAACTGCCGCCGTCAGTGACGGAATACCGCCAATGGCTTTGGTTACTTCCATCGCAATCGGAGTCGTAACCGATTTGGGAGCGAGTGACAGGATTACTTCTTGGGAAGCTCCCATGAACTTCGCAATCAGCACTACTGAAATAACTCCGACAATGCAGCCTGCCAATTGAGACAGAAGGATTGGCAATAATTGCTTTTTTATCATCTCCAATTGAAGATATAAAGGTACGCCTAAAGCAACAACAGCCGGGCGAAGCCAGAACTCGATCAGATGTCCTCCTTTATTATAGGTCTCGTATGAGATATTTGTCATTTTAAGGAAGATGATTAATAGGGCGATGGTCAGCAATATAGGATTTAATAATACCAGTCCTGTTTTCTTCTGAAGCAATTTGGCAAAGAAGAAAATCCCGAAGGTAATGGCCAGCAGGAAGAAATTATTTTCTAAGAAGCTCATTTGTCTTTATTCGTTAAGTTGATTTTATCTTTAAGGTGCAGTTTCTCCGACAGATGGAAATCCGTCAGGTGAAGTTTGCGTGCCAGCTTAATCTGACGTGCCAGCCTGAACTTGCGGACGATTTGGTGCACCCATCCCGTAACGACAAGTACAAGCGCGGTGCTGACAATGGTCGCTGTCACTATCGGCCAGAACTCTGCCGCAATAACATCAAAGTACAGCATAAGAGCCACACCGGGCGGAACGAAAAAGAATCCTAAGTTGGCAACCAGAAAGTCGGACAATCCCTGTACCCAGTGTAGTTTAATCCAACCTAATTTTAAAAAGAGGGTGAGCAGCAGCATACCGATGATGCTGGAGGGGAGCTTGATACCCGTAAGATAAACTATTAATTCACCCAAAGCCAAACAGCCAAATAAAATGGCGCACTGACGTATCATATACTAATAACCTATTGATTTTGTTTGAAAACACTGCAAAGGTATGAAAAATAGGAGTACAGTGTTAAATATTATAATATTTTAGACTTGGGAGAGAAAAATAGCCGAAATTGTAATGTGGATATTGCAAAATTGAGTACTTTTGCACCGCAAATTACAAATTGTAAGGACGTTTTATAATAATATTCAATATATCTATGCTCAATTTAATCAACCAAATCGTGGCGCGTGCGAAAGCAAATCGCCAACGTATTGTTCTTCCGGAAGGAACTGAAGAACGCACATTGAAAGCTGCCAATATGATTTTGACAGACGAAGTAGCCGATCTAATTTTACTGGGTAAACCGGCAGAAATTAATGAACTTGCTACAAAATGGGGATTGGGAAACATCGGTAAAGCTACTATCATTGATCCTGAAACTTCTCCGAAACACGAAGAATATGCACAGTTGTTGTGTGAACTTCGTAAAAAGAAGGGGATGACTATCGAAGAAGCCCGCAAATTGACGAGCGATCCTTTGTTCTATGGTTGTTTAATGATTAAGAGCGGTGATGCTGACGGTCAGTTGGCTGGTGCCCGCAACACTACTGGTAATGTATTGCGTCCTGCTTTGCAGATTATCAAGACTGCTCCGGGAATCACTTGCGTATCCGGTGCTATGTTGCTCCTGACTCATGCTCCTGAATACGGAAAGAATGGCATTTTGGTCATGGGTGACGTTGCCGTAACTCCGGTTCCGGACGCTAATCAGCTGGCACAGATTGCTATTTGTACTGCTCAAACTGCGAAAGCCGTTGCCGGTATTGAAAATCCGAAAGTAGCTCTGTTGAGCTTCTCTACCAAGGGCTCTGCTAAACACGAAGTAGTGGATAAAGTGGTAGAAGCTACTAAGATTGCAAAGGAAATGGCTCCTACGCTTGATCTGGATGGTGAAATGCAGGCTGATGCCGCTCTTGTTCCGGAAGTTGGTGCAAGCAAGGCTCCAGGTTCTCCTGTGGCCGGTGAAGCAAACGTATTGATTGTTCCGAGTTTGGAAGTTGGTAATATTTCTTATAAATTAGTTCAACGTCTGGGACATGCTGACGCTGTCGGTCCGATTCTTCAGGGTATCGCTTGTCCGGTAAACGACTTGTCTCGTGGTTGTTCTATCGAAGATGTATATCGCATGATTGCTATCACTGCTAATCAGGCTATTGCAGCAAAGGCAAATAAATAAGTATTAGGCATAAAGTAGTAAGTATTAAATCGACAACGACATGAAAATTCTGGTATTGAACTGCGGAAGTTCATCTATTAAATATAAATTGTTCGATATGACCAGCAAAGAAGTGATTGCACAAGGTGGTATCGAAAAAATCGGTCTGAAAGGATCTTTCTTGAAACTGACTTTGCCGAACGGCGAAAAGAAAGTATTGGAAAAAGATATTCCTGAACATACAGTAGGAGTAGAGTTTATCCTGAATACATTGATTCACCCTGAATATGGTGCTATCAAATCTCTGGATGAGATTAATGCGGTAGGTCACCGTATGGTGCACGGAGGCGAACGTTTCAGCGAATCTGTATTGCTGAACAAGGAAGTATTGGAGGCATTTGCAGCTTGCAATGATCTGGCTCCGCTTCACAACCCTGCTAACCTGAAAGGTGTGAATGCAGTTTCTGCTATTCTTCCTAACATTCCGCAGGTAGGTGTATTCGATACGGCTTTCCATCAGACCATGCCGGATTATGCTTACATGTATGCTATTCCTCACGAACTGTATGAAAAGTATGGTGTGCGTCGTTATGGTTTCCACGGAACTTCTCATCGTTACGTGTCAAAACGTGTATGCGAATTCCTGGGCGTGAATCCAGTGGGACAGAAGATTATCACTTGCCATATTGGTAACGGTGGTTCTATCGCCGCTATCAAAGATGGTAAATGTATGGATACCACTATGGGCTTGACTCCATTGGAAGGCTTGATGATGGGTACTCGCAGCGGTGACATTGATGCCGGTGCAGTGACATTTATCATGGAAAAAGAAGGCTTGAATACTACAGGTGTTTCCAACTTGTTGAACAAGAAGAGCGGTGTACTCGGTATTTCAGGTGTATCAAGCGATATGCGCGAACTTTTGGCTGCTTGTGCAGCTGGCAATGAGAAAGCTATCCTTGCAGAGAAGATGTATTATTATCGTATCAAGAAATACATCGGTGCTTATGCTGCTGCATTGGGCGGTGTAGATATCATTCTGTTTACAGGTGGTGTAGGTGAAAATCAGATGGAATGTCGCCGTGAAGTTTGTAAGGATATGGAATTCATGGGTATTGAGGTTGACAACGATGTGAATGCTAAAGTTCGTGGTGAGGAAGCAATTATTTCTACTCCTGCTTCTAAAGTGAAAGTAGTAGTGATTCCGACGGATGAAGAACTGTTGATTGCATCCGATACAATGGATATTCTGAAGAAATAATAACAGAATTGATTTATATTGTACGGGGATGTGCCAAGATTGGGACATCCCCGTCTTTTTTTGTCTTAGTTTTACCTCATCGCTCCTTTCATTTACTTCCAAGAAACAACATTGTTATTATTATTGTTATTTGTAACTTACAGGTTTGCTTGTTCTTAAAAATACCTGTATGTTTATTGTGTAATTAAATTAAGTAATAATAATATGTTAAAAGTAGTAGCATTTATGAGGCAAGTGGCTAACGGGCTACAAATGGGGGGAAACTTTGGGACGGCTCACGTATATCGTAGCAGTCTCAATGCCATTATTGTTTATTGTGGGAAAGGAGATTTCACTTTTGATAAAGTAACTCCGGGGTGGTTGAAAGGTTTCGAAATACATCTTCGTAGCCGTGGTTGTAGTTGGAATACAGTTTCAACTTATTTGCGTACATTTCGTGCAGTATATAACCGTGCAGTCGATCTTCGAAAAGCACCTTATGTGCCGAACTTATTTCATTCGGTTTATACCGGTACTCGCGCTGATCGTAAGCGAGCTTTATGTGAGGAAGACATAAAAAAGGTATTTGCAAAATTACATTCATCGGTTGCAACTCCGGCTTTGCGATGTACACAAGAGCTATTTACTCTGATGTTTTTACTTCGTGGTTTACCTTTTGTCGATCTCGCATATTTGCGTAAGAGTGATTTGCATGATAATGTGATTACTTATCGTAGGCGTAAGACGGGGCGTACATTGTCGGTGACATTGACTCCGGAGGCAATGCTTTTGGTGAAGAAGCACATGAATTGTGACCCTTCTTCTCCATACCTTTTCTCATTGTTGAAAAGTCGTGAAGGAACAAAAGAGGCATATCGAGAGTATCAGTTAGCATTGCGCACATTTAACCGACAATTAATGTTGTTGGGTGAATTGTTGGGACTGGGTGATAAATTGAGTTCATACACCGCGAAACATCATACAATCTCTATCTAATTGAAAATTAAACAGTTATTTCTGTTTAATTAATATCAGGTAACGATTTAGAAACGAGCGAATTACAATATTCTGTTTTCTTTTGCCTCTGTCAAAGAACGATTCTTTCAATGCAAATATACACTTTACTTGTGACAAAAGCAATCTTTTTCTACATTTAATCGACTTACAGTCAGCCTTAAAGAGGGTATCTGGTCTCATTCCATCTTCTTCCTCAAAAATAACATAGCAGTCTAAATTGGTTTATGTATGGGATAGGTCTTGTTCATTCGATCCGGTAGACTACTATACATAAAAGTATAAAGGCGAGATACGACAAGGAGATGCCATGCTTTTGTGTAAGGGGAATCTCTCTTAGCTTATCGCAGACCATGTATAGCTAAGTGTTTTGAGAATAAACAGTCTGTAAAAAACGGAAAGACACCGATTATGGGCCGTATCACCATCAATGGAACCCAAGCCGGTTTCAGTTGTAAGAAAGAAGTGTCCCTCGCTTTGTGGGACGTCAAAACCAACCGGGCCAAAGGCAAGTCCGAGGAGGCCCGTACACTCAATCAGGAGCTTGACAATATCAAGGCGCAAATCACCAGGCACTACCAGTACATCTGCGACCACGACAGTTTTGTTACAGCCAAGAAAGTCTATAACCGCTATGTCGGCTTCTCAGAGGAATGCCACACCCTTATGAACCTTTTCAGGGAACAGCTGGAACCGTATAAAAAGAAAATCGGCATAGAGAAAGCCGAAAGCACCTACTGCGGTCTGGTTGCCGATTACAAGAGTCTCCTGCTTTTCATGAAAAGCAAGAAGAATGCAGAGGATATTGTCATCGAAGAACTTGAGAAATCATTCATCGAGGATTACTACAACTGGATGCTCGGTACATGCGCTTTGGCAAACTCCACTGTCTTCGGGCGTGTCAATACCTTGAAGTGGCTGATGTATATCGCGCAGGAAAAAGGCTGGATACGGGTTCATCCGTTCGCATCATTCGAGTGTATGCCCGAATACAAGAGGCGTTCTTTCCTTTCCGAAGAGGAACTGCAAAGGATAATCCATATAGAACCGAGATACAAACGCCAGCGTGCCATGCGCGACATGTTCCTGTTCATGTGCTTCACCGGTCTTTCCTATGTGGACTTGAAAGCCATAACATACGATAATATCCATACCGACTCCGACGGCGGTACATGGCTGATGGGCAACCGTATAAAAACGGGAGTGGCGTATGTCGTAAAATTATTGCCCATTGCTATCGAACTGATTGAAAAATATAGGGGTACGGATGAAAAGAAAGACTCCCCGAATGTGTCTTTCCGGTAGGTGAATACAATGCCATGCGGCTCAGTCTTGGAATCATAGGCAGGAAATGCAACTCCGGGGCGAGGTCACCCCGCACATCGGACGCCACGCATTTGCCGTTCTGGCCATACTCAAGGGGATGCTGCTGGAAACTCTTCAGAAAGTGTTTGGGCATAAGTCCATCACATACGTCCTGCGCATCCATTCACTTGTCCGGCGCAGGCGGGGCAATCTTTTTCTGGAAGTCGCCCATCTGTACGACCAGCGTGCTGACCAGCTTTCTCAACTCCTAATACGCGCTTGTTTCAATAATTGTCAGTTCCATACTAAAATTCTTTTTAAGATTCTGAATATGCGACAAAGTAACGCACATCCTATATCCTTTCCAAACAGATAATATCAGAGTCTTCCGTTGGCGTGCATTGGCGTATCCAACGTTAAAAGAGAAGGTCCTTCACCTGCATCCATGCGGCAACGGAACTTCCATTCCCTTACTTGTTTTCCATAAATTTATAGGATTAATTTCTGGTGCATGATATTAATAGTCATTATTCTGTCTGCTTTTTTTGCTTGCATAATTGCAGCTAACAGTTATCTATTCCAGAACGCATTGTTATGGAAAATGGCAAGCTGTTTTGTTGGTTTATGGATATTGTGTATGATAATTACCGTCTTCGTTTGTCGTAAACTTGAATGCTCTAATTAAAACAGTACGGTTGTCATGCTTTGTGTGTTTTATTATAAATATTATGAATTATTTGGAATTGATATGTAATATAGATAATTTTGCAGTCGGGAAATGGTTTCGGGAGGTTTACGCCTTCCGAATGAAAAGGGAACCCGGTGAAAATCCGGGACAGTACCCGCTGCTGTGAGTCCACAAAAACGGACATCGAACTTTTGCCACTGGTGTAATACCGGGAAGGCACGATGACCGGGACGAGTCAGAAGACCTGCCATGACCGGAATGAGATTTACACCTGCGGGATATACGGGTCGTAATCAAATAGGGAATAGCTCATCGGCCATTCAATATTTGAAGACAGACATATTCCCGTTCGTGTAAGTCCGCACGAACGGGAATTTTTTGTGTTTGTTAATAATATGTTTTACATTAAAATGAGTGACCTATGAAAAGAAAATTACGCTTTCTGGCAGGTGCCTGTCTATTTACCGCAACCGCCTTGTTCTCTGGCTGTAGCTCGGACGATGACTTTTTGATGGACCCGGTTGATTCCGGAACTTCGCAAACCCGTGCTGTGACAAATTCGGACGGTACTTTAACTATCACTTTCGATGATTTCGATCCCGGCATGTTAGCAGGACCTACCTCGGCCGGAGAAAATCTTTATTCGTACCAAGGGTATCCTCAAGTAACCACCATTTACGACAATACTCCGGAAGAATATCTCTTCCTTTCAATGTTTAATACTGTAGGTGGAAGCACAGAGTATTCCAGCGGCGGCATCGCACTTTCCAACTGGAACATCCGCTCCAATCAGTCGGGAAATACCGGAGACTGGTGGTATTCTTATCTAAACCAATGTTCTGTCTATAACACTGCGGTGGAAGCGGAAGGACAGAATAAGGAAGCCGGGCACAGCGGTTCCAATTTCGGTGTCGTTTACGGATATGTGGATGCTTACAATCAGGCATGGATGGCTAAACCAGAATTTTATTTCAATGTTCCCCGGAAATTGGTCGGCCTGTGGATCTGCAACACCTCATACACTTATGGTGTCATTACTTATGGTAATCAGTTCGGTTCTACGGGGGTAGCGACTCCTCTGAAAGAGATGAAAGGGTATTTCCAAGTGAATCTGGAATGTTATGATGCGAATGGCGGTCTGATCCGCACTTACAAACGTCTTTTAGCCGATTATCGTAACGGCCAACAACAGGTTGATCCTATCACGACATGGGATTATTGGGAAATCAATGCCGAAGGGGTGCAAAGTGTGAAATTCAACTTCGAGGGTTCGGATTCGGGAGCATACGGTTTGAATACTCCGGCTTATATCTGTATTGATGATATCACCATACAATAAAAAGAATACAAGGATATCCCTTCTGTCGGGGGTATCCCTGTTATTTTTCTAAAATCCACACATCATGCATCGTTTTCACTATTTTATTATTTCTGCCTGTATGCTGTTCACCTCCTGCAACAAGGATGAAGTCATTACCGAAGAAGTAGGAGGACAACCTATAATAGAACTTGACAGCGAGACCGGTATTTACACGGTCAAGGTCGATCACGAATTGACTATCGCCCCGACATACCAGAATGTTGAAGATGCTCTTTTTGCTTGGACGATAGACGGTACGCTGGTTTCTTCGGGTCCGTCTCTTCAACGTACATGGAATGAATGCGGGGATTTTTATGTCAAACTAAGAGTAGACAATGCGGAAGGCTATGCCGAAGAGGAACTGAAAGTAGAAGTGAAAGAACTCACCCCTCCGGTCATCTCACTGGCACTACCTTCGCAGGGGCTAAAAGTCGTCCGGAATACCGATTACACATTTACTCCCGATATTCAGCATTCGGATGTCGAAGGGTTCAAAATCGAATGGGTACGGGAAGGAAAAATCGTTTCCACCGAGAATACTTATACTTTCAATGAAAAAGAACTCGGTGTTTATACGGTGACAATCAACGCTTCCAATATAGATGGGACAACAACGAAAGACGTAAGCGTAGAGGTCGTGGAAACGATGCCCTACGTTGTCAAATTCCCGACCCCGTCTTACCTGCAAACATCCACGGACAGGTACACTTTTGCCGACCGTCCTGTTTTCCTGCGTCCGTTGTTGGAGTATTTCGACAATCCCCGTTTTGAGTGGAGTGTGGACGGTCAGGTCATGGAAGGAGAAGTGGAACGCATGTTCAAGTTCACGCCGTCCGCACCCGGAGAATACACCGTCTCCTGTACTGTGTCGGAAGACACACCGACGGAAAAAATAAGCAGGAATATCGACAAAGGGAAAACGGCTGTCACTGCCACCGTAAAAGTCGTTTGTGTGGACAAAAAGGAACAAGACGGCTTCCGGGCTTCGGGAAGTTCCAAGCTCTGGAATAAAGTCTATGAATATACCCCAGCTCCCGGCCAATTTATCAACGAGACGAGCACGATAGGCGGTATGACCGGCAACGAAACATCCCCTGAAGCGGCTGTCGCATGGGCAACACAGCGTTTGAAAGACAAACTGCACGTCTCTTTAGGTTCTTTCGGGGGTTATATCATCGTCGGCTTCGACCACAGTATTCCCAATTCGGGTAACCAATATGATTTCTGTGTTCAGGGGAACGCCTTTGACGGCAGTTCCGAACCGGGTATCGTATGGGTCATGCAAGATATAAACGGAAACGGATTGCCGGATGACGAGTGGTACGAACTGAAAGGATCTGAAGCAGGCAAGGAAGAAACAATACAGAATTTTGAAGTGACCTATTACCGTCCGGAAGGCAAAAAAATGGATGTCCAATGGATCAGTTCCGACGGTAGAAACGGCTGGGTAGACTATCTGTCCGCTTATCATACACAAGACTATTATTATCCGGCTTGGATTTCGGAAAACAGTTATACCCTGACAGGCACTTGTCTGGCCGCCCGCAACACCCAAGATTCTCAAACCGGTTATTGGGATAATCAGAGTTATGACTGGGGGTACGTGGATAATTTCGGAAACGACCAGATAGAAGGCGGCAGTACGGTGGATGGAAGCGGACAAAGGAACGGTTTCAAAATTTCCAATGCCATCCATGCCGATGGAACGGAAGCCAATCTGCAATATATTGACTTTATCAAAATACAATGCGGTGTTCTGGCCAAAAGCGGCTGGCTGGGCGAAGTTTCTACGGAGGTATTTTCTTTTGAGGATCTAACCAAATAATAAAAATTACAAGTATGAAAATTTATTTTCTTCCCATGCTCCTATCCTTGTTCTTTTTGGGAGCGTGTGACAAAAACGATGAAATTATACCTGAAGATGCAGATGAAAATTTCATCACATCGGTCGTGATGACCGTGGACGGGAAATCGTACACGGCCGACATTACGGACAATACAGTAACAATAACCGTTCCCTATACGGTATCGCTGAACAACGCCGAAGTGGAATTCAAGTACACAACTTCTGCAACAATCATACCTGATCCTGAAACGGTAACGGACTGGGATAACGAACGAACCTTCCGGGTGACATCCTATAACGGAGATGCCCGCGAATATACCTATAAGGTCGTGAAAAGCGAGATAGAATCTGACGGAGATGTGGAGTTGAAGACCACCGAGGAGGTAGCTTCTTTTGCCGCAACCAAAACAACCGTTGTCAAAGGGAACCTGATTATCGGCTCTGATGCGGAAGAGGCAGAAAAAATCACTGACATATCTGCATTGGCATCTTTGAAAGAGGTTACTGGCAACATTGTCATTCGTAACAGTTACAACGGTGCAGACTTGACAGGGTTGGATAATATCGTTTCTGCCGGAGGTTTACAGGTAGGTTCGACCGATGTCGCCTCGAAAGCTACGGAACTTCACATGATTTCCATGAAAGCATTGGAAACGCTCTCCGGAGACATATCGGTATATAACGACCAAGTGACGTATGTCCTATTCGAGAAACTGGCAACTATTGAAGGAAGCGTGATGTTCAATGCGTCGTCGTTACAGAGTTTTGAGTTTCCGGTTCTGACTACTGTAGGTCAGGATCTGAATCTTCAAGGACTCAATGAAGAGAACACAGCAGCCGGTTCGATTGCGTCTTTGGAAATACCGGAACTGACAAGTGTCGGAGGGGTCTTGTCCGTAAACAATCTTGCCAAGCTGACTTCCATGAGCTTCCTTAAGCTGAAAGAGACCGGTGGCCTTGATTTCCATACCGTCCCCGTGATGTTGGAAACCATCAACCTTCCGGAAATCGAAACAGTAAACGGAAGTATTATTATGGAAGCCAATATGGAAGCTCCTCCTACCGGTAGTTTTGTTCCCCAACGAAATGACGTGCTTCAGGCTTTCGGTGGAATGGACAAACTGACAACGATAAAGGGACAGATAAAGATAAAGAATTTCACGGCACTCAAACAACTTCCCGACTGGAGCAAGATCACCACACTTGGAAGCATCACGCTGGATTATCTTGAAGATGTGAGCGGAACACTGCTGTTGCCGAACGCCCGATTTGAAACCTTCGGAGAAACAGCGCCCCAGATTGAAATTATAAACAAGGTGCAGCTCTCCAAAATTGAAACAGCCGAAGATTTGTCAAATGTAAATTTTGTCATCACCAGTCTCACGAATAATAAGTTCCCTGAAATCACGTTCAAGAATATCAAAGACTTCACTTGTAAGCCAACCACCAACAATACCGATTATACCATATCGACAATTCAACATGTATATGGAAATCTAAATGTGACAGGCCAAATGCGAAGCAATGCCAAATTTCCCGACTTGGAAATCATAGATGGATATGGATATATCCAAATACCCATGTTTGCTTCAATCACAATGCCAGTCTTGAAAGAAGTGGGAGGACAGTTCTATTTATCTGGAAATTTTACCAGTTGTAACTTGCCCTTACTATCCAAAGTTTGTTGTTCAGCTTCTCCTGTATATTATAAAGAGGGAGAGGGTTCGTTAGCAATATCTTTACAAAGTAAATCGCTGGATATTCCGGAATTGCTTCACGTAGGAGGTGAAGGGTTGTTCGTTAATAAAGCAACAGGCATTACTTGTGATAAATTACAGACTATAGATGGTACGCTACAGATAAAAAGTGCGACTTCTCTTTCTCAGGAAACACTTTCCATGGAGAAGTTGGAGACCTTGCATGGGGTTGTTTTTGACGGTTTGACGAAATTTACCGACTACACTTTCTTCGGCAAGTTTATAGAAAACGGAATGATTACGGGGGAAAGTTGGAGCGTGACGAAATGTGGGTATAACCCAACCTTCCAAAATATGAAGGACAAACAATATACGCAGCAGGATTAAACCTTATACCTTAACCAGAGTACCCGTAATGATTCGGGTACTCTTTTTTATCCGAATGACAATGAGCAGAACAATACAACGGATTTGCCTTTTTCTTTTCTGCCTGCCAGTTTTCGGCAGTTGCATGAAATGGGATTACGGAGAGATGGAAGATTTCTCTGTATCGGCCTCTGGTCTTTTCATTACCAACGAGGGGAATTTCCAGTACAGCAATGCCACGCTTTCCTACTACGATCCCGCCACGTGCGAAGTGGAGAATGAAGTGTTTTACCGTGCCAACGGGTTCAAGTTGGGCGATGTGGCCCAGTCTATGGTTATCCGGGACGGTATAGGCTGGATCGTGGTGAACAACTCGCATGTGATTTTCGCCATCGACATCAATACTTTCAAGGAAGTGGGCCGTATCACAGGTTTCACCTCACCCCGGTATATCCATTTTCTGTCGGATGAGAAAGCCTATGTGACGCAGATATGGGACTACCGTATCTTCATCATCAACCCCAAGACATACGAGATTACCGGCTATATCGAATGTCCAGACATGGACATGGAATCGGGTTCCACCGAACAAATGGTACAATACGGCAAGTACGTCTATGTGAACTGCTGGTCGTACCAGAACCGCATCCTGAAAATCGACACGGAGACGGACAAGGTCGTGGACGAACTGACCATCGGCATACAACCTACTTCGCTGGTCATGGACAAATACAACAAGATGTGGACCATCACGGATGGCGGTTACGAGGGCAGCCCATACGGTTACGAGGCACCGTCTCTCTATCGTATAGACGCCGAGACTTTCACCGTAGAGAAACAGTTCAAGTTTAAGCTGGGCGACTGGCCTTCGGAAGTCCAGCTCAACGGTACACGGGATACACTTTACTGGATCAACAACGATATTTGGCGAATGCCGGTGGAAGCCGACCGTGTTCCCGTCCGGCCTTTTCTGGAGTTTCGGGACACCAAATACTACGGCCTTACGGTCAATCCCAACAACGGGGAGGTATATGTGGCCGACGCTATTGATTACCAGCAACAAGGTATCGTGTATCGCTATTCGCCGCAAGGCAAGCTGATCGATGAATTTTACGTGGGAATCATTCCGGGAGCTTTCTGCTGGAAATAACGAGGAAGGAGGACAAAAATGAAAAGACATCTTATTCTATTGTTCGTGGGGGTAAGCCTGCCCTTTCTGCTTGCCGCCCAGCAGAAAAATTCCGTCAGCATTACCAAAAGGGTACTACGTATTCCGGAGGTTACGGTGGTGGGCAAACGACCTATGAAGGATATAGGCGTGCAACGAACCCGTTTCGATTCCATCGCCATGAAAGAGAACATCGCCTTGTCTATGGCCGATGTGCTGACATTCAACTCATCCGTTTTTGTCAAGAACTACGGACGCGCCACGTTATCCACCGTGGCTTTCCGGGGTACCTCTCCCTCGCATACCCAAGTGACGTGGAATGGTATGCGCATTAACAACCCGATGCTGGGCATGACGGATTTTTCCACCATCCCTTCTTACTTTATCGATGATGCCTCGCTGCTGCACGGAACGTCATCGGTAAACGAAACGGGCGGCGGCTTGGGTGGTCTGGTCAGGCTCTCCACTTCTCCGGCCAACCATGAAGGGTTCGGGTTGCAGTACGTGCAGGGAGTGGGGTCGTTCAGCACGTTCGACGAGTTTCTCCGCCTGACCTACGGTGACAAACACTGGCAGTCCTCCACCCGTGTGGTGTATTCCTCTTCCCCCAACGACTACAAATACCGAAACCGGGACAAGAAGGAAAACATCTATGACGAGGACAAGAACATCATCGGTTCCTATTACCCGACGGAACGCAACCGCAGCGGGGCTTATAAGGATCTGCACGTCTTGCAGGAAATTTATTATAACACGGGCGAAGGCGACAAGTTCGGGCTAAACGCCTGGTATATCAATTCCAACCGGGAACTGGCGATGCTCAGCACGGATTACGGGAACGACATGGACTTCGAGAACCGCCAAAGGGAGCAGACGTTTCGCGGCGTCCTCTCGTGGGATCGCGTGCGGGAGAAATGGAAGGTCGGTGTAAAAGGCGGCTATATACACACATGGATGGCCTATGATTACAAGCGGGACAAGGGAAACGGCGAAATGGCTTCGATGACCCGCTCACGCAGTAAGATTAACACGTTCTACGGAAGTGCGGACGGGGATTATGCTCCTTCAGAGAAATGGCTGTTCACGGCCGGTGTTTCCGTACACCAGCATTTGGTGGAAAGCGCGGACAAAAATATCATCTCGCAGGAAGGTAACAAGGCTGTTGTCGGGTATGACAAGGGACGTGTCGAGTTTTCCGGTTCCGTTTCTGCGAAATGGCGGCCTGTCGATCGTTTTGCCGCCTCGCTTGTCCTTCGCGAGGATATGTTCGGTACGGAATGGGCCCCGGTTATCCCGGCTTTCTTCATCGACGGGGTACTGTCGAAAAAAGGCAATATCGTGGCGAAAGCATCCATCTCCCGGAACTACCGTTTTCCCACGCTGAACGACCTCTATTTTCTGCCGGGCGGTAATCCCGACCTGAAAAGCGAGCACGGCTTCACATACGACGTGGGGTTGTCGTTCTCGGTGGGGAAAGAAAATGTATATGCTTTGAGCGGTGGTATCAACTGGTTCGATTCGCACATCGACGACTGGATCATCTGGCTACCCACAACCAAGGGATTCTTCTCCCCCAGAAACCTCAAAAAGGTACATGCTTACGGGGCAGAGACCAACGCCCACCTTGATATAATGCTCGGAAAGGACTGGAAACTGGATATGAACGGAACTTTCTCGTGGACTCCCTCGATCAACGAGAGCGAACCGATGAGTCCGGCAGACCAATCCGTCGGCAAACAGTTGCCATACGTGCCGGAGTTTTCCGCAACGGTGACCGGACGTCTGTCATGGCGGACATGGAGCCTGCTTTACAAATGGTGTTATTACAGCCAGCGTTATACCATGTCGAGTAATGACTATACCCTGACGGGCTATCTGCCCCCTTACTTCATGAATAACGTGACACTGGAAAAACAGCTCTCTTTCCGATGGGCCGATCTGTCGCTAAAGGGCAGCATCAACAACCTGTTCGATGAAGAATACCTTTCCGTATTGTCCCGTCCCATGCCGGGCATCAATTTCGAGATATTCATCGGCATAACACCCAAGTTCGGAAAAAACAAAAATAGTAAACGATAATCTGCATCAATATGAACGCATTAAAGAATTTAAGCCTGATTTTGTTGCTTTCTCTGGCATTTACAGGCTGCCACAACAAAAGCTCAAAAATCAATGATTTCAACCTGCTGCTTTATGCTCCCGAATATGCCTCCGGCTTCGACATCAAAGGGGCGGGCGGGAAGGAAAGCGTACTGATAACCGTCAGGAATCCCTGGCAGGGAGCGGACAGTGTAACCACATGGCTGTTTATCGTCCGCAACGGTGAAGAGGTTCCCGAAGGGTTTGCAGGACAGGTACTCAAAGGAGACGCCAAACGTATCGTGGCGATGTCTTCCACTCATATCGCCATGCTTGACGCAATCGGTGAAGTCCGGTGTATAACCGGCGTTTCGGGAATCGACTACATTTCCAACCCAGACATCCAAGCCCGCCGCGACAGTATTGGCGATGTCGGCTATGAAGGGAACATCAACTACGAGTTGCTGCTCTCGCTCGATCCCGACCTCGTTCTGCTCTATGGGGTGAACGGCGCAAGCGCAATGGAAAGCAAACTCGAAGAACTCGACATACCGTTCATGTATGTCGGCGATTATCTTGAAGAGTCGCCTCTCGGCAAGGCCGAATGGATGGTAGTGCTTTCAGAAGTCACAGGAAAACGTGAGAAGGGTGAAAAAGCCTTTGCCGCAATCCCGGTCAGATACAACGCCTTGAAAAAGAAAGTGGCCGACAGTACCCTCGGCACTCCTTCGGTTATGCTTAATGTTCCCTATGGCGACTCGTGGTTCATGCCTTCAACCCAAAGTTATGTAGCCCGCTTGATTACTGATGCGGGAGGCCGCTATATCTACCAGAAGAACACGGGAAACGCTTCTATCCCCATTGACTTAGAAGAAGCATATCTGCTCGCGTCGGATGCGGACATGTGGTTGAACGTGGGAATGGCGAACTCCCTTGACGACTTGAAGGCATCATGTCCGAAATTCACCGATACCCGATGTTTCAAAAATGGAGAGGTGTATAACAACAACGCCCGTACCAACACAGCCGGGGGTAACGACTATTACGAGTCTGCCGTCGTGAATCCTGACATCGTGCTCCGCGACCTCGTGAAGATATTCCATCCTGAACTGGTGCAGGAAGAGTGTGTGTATTACAAGCAACTGAAATAGATGCGTTCCCGTTCGACTATATTATTCTCCATATTGATTACGCTCACGGTCGGTCTTTTTTTACTGGACTTGGCCGTGGGAGCTGTCAACATTCCGATCCGCGATGTATGGGCAGCACTGACCGGGGGAAATTGTTCCCGTGCCACGGAAAAAATCGTACTCAACATACGCCTCATAAAAGCTATAGTGGCACTGTTGGCCGGGGCTGCCTTATCGGTCAGCGGTCTTCAGATGCAGACCCTCTTCCGTAATCCTCTTGCCGGTCCCTATGTCCTTGGCATCAGTTCCGGTGCAAGTCTCGGTGTGGCACTTGTGGTACTTGCCGGGATCGGTTCATCAATAGGCATTGCCGGAGCAGCGTGGGTGGGTGCGGCTGTCGTGTTGCTCGTGATAACTGCCGTCGGACAGCGAATAAAAGACATCATGGTAATCCTGATTCTGGGCATGATGTTCTCATCGGGCGTAGGTGCTGTCGTGCAGATATTGCAGTACCTCAGCAAAGAGGAATCGCTGAAAGCCTTTGTCATTTGGACGATGGGGGCTTTGGGTGACGTCACCTCCGGACAACTTCTGATTCTTGTTCCATCGGTGTTTGCCGGACTGCTGTTGGCTGTACTGACCATCAAACCGCTTAACCTCCTGCTGTTCGGAGAGGAATATGCCGTAACAATGGGACTGAATATTCGGCGTTCACGCAGCCTGTTGTTTCTCTCGACAACGCTGCTCGCCGGAACGATAACCGCTTTTTGCGGTCCGATAGGTTTCATAGGTCTCGCTATGCCTCATGTCACAAGAATGCTTTTCCAAAATAGCGATCATCATGTCCTTCTGCCTGGAACAATTCTTTCGGGAGCATCGATATTGCTTCTTTGCGACATCATTTCTAAAATATTCACCTTGCCGATCAACGCCATTACAGCTCTATTGGGAATCCCAATCGTCGTATGGGTGGTTTTACGCAACAAATCCATCACCGCATGATAGAATTACAGCATTTTTCCATAGGTTACAAAGAAAACTCGTTGCTCCACGAGGTAAATGCCACGATAAAAAAAGGTCAACTGACAGCCCTTATCGGAAGAAACGGGACAGGAAAATCGACGTTGCTCCGCGCCATAGCCGGTCTGAACCGGTGTTATTCCGGAAAAATCATTCTCGACGGGCACGACATCGCCTGCATGAAAACCGAAGATATGGCAAAAACGCTGGCTATCGTCACGACCGAGCGCACGCGCATCGCCAACCTGCGGTGCAAGGATGTCGTAGCCATAGGCCGTGCTCCTTATACCAACTGGATAGGTAGGATGCAAGAAACAGATAAGGAGATAGTCATGCAATCGCTCATTTCGGTGGGAATGGAGGCTTATGCAAACCGCACGATGGATAAAATGTCGGATGGCGAATGCCAGCGTGTGATGATTGCTCGTGCATTGGCACAGGATACTCCTATCATTCTCCTTGATGAACCGACTTCCTTTCTTGACATGCCTAATCGCTACGAACTTGTGGCGTTGCTTCGTAGGCTTGTCCACGACGAGAAAAAATGTATCATGTTCTCGACACATGAACTTGACATCGCGTTGTCCATGTGCGATTCGATAGCATTGTTAGATACCCCGAATTTAAGTTGCTTGACCGCGTCTGAAATGCAGAAAAGCGGATACATTGACAGACTTTTCCAAAATGAAAACATCCGTTTCGACTCCTTATGCGGTACAATGATTTTGAAACAATGAGTATATACACTGTAGAAAATTTTACTTCAGACATCACTGTTGAAGGATACATCGCCGAATTCCGTGACGAACCACATTTTCTTGAACTTTGCAAACAATGTACCAATTACGGTAAAAGTTGGGGGTGTCCTCCATTTGATTTTGATACGGAATCGTTTCTCCGACAATACAAGTATGCACATCTTATGGCAACGAAGATAATCCCTGAAGACAAAGATATTCCGATTGAATATACACAAAAACTCATTTTACCGGAACGGATACGAATCGAGAGCGAATTATTGGATATGGAACGGAAATATGGAGGGCGTTCATTTGCCTATATAGGTAAATGTCTTCACTGCTCAGATAACGAGTGTACGCGTAACTGCGGCACACCATGCCGACACCCGGAAAAAGTGCGTCCGTCACTCGAAGCCTTCGGATTTGACATAGCCAAAACGCTTTCTGAACTTTTTAACATCGAACTTCTTTGGGGAAAGGATGGCAAATTACCTGAATATCTTGTTCTCGTAAGCGGATTTTTTCATAATGAATACGAACTTTGCAACATAGCATACTAATGATTCGGACATGAAATAAACAGACAAACTAACCACATTCGGTTCAATCTGTTTTGTGATTTCAAATGAATTATAGTTAGATATGTAAAAAGCGACGCTGGAGCTTGAAATAAGTAACGGTTTATCGGTGTATTCTCCGTTAAACCGTCCTGTTTTCGTTAAACGAAAACACAACTTGCTGTCCGCAGGAGCGGACCACATTTATCCAATAATTATTGTGTATTAGCCCATTGTATGGCTATTCTCCTGTGATTTACGAGGCATTTCCATCAGGTGTTTGCCGGCTGCTCTCCCCATAAAAGGGTGGATATCTCTCCATAATCATATGACTTACGTCCATAATTCGGGAATAAGGAGGCGAATATACGGGAAATCTGCCCTTTACATGCCCTATTGTCCATTAATGGATTGTTACTTCTACACATCTACAAATGGAGAGCGGCAGTGAGCCGTATATGGTTTATGGTTTTTCTGCATTATCTTCATTAATGGATTACTACTTCTACACTTCTGCAAATGGAGAATGTAGCCGTGTACACCTTATGGTCTTCCTTCATAATTCTCCATTAACGGATTAATACTTTTACACTCCCATAGACCGATAATTTAAGAATCCGTATCCGGACGGATGCGCGCTCTCACGCCTGCCCATAAGGATTAAAAAGGAACGGTGGACAAGGAAACGGAATCCCGCTCGCTTTTCCACACCACTACGGGCCTCTGATGTCGCCTCCGCATAGGAAGAACCGTCCGAACGGAACGGCATCTCCGTCCCCCCCGTCATGTGTATCATGACAATAACTGACTTTGGATGACTATAAGTGACAGGTGGTTTCATCCTGTTCTCTTCTTCCTTTATTTTGTATTCCGAGACAATACCAGTTGTGTAATTTAATAATTTAAGATTTTAAAATATGGATTCAGAAAAGGAAAAGAACCGGCTTTCCGATATCGTTCTCGAGAGGGTCGGACTCACGGGGAACCTTCTGTCAGCTCCCGTTTCCCCATCCCTGGAACCAGTGGTGGAGATACCAAGTCATGGAAGTCAGGTCCGGGCAGGGAAAGTGACAGGTCCGGAGGAATACAAGAGGAGGTTTCTGGTTCCCGCTCCCAGAGCCGCTGAGTGGAAGACCGCCTACATTGATGGGAGACTGCACCGCCGGATCGCCATGCTGGTCAGGGCCGCCGGCTGCGGCAGCATCTCCGGTTTTATCATCCGGTTGTTGGAACTCCATATGGAGGAACACAGGGAGGACATCGCCTCCCTGCTCGGTGAGGTCTACCGTCCCTGGGATGAGGACGGACAGCCGGGAGGAACACCTCGCCGATAAAACGTTGTCATTGTCCAAGAAGGCATATCATGACAGGAAAGAACGTAAAAGAGCGGATTGGTCTTGGCGGGATGGACGCGGACCGCATCCGTGAGATCATGGGGGAAGCGCCTGCCTGTCCCCGGAAGAGACGTGGAACGTCCGGTAACGACATTATACGTCCCGCAAGGAAAAATGGCCCCATGCAACCGTCCGTCTACGGGGAGGAATACCTGCATGGCATTGCGGGCGTGCAGCGTCGGTCGCTGCATATTCCCGCCGCCCTGCACCGGAAACTGTCCATCCTGGCGGGAGCCTCGAGAAACGGAAAGGTCACTCTGGAGGGGTTCATCAACCACCTTGTCTCGCGGCATCTGGAAGAATACAGGGAAACGACGGACATGATTCTGGAGGAGTCCCTGCCCGGCCCGGTCATAAAGGCTCGTCCCCCATGACAGGGGATCTCCCCCGATGGGAGCATTATTTTTGTTTCTGAAACAATAGTGTTTAACTTTTAATGAAAAAGAAGTATGATGAAAAAAGAAAAAGAGTTGTTGGTTGCCATCGCCAGCCAGAAGGGTGGCGTGGGAAAATCCGTCTTTACGGTACTGCTGGCCAGTGTCCTGCATTACCGCAAAGACGTGCGTGTGGCGGTTGTGGACTGTGACTCCCCGCAGCACAGCATCGCCCTGATGCGTGAGAGGGACATGGAGAATGTCATGAAAAATGACGACCTGAAGGTGAACCTGTACCGGCAGTACGAAAGAATCCGTAAGCCTGCCTATCCGGTCATCAAAAGCGACCCGGAAAAGGGGGTGGAAGACCTGCGGCGTTATATGGACGAAAAAGGGGAGACTTTCGATATCGTGCTCTTCGACCTTCCCGGAACGCTCCGCAGCGAGGGGGTGGTTCATACCGTTGCCGCGATGGACTATATCTTTGTCCCGCTCAAGGCGGACAATATCGTCATGCAGAGTTCCCTGCAGTTTACCAAGGTGCTGGAAGAGGAGCTGATCGCCAAGGGGAACTGCAACTTGAAAGGAATCCGGCTGTTCTGGAACATGGTGGATAGAAGGGGACGGAAGAATTTGTATGATGCCTGGAACCGGGTCATCCACAGGATGGGGCTGCGGCTGCTGTCCTCACACATTCCGAACACCCTCCGCTACAACAAGGAGGCGGACCCTGTCTGTAAGGGTGTCTTTCGTTCCACGCTGTTTCCACCCGATCCCCGTCAGGAGAAAGACTCCGGCCTTCCTGAACTGGTGGAGGAGATATGCCATGCCATCGGTCTGGAGGAATCCGATACCGAGCGGTAGCGGATGATAGGATACAGACACCTTGAATAAGGGCTTTTAGCCTAAGATAAAGTAAGATAATTGCATGATAATAAGTTTTTTACAGATGTGACTTCTCCTATAAAAGCATTACCTTAGTAGTGTAATGTGCGCCAAGAGGTCACACAAGTAATTGTTCAGCATCGTGTCTGAACCTATTGTTCCATCAATAGTAGCCTGAAGAGGCGTACGTGACTGGCAACGGTCGGGTGCGAAGCCCTCTTGACAACGACGTTCCAACCTAAGCATCATAGGCGAAGAATGTCAAAGCTGACTGATATGAGTAACCTAAGTGAATCGCCGTACCATCGTGACTATGAATTAGCTCACGGATATTTATGGGCCATTCCAAAAGGCAAGCAGTCAGGATAGTACGCTGTTACATCGTGCTACACGGATGTCGCACTGCTGGTGGATAGGCGGAGTCTAAGTCGGTCGTCAGTTATTTGTGCGAAACTTGGTAAGCCCGTATCTCTCCCGTCAGCCAATAACCGATGGGTGGCCAATTGTAAGAGCGGCCGAATGAGGTGCGGGTAAAGGATTGTGGAGAAAGCGAATGCCATGGTGTAATGCCCTGGATAAAGGTTTCAACGTCACCCTACGCGAAAGCGGGCAGACTTCCACAGGGTAATTCTTTGTGAAACGAATTGTAGAACTTCAAGTATAAAGAAACAGCAAAGGAACAAGGCGCAAGCCGAGTGTGCATCTTCAGCCGGACGCAAAACCGTGTGGAAAGGAATAGACTTCGCACGATGCGAACGTAAGGTATCAATCGTTCACTGACTGCTATGTTCGGTATTAATGCAGACTGAATCCTTAATCATTTATCCAAACTCTTGAAATATCAAAGCCTGATTTAAGTGCAGATAACTGATAGAGTTTGGATAAATGGAAAGTTTGAATAAAATACATTATTATCAATTTCTACAGATATTTTTCCTTGCGCTCACACCCCACTGCATATTTGAGAAAACAGAATGATTTAACATACTATTTTTCATATCCAATCTTTTTTAATACTCCCCATGATAATACTCACTATAAAAAGTCCAATCGAATAATTTTACGCGGTGATAAATGAAATTAATAGAAAGCGATTACCTTTGAAGAAAAAGTCTGTAATTTGGTCAAGAGAAAAGTACAATAGGTCAAAACATGGATATTATAATTCGCTTTATTTGCACTACCATTTTAAATCTAATTGTATTAATCCTTATTATAAACTTTAATATCTGCACTATGAAGAGAAAAGTACTATTAAGCACATTGTTTCTAATACTACATTTCACTGTAGCATTAGCACAGCAAGTAACTATTTCAGGGCAAGTGTTGGATGAGAAGAGTGAACCTCTTATCGGTGCCACGATAAATATCGAAGGTACCACCAATGCAGTAATCACCGATTTAGAAGGAAAGTTCACGATAAAAGTACTTCCTTCTGAAAAACTGGTCATCAGTTATCTGGGATATAAGCCCAAAACTATCACTATCGGAAAGAACCGAAGATTTGATATCATTCTAGACCCTTCAGTCACAGAGATGGATGAGGTGGTTGTTGTAGGCTATGGTAGCCAGCGAAAAAGTGATATTGCAACCGCCGTTGCTTCTGTGAATATAAAAGATATTGTAAACAGTAGTTCTACGCAGACGTTGCAAGCACTACAAGGCAAAATCAGCGGAGTACAGATTATCCCCACAGACGGTTCATTGTCAAGCGGAATGACTTTCAGAATCAGAGGTGTCAACTCCGTCACAGGAGGAACCCAGCCTCTCTTCGTCATTGATGGTGTACCAATGCCTACTCAACAGATCACCAATGAAGATACCGAAACGGTAAACAATCCTCTGCTGGGACTGAATCCAAATGATATTGAATCCAATTTGAATTATTGGAATCCTCGTCCTATCAAAAAGGATAATCCATATTTGACCGTCCAAAGGAAGCTCTCTCCACAGACTGTGGAGGATTTCGCCAATAGACTGTTCATCTACCAGGTAGGAAAAAACAATCATATCGGCTTTCCATTCCGCAAACCCTCCCAGATGGAAATCCTTAACTTTGAAATGAGGAACTATTTTGCAGAGACCAATACCAATTATAAAGCCTTTGCCACGGGTGGTGACAAGGCACAAAGCTGTTGGATGGCCAATTTTGTTCCTTTTGACAAGGTTACAGACATATATCTCTTTGAATCCGCTATTGACGCAATGAGTTTCTACGAAATAAACCATTATACTAAAGAAACCACATGCGCATTCATAAGCACGGGGGGATATGTCACCAAATCCCAAATAGAGAATATAAGCCGTATATTCCCATCTGATAAGGTAAAGTGGAATTGTTGCTATGACAATGATGCCAGCGGTAATGGTTTTGACATCACCACAGCATATTATCTCAAAGGTGAGGAATGTAAAGCTTTTGCAAGGACCAACACTGGAGACACATATAAGACCATCTATTTAAGTTTCCCGGATGGAAACACACAGACCTTCAAAGAAGATGCATTTTCCTCCGGCGAGTATCTTAAACAACATGGTATAGACAATGTAAATATCATCAAACCTTCACGGTACAAAGATTGGAATGAGCTTCTTGTCTATTACAAAAGATTTGATTTGAACCTGGGTCCAGGAATGAAATTCATCCCGGCTATCGAAAAGACCATATCCCAACTGAATCTAAGAGGATATGAACAATTGGCCAATAGTATCAGTTCTTCCACAAAAGAACTGGTGGATTCTCTGCTTGAGCAAGCCAATTACTGCATTTCCGCACCTCTTGCCGAGAGCGGCGCTTATACTCTTATGGTAGACTGTAATATCTTCATGGGGCTGGACACGATGGTACCGGTACCAAGCAACTTATATGTTATAGAAAAGTGCACGCAAAAAAAGATATCGGCACATGCCATAAATGAATTTCTTAAAAAAGAATATATAAACATTTTTAGAGACATGAGTTCATCTGATTTCAAAAATTTTCTAGAGAAAGACATCCTAACTTATACAAAGGGTGCTGTAGAAAAGAATTTTGAGAAAGTGATATTGACTTTCGGATGGAGCCTTAAACCTTCAATTCTAAAAAAAAAGAGTTTTGACTTAGAACATGGTATATAGCATAACAATACAGCATGATACCATAATAGTAGCTGTTTCAAGCAGACATGTTGTCACAATTCCTGCCAGGTTTAATGGAATGATTCTCGGGCTTTGGAACTTGATACAGATTTTCGTTGCCTACTGTAATGAGAATCCGAATTGGGTGAGTAATGTCCGGTCACTGTGGGGTGACCGATTCAAATAGGGACAGGTATGGAACGGATGCCTATTCATGCCCCTATTATAGCTGACACATGGACTTTTATACATTCTTGCACTTTTTAAGTGGGTAAAAAAGTACTATTTGTATTTTATACAAAAAATTGTTTGCTTAATGAAATGGAACATACATTGCCAATGATATTTAATACCTATATATAGGTATTAGATGCGTTTTTATACCCAAAAAATGGTATTTTTATAATCTTTTGTAATATCTAATTTTGCATCCTAAAATAGATCTTTTATCGAAGAGAGATACAGTTTCCTTATATTTGAACTGGGGCTTCTGTAAAGTGCGATAAATATGAGGCTGGAACGGAGCTATCAGAAGAATTTTGGAGAAAATCCGTTTTTTAACTTAGTTAGATCTATCAATGAAAATATAAGTATTTATCTGCGTTGTATTAAGATATAGCATATCAGAACTACAACCATCCCGTTTTTTATTTAGATTTGCAGTTTGCTTTTAATCACTCAAGATCCGTATTACTATGTATGGAACTTAAATAAAGTACTAATATATATTGGATTTTCCTAAATATAATGCAGTTGCTATATTGTTAGACAACAGACGGTTGAGGTCTGTGAGATTATGCAACGGCACCAACAAAAACAACATGTATTTTTAATAATTTTAGTTTTGTTACACACAATGGTTTGTTTTAATTTAAAATTTACATATAATTTTGCATTATTAATAAATATGATGTTACTTATGAAAAAAGGTATTTTGGGGTGTAATATTATATACTTGTTTATACTTATTTGCATAGGAATTGCCCTCCCTATCAAATCGCAAAACAATTACAAAGTAAAACTTACAGGCACTGTTTATGAGTACGACCACAACAACAAGCGTTTGCCTTTAGAATTTGCAGCTGTGTCTATTCCTGAAATTGCACTAGGGACAACCTCTGATGAAAATGGTAGATACATACTGGAAAACGTACCTACTGGTAAAATTCGTATGCAAATTCAATATTTGGGCAAAGTCTCCATTGACACCTTAATAAATGTAAATAAGGATTTGGTTCTTAATTTTACAATGAGGAATGAGGATTTTAAGTTGAAAGAAGTTACAGTAACTGCAACCAACAGCCGTTCAGGCAAATCCACATCTTCTCACATTTCCCGCTCTGCTATGGACCATATGCAAGCGACCAGTTTATATGATGTAATGTCATTGATGCCAGGTGGAATTTCACAGAATCAAGATATGAGTTCGGCACAACAGATTAACATCCGTCAAGTTTCCAGTTCCAGTGGTCCGGAAGCTCCGATGAATGCTATGGGCACCGCAATAATTCGTGATGGTGCCCCCATCTCAAATAATGCTAATCTATCTGCGATGAGCCCTACGGTATTAAGTGGTACGGAAACACCCGCTTCATTGGCCGGAGGTGCCTCGCCGGCTGGTGGAACCGATGTTCGTAGTATTTCTACTGAAAATATAGAGTCTATACAAATCGTTCGTGGTATCCCTTCTGTTGAATATGGTGATCTGACCTCAGGAGCAGTAATTATTAATACAAAAGCTGGTCGTGAGCCGCTACGTGTCAAAGCAAAAGCCAATCCCAATATCTATCAGGTGTCTATGGGAACCGGTTTTGAACTTGGAAAAAAGAAAGGCGCTTTAAATGTAAGTGCAGATTATGCTTATAATACGAATAATCCAATATCCAGTTACCAGCACTATCAGCGTGCCACAACAAAGTTGCTCTATTCAAATACTTTCTTTAATAATAAGTTACGTACCAATTCCAGCTTTGATTTTATTTATGGTAAGGATCAACGTGAACGTAATCCTGATGATGAACAAACTAAAACAGCTTCGGAAGGCCGCGATATAGGTTTTACTTTGAATACCAATGGTACATGGAATATAAATAAGGGCTGGTTAAAAACACTACGCTATGTATTGTCAGGTACGTATATGGATAAAGACAGTTATTATGAAACCGTATACAGTTCTGCTACATCTCCTTATTCCATGACCACTACAAACGGTGCGGTACTTAGTAACTTTGCAGGTCAGCATATCTATGATGCCAATGGTAATCAAATTACTAATTTTGGACCGGAAGACATAAATCATTATGCTGTTTATCTACCAAGCAGCTATTTGGGACACTATGAGATCGATAGTCGTGAAGTTAATTTGTTTGCTAAAGTGACGAGTTCTCTATTCAAGGCGAGCGGTCATGTAAACAACCGCATCTTGATTGGTGCGGATTTCCGGAGTGACGGTAACGTTGGTAAAGGAAAAACTTATGACCCAAGTACTCCTCCTTATCGTAGTCAATACGGTCATAATTCATCTTTCCGTCCACGTAACTATAAGGATATTCCTTTCATTAACCAATTTGGTGCATATGTGGAAGATAATTTCAAATGGTCCATAAGCGGTACGCATGATTTGAACATTCAGGCTGGTGTGCGTTATGATCATACCTCAGTAGTAGGAGGCATTTTCTCGCCACGTGTAAATGCATCCATTGATTTGATTCCGAATCTATTAAGTCTTCAGGGAGGTTACGGTATTGCTGCAAAGATGCCTTCTCTTCTCTATTTATATCCAGAAAATGCATATTTTGAATATATCAATATAAATGAGCTTACCAATGAAAATATTCCGGAAAGCCAGCGCTTGTTTATGACTACCACAGAAGTTCGGCAAGTAGATAACTCAGATTTGAAGATTGCCCAAAATCATAAAGCAGAAGTCGGTTTTAATTTACGAGTGGGTAAAACCAATCTGAATGTAATAGCTTATAAGGAGCGTCTGAAGGATGGTTATGTAATGAGCCAAACCTTCAACACCTTCAATACATTTATCTACAATGAATACCAGCGCACAGAAAACGGGATAGAGCTTAGTAGTAGCCTACCGGTATTGTCTACTTATGCAAAACCAACTAATAATTTAAATATAGAAACTAAAGGTTTAGAATTTGATTTGAATATCGGACGTATTGATGCTATCCGTACGGCCTTCCAAATAAATGGCTCATGGATGCGTACTAAGAGTTGGCGTCAGGGTTATAGCTTCTATGACAATAGCGAAGATGCTGCTTCAGCCCGTAAACCGGTGGCCATTTATTCTCAAGAAGGCAATGCAAGTTACAAACAACAATTTGTAACGACTTTACGTGCCACTCACAATATCCCGCGTATCGGTTTTGTTGTTACGATGACAGCACAAGCTATTTGGCAGCAGTCTAATTGGAATACATTTGGAAACGATTCTATACCTGTGGGCTATTTAGCATTGGAAGATGCGTCTGTAAATATGTTTCCCAAGGGGAAATATACCACTACCCAGCAAGTAAAGGATGCAGGATATGGATATATGTTGAATAATGTAAGTCATAATAATGCTATAAAAGAATCATACAGTCCTTATTTTTGTTTTAACTTGAATGTAACTAAAGAAATTAGCAATATGCTACGTGTTTCTTTCTTTGCCAACAATATGTTCAGAAGTTATCCGCGCAGAGAATCCAAACGTAATCCGGGTTCATATATTCAATTGAATAACCGATTTTTCTTTGGGCTGGAATTATCACTCACTTTATAATGTTTAGGAAGTTATGAAAAAATATTTAATATATTTGTTTACATTGGCAAGTACCCTTTTGATAGGATGCGATTCGTTCAGGGACATGTCTGGCACAGCAGAAGTGAATCCTATCACAGTGGATGTATATTTGGATATTACCGTTGAAAATATATCCACACTGAAAGATCTGACTGTAAAGTTCGACAATTACGATGAAGATTTACATTATGTAAAAGAAGTAACTGATAATAGTGTGAAAGTTGACGGAATTATCCCCGGAATTTATTCGGTAACAGTATCCGGTACAGCGATCGATACAGAAAACAATGAATACTACATCAATGGCAATTCTGTAAATGCGGCATTATTTAAGCATGGTAGCGCATTGAATATTGAAGTACAAGGGCTTAAAGTGAGCCCATTAATATTCAAGGAGATTTATTATTGCGGTAGCCGTCCGGAAAAAGGAGGAGTCTATTTCCGAGACCAGTTCTATGAGATATACAATAACTCTGCTGACATTTTGTATTTGGACGGTATTTATTTCGCAAATTTAACTCCGGGTACAGCTACCACTAAATTACCTATTTGGCCGGAAGCGGACGGTAATAATTATGCATATGGAGAACGTGTGTGGAAATTTCCAGGAAATGGAACCGAATATCCGTTAGCGCCAGGTGAATCTTGCATCATTTCTCAATTTGCCGCTAACCATCAGTTGGACATCTATAACCCTCAAAGTCCTATAGACGGCAGTAGTTCTGAGTTTGAGTTTAATATGAATAATCCAAACTTCCCTGACCAGGCAGCTTATGATATGCAACATGTTTTCTACCAAGGAAAAGCAGAGATGGGAAGTATACCACAATATTTGACATCCGTATTCGGAGGTGCTTATGTGATTTTTCGTGTTCCTGAAGGAGAAGCTTGGGATCCGGTCAACGATGAAAATATGAAGACAACAGATCTTAGCAAACCGAACAGCAATGTTTATTATGCAAAAATACCTATTAAATATGTATTGGATGCTGTTGAAGCAGTAAACAATGAGTCAAAGATGAATGCAAAACGTGTCCCCGGTGTACTTGATGCAGGTATTACTTGGGTAGGAGCTACTTATTGCGGTTTAGGTATTGCTCGCAAATTGTCCACAGACGAAGAAGGTAATCCTATTATTCGCGAAGAAACAGGTACATATATATATCAGGATACAAACAACAGTACGGATGACTTTGAACGTGGCGTTGTTCCTGTAATGCGTCGTAATGGAGCAAAAATGCCTTCATGGAATCACACATTGTAATAATTAACTAAAAAGACAGAACAATGAAAAAACAATATATGAACTATATGAAAAGCTGCCTGCTGGTAATGATAGCCTGCCTTGTAAGTATGGTGGGAGCGGCACAGGGCTTCTCTCCCGCCGCTATGGAACAATTGAAAACAAGACGACTATGGTCTCATTCACAGAATGCTGCCGGTATGCCATTCGATGATATTCAGAATTATTCGAATGTTATATTGGGATATGACTTACAGGACGGAAACTATTGCCGTCCGCAAGAGGGGCAGAAAGAGGCTATCGTAGGTGTATCCAGTGAAGGCTTTATCAATCTGAAAAATGCATATGTGTGGGGAGCATTTAATTTTGCACAAAAAAATCTGACAGATGCCGGATATAACGCCTCCATTGCCGATCCATTCAGGGGAATGCCTTACTATGTCGCAGACCAGCACTTAAGCAAATGGAGAAATCAATATTACGATCTGAAGTTTCGTGCAGCTACTCCTTTACTTGGTAATCATTGGGCATTGGGGTTGGAAGGTAATTATGTAGCTACATTAGCTGCCAAACAGCGCGACCCGCGTGTGGATACCCGTTTTTATACGCTGGGACTGACGCCGGGGATTACTTACAAGTTGAATAATTCACACAAGTTTGGTGCAAGTTTCAAGTATAGTTCTATCAAGGAAGACTCAAGAATGAGTAATGTCAACTCTTATGTGGATCAGGACTATTATATATTATACGGTTTGGGAACAGCCATAAAAGGAATAGGCAGCGGTGTAACCAGCAATTATATTGGAGACCATTTCGGTGGAGCTCTCCAGTACAACTTCAGTATGCCCTCTTTCAATTTACTGCTTGAGGGCAGTTACGATGTAAAAGCGGAAACTGTTCAGCAGAGCTATACGACTCCTAAAAAAATAGCCGGTGTAAAAGATAAAACTGCTCATGTTTCTTTAACGATGATTCAGGAAGGAAAGGACTATACCAATTATATGAGAACCACATATACAAATCGTAACATCGATGGTATTCAGTATATTTCTCAACGCGATAACTCTGAATCACAAAGTGGCTGGGTGGAATTATATAATAACATCCGTTCTACGTACAAGGCACAAACCGCTTCTCTTAATTATGCATTAAGCAGAAACCGCGGGAATGAATATAGTTGGAAAGCAGAATTAAATGTGAATTATACCAAGCAAGACGATGAATATTTAATGCCTAATTCTGTACAGAATGCAGAAAATTTATCTTTAGGCTTAGGTGGCAAAAAAAATTTTGTTTTAGGCAATAGTTTGAATCGCAGGCTTTTAATAGATGTTCATGTTGCGTATAACAATAATCTGGGAGGTGAATATGTATATGGTGGCAGCCATGCAGACTATCCAACTGTAACCGAATTACAACAAGGGCTGACTAATTATTATACCTGTGATTACTATCGTATTGGCGGGTCGATAACGTATTCGCAACAAGTCAGAGAAAACAGACGTATGAACTTATTTGCAAAAGTTGTATTCGATCGTGTAAATACCTCTGACTATGATTATGATGGGCGTACTCATTTATCGATAAGTTTAGGATGTAATTTTTAATGCTACATAACGAAATCTATATTACAAAACATGCGTAAATTAATAACTGGAAGTTTGATGCTCTGCAGCATATTATCTCTGCGGGCACAGACATTTGTTAAACCGGCTGTGAAAGTAAAGGACACCTCTTTTGCTGTAATTACAGATAAAGGGACATTTCAGGCTTGTGAAGCCGAGCTTAAAGCCTATCAGGAGATTCTAGGAATGGAAGGGTTGCCTACGTTCATCGTATACAATGAATGGAATAAACCGGAAGATGTAAAGAAAGTTATTGTTAAGCTCTACAAAAAGGATAAATTGGAAGGAGTGGTATTTGTCGGTGATATCCCTATTCCAATGCTCCGCAAAGCCCAGCATATGACTTCCGCTTTTAAAATGGATGAGAAAAACAATGACTGGAGAGATTCTTCAGTGCCCAGCGACCGTTTCTACGATGATTTCGACCTACAATTCGATTTTTTGAAACAGGACAGTGTCGAAAATAATTTCTTCTATTATAATTTGGCTATAAAATCTCCACAGCAAATTCGGTGTGACATATATTCTGCACGTGTCAAAGCTGTTGATAACGGCGAAGAACCGCATGCGCAAATCAGCCGCTATTTTAAAAAAGTGGTGGCTGAGCACCAGATAAACAATAAATTAGACCAATTCTTCTCCTATACAGGTGATGGCTCTTACTCTAACTCATTGACTGCATGGACACCGGAAACCTTTACTATTCGCGAACAAATGCCGGGCGTATTCGATAAAGAGGGACGGGCCCGTTTCATCCGTTATAATTTCAGCGATTATCCCAAGGACGATGTCATTAATATGCTGAAACGCACAGATCTGGACTTGTCTATTTTTCATGAGCATGGTATGCCCGAACGTCAATATCTTTCCGGTAGTCCCGCTACTAATAGGTGGAATGCTCATGTAGATGCAATGAAGTACTATTATCGTGGTTTAGCGCGTAGAAAGCAAAACAACAAAAAGTCTTTCGACGAAATGCTGGATATGATGAAAAACACATACGGTTTGGACACTACTTGGATTGCAGGCTATGATGATCCCAAAGTAATTGCAGAAGATTCTTTACTAGACCTGCGCACCGGTATTATCCTGTCGGAAGTTACAGAGTTTAAGCCTAATAGCCGTATGGTAATTTTCGATGCATGCTATAATGGTGATTTCCGAGAAAAAGATTACATTGCCGGACGTTATATCATGTCGGAAGGAAAATGCGTAACTACTTTTGCCAATTCAGTCAATGTACTGCAAGATAAAATGGCAAACGAGATGCTCGGCCTGTTAGGTATGGGAGCACGAGTGGGGCAATGGGCTAAATTGACGAATATTCTCGAATCGCACATTACCGGTGACCCTACTCTACGTTTTCAATCTATCAATGAGGTAGATGCCAATGCTTTGTTCAAAGAACCATATAGCGAGTCCCGCATGTTGGAGTTATTACAGTCGCCCTATGCCGACATACAGAATTTTGCTTTGCACAACCTTTATCGCAATGACTATCCGGGTATTTCTGATTTATTAAGAAAAACTTTTGAAACTTCCTCGTTCATGATGGTACGTTTCACCTGCTTGGCATTGCTTGAGAAGATTAGTGACAAAAACTTCCGGGAAGTCTTACACTTGGCCATTACGGATTCCTATGAATTTATTCGTCGCACCTCTGTTCGTATGATGCAACATGTGGGACTGAACGAGTATGTTTATCCGCAAATCAAAGCCTATGTAGAAGACAACCTATCCGAGCGTGTGGCATTTAATGTGAGTTTGGGGCTTCAAGTCTTTGATCAGGCAGCCGTACAGGCGGCAATTGATAAAGTAATGGCTGAGACCTATGTGTTGCAAGACAAGGAGGAGATGCGTAAGGTTTTGGAGAATGCCAATAATAGTCGTAGCATGCAAAAAGAGTTATTAAGCAAAGAAACTTCCGAACGTTGGCGCATCCTTTATTGCAATTCTCTGAAAAATCATATGGCACATGCCTGTGTAGACGGCCTCTTGGCTTTACTTACCGACTCCAGTGAAAGTGAAAAGCTAAAAACCTGTTTATTGGAGGCTTTTGCTTGGTTCACTCATTCTTATCGGAAGCCTGACATCCTTCGGGTATGCGATCAACTGAGAAAAGATAAGAGCTTATCCGAGAACCTTCGTGAAGAAGCCGACCGTACATATTACAGACTTAAAAATTAATTGGCCATGATTAAAAAAATAATATATCTGGCATTTCTTTTGCCATTGGCAGGAAATGCACAAACAACAGTCATAAAGCCATTGGTCAAACAACCTACCGCTTTTGCTATCATAACAGATAACCAAACTTATGCAAATACCAAAGATGCCATGCATCAGTACAAAACTGCGGTTGAAGATGATGGTTTGGCAACTTATCTGATCAGCGGTGACTGGCAAAATCCAGATCAAGTCAAACAGATAATCATCAAAACATATCAAGAATGCCCTTCATTGGAAGGTCTGGTTTTAATCGGCGATGTGCCTGTCGCATTGGTACGTAATGCGCAACACATGACTACTGCATTCAAAATGAATGAGAAAGCCTTTCCTTGGGATCAGTCTTCCGTACCTACCGACCGCTTTTATGATGATCTGAACTTAAAGTTTGAGTTCATCAGGCAAGACTCAGTAAATCATCAGCATTTCTACTACAAATTGACAGAAGACAGTCCCCAGCGGCTAAATCCTACTTTCTATTCAGCTCGTATCAAGTATCCGGAAAAAAAGGAAGGGGATAAATATGCGGCCATTGCCTCATATCTGAAGAAAGCTGCTGCTGCCAAGGCAGATAAGCATAATCAATTAGATCGGGTATTCTCATTCAATGGTGCTTCTTACAATTCCGATTGCCTGATTGTATGGATGGATGACGAAAAAGCTTATATGGAGAACTTTCCATTAGCTTTTGGTCGTCAAATGGGATTCAAACATTGGAACTTCCGAATGAAACACCCTATGAAATATAAGTTATTCAGCGAATTGCAACGAAAGGACCTTGACTTATTTATGTTTCATGAACATGGAATGCCAACAGGGCAGCTTATTAATGATGAATTGGCATGCACTGATTTCAATAATCGTTATAAAATGTTGAAGAGTACACTTTATAATGCAGTCATGTCCCATGTTGGAAAACGTGACAAAGACACCTTACGTATTCAGATGCAGGAAAAACGACAAGTGAATGAGGTGTTTTTTAAAGACCTGGACAATCCTAAGTTCTGGGAAGCAGACTCTCTTCACTACGCTGATGAACGTATCGTAACGGAAGATTTAATGAAGAGAAATCTTTCCACTAATCCGAAGATGATAATGTTTGATGCGTGCTACAACGGTTCTTTTCACGAAAACGACTATATAGCAGGACAATATATCTTTAATGACGGTCAGACATTAGTAGCACAAGGAAATACCCGTAACGTATTGCAAGACCGCTGGACTATTGAAATGATTGGTTTGTTGTCCCATGGTGTACGAGCCGGGCAATACAATAAGCTAATCGTATCACTTGAAGGTCATTTGTTTGGTGATCCCACTTTCCGTTTTGCTCCTATCGAAGCCAATACTTTAAGTACCGATATAACAATACACAAAGATGACAAAGCCTATTGGAAGAATTTGTTAAACAGCCCATACGCTGATGTACAAAGTTTGGCCATGCGTATGCTGGCTGACGCCGATACCCAAAAGGAATTATCTCCGTTGCTCCTGAAGAAGTACCGGGAAAGTGGCTTCAATACGGTTCGTATGGAAGCTATCAAGTTGTTGAGCCGTTATCAGGACGACAACTTCATCGAAGCATTACGCGAAGGTTTGAACGATACTTATGAAATGGTAGCTCGCCAAAGTGCCATTTATGCTGGATTTGTAGGTGACGATTCCTTATTGCCCGCTATTGTGGAAGCATTGGTCGAACATAATGAACGCTTACGCGTACAAATGAGTGCCAACAAGGCTTTAAGCCTTTATCCGAAAGAGAAAGTAGAAAAGACAATAGAAGACTTTTATGCAAAAGTTGACCGTTTGAATGAAAACGAAGAGAAAAAACGATTACTAAGAAGCCTGGAAAGAATGTTTGTACAAGAGGCAAAAGTCCATCAGACCTTGATGGATGTAGCTGCACCGGAAGCAAAACGTATCAGTGCAATCCGCAATGTGCGTAACTATACATTCCATTTCCACGTGGATGATTATTTGAATGTAATTCGTGATGCCGGTAATCCACAGGAAGTACGTGTAGTAATGGCCGAAGCATTAGGTTGGTTTACTAATTCTGTACAACGGCCACACATTCTTGAAGAAATAAAGAAGATGCAACAAACAGCCAATCTTCCGGAAGATTTAAAAGCAGAGCTTGAACAGACAATCAAAAGATTAAGTTTATAAATATGAATAAATACATCCTTTTGGCAATTACCGCTTTGTGCTTACAGGATATGCAGGCGCAAACAGTTGTACATCCTAGTATAAAAACAAAGACTACTTTTGCAATTGTAGTCGATCAGAAAAGTTATGATGAAGCGAAAAGTGAAATTGATGCTTATCGTACCAGTATAGAAAAAGAAGGTTTAGGTACTTACTTGCTAATTGATGATTGGAAAAGGCCCGAACCTATTCGTGAGCAACTTGTCAAATTGCATGAGAATGAGAAAACGCCTTTGGAGGGTTGCGTATTTATAGGTGACATCCCTATTCCAATGATTCGTGATGCACATCATCTATCTTCGGCTTTCAAAAGGTCTCCCAAAGCCAATTGGCAGAAATCAAGCGTTCCTTCCGACCGTTATTATGATGACTTCGGATTAAAATTTGATTATATTAAACAAGACAGTTTGATACCTGACTATCATTATATGACATTGCGTGCTGATTCTAAACAGTATATTTCACCGGATATTTATTCGGCCCGTATCCGTCCATTACATTTAGAAGGTGAGAACCGTTATCAGATGCTACGCGATTACTTAAAAAAGGCAGTTGCCGAAAAAGCAAAGCAAAATGCATTTGACCAACTGACTATGGCCCGTGGCCATGGTTACAATTCTGAAGATCCTTTGGCATGGAGCGGTGAGCAAATAGCCTTACGTGAGCAATTGCCGCAAATATTCAAATCGGGTAATACAGTGAAGTTCTATGATTTTAACATGCGCTATCCGATGAAACCATTATACTTGAACGAGATTCAGCGCGAAGGATTAGATGTCATGCTATTCCATCACCACGGTGGCCCCACCATGCAGTATATCAATGGCTATGAAAATGGTTCCGGTATTAATTTGAGTATTGAGAATGCCAAAATATTCTTGCGAAGCAAAGTGCCTTCATACGCCAAGAAACATGGGCGTGAAGCTGCTATCAAAGAATATGCCAAGCAGTATGGGGTGCCTGAAAGTTGGTGTGCGGAAGCTTTCGATGAGGAGAAAATAAAATCGGATTCCATTGTAAACCGTAATATGGATATCTATACTGAAGATATTCGTCTTTTGACTCCTAATGCGCGTTTTATATTGTTCGATGCTTGTTTCAACGGTTCTTTCCATTTGGATGACAACATTGTAGGCTCTTATATATTCAATAAGGGTAAGACCATTGCTACTATGGGATGTACGGTTAACACCATTCAAGATAAATGGCCGGATGAATTTCTCGGCTTGTTAGCTGCCGGTATGCGCATCGGGCAGTTCACTCGTTTTACCTGCTTCTTGGAAAATCATCTGATCGGTGACCCGACTTTTCACTTCACCAATAATGCCGGGCTGGATATGGACATCAACCAAGCTTTAGTTGCGCAGGAAGGAAATGTTACATTCTGGAAAAAACAGCTGAATTCCCCTATGGCTGACATGCAGGCAATGGCGCTCCGTCAATTGTCAATGGCAAATTATAGTGGTCTCGTTGAGTTGCTGAAGAAAAGTTACCACGAATCGAACTATTTCGTTGTGCGGTTGGAAGCATTACGCCTATTAGCTTTGAACTATCCGACAGAGGTTGCCGATGTATTGCAGACAGCCATGAACGACAGTTATGAACTGATCCGTCGTTATGCGGTGGAATACGTTGAAAAGAATTGCAATCCGGAATTGTTGCCGGCATGGATAGAAAGCTATTTATTACGCGGACATGAAAACCGCCATCGTTTCAGAATTTTTAGTGCTATCAACACGTTCGACCATGATATGGCTTTGAATGAATTGAAGAAACAGGCTGCCGATTGGTCTTTCTACGATTCTTCCTATGTGAATGAATTGTTAGAATACCTTCCTCGCCAAAAGAAAGGACTTGAAAGAGATTTTGCACTTATTGACAGTCCGGAAAGTACTACCAAACAGATACAAAGCGAAATAAGTAGGTTCCGAAATAAACCTATTGCTAAAGCTATTGAGCCATTACTGAACATTATAAAAAATGAAAGCCAAGAAGAAGAACTTCGCATATTGGCTGCTGAAACATTAGGCTGGTATAATTTATACTATAATAAAGCAGATATAATCAAAGAACTTAACACATTTAGAACTTCCAATCAAAAGCTAATGAACGAAGTTACCAAAACAATTAATAGGCTGAAAAGTCAAAATAGGTAGAATCATCCAAACGATGAGATAGACCGGATCCAAAGGGCGGTTCTGCCATTCCTGAGCAGCCTGGTTGACTTTGTTCGTGATGATGGAAATAGCTGATGTGGACAGTTCTATCTCATAGATTTCACGCATCTCCTCTTCTATGTCTGACACGCTCATTCCTTTGGCATATAGGGAGATAACAAGTTTTTCTTTAATATTATCGACACTATACAGGGACATTCAGTAAATGTCTATAGTATAACTCCTCAACCAGTTCCAGACACCAATCATTAAAACAGGGATATTCCTAAAATAATAAAATTTAAGGCAACTAATTCATTGCGAGTTAGTTGCCTTTTTTGTATCTTTAAGCATTCCCCCCAAAAAACGGTTTGACGGCCAAAACGGGGGTAATCTAAAATAAAAACACATGGTAAAGATACAAAAAATCTCAGAAATCGAACCTCGTTTAGGTTTTACCGAGTTCGATATGCTAAAAAAATATCGTCAAAGTTTTGCAACGAGTGAATTAGGTCGCCTCCATGCTCTGTTTCCTTTCTCGGAACTGGCCCGACAAATGCATTTGAAGTCCTCTGCTTTGGGTCGTAAAAGTTATTTTTCTCCCGAAGGTAAAATAGCCTTGATGGTCTTGAAGTCCTATACCAACTTTTCCGATGCACAACTGATTGAGCATTTAAACGGTAATATTCATTACCAGTTGTTTTGTGGTGTTCAGATTGATCCGCTTCATCCACTAACCAATCCTAAAATCGTTAGTGCAATTCGTCAGGAACTAGCGCATCGCCTTGACGTTGAGCCCCTCCAGCTCATTCTTGCCGAGCATTGGAAACCTTATCTTGAGAACCTTCATGTCTGTATGACCGATGCCACCTGTTATGAAAGTCATCTGCGTTTTCCTACTGATACCAAACTCTTATGGGAAGGTATTGTATGGCTTCATCGTCATCTGTGCAAACATTGCCAGACCTTGCACATACAACGTCCCCGTAACAAGTATCTTGATGTACGCCGTGCCTATCTTGCTTATAGCAAACTGCGTAAACGCAGGAAATCACAGACTCGTATGATTACACGAAGGTTACTTCAGTTATTGGAAAATTCAATACTGCCAACAGATAATCCAAATGATCGCCTGTCATAATATAACAGGCATTGTTCATTACATAATTGTTGGCATCATATGCAAAAGCCATTTGGTTTCCGATTATTTTCCATACAATTTTTGGCTTAGAAAAATCCTCCCAATAACTGATGCTATCTTGTGTTTCAAACCACTCGTTACTAGTTTTCTTTCGGGCTTTTATTTTTTTGCCATTAACAATATGAGTTTCTCCTGTTTGTTCTAAACGCTCTATGCCAATTGACAGAAGATAATTTTTCACCGCAGGATAACTTTCTATATCATAATGCCGCGAAGGAAATGTGGCTATAATCCACAAGTCCGCCCATTCATATTCATATCTCTTGATATCCCTGCCACGAAGAATCGGTCGTATAAGTTCAGCCGTCCGAACACGTTCATCTTCTGTTTGACAATTCGCTAGTATCTCATCACGCTTTTCGGTAGAAATGATAAAAGCATCATTGAAACCAGTTTTTATCCCATAGTTGATTTGGATGTTCCAATCCTTCAAGGGTATTCCCACAGACTCAATCTTCTGCTTGATGCTCTGTTCAATGGGAGACAATATCACCCATGGGATAGAATCTGCAAAGTTACACTTCACGCCTTGTTGCTGCACGAAATCGCTCAAATTATTCAAGCCATTCGAATCTTGTACCAAACAAGCTTGTGTGTTAAAAATATTTGCTGCTTTTTGAGATAAAAGAATATTTGCTTCTACCGTTATTGCATCGAATATTTTTATACCTGCAAAATCTACCAACATAATAGGATTGGTCTTGCTTGCGAAATAACCTCGCAAGGCTTCACCATACCCTGCACGCATCCATTTATTAGACGTGATATAGCAAAGAAAACCATTGGGAGTAAGCAGGTTCATACCCAACTCATAGAAGAGGCAGTAAATATCACCAGTGCGTGCATAAGTTATGTAACCCATGCATTCTAATACATCGGCACTCTTACCCATAGATTGTAACTGAATGTAAGGTGGATTGCCAATGATACAGTCAAATCCCAAGAAGTTGCCTTCGGCATCGAGTACTTCTGGAAACTCTATACGCCATTCGAATGCACCAAGATAAATTTTGTTGGAGCGTATTTCCTCAAATATATTTTCTAAAGTCGCAATTTCTTTCTTTAAATCGGCAATGCGCTTGTCCGACGCTTTCTTTTCCTTTTTTGTCGGTTCAAACAGTTGAGGCGCTTGTAAGTTTGCCAACTCAGAGCGGCGTTTGTTCAATCTAACCAATCGTGCATCCCGGCGGTTGATCTCTGTTTTCAGTTTCGACTTGATTTCTGTTATAAACGTTTCCAAATCCTGCTTTTCGCTTTTACTTTGGGCATTTTTATATTTAGCTACAGCCTCCTTATATTGGCTGATGCTGATACTAGACTCTCGCAGTACGGTCTGAATACTGTCTGTCAAAGCGAATCGGTGAAGCAAAGAATTTCCACATTTGATGTTAATGTCGATATTTGGTAAGGTTTCTAAATAAGTGTAATTACTTTCAGCCGTATAGTAAGCATTCTTCAACAATTCAATCCACAGTCGTAGGCGGCAAATCTTCACAGAGTTGGGGTTAATATCAACGCCAAATAAACAGTTCTCAATGATTTGACGCTTCTCCTTGAAAAGAGTTTCCTGCATGCGGCGACTTTCCGCATTGAGTGGGTTGTAAGCAAATAAATTACCTTCGGTATCGGTAACAATCAGCTCGTCATTTTCAATGGCAAGTTGATAGTCCGCTTTGCGGATACGCTTACCGGTAGCATCTACCAAAATACCTAATTCGTATTTCAAGAGTATCAGTTCATTGAGAGCAGACACAAGAAAGTGACCCGAACCAACAGCTGGATCACACAGTCGCAAACTGTTAATTAGTTCATTAGCTTCGACTATATTGTCAATATGGTTGTATAGTTCTATACGGGTGGTACAATTCCAGCCATAATAACCATTAAACTTTTGCAACACGGTCTTGGTGATTGCTTCACGGCACATGAACATAGTGATAAAGCCTGGAGTGAATACTGAACCATCCTTGTGACCATTTATTTTCTCGAATATAAGCCCTAAAACAGAAGCATTGATGAGTGTTTTAGCCTCTTCTTGCACTTCTTCACTGCCTTCGCTCGCAAAGTTATAAGCGTCGAGAAAAGCAAACAAATATTGCAGGGTGGGTAATGCGTTGACTTGTAGATTGCGTTTTTTATTTCGTAATACGCTACTCGCCAAGACAGGAAGTACCGTACGTTGTGAAAGGCTGTTTATCTTAATTGTTTTACTTTCCAAATCTGTCACCTCGAAAAGAGAACTGTTAAGATAGGGAACGTAAGCAAAATCACGCATAATGGAGTGTGTGCGGCTGCCCATGTCACGTGCAAGCACTTGGAAAAAGAGTGTGTTGAGATCATCATAGTCATGAATCTTAGTTATTGAAAGAAATTTATAGATTGCATCTCCATTGTGGTATTTCAACATCTGAGCCTCCAACAGTTTCAAGAAAAGGATACGATTCATCCAAGTAATACACAATTCCATTGCAACATTGAATAACCGTTCCTCATAATCATTCCCATACAAACGACCATTTATGTGACGCAAACAATCTTCTGCATCCAGTTGGTTAATAGTATTCTCTAGTAATGAAGCCTCGTCACGCCGTTCCACAGCTTTGCGTACAATCACGGTTTTATTATTCTCTTTGCGTTCCTCAATACCAATAATGTGTAGCAGCTCAGTGTAGAATCCACGGTTGAGCGAATTGCTGTCATTTTGGAACGATAGCTTCAAAAGATGTGTATCGCTGAATATCTTATAAAGTTCGATAAGTTTGCGTGAAGCGCTACTGTCTGTTCTATCAAGCAGGTGTTGATAGTCTTGTAAGTTGAAGTAAGTGTATTCAAGGCTATCTTTCACCTCCTCAATATAGGTTGTTGCAATTTCAGTATAGAAGAAATCGGTTTTGTTACTGGTTTTGCGTCCATCCACAAAGTCTTGAAACTCACGACGTAATTGTTTGTTCTGATAGAATTTGCGTTCAAACTCATGGGCATCAAAAATAAAGAATTCATGAATATTAGTAGCGATGAGATATTTAATATCATTGTTCTTCTTATTGACACGTTCTTTAAGATAGTATAGCAATAATTCCTGCAAAGCCTTACGATTAAGATTGTCATTAGAAATCATCTCACCTTTGTTGGTGGTACTCTTTACTTCAATCAATAACCCTATATTGGACTTGATAGTTTTATCCAATCGGATAGCCAAATCAATATCTTCTTCGGGAGCCATGTAGTATGGCTTGTAGAACGTTTCACTCAGAAAATTACGTAAATGTTCTTTTTGCGTGTGTTCTCTTTGCCCATCCACAATATTGTCTCTCAATGTGCGAAGGGCATTTTTGAATAAGTCAAAATCTGTTGTTTCAATCGCAACCTGTCTATATGCTTTGTTCAAAACTTGATTCGGTTTGAGTAGTCCCATAATGTTTGGTAAATGAGTTAATAAAATACAAAGGTAGTCTAAAAACTTGATAATAAAGAATGAACGTATTGGTTTAACGAAAGTTTGTTCTACTGCCAGCCATTATCAACAAACAATAGCAGCAGTAGATTTGACATGATTCTACTTATTATATTGTAATAGCCAGCCAAAGTAATCTTTTCACATCCGGATCTATCACAGGTTGGATAAGTTGTTAACCTGAAGGTAACCGACCTGATGGTATAGGAACAGGAAGAAGTCTGTAATCATGGCATTTACCCGGATAGAGAAGCCACATTTTTTATTGCCGGACTTCCGGCATTGCCTCATCCATGTGTGAAAAGGAGTTTTTTCTTTCACCACAACGTTCCTTTCACATACCCAAAGGGGGTAGTGGATCCAGACCTGCTTCGGCTTTCTTTTTCCTTCCCATATGACAAAAACCGACTATCCATGACTATTCCTGCCAGTGTGCCGGTCGTGCTTGCCTCTCATGGTTTCTTCCCTTATATTCGCACTGATATTTAAACGAGTTGAAAATATGGAAATATGCTACATCGAGGCCGGTGTCCTTGAGAGGATGCTGGCGCGCGCCGAGAACCTGTCCGCACGTGTGGACAGATTGTATGAGAGAAACCGCTGTAAGGAACCCGGAGAGTGACTGGACGGCCAGGATGTCTGCCTGCGCCTTGACATCTCGCCGCGTACCCTGCAGACTCTCCGCGATACCGGACGGCTGGCGTTCACCCGCCTCCAGCGCAAGTTCTATTACAAGCCCGGGGATGTGGAGAAGTTGATGGTCTACGTCGGCATCAGACGCAAGGAGAAGGAGGTGAGAGAAAGAAGGAAGAACGGAAACCTTTAAAGAGCGGAAGAGATGGAAGGCATTATCGACAAGGAGAACGAACGTGTCCGCAGGTTCTTTGCCCTGCTGGACGACATGGAGAAAAAAGTGGAACGTCTTGCCCGTGACAACCGTCCTCCCTTCAACGGGGAACGGTTCCTGACCGACAGGGAGCTTTCCGGGATGTTGAAGATCAGCCGCAGGTGCCTGCAGGATTACAGGGACCAAGGACGGATTCCCTATATCCAGCTTGGCGGGAAGATCCTGTACAGGCAGTCGGACATCGAGAGGCTGCTGGAGGAGAACTATCACCCTGCATTGGTATAATATCGTATTTAAGTTTAAGGATTGTCGCCGGAATTGCATTTACGATTCCGGCGGCAGTTTTTATTTAGCCTGCGGCTTCCTTGCCGGCCGCGGGCTTTCTTCTTTCCATCAGCCGGTTCATGTCCGAGGATATCTTCCGGTCGGTGACCTGGGCGTAGACCTGCGTGCTGTCGATGTTCGTGTGGCCCATCATCCTGGCGATGCTCTCTATCGGAATACCTGCGGTCAGTGTCAGGGTCCCGAACGAATGCCGGGCCATGTGGTAGGACAGGTTCTCTTTCATGCCTAATGCCACGCCCATTCCATGTGCCTCATACCAGAGGACGTCGCGGACCGGCAGCGGGAATACCGGCCTGTCGTCATCCGTGGTGTTGTAAAGCTCCAGTATCTGTCCGGCTATGGGATGCAGCGGGATGAACGCCTCCACGTCCGTTTTGGCGCGGCGGATGCGGATATACCTTCTTCCTTCCGAAGTCGTTCCGATGTGACGGGGATGGAGAGCCCTCGTATCCGCGTAGGCCAGACCGGTCAGCGAGGAGAAGATGAACGTCCTGCGTGCCAGCTCCATCATCGGGTCGGGCAGCGGGGTTTCCATCATCCGCTTCAGTTCACTGCGGCTGATATGCCTTAGTTTAGGTGTTTCTTTCCTCTCGTATGCCACGTCCTCTATCGGATTGCCTCTTAGTATTTCCCGGTCCACGGCGATGTAGATGAGCCGGTTGAGCCAGCACAGGCAGTGGTTCACGTGTCCGTTCCTGTGTCCCAGCTCCTTCTTGAGAAAGACCTTGAACGATTCGGCGAACTCCTCGGTGATGTCCGAAAAGGCGATGTCCTTCATCCCGCGGGATTCGATGAACTGCCTGAGGTTGAGCTGGGTGGTCTTCGACTGGCGGTAGGTGGAAGTGGAGTTGATCTCCTTGGAGCGGACCCTGAGCCGTTCGCGTTCCACCTCTCCGGCCTGCAGGAGGTATTCCGGTACGGAATTGGCGCCTGACACGGTGGTCTTGAGCAGTTCGGCCGTGACCACTCCCTGGTTCCTCAGCAGGTTCCCGTACGCCTCTTCCAACCGGCTGCGGAAGGCGGCAAGGCGGTTGTTCTCCCTGGCTGTTTTGATTTCACACTTCTTGCTGTCCCAGTCCCCGGGTTTGCAATAGACGCCTGTCGTGACTGCCGATTTCTTTCCGTCGATGCTGATCCGGCAGAGGACGGCGGTCGTGCCGTCCGATTTCACCTTGTTACGGTTGATGTAGAATAAGAGCTTGAATGTACTGCGCATGATAATGATTGTTTAGGGATTAAAGGATAAGTTTCAAATCGCGGGTTGCCTCGACGAACCTGTCCATGTCCTCGAACAGCTTCTTCGGGGTTACGCGCGCGTATATCTGGGTGGTCTTTATGTTGGAGTGTCCCAGCATTTTGCAGATGGTCTCTATCGGCACTCCCTCCTCGAGCGTGACCAGCGAGGCGAAAGAATGCCGTCCCATGTGGTAGACAAGGTCCTGGCTCAGCCCTGCCATCAGGCGCAGGGATTTCATATTGGCCCTGAGCGTGTGGTAGTCCTGCGGCGGGAAAAGAGTCTCGCGGGTATCGTCCCGGTATTTCTCAATCAACGCGACGGCTTCCGGAAGCAGCTTGACACGTCCGAGGTAGTCGGTTTTCTTTCGCTGGTATTTCAGCCAGAGGCTGCCCTCGTCATCCCGGAAGAGGTTCTTCCGGGTGATGCTTACCGCATCGGCATAGGCGGTGCCGGTGTAACAGGCGAAGAGGAAGAGGTCCCGGGTGATGACATGTGACCTGCGTTTTTCCGGTATCTCCAGATCACGCAGCTTCTCGAAATTCTCACGGCTGAGTGCTTTCGGTGTTGTCTCCTTCTGCTTGGGCAGCTTGAAGTGGCAGAAATGGTATTTCTCCGAGTGGCCCTCCTTGTAGGCGATGCGGCAGATCTTTTTCAAGATGGCCAGGTAGCCGCGAAGCGTGTCCACGGCATATCCCTTTTCCAGAAGGATGAAATCCTGATAGTCGCGGATGAACTGCTCGTTGAGCTGCCCGAAGACAAGGTCCGGAACCTTGAATTTCGCCTTGATGAATTCGGAAAGCGTGCGGTAGGTGAAGAGGTAGGTCGAGAGTGTGGTGGGCGCACGGTCCACACCGACACGGGCCTTCATTTCCCCGTTATGCCGGTCGAGAAGTTTGAGCAGGGTCATCTGCATGCCCGCATTGCCCTGGAACATGTCCCTGACCGCGGCGGCATCGAAATCCCTTTTTCTTTCCATGAGGGAATTGAAGGCCGAGTGTACGGCAAGCAGCAGTCTTTCTATTTTTTCATTGGTCTCCACCGCTTCCCGGCTCTTGCCGTTCAGCCGGCTCTCACGCGCGTTCCACAGCCCGGGGGTGCAGGAGAGCTTGCAGCTGAACTGCGCCATCGTGCGGTTGAGGGTGATCCGTCCCATGATCGGGGCTTTGCCGGTCTTGTCCGGCTCGCTCTTTTTCAGGTAGAGCAGCACCTTGAATTTTTCCACTTTCATAACGCTCTTTTTTAGGTTGTAAAAATACTCCTTTGAAAAGCGTCCTTTGGCATGCAAAACATTGAGAAACAGTGAATACAAATCCGCTTTGTTCTTATCGGTAAAAATTCGGTTACCTGCCGTCGTTTCCGAAACAGGCGGCTAACAGTCTGGTAACTGAAACGTCGCAATATTTTGTTTTCTTTTGCAGGTCTGTCTGTTCTGCAATTCTCGCAAAATGCTTAATTATAAACGTTTTACGTTTAATTATCGTCATTCTGTTTTTTATTGCATTTCTAAATATTACTTACATGGCCCGTCATACATGGGCTACAACAGCGTATTATTGTGAAATTCATCCGGGCATCATTTCCGAAGCGATGGGGCACTCGTCCATTACGGTGACGGAGACTTATCTGAAACCTTTTCAGAATAAGAAAATAGATGAAGCAAATAAACGGGTTATTGATTTTATCCGGTATTCAGTTCGGAATGCAATTTGCTGAAAGTAAGCCTGTTACTTTGTAGGTAACGGGAATAAATACCGGTGCAAATATGAGCATATTTCTTAAAACAACCAAACGAAATCGCACATTTTTTCCATTAAAGCACTCAAAAGAAGAACATAAATAGATAAAACACGTGGATTCTTTGTACTAGGGTATGTTAACCTCTAAATTTTGCATAAGATTTCCCTCCCCTCTACCTCTTTCTCGAAGTAGGGGTTAAAAAGTTTCATTGTATATTATATCATTTTCTAGTATTGACTACTCAAAAAGAGCAGGGACAAAGGTTTTCCTGTTACCTACAAAGTAACAGGTATGCTATTATTGAAACTTAGTGTTTAATAATATATTATTAATGTAATTTTTAAGTAGTTATGAAGAAAAAGTTTGTAAAAGTGATGCTCTTCGGGGCGCTGGCGCTTTCTACTATCAGCTACGTAGGATGCAAAGACTACGATGATGATATAGATGGTTTGCAACAGCAGGTCGACGCCAATAAGAGTAAAATTGAAGAGGTGGATGCTGCAATGAAAGCCGGTAAATTTATTGTCAGCTATACTCCTGTAGCAAATGGTTATGAATTGTCTCTTTCTGATGGTTCTAAATTGACTATCACCAATGGTAAAGATGGAGAGAACGGACAGCCGGGATTAAATGGTGAAACGGTCATTCCTAAATTTAAAGTATCAAGTGACAACTATTGGCAGGTAAGTACTGATGATGGTAAAACCTATGAGTATGTTTTAGATGCAGATGGAAATAAGGTTAATGCTACTGGGAAGAAGGGAGAACAAGGTGAACCTGGTCAGCCTGGCGAACCAGGGCAGGATGCATCAGCTAACGTGTCCATTAATAAGGATGGGTATATCGTTATCGGTGATGTGGTAACAAGCTTGAAAACTGATACTAAAGTTCCTTCTATCGTTATAAATGAAGTGGATGGTTTGTATGTCATCACTCTTGACGGTAAAGAATATAAAATGTTGGCAGAAGGTTCTGCTTATAATGGTTTGCAAAGCATTATTTACAGAAGACAAGCTGCTGATGATCGGGAGGATTTTGTAAGATCAATTGGTTTGATGTCGTCCAATGATCCTGAAGCGGAATTATTGGCAACCAGTGCTTCAGTTGCTACTTTCAAAGTATGGCCTACTACACTGGATCTGGGTAAAGCTGTATTTGCATTTACCGATACATATAAAACCAGAGCACTTGTTCCTGCACTGAAATATGTAGAAGGTAGTGCAAAATGGGTGGATAACCGACAAGGTATCTTGAGTGTAAATATGATTTCCGAAAACATTGAAGTTGATAAACCTTACGCTTCTTCTTTGGATGTAACAATTAACGGTTATACAACAGCCTCTGATTATTTCAACTTCAAAGCTGAAAAATGGACTCCGGCTGATTTGAGTTTTGTGCATACAAAAGATGCAGTTGAAGTTCCTACTGATGTTTTGGCTGATGCAACTACCGAATCCGATTTTTCATCTTATGTTGAATATACGTTTGTTTATAACAAATCTTATAATTTGAATGATTCTGTAGCATTGGGACATGATGTGGAAGAGGATTTCATTTCAATGGCTGATTTAGGATTTAGTGGTATCACTGTTGAATTCAAACAAACAGCTGATAAGGCAAAAGGTATCTTTGAAATTAAAGACGGTGTTATTACAGCTAAATCTAGTGAGCAAGCTTCTGCTATCAATGAATTATGCTATGTGACAGCAACTTATAAGAATGAAAAAGGTACGGAAATCATTTCTTATGACTTTGCAGTGAAAGCTGTTCGCGAGCAGCAAGTGGCTCCGGCATTGGTTGATATTGATGTAGAAACGAAAGATGCAGCTGCAGCTGATAAGTTAGCTAAATTGCAGTATAGCACAAGTGAACAAACTATTGACTTGAATGTGCGTGCATTCTTGAATTCACTGGGTGGACGTGACTATATGTCTGACAATGAAAACGTAACTCCTGTTAAATATGGTTTGTATTACTTGACTAATGAAGATGGTAAAACTTATGCTAACAAGGTTGATGCATATATTGAATTCACACCGGGTACAAGCACAGATTTGGATAATCTTAAATTGATATTCCCTGCCGGAACTGTTATCAATGGAGATCAGCAATTGTATTCATTCGAAACATGGGCAGGTGGTGGAAACTCAAAATATGAAATTACAAATTCTGAAGAATATGCATGGCGTAAATCCACAACAACTCATCGCGTTAACGGTTCTAACAAACAGTATACTTTGAAATTGAAGGATCTTGTTAAGTGCGAACGTAAAGTAATCATCAAGCAAAATAGTGCATTTGTTGTGAATGGTAAGACAACTATTACCGGTGCATGGGCTGAAGCTGATAAGTCATTCAGTATGACAGCTGATTTGACAGTTCTTTATGCTGCATTTAATACAGATAACAGTACTTCTAGTGAAGTTATTGAATATTATCTGGCTCCGCAAGCAAAACAGTCTGATGCTGTTAAAGCTGTTTATAGTCAGATAAGCATTGCTGGTAATGTTATTACTGTAACTCCGGATGTAGATGTGAAGACTTTAGGTGCTATCAAGATCGGAGCTAAAATACAAGGAACTGATATTGAAGCAACTATTCTTGATATAAATGGAAAAGAAGTGGCTTATTGTGAGCCTGTATTGCGTTCTCCGCTTGATGTCTTGTCTTACAAGTCTTCTATTGATTGGAATATAGATGGTGATCAGAATAAGACTATCAATGTAGGAACGAAAGCAGAAATCAAGATGTCTGACAAAGATATCAATGTAACCAAGAAGAATGTAGTTATTGAAAATGGAGTAGCAAAAGCTCCTTGGGCTGCAGCTTATGGCATTGATGCTGCTGAAGCCATTACTTATGCAATTGATGGATATAGTGCTACTGTAAATGAGGGTACCTATACTATTAATCCGTCAACAGGTGTGATTACATGTAACAATACAGCGATTGTTCAGTCATTGGACATCTATGTGAAAGTAACTGTAAATCATAACTGGGGTACAGAAACTATTAATAAGATCACTGTGAAAGCTTCTTTGAAATAGTCCTATTTTAAAGAAGAAAGAAAGGGTAACTCTTTTCCTCTGTGTAGGGTTACCCTTTTATTGATAATATAATTGTCCGATATGGTGGTATCGGATATTATTTGTCGAATTATTCATCTTTGTGAAAAGATGGATATATTATTTCCCACTAAGGATTTTTGACATCCTTAATTTTATTAGATGAAAAAAGGTAAAGACTGCACTTGTGAAAGACCGGTCTAATAATAAACCTTTATTTCGAAGGGCGTTCCAATTTTCCCTTATTTCCCAGGAACGCCCTTTTTTATTCTGTCTTATATGGACTTATGATGTCATTTTTAGAGATAGAGGCTTAAAGGGACTTTTCCAGTGCCCTCCTCCGAGTTCGAGTCCATCTTTTTTATGAAACCGTCTGAATATAGTCTTCTGAATGTAACTTTTGACAGATTATCCTGTAGGTAATATGGCTGCTTTAGACAATGATAAGCTCAATACCCATTTCTTCAATCGCTTGCGCCATTGACTGGGAAATGCCGGAGTCTGTGATTATCACATCGATACAGTCTAAACTACAGATTTTACCGAATCCACGTCGCCCGAATTTGGAAGAATCTGCCAAGATGATAGTACGTAATGACGCCTCTATCATTTTCTTGTTGAGGACAGCTTCTTCAATATTAGAGTTTGTGATTCCGTACTCCAAGTCGATACCGTCTACTCCTAAAAAGAGTTTTGAACAAGTGATTTGTTCAAAAAACAAAGAAGTGTAGTCGCCAATGACGGAAAAAGAATTCTTCCGTACGATTCCCCCGAGCTGGATTACTTCGATATTATTAATCGTATTTAATAATAAGGAGGTTTTCAGAGAAGCTGTAACTACAGTTAAGTGGTTGATGGGAGTGATATGCTCGGCAAACGTATGTACGGTAGAACCGGAAGCGATGATAATAGAATCGTTTTCTTCTATTAATTTAGCTGCGGCAGTAGCGATTCTTTTCTTTTCTTCTTTTCGAAGCTTTTCTTTTTCGTGCACATCAATATCTGATGTTAATGGGTTGACCGGACTTGCACTTCCATGAGTACGATAGAGAAGTTTTTTTTCTTCCAGATGTTTTAAATCTTTTCGGATCGTTACAGGAGTAACTTCCAGTTCTTTAGCGATTTCGTTTACTTTGATGAAACCGTTTTTCGCTAAACTTTCAAGAATATACTTATGTCTTTCAGCAATACTTGTCATAATTCCCAATTTTTATCACAAAGATAAACTAAATATTAATATGTGGCAAATAAAAAGATGAAAAGTTTCATTCTATGATATAAAGCTTCCGTTTTATATATAAAATGGTCTGCTAACGAAAAATAATTTGCTTTTTATATTGGATAATATTTCTTTTTGTGTATTTTTGCAGTGTTGATTTATAAATAAAGAAAGAAAACGAAATATTCATAAGGAATGAAACGAAGTGATTTGCTTGAGAGGATGCTCAATTGGAAATGTGAATGTGATATCCTGGTGATCGGTGGTGGGGCTACCGGATTAGGGGCTGCAGTGGACGCAGCCTCCAGAGGGTACAGAGTTATTCTATTGGAACAGCATGATTTTGCTAAGGGTACTTCTTGCCGCAGTACGAAGCTGGTACATGGAGGAGTTCGGTATCTGGCGCAGGGAGATGTCTCTATGGTAGTTGAAGCATTACATGAACGTGGGCGTATGAGACTCAATGCTCCTCATTTGGTGAAAGATATGCGTTTTATAATCGGTAATTACCGCTGGTGGGAAAAGCCTTTTTATGCGGTGGGGCTGACTTGTTATGATTTACTGGCCGGACGCAAAGCATTGGGACGTTCGTTACCGATGTTAAAACGTTCTGTATTAAAAGAAATACCTTCTTTAAAGCATGAAGGATTGAGAGGTGGAGTGGTATATCATGATGGACAGTTTGATGATTCGCGCATGGCTATAACGCTGGCACTGACCGCTGTTGATAAAGGTGGAGTGTGCTTGAATTATATGAAGGTGAATTGTTTGCTGAAAGATGCCGCCGGGAAAATAAATGGGGTGCATGCTGTCGACACACTTGACGGGAAAGAATATCAGATCAAATCGAAAGTAGTAGTGAATGCTACCGGAGTCTTTGTGGACGATGTGATGAAGATGGATGAATGTGATACGCGAAGGAAGGTACGTCCCAGCCAGGGAGTGCATTTGGTGGTTGATAGTAAATTCTTAGGTGGCCGTTCGGCACTAATGATACCTAAAACGAAAGATGGACGTGTCCTTTTTGGAGTGCCCTGGCACGGCAAGGTGGTGCTTGGCACCACGGATACTCCTCTGAATGAGGCTTCTTTGGAACCGAGGGCATTGGAAGAAGAGGTTGATTTCATTTTAGATCAGGCCGGACAGTATCTCGACCGCAAACCGACTCGTGCCGATGTGCTTTCGATTTTTGCCGGTTTGCGTCCTTTGGCTGCGCCAACGCATGCTGATTCGAAGAAAACGAAAGAGATTTCACGGAATCATAAAATCTATCGTTCGAAATCGGGGCTTTTGACAATTACCGGAGGGAAGTGGACTACTTATCGTGCAATGGCTGAAGATGTCATCAATCAGGCCATCGTAATAGGAGGGTTGTCTCCTGCGGAATGTGTGACGAAGAATTTGAGGGTTCATGGATATACAAAAGAGCAATTTGATGAGAATGATTGGAATTATGTGTATGGCAGCGACGCGAGCAAAATACAAAAGATGATAGAAAAAGAGCCTTCTTTTGCTGAAAAGTTGTATGAAGGTTATACTTTTACAGTGGCGCATGTTGTGTGGGCGGCTCGTGAGGAGTTTGCGCAGAATATAGAAGATGTGTTGGCCCGCCGGGTGAGGATGCTATTTCTGGATGCCCGTGCTGCTCTTAAAATAGCTCCGAAAGTGGCATCGGTATTAGCGGCGGAACTGGGAAAGGATAAAACCTGGGAGCAGGCGCAGATAGCCGACTTTAATCGGTTGGCAAGAGGATATATCTTGAATTAGAAGAAAAAATTACTTTAATTGTTGTTTGTAAATAAATGCTTATGAAAAGTTGTATGGTTTTGCGGAGAGGACTCGTAGCCTCATTGATGTTTCTTCTGTTGTCAGGGATACAGTCTGTGTCGGCGCAGGGAAAACTACATCTGTTAAAGTTTGACGATGTCACACAATTGAGAGACTTCTTTAAATATACGGGAAATGGCTCAATCATTGTAAGCGGACATCGCGGTGGGTACGAAGAAGGATATTCGGAAAATTGCATCGAAGGTTTGGAAAATGTGCTGAAGCAGATGCCGGCTTTCTTCGAAATCGATCCTCGTCTGACAAAAGATAGCGTGATTGTATTGATGCATGATGCTACTTTGGATCGTACAACAACAGGAACGGGAAAAGTTTGCGATCATACCTGGAAAGAGTTGCAGAAGCTTCGTCTGAAAGACCATTCGGGAAAAGTGACCAACTGCAAGATTCCTACTTTGGAGGAAGTAATCAAATGGAGTAGAGGTAAAACGATTATCAACCTGGATAAGAAAGATGTGCCGATGGCTATGATTGCGGCTTTAATCAAAAAGCATAAGGCGGAGGGACATGTGATGCTGACTGTGCATACCGGTGCTCAAGCCAGATATTATTATGACCGTTTCCCGACGATTATGATGTCCGCTTTCGCCCGTAATATGAAAGAGTTTGAGGACTTGTCGATATCAGGTGTGCCATGGGAAAATATGATCGCTTATGTAGGGCATAGTATAACACCCGAAAATAAGAAAATCGTTGAAATGCTGCATGCTCGTGGCGTACGTTGTATGATTAGTGTGGCACCTACGCACGACAAATTGCCTTCGAAAGAAGAACGGGCTTTGAAATATAAAGAAGAGATAGATAAGAGACCGGATATTATAGAATCTGATATACCGACAGAAGTATGGACAGTTTTGCAATCTCGATAGATTGTTGCCCTGATATGGTGCAACGTCTGTTTACTATCGTAAAGGAAAATCCGGTTAGTGAACTAACAATTAATACTGTGAAAATGTCAAAAGTAGAACAAGCATTGAAAGCTGCGAATGAGACACGTGCTCTTCGTATAGGAAGCGGAATATTAAATGAAGTAGCCGGACTGTTTAAGGAACAGTTTGCAGGAAGAAAGGCTGTTGTGGTAGCTGATGTAACTACCTATCGTGTTGCCGGCGAAAGAGTTGAGAAAGAGTTGCGTAATGCGAATATAGAATTATTACCATCTTTTATTTTCACTGATTCCGACCTGTATGCGGAATATTCGTATGTTGACCGTCTGGTCGAATCGTTGAAAGTGCATGATGCTATTCCGGTAGCTGTCGGCTCCGGTACGATTAATGATTTAACGAAGTTAGCTTCTCATCTGGTCGGAAGAAGATATATGTGTGTGGCCACTGCCGCTTCCATGGATGGATATACTGCATTCGGCGCTTCCATTACTGCAAATGGCGCTAAACAGACTTTTAGCTGTCCGGCACCGCAAGCTGTATTGGCTGATATTGAAATCATAAAGAAAGCTCCCAAGCCGATGACGGCATCAGGATATGCCGACTTGTTTGCCAAAGTGACGGCTGGTGCCGATTGGATTCTGGCCGATTGGATGGGCGTGGAAGATATTGATGAAAAGGCATGGTCGATTGTGCAGGATGGATTGCATGATGCGCTTTCGAATCCTGAAGGTGCGGTGGCTGGAGACGAAAAAGCGGTGTCACAACTTATTGAAGGATTGATGCTGGGCGGTTTTGCCATGCAATGGTCTAAATCGAGTCGTCCGGCTTCGGGAGCGGAACATCAGTTCAGCCATCTTTGGAATATGGAACATCATTTAAATCAAGGTGAGCATGTTTCCCATGGCTTTCAGGTGAGTATAGGTATGTTGGCTGTAACGGCATTTTATGAACAAGTGTTGAACACCCCATTAGAGAAACTGGACGTGGAAGCGTGCTGTGCGGCATGGCCCGAACCGGAAATAGCCGATAAGGTAGCTCTTGATATGTTTGTCGGTACTGATTTTCCTACTATCGGTCTGCAGGAGACGAAAGCGAAATATGTGACACGAGAGCAATTGGCTATTCAGTTGCGGCAGTTGAAAGAATACTGGCCTGAAATTCGTGAACGTTTGTCCAAACAGTTGATTCCTTACAAAGAAGTGAAACAATCCCTGCGGCAGGTAGGTGCTCCTGTAGAACCGGAACAAATCGGTATTACACGGAAACGTCTGCGTGAAACGTTTGTTCGTGCACAATTTATTCGCCGTCGTTTTACTGTCCTCGATTTAGCTGTACGGACAGGATATATGGAACAGTGGCTGGATGGATTGTTTGGTAAAGGTAAAATATGGGAAATAACAGATTAATCACGATAGGAATGGAACTACAAGGAATGGCGCCCGAAGTGGCAAAGAAATTTAAATACTGGCAGACACGGACGATCATAGCAAGTATGATAGGCTATGCTCTATTCTATTTTGTTCGTAAAAACTTGAGTATTGCAATGCCTGCCATGCAGGATGATTTGGGAATAACCAAGGGAGACTTGGGATTATTTCTGACCTTACACGGATTACTGTACGGAGTTTCCAAGTTTGCCAACGGTTTTGTTGGCGACCGGGTGAATGCCCGCTATTTTATGGTGACAGGTTTGGTGCTCTCTGCAGCATGTAATATTTGGTTTGGGTTTAGTTCTGCTGTGGTGATGTTTGGCATTGTGTGGATGTTGAACGGATGGTTTCAGGGAATGGGATTTCCCCCTTGTGCCCGTTTATTGACGCATTGGATACCTCCTACACAGTTGGCTACAAAGATGTCGGTGTGGAATACCTCACATTCTGTTGGCGCAGGTTTAGTGGTGATTGTTTGTGGATATATTGTCAGTCTCGGATGGCGCTGGTGCTTCTGGTTTCCTTCTATTATAGCCTTGGTGGGTGCAGTCGGTATGTGGTTTGCTTTGCGCGATACGCCTCGCTCGGTAGGTCTTCCGGAGCTCAACTCAAAAACGGGCGCAGAAGAAAAAGAAGATACTTCTGCCGAATTTAAGCAGTTTGTGCGTAAGAATGTCTTTGGAAATCCGGCGATTTGGGTACTGGCTATTGCCAACTTTTTTGTGTATATCGTGCGCTATGCTGTACTTGACTGGGGACCGACTCTTTTGGGAGAATGGAAGGGAGTTTCTATTCATCATGCAGGTTGGATGGTGGCAGCCTTTGAAATATCCGGAATTGTAGGTATGCTGGTAGCCGGTTGGGCAACCGATCGTTTCTTTGGTGGACGTGGTCCACGCGTTTGTGTGATTTGCATGGCACTGGCTACGGTGTTCGTTGCTTTATTCTGGGGAATATCCCAACCTCCCATGTGGCTTGCTACGCTTTTATTGGGGGCCGCAGGATTCTGTATTTATGGTCCGCAAGCTTTGGTAGGTATTGCTGCGGCTAATATAGCCACAAAGAAAGCAGCCGCTACGGCAGTCGGATTCACAGGATTGTTCGGATATGCCAGTACGTTGGTCTCCGGTTGGGGATTAGGATTGTTAGCTCAACATTATGGTTGGAATATTGCAGTGGGTGCATTAATCCTGATTGCTATAATGGGAACTTTGATATTTATGGCCGCATGGTCGGCAAAAGCGAATGGGTATGATAATGATTAATGAGGTAGAACATAAACTGAACGCGGAACTTATGGATCGTATTCGTCGGATCAAGCATATTGCTTTGGATATGGATGGAACGATTTATAACGGAAACACGTTATTTCCTTTTACGATTGCTTTCCTGGATAAAATGAAAGAATTGGGAATTGGTTACTCGTTTCTGACGAATAATCCTTCCAAAAGCACGAATGATTATCTTCGACACCTATCCGGCATGGGGATTAAAGCAGTGAAAGATGAATTTTATACATCGGCCCAGGCGACCATAGATTACATACGTGTACATCATCCGGAGTGTAAACGGCTTTTCTTGTTGGGCACTCCCAGCATGATAAAAGAGTTTGAGGAAGCCGGATTCGAGTCTACTGACGACAATGCTGATGATGAACCGGACGCAGTGGTTGTCAGTTTTGACATGTCACTTGTTTACTCGCGTTTATGTCGTGCTGCGTGGTGGATTAATCAGAAGAAACTCTATATTGCCACTAATCCGGATCGTGTGTGTCCTACGGATAAGCCTTTAGTATTGGTGGATTGTGGCTCTATTTGCTCCAGTTTGGAGTATGCTACGGGGCGGGAGCCGGATGTTGTGATTGGAAAGCCCGATCCGCGAATGTTGAACGGAATAATGGAACGTCATAACTTGCGTGCGGATCAGGTAGCTATGGTGGGTGATCGTATTTATACCGATATATTGATGGCGCAGAAAGCAAATGCTTTGGGAGTGCTGGTGCTTTCCGGCGAAACGACGTATGAAACAGCTATTGCTGTCCATCCTAATCCGGACTTGATCCTGCGTGACTTGGCAGAGCTTCAGCAAATGCTTTTATTAGCTCATGAAATAGATTAGATTGGTGCATGAAAATGCAATAGTATATTTATTTTTAGTGTTTTTGATAGGTATGATGTTACGGACAGTTCTACTGTCCGTAACATTTTTTTTGTCTACTATAAAGTTGAAAAACATAAAAACATCTGCCACCTGCAACCAAACGCGTGTAATGCACTAGTTGATAAATAGTTGGAGCGTTGCAGATACCTGCGGCAGATAGGTTGCAGATAAAGTATCTGCAACACGTTATATAATCAAAGAAAAAGCTTTGATTCCTTTATGTAAAGCTATGGGATAATTGGGATGACTCTATGGAGATATCGTGGTGTCTCTACGGAGACACGACAGTATCCTTGCGTAGAAACGGTCGTGTCCCGCCTTAGAAACGATCGTGTCTTGCCTTAGAAACTGCCGTGTTCCGCCGTGGAAACTGTAGTTTCTAAGGTAGGAAACGATAGTTCCCCGCCTAGGGACAGGACGTTATGTATTCAAATAAACTTTTGCCCTCCTGCAGAATTGGCTTATGCAAGGCTTATACTGTGTTGCAGATACTTTGATCTGCAACCTATTTGCAACAGTATCTGCCACGCTCCAACTATTTATCAACTAGTGCATTACACGCGTTTGGTTGCAGGTGGCAGATGTTTTTATATTTTTTCAACTTTATAGAAGGAGGATTACGCATTAAAATTAGGGTCACAACCGTAAGTCATAAACCAAATTCACCTCTGTGCCCTCTGTGTCTGTGGTGAAAAACTCTTGTAATGGGTTGCGCAATTCAGACCATAAAATTGCCATCTTTTGAATTGATATTGAAGCCTGTCTAAATAGTCTTCCCAATTTTTGTGCTCTGGGCTACTCCAGCCTATTTCGGCAACAGCATTGGCGCGGGGGTATGCCATGTATTCCACTTGCTCCGGAGTTTTTATGTATTCTGTCCATACATTGGCTTGTACTCCTTTTATATGTTTTGCTTCTTGTTCCGTCAATTCCTTGGGAATCGGGTTGTACCCGTATGTCCATTCGAGTGCGCAGATTCGTCCGTTTGCTAAAGGAGATATATCCATGCTTGCCTGGTAGTGGTCAAGATATACATAAGTGTTAGGAGTCATGATGACCGGATGCCCTGATTTTGCCGCGGTAATTCCTCCGGCAACACCTCTCCATGACATCAACGCTGCATTAGGGGCTATTCCGCCTTCTAATATTTCATCCCATCCAATCAGCTTCTTCCCATTCTTATTCAAGAATTTTTCAACTCTTCTGATGACATAGCTCTGAAGTTCATGTTCGTCTTTCAATTTCAGTTCTTTTATTTTCGATTGGCATTTCGGGCAGGATTTCCAACGTGTTTTCGGACATTCGTCTCCTCCTATATGTACATATTCTCCGGGAAATAACTTGAATACCTCCAGCAGGACATCTTCAATGAAAGGATAGATGTTTTCATTACCGGCACAAAGTACATCGTCGTAGATTCCCCATCTTGTACCTACCTCATAAGGTCCTCCCGTGCATCCTAATTCGGGATAAGTAGCCAGTGCGGCGAGCATGTGTCCCGGGAGATCAACTTCGGGGATGATGGTAATATAACGTTCTTTGGCATACGCCACTATCTCTTTGATTTCTTCTTGTGTGTAAAATCCTCCATAAGGTGTACCGTCGTATATTCCTGGAATTGCGGCAGAATATCGGTTGATGATTGTTTCTTTGCGCATGGAACCGATTTCGGTCAGCTTCGGATGCTTTTTGATTTCTATCCTCCATCCTTGATCTTCTGTCAGATGCCAATGAAAACGATTCATTTTTTGCATAGACATTAAGTCAATGTATTTTTTGATAAAAGAAACAGGATATAAATGTCGGCCTACGTCTAAGTGTAATCCCCGGTATTCAAATTGTGGTATATCCGTAATGTTCGCTGCAGGGATACTCCATTCGTTTGTGTATGCTGTTGTGTTGGAGTAGATTTCCGGTGGAAGCAGTTGCAATAAAGACTGTATGGCATAGAAGAATCCGGCTTCTTTGTCTGCCAGTACCTGTATTTGTTCGGGAGAAATATTGATTTTATAACCTTCATTTCCTAATGTAGGATCGTTGGCACGGCTGAAAATCAAATAGTTACCGGAAATGTTTTTAGTGCTATTCTGTATTTTTAGAGGCAATTGTGCTATCCGTGTTAATCTGTCCGTCAGGAATCGTAAAGGCGCTTCGGCATTTTTATCTTTTAGTATAATGCGGGTTTCTTTATTAAAGATGAATTTGCCTTGCTTCTCTTCGAGAGAGCGTGGGGCAGGGATGATGTTATACATGTTTTGAGATTCTGTTCCTACCATATAATCCATACCACGAAGGCGGAAAGCATACTCTAGTGGCTTTTTCTCTGTATTGAACGCATTTTTGATGCTTGCACGCAATGTGTATTGAGGAGATTTGATATCGTCACCATTCAAAAACAAAGTAGTTTGGCTCATTGGAGACAGGGTCACTTCTTTTTGTTCCGGTTTTAAATTATCGCATTGGGTTATATGAATGTGATAAGGGATACTGCTTTTGTTGGTGACATCAACTACCATACGGGTATTATTATTGATAAGACGGGTGCGTATATCCAAAGAAGAGTTTATTAGCTTCTTTAGCCATCTTTCCTCGCCGGAAATTGTGTCGTTTAATAATTCTACAAAGCAGTGATCTAACAAAGCATTGCGGAGATATCCGTCACTCCTTTCACGTGCAAACACTAGAGTAGTTTTGTTTTTGTCTTTTATATTATCTAGTATGGTTTGACATTTTGACATCGTATATTTGCTGACAGCTACCATTCCTTTGTTTGTAGCATAGCTCGCCAGTTCTTTGTTGTTGATGAAAATACCGTTTAATCCTTTCTTGAAGGCTCCGTCTATTGCATCTTTGCTTTCGACGGGAGAGCTCAAATCGCATTTTAACAATACGAAGTCAAATAATTCCGGAGTAGATAAACTTTCTTCTTTGTTTTGTGAAAATGTAGTTAATGTGGTGAAAAGACAACACATTATACATAATAGTTTCTTGCTCATACAGGAGTCGTTTTTAAAGGGTTATATAGATTTAATACTTAATTAGGTTTTTACTTCGTTTTCTTTAGTGGCTTATTTGAAGCAAAGATAATTATAAAAGGTTATAAAACGAACCTAATTAAGAGATATTTTCTTTTTTAATTGCTTTTTCTTGTTGTTTGCTTTTGAATATTATACTTTTGTGTTTCCTTTGTTTCTCTGTTTGCTTTTTATTATTAATGCTAATTTTTAAAACCATGACTCAAAAGAAACTAATTGTAAGTGTGTATGTGTTCGTTTGCTGCGTTGTTACTGCAATGGGGCAGAGTTTGAAATATTATAATGCAGATGATTTTCCGCTTATTGGTAAGATGTTTGACGATACGGAAGGGCGTTATGCCCGTTTACCTCTTTCCTGTAAGGGGGAAAGTAAAAAGTGGGTATGGATATTGGGGCAGGATACACCCGGACTGGCTGTACGCTTTGCGACCAATTCAACAGCGATTGCTGCCAAATGGGTAACAAAAAGGAATAACAGTATGTCACACATGGCCATGGTAGGCGTAAAGGGACTTGATCTTTATGTGCTAAAAAGTGGCAAATGGCGTTATGTGCGTTGTGCTCGTCCAAAAGGCAAGGAGAACGAGGGAGTTATCATTTCTGATATGAAAGGTGAAATGAATGAGTATATGCTTTACCTGCCCCTTTATGATGGTATTGAAACACTTGAAATAGGAATAGAAGAAAAGGCTATGATTCGCCAACCGCAAGTGGAATCACCCGTAACAGAACGTCCTGTTATCTGTTATGGAACAAGTATCACTCAAGGCGGTTGTGCAACGCGTCCGGGGATGGCCTATACAAATATCCTTTCTCGTATGCTAAACAGGGAAGTTGTGAATTTGGGTTTTAGCGGACATGGACATTTGGAATATGAAATAGCAGAATTGATGACACATCGAAATCCTTCTGTTATTGTGATGGATTTTATTCCCAATGTGAGTGCTTCTATGTTGAATGAGCGTATTGAACGATTTATGAGTATTATTGAAGATAAAATACCGGGAGTACAGATTTTGTTTATAGAACACGTTCCTTTTCCATTGGCAGAGTTTAATTTGAAAAAAGGGGAGTGGGTGGAAGAGAGTAATGAGGCATTACGAAAAGCATTTAGGGAGTTAAAGAAGAAAGGTTATCAGAATCTGCACTATTTAAAATCGGAACATTTATTGGGCGAGGATGGAGAGAGTACGGTTGACGGCGAGCATTTTACAGATTTAGGATTTGATAGGTTTGCAAAAGGAATTTATCCGGTGGTGAAAAAGCTTATAAGGCATGCGGAAAGATGAGAGGAAAGCCTCTTCGACTACCGTTAAGGTAGAAGAAGAGGCTTCTTTTTAATAAATCCGGACTGGGGGTATGCCCTATTTATTATAACGAATAGCAAAATAATTCATGGCACTGGTTGCATCACCCTTTACCGAAATCGTAGCTCCCTTATCAACCCAGGAAGCACCGTTGCTGGCTTTGTTGTTCTCGGGCATTAAACGAATATACACATTCTCTTTACCCAGCAAGGTCAATGGCAGCTCCACATCAATGGCTTTATAGCCCGGACACTGTGATAACAACGTGTTGGCCCATACTACCATATCAGGTACGGTATAGGAGGTGATGTAATTCCAGTCGGCTTCATTGTCCATATCACCGGTCAATGACCATTCGGCTTTCCAAAAGCGAGGTTTGCTCACTTGGTTACCGGCATTATTGCTGACACTAAGCTGCATGGAAAGATGATTGGTTGCGATGTTTTTAGTCGAGAAGTTTACAATCCAGGCATACCCGCGATTGTTCTCTTCATCCCACCAATAGGGGTTCGCCCAAGCCAGCCAGGCATTGCCGCCTGTATTGCCTTTACCGTCAGTGTTGGTATCTTGATAATTCTTCTGATAGTCTGTTCCATCTTCAAGAATAATACCGAACCCGTTTACATTGCCTCTATTGTCTCCAAAAGGACCTGTTGCGCTATTACCTACAGGACCAAGATATGTGTAATCACCACTACCATTTCCACGCAAACCGTTACCGATCTGATGTTTGGTATAAGTGTGACGGAAGCGACCTCCATCTCCATAGGTAGAAGGGAAAGAACCATCTTCTTTGATGATGCCATTGGTGTTGATATAACGGAATTCAGTAATCAAGCCTGAAAAACTGTTTTTGAAATCATCTGCCATCTTAAAGTCGGATCTCGACATGTGACGAATCTGATAACGACCGATGTCGCCGGCTTTTTCTTCATCAATCAATCCGTTTGTTGCTTCCAGGTATTCGAAACGAGTGAAAAGCTCATGTACGATAACACCGGACATGTTGCCTGAACCATAAGGCAAACGAGTACCGTCACGGCGATAGAGGCAAGTCGTATTGGTGTAGATATACATGCTGTTACCATTGATATCACGCATCAGCGTTGCATATTTGGCACAACGATGGGCACCACCGGCATTGGCATAACCTTCGTTGATCGGAGTCAGGCTGCCTTTGCGGACAGGCAGTTCACAATCTTTCAGTGTGACATAAGTATAGATGTCTTCGTCCGTCAGATCTCTCATATATTTTTCTTTTACAGGCAAATCCGACGCAGTACCTTCAGTGGACGACATGACCATAGAAGCTGTTACTCCGGAAATCGTGTAACGTTCGGGATCTTCTTGCAGGATTACCTTGGTTCCTTTTAATAGGATCTGCACTTTGCTGTAACGTGAGAACGTATTGTCGTCCACTGTGGGAGTTTCAATACAAAATCCGTAACGTCCGTCAAGGCTCTCGATATAAGCGGTCTTCTGTGCGATAGTATAGTCAATTGAATTTTGGGTAGTCTGTATGTTATCGCCTACATTGCCGGAGTTGCGGTCGCTTACTACATATCCGGTAATATAAATATCATCGGTCACCTTCATGCCGTCCGTATCACCCAAATTGCGAACATCTATAAACGAAACCTCAACGCCCAACTCGTCCTTTGCATTTGCTTGCATTAGGAAAAGTTGTTGTTTGTTTTCGACTTCCCAACCGTCAATGTAAACCAAATTAACGGTAGCAGTACGTACTGCGCGTTCGTCGGGATTCGGATCGGTCTGGATGATAAGAAAACCATTCTCATAAGTGATATCCCTGACCCAACCATCCTCTTTGTCGAGCACTGTCATAGCTGCTTCGTCACTTGTGTAATCTACACTGATATGGAGATCTTTTATGTCGACATTCATATCGAGCTCTGCTCTAACTTCGCCTCCATAACCATGTACAGTCATATTAGGCTTGGCTAATTTAAATGTCGGGGTTTTCACGCCTTTCTGTTTCAGGTAGATCGTATCTGAAAGGTTTGCACTAGTGGCAGTCAGGCAGATCTTCGCCATACGCGGGAAGCCATCGTTAAAATCGTACTCTACATGGAGTGTACCGTCTCCCGAAAGATTTCTTTCGGCTATTGCTACCCATTCACCGTTATTATCTTCAAGCGCAATGTTATAATTCTGGTTTGAATAGACTTTAATTGCCAAGTCACCAGCATCAGAAGAGAGCGTATAGGTTTTTCCGTCGGCTCCAAATTCTTCAAAGTTGGCTTCATCTCCATTGTCCAATTCGCAGGCAGACAATGAAAGCATGAAAGCTCCTAAAAAAGTGACCAGTTGTATTGGTCTGTATTTAATAAATTGTTTCATATTAGAGTCATTGTATTTAACTGATAAACACTAATTCTTTTATTTTCATTCCTTTCCCAGTTGGGTAATCGTAGTGCTGGTTGTCACTACTTTCTGACCACCATTAATTGTATTGGCGGGGATGGAAATAGCTAAACGCACTTGGGCGCTGCGGGGCTCATAAGTAGGATTGGCAGCCAGTTTGATATGAAGTTTTTCGCTATCATAGGATACTTCTTCAATCCAATTTTCTTCGGGTTTTTCGGAGCTATACGTTACGAGATACCTGATGCGGTAGAGGTCGTACTTTAGATTCGTGTCGAGCTCCAAGTCGAGTGCAGTGGTGGAAGCTGGCGTTTCTACTGTCTGTTCATTGATGATAAGGCGAGCGTCACTTGACGAAATTTCGCCGCTCTGTACCAATGTTATTGTATCACGAAGATGCTCTTCGGTTTCAAAAGCCAGTTGCACTTTACGGTTTACACCATAGTTGGCAGCGTATGAGAATATGATTTCGCTGTTCTCCTTACCAGAGAGGCGGTCGATAGAAGCCCAGTCCACTTTCTCCACGAAATGAGCATTCCAGTTCTTTGTGGCATACACTAAGATGTGGGTGGTTCCTGTGCCCGAAGATAAAATCAGATTCTTCTGTGTGAAAGCCAGTGGAAGTTCCCATTCAAAATCTTTCTCACAGCTTGTAAGTATGAAGCTGAATGTCGAGATTATCAGTAGGAGTGAATGATATAAGTATTTTCTTCGTATCATAATTGTAAATTGTTTCATTAATTATAGTAACAGTTCTATCATTTTTCCCAAGTCATATAGACCGGACGATGGTCGGAGTATTTCTTGGTAAAGTCGTCGATGATAAAGTTCCCTCCGGTAAAAGCGGACTTCAAGTCAGGCGAAATATAGATGAAGTCAATACGTGCCCCGAAATTTTTCTCCGAAAAGTTTTTATCGAGACGTGCCGAATCAATAAAACCGAAATCAAGAATACGTTGATGCACCGAGTAGTCGATTTCTCCATTTACGAGATTCTTTAATGCAGGGCGCTTTTCTTCTTCTTTGCGAAGGCGGTCGGCCAGGCGTCCGTCGGCATATTTTCCGGCATCGACGGGGGATACGGAATTGAAGTCACCCATGATGAGCCATTTCTCAAATGGTCCATTTTGGCGGATGGTTTCGAGAATAAGATCAATGTCAAGCTGGCGGCTCTCATAACGGTGTGGACTAAGGTGCAGCGAAATAATGTGGTAACCATTTATCGTACCCATTACGAATCCATGCCACATGTTGTTTTCCACCTTCATGATGTTCACGATAGGATATTTAGATGTTATGGCAGTAGGAAATCCTTTCTCTTTCTGCAACACTGCATAAGGGTGCCCATAGGAGGCAGCTAATGCTTCAAGTGATTTCTGCGTAAATTTATTGGCTTCCTGCAGACATACGATGTCGGGATCCTGGTTGCGCATCCATGTAGAGAATATGGTCTTTCCTGCGGTGGTGTCGGCACGCATACCATATTCTATGTTGTAAGATATAATTTTCATGGCCTGTTTTCCTCGTTTGTCTTTGGCAAACCCAGGCAAAGCCATCATTAATGCAAATAGTGTTATTCCTAGACAATTTAGTTTCATATGATTTGAATATCTGGATAAATTATTATTGAGGAGTAGTTGAACCGTAGTAAGCATCATAGGCTTTGTTATCGAGTGCATAGCCGGAATAAACGACCTGCGTGTCCGGAATCGGATAGTATTCATGACATGGACGGATATTCTCCTTTAAACTTGATGAACCGGTGTTTTCATAAGTCTGCGTATACCAGATTCCCCAACGAACCAGGTCGAATTTACGCTGGAACTCACCAATCAGTTCGCGTCCGCGCTCTTTTTGGATTTCATCCATCAATCGTGCCCAGGTGCGGAATTTCGGGTAGTCACCAATGCCTGCACGGTTGCGGGTCATATTCAGATATTTCATGGCAATGTCAGGATCTTGCTCCAGCTGGCAGTAACATTCTGCTTTCATTAACAGTGCGTCGGCATAGCGGAATATCTTATAATTATTTCCGTCGCGGCTACTGTCAAGATATGGACACCAGAATTTCGGGCCCGGCCAGGGGGCAGTGCTTACACTTTTGAAAGCATGGCCGTTGTATTCCCAAGCCATATTATATTTGGCACGTAAGTCACCGCCAATCTTTGTTTGCAGATTCTGGCAGAAATAAGCAGTGGGACGCCAGGGAGTCCAACAAGTAGACTTGTCGCCCAATTCCGGAATTTCCACGCCGTCATATTCGCAGGTACCTGAACGGCGGGTGATAGGCATACAAATGCTGGCAAGGTTGGAGGTATAGTTCAAACCACCGGCTACATAAGAGTGCTGGATTTCAAAGATTGATTCAGGCGTATTCTTGTTACGGAACATTACATCTTCGAGTGGATATTGACCGAGGTCGCCATAAATCTCTTCGAGCTTGGATATTGCGTCAATCGCTGTATCCCACTTCTTGTTCCACATCGCCATTTTGGCAATCAGCATCCATCCTGTGGCAGCACCCGTACGATTGGAGGCCACTTCTGACGAACGTACCTGATCCATCAGAGGAACAATTGCTGATAATTCCTTTATTAAATATTCACGCGTTTCCACAGCCGACATACGGCCCAAGCGTCCTATCTTTTGCTGTGTTTCCACATCTGCCACATGTTCTGTATAAAAAGGCACATCGCCAAAGAATGAAGTCAGCAGGTAATAATAGAACGCACGCATGATTTTGCCTTCGCCTAATAGAGGAAGTTTCTCATTCTCTTCGAGTGGAGAGTTTTCGATTCCATTGATGGCAGCGTTGCAGTACATTACGCCTTTGTAGCCATTGTTCCAAACGGTTTCACCGTGGCGGGGCTTTGCGGGGGAAATATCCAGACGGGAATCCAATGTACCCGAATTGATATACATGAGGTCGGTGCAAGACTCTGTAGCGATAAAGAGTGTATAGTTATAAGTTCCGTTTAAAGGAATGTAACACGAGTTGAGTGCAGAGAGACATTGTTCCTTCGTCTGATAAAAGTTATCGGGTGTAGAAAAACTTGACGTATCTTCTTCCAGACTACAGGAAGCTAGCACGAACATTGACAGAAGAGCGGTCAACCAATTTTTTCTTTTCTTCATTATCATAGTTTTCATATTATTGCATTAATTAATATCTGATTTGGGCACTGAACGTAATGGTACGCGGTTTCGGGTATGCACCCAAGTCCATACGTCGTAAGGTAGAATCGCCGCTGGTTGATACGTCAGGGTCGAATCCGTTGTATTTCTTCCAGAGGTAGAGATTCTCACCGTTTACACTCAAAGTCAGATCACGGATACATTTCGTTTTCTTGTAAAGGTTGAATGTGTAGCCGATGGAAATACTCTTCAAGCGCAGGAAGGTTGCATCATGAATCTGCAAGTCACTGGGTACGTGTGTATCAATACTCCCGGCACGAGGAAGATCGGAGTTCGGGTTACGAACCGGATGCCAAGAGTCGAGCATGTAACGGTATTGGTTGGTAAACGTACTTCCCGACATATAGAGTTCAGCATAGTTGTAGATTTTGCCACCTAGGGAGTAGTTGAAGTAGATACCCACTTTTAAGTTACCGAAACGGAAGGTGTTCTGCAAACCTCCATAAATCCAAGGATCGGCATTGCCCAGATAAACCAAGTCGTCCTGACTAAGCGTTCCGTCGTGGTTGATATCGTAGTAACGCACCGAACCGTTTGAAGTTGTAGAAGGAGATGCGTAGGCAAAAGTAGCTTTATTACGGTTCACTTCGTCTTGGTTTTTCCATACACCACCATATTTGAATCCCCATAGAGCGTTCAAGGGGTAACCTTTTACATAACCATACATCATGTATGAGTTGTTGCCTGGTGCACCATAAGCTTTCACGAAATCTTCCGTACCGATGTCATCCACATTTTGTTCATTGTGAGCAATGGTGAAGGTGGTCGACCATGAGAATTTCGGTTTCTCGATATTACGGCTCTCGATGGTTAGTTCGATTCCCTTGTTTGAGGTCTTGCCAATGTTGGTCAGGCGGGAAGAATAACCGGTTTGTGTCGGTGTCTGTAAGGTTAGCAACAAGTCTCTGGTTTTCGAAATGTAGGCTTCGGCAGTCACGAACAAACGGTTGTTCAGGAACGCCAGGTCAATACCAAGATTGTAGAGGTCGGTCTTTTCCCAAGTCAGGTTAGGGCTTGCCAGACGTGAAGGATAGTATGCCGCAGGTTGTGAACCACCAAAAAGATAACCATTTGTGGTACTGGAAAGAGCAGCCAGCGAACGATAGGTGCTGATTGCGTCATTACCGGTACGTCCGGCACTCACGCGGATCGCCATTTCATTAACCCAGTCGACCCCCTTCATAAATTCTTCTTTAGCAGCATTCCATTTCAAAGCTGCGGAAGGGAAGAATCCCCACTTGTTATTAGCGGCAAAGTTGGAAGCACCATCATAACGGCCAGTTACAGTTAAATAGTATCTCTGTTTGTAGTTATAGTTGAAACGAGCCAATAGAGACATTTTAGTACGCTTGCTGGTGCTCGATGAGGCCGAGTATGTTTGTTTATCTTGTACGGCATTCATGTTGTTCCATTTTACGTTGTCGTCCATATACCCTTTGCCATTCAGCGAGAAATCATTTGAAGAAAGGCGCTGTCCCGTGAAACCAAGAAGCCCGTCGAATGTGTGGCCCGAGTCCAATGTTTTTAAATAAGACAGGGTGTTTTCGGTCAGGAGGTTGTGGTCGTCATACTCGGCGCGATAGGCTTCGCCTCCCTCTCCTTCAACCTTGGCAGGCAAGGTGCTTGGATAGTAGCGGTAAGTGTGACGCTGGTACATATAGTAGGTGAACTGACTTTTAAACCTCAAATTCTTAATGGGTTCGATTTCGATGAAACCGGTATGGTTAGTAGAGTGGCGTACCTGATAATTGGTGTTGAGCAATATGGTAGCCAACGGAGTGTTGATCTTCTGTCCGGAATAATAGAACGGGTTATAGTCATCCATTGGTTTAATGGTAGGACTCAAATAGATAGCGGAGTTCCACCATCCTGTACCACCGATAGAAGCTAAATTCTCGTCGTTGTGTCGCCAAGTGTAATTGCCGGTATATCCCACTTTCATCCAATTAAAAAGTTGGTGGGTAAGTGAAACACGCCCCGTGATACGTTCCTGACCGCTGCGGCGAATTACCCCCTCGGTGTTGTTGTAGCTCAAAGAAACATAATAAGACGTTTTCTTTGTTCCTCCTGACAAAGAGAGTGCGTAATTCTGGTACATGGCTGTACGTCCGATAGTATTTACCCAGTCGGTTCCTTCGCCCAAAGAGAAGGGATCGGAGTAAGGGTATGATGACAGGGGAGTGCCATCGGTAATCTCATCATTTCCATCCGCGGTATTAAAGTAAGCATAATCGTTACGATATTGTGCCAGTTCAGATGCATTCATGATGTCGAGCTTCTGTGGAATTTTGGAGAAACCGATATCTGTTTTGAAGCTAATACTCGGTTTGTCTGCATTTGACAGTCCCTTCTTGGTGGTGATGATGATAACGCCATTACTACCTTTCGAACCATAGATAGCCGTAGAAGATGCATCCTTCAGTACAGAGATGGATTCGATATCGGCGGTGTTCAAGTCGTTCAGGTCATGAACGGCGTCCATAACACCATCGACCACGATCAGTGGTTCATTAGAGGCCGAGATTGAACGTGTACCACGGATACGGATAGAAGTCGTGGCACCCGGTTCACCGGTCGTTGACATAATATCCGCACCGGCAATACGTCCTTGCAAAGCCTGGTCGATAGAAAGTACCGGAGCGTCTTGGATATCTCCCATTTTAACATTCGATACGGAACCGGTCAAATCGGCCTTCTTAACAGCTCCATAACCGATAACTACAACTTCGTCCAAGGCTGTTTTCTTATCTGGTAAGAGCTTTACATTGATCTTTTCGCGTCCCGTCACATTGATTCTTTTCTTTTCATAGCCGATAAAGCTAACCTCCAGGGTGCCATTGGCAGGGACCTGTATCTCATACCACCCGTTAAGGTCGGTCAAGGTGCCGACATGTGTTGTGGCTTCCCTGATGGTTGCTCCAATCATGGGCAAGCCTTCTTCGTCGAATACCGTTCCGGTCACTTTGATTTTTCGATTTGCGTTCTGCGCCACTGCTTCCGGAAGCAACAGGCAACATGCCACCAGCATGAGCAAAGCATTTCGGAAAGTATTCCGACAGAGCGATGCATTGTATTTATTTACTAATTGTCTCATGTGCTTTTATAGATTAAGCGCTTTCTTAAATAAGTTTATTCATTATAAATGCGGCAAGTTACCGTCACTGGATAGTGATCGGAATAGTTGTCGGTGAAATTGTCCATCAAGATCTGGGCATTGAGCATGTTGCGCATAGCCTCTCCTGATGCATAGATGAAATCGATGCGCGAACCTTTATAAGATTCGGTGGGGCCTGTCCATCCTCCGTAGATGGTAGGGCAGCTGCGCACAAAGTTGATATTCATCTCACGAACAGGATCTCTATATCCATTGTCGAGAATGGTTTGATGCACCTGATAATTGATAGTGTTTCCCCCGGAAAGATCGTTTTTATCAAGTGGGGAGAACGAATTGAAGTCGCCCATCATCAGCCAGTATTTTTCATCAGGATACTTGCGGATAGTATTGTCGAGATACGTTTGAATCTCTTCCAAACGGTAAGCGTCGCCATTGGCGGCATTTGAACCGGAGGGGGTATACGAGAAAGGGTAAAGATGAAGTACCAGAATGTTGATACCTTTGATCTTGACATGAATACCTCCGTGCCATACCCCATCCAAAATGCGGCTTACCACTTCAATGGGATATTTGGAAGTGATAGATACGGGATAGCCGCTTTCCTTGCACATTTCGGCATAGGGGTGTCCCCAACGAGCTGATAATGCTGTTAGCTTTTCTTTGGTAAATCCATTGGTTTCTTCAATGGCCATAATGTCGGGGGCCTGTTCGCTGACCCAAGTTACAAAGTTGTTGTAGTCGTTGGCTTTATCCAACTTCATTCCTTCAAGTACGTTGTAACTCAACACTTTTAATGTTTCAGTCGTCACACTGGAACCGCTGTTTAATTCGAGGTCTCCAGTCGGCAGTTCTTCATCATCGCTACAACTGAAGTTGCATACAGCCATTGCCAATGCCATTGCAGCATAAAGTATTTTGCTAAATTTATTCATTGTACGTTATCTATTTATTTGTTATAGCGAATGCTTACATACATTAGTCCACTTGTGCTGTTGTTGTTAATTACAGCTGTGTCATAAGTAGTGGTTGTTCCGGCTTTATTAGCTGAAGGAATCAGGCGCAGATAGACAGTGCTTTTACCCAACAAATCAAGAGGTAACTCTATATTAGTGTTTTTCCATGCATTCAATTGTTCGTAGAGTGTATTTCCCCATTGTACTACGTCAGGAATTGTGTACTCACCAACTTTCGTCCATTCGCCATCTTCGTTCCCATGTTCAGACCATTCTACATTCCAGTAGCGAGGTGCGCCAACGCTGTAATTCAATGTGGCAAGTTGTAGTGATACGTGTGTGCCGGTGATGCCAGAAGTCGAACACTTAATCATCCAGCTATTTGCTTTTCCTGTAGAAGAGTTCCACCAGGTTTTAGCTTGGAAGGCCAAGTTCTTGCTAGCGGATATAATACCTTTTCCGTCAGTTACTCCGTCAATAACTCCCAGATAACCATAATCGGTTGAGGCTGTTGGAGTTACGGCAGTATGCCATAATTCACCATTTCCTTCAGAAGGAAGTACTTTCGTACCTGAAAGCTTAAATGCATTCCATTCAGCAATAATAGTAGAAAAACTATTGTTTTTCGATTGGTCGATTTTAATGTCTTCACGCGAGAGATGACGCATCTGATAGTGTCCGATATCTCCACCATTCTCGAAACGAGTGTATTCTTCATGTACAATGACGCCTGATATTGTTCCTGAACCTTGTGGCAATATATTGCCATCGCGACGGTAAGGACAATCAATATTTGTCATCAAAAACATACTTTGTCCCTGATTGTCGTGCATTAATAAAGGATAACGGTCAACACGTTTCTGATTGTAAGTGGGACAGTAACCCTCATTGAAAGGTGTAAACGGCCCTTTACGAATAGGAAACTCACAGTTTTTCAATGTTACAAAAGTATACACATCATTATCAGTAAGTTCAGACATTGTGCGTTCTTTCTTTACCAACTTCGTAGCATCACCTTCTTCTTTAGAAATAAAGCTCTTGAAAGTCATGTCTGTCAACGTGTAACGTTGAGGATTATCTTCTTTCTTTAAAGTCAGACCTTTCAACCAGATTTTCACTTTATCGAAGGGAACAAGTTCATTCAGTTCTTTTGTATCAAAAACCAAAGCAAAACCATACTTTCCATCTAAACTCTGCACATAAGTAGTGCGATAAGTAGTACTTAGGTCGATATCTGTTTTAGAAAGCTGCGTATTAGCTGCATTATTAGCACCGGTAGCATCGCAAACGACTATCCCCTCAATAGCCACATCCTCCTCAATTTTTTGAGAACCAGTCGCATCGTTCACTAGTTTGCGAACCTCGGCAAATGAAATGGTTTCGGTTTGCTTGGTACCTCCCATCTCCATCTGACCTATATTAAAATCTGTAGTATGAGCTTTTCCCCAGTCATCAACATACGTAATATGTAGTGTAGCATTACGTTCTCCCACTTCAGGCTCATTGGCAGCAACCTTCACCTGCATTTTATTCATTTCTTTGTTAAATAAAAGCTGTGATACCCACTCTTCGCCTTTGTCATAATCCACAGTCATCGTAATACGAGTACTGTCACTAGCAGGAATATTAGTATTCAAATTCACTTCCAATTCTTTACCTACTGCAGAGACACGGGCTTCTTTGTCTGGAAAAGCGATAGAAGGAGATACGCCATATTGATAAATATAGATAGTATCTGCTTTTACTTTATTGGCAAGTTTTACAATCACTTTACCTTTACGAGGAAATTTTTCATTAGCTCGCCAAACTAAATTAAAACTTCCGTCTCCTTCTCCACTCTTACGCTCAATATTGACCCATTGACGGGTTAATGAATCGCGCTCCACCGTCCATGCACATGTCGCTGTCAAAGGGACTTCACGCCTGCCTGCTTCTGACGAAATATAAATATTGGACGCATCACCAATGGTTACCACTTCCAGTTCTTCATCATCATCACATGAAAAACAGGAAAGTGACAAGGTCACGATACTAAGATATAGAAATATGTTTTTCATTACTTTGTTTTTATTCATCTAATAAATAATAATATACATCGTCCAAGCGATAGACATAGAAATTATCTACAAATACACGATTATTGCCTGTAGTGAGAGTGTAGTCACCACCAATGATTTGAAATTTGGTATTAGCAGTAACAGGGCGTTCAGGAGGACTTACCACATAAAAATTATGGCGTCCTTTATTCCACATTGTAGTAAGTACATCAGGATCAAGAGGGTCATAATAATCCAGATCGATCGTTTTTGTCGTAGTGTGGGTGTCAGCAAATTCGCCTCCATTCAATATGTTGATAACTAATTTATTATTATCTTTTGTCCCATCCTCTTCAGTATAAGCGACCGCATCAAATGAAACAAGCAGTACAGAGTCTCTTACAATGTCAGTAATGTAGGGTGTGATAAGATCAGCACCATGTCCTTGATCGTCACCAAGGCGGATAAAGCCGAATTTACCATAACAATAAGCTTTGTCTTCCTCCTTTGCGATAGTTGACGACCACTGATACTCTTTTTGTGCTTCCGTCCAGTCACCAATCAATTTCTCATTCGTAGTCACATTGGGAGAGGCGGTAGATGAACCATATTTCAGCCATTCAAAATCTTCACCTAGCCGGGTTGTGAATCCCTGGCGAATGTTGATAAACCTGCCGTAGTCGACCTCGGGGGAGGTGATTGAAACGGTAGCGATACGGCGTTTGTAATCTTTGGTTTGTGCTTCCCATGCGAGATGCCATTCGTCTTCACCAGTCGCTTCGTTCCGGCCCACTTTTTCTGCTTTCAACCAATTTTCAATTACTTCTTCTTCCTCCTGTTCGTTGGCAGGAACTTTGCTTTGTACCAAAACTGAATAATTCGTATTAGTCTTAACAAAGATTGAAAGCTGTCCTGCCTTAGGAGGAATATTGAGAGCTTCATCAGGCTTCATCTCTACTTTCTCTCCTGTCTGGTTGTCCACATGACTCACACTAATAAACTCGTTTCTTCCTTCTTCGCTGTCATCGCAACTCCAGTAGGAAGGAAGTAATAAGAATAAGGTTAACAGAGGTAACCATCGCCTCCATCTTACATTCTTGGGCAAATGTTTACACGATAAATTAATTTCCATCATATAAAATATAAATTAATTAAAAATAAAATACTCTTTGTTTTAAATGCAAATAACTATATAATATATTGCTTAATAATGACGGAGGATTTACAGTTCTGTTAAGAGGTTATCTATTAGAACAAAATCGGAATAATTTAGCATGGGTTTCATGCAAAATTCACATCGGTAAAGTGATAAGTGTTTCTTTCTTTTCATAGCGTTTGTAGTTTCTACTTTTATCTTTTATTATAGGTTGACGCCACAAATATAAATATAAAAAGCATATAAACAAACTTTTTGGAAAGAAAACGAAAGAAAATAGGTGTAATAGAAAGAAAAAGAAAGGGAAGGCGCATGAAAAATAACTTTTTTATTGTGGTAGATTGTTTTCTTGGAGATGATTTATCGAAGGTGTTTGCCACAAAAAACAAAAGCTACGGGAGTTTCCCCGAAGCAAAAGTCTTGAAGCTTCGGGGATGTTTTTATATTGATGGAAAAAGTATTGTGGTAGCATGAAACATTGTCGGTGCTATATATTCTTATTTATTACTTGTGTTCACTTTCAGACGAATGTAGTTGGGATAGTGGTCAGACAATGCATGCGTATTCTTTTCACGTAGAATATCCGAGTAAATACAGTCGGCAGCAAGATTCTCGCTAAGCATGATATAATCATATCTGCATCCTTTATTTTCAGGAAATTCTGTGATAGAAACAGGAATGCTCTGTTTGAAATGTCCGTCACTGAAAAGAGTGAAAGCATCTTTAAAGCCGTTTTCCAACATGAAGTTGGTTACTTCGTAATTGATAGCGACAGTCGGAGAATATTGTAACCGTTCTGTTTCGAATTTGGGCCCGTATGCTTTCTTATCGTATTCATTATAAGAGTTAAAGTCACCTGCTACTAATACTTTGGCATCGGCTGGAAGTGCCTTTATTTTTTCATTAACTAACCCTTTGATTTCTTTGATTCGGTCGTCTACTTCAAATGGAGAAAGGTGAGTCACGAAAATATGAATACCCTGACATTCGACATGGATGCATCCATGATAGATAAAAATGCCATAGTTATTGGCTCTTAATATCTTTTCTACATTCGTAAGTGGATATCTGGAGGTGATTCCGGTGGGGTATCCATCCTCTTTTACTATATACGCATATTCGTGGCCATATTTTTTTGCAAATTCGCCGAGGCTTTTCTCGGTAAACTTATTCAGCTCTTGAAATAACATGATATCCGGATCATATCTTTTCAGCCATTCGAGGAAACGTTCCTTTTTGGTATCCTTGTTTTCGAATCCATCTTTAACATTATAAGACATGATACTAAGTGAATGAGATTCTTGCAAAGTGATATCTAACTTTTGTTCGTATTTACCATCGTATGAAACTTTTGTTTTATAAGCCTCATATCCGGAAGCGATAACCGATATATAACCGTCTACGCTACCTTTATAGTAAGGAACCCAACTGCCGTTTTCTTTGGAAAATCCTTCTCCCATGTTTACCAATCTTCTCCCTTCCAGCCCCGATAAAACGACAAAAGCATCTTTTACAGGTTTCCCGTTGGCGTCTTTTAGTGTTACTGAAAGTTGGCCTAGTGATGCGCTGCTATCGTCTTCGTTGCTTTCAGAACAGGCGCACGTTAACATACAAAGTAGTATGATAAATAAATTGATATTTTTCATAATGATAAGATTAATTTGATTTTATAATTCGGGCTACATATCCACCTCCCGGGTACATTTTGATTTTTACTTTCTTGTCGGCTGGCACGGCTTTGGATTCTTTCTTGTAGTCGGCCGCATTGCGGTCGGCATTTGCTCCATCTCTGAATATCTCCATTTGATATTGTCCCTCCGGTAAAAAAGTTAAATCGATCTCAAGTTCACGCATTTTCCAGTCGTTGATGCTTCCAATGTACCAGGTATCCTTGCTTCTGCGTGCTATCGTGATATAGTTTGCAATCTTACTGTCTAGAGCAACCGTCTCGTCCCAGATTGTAGGAACAGAAGAAATGAAATCCGTACATTCCTGCTCTTTCATATAGTTGATCGGAGTATCGCACAGCATATTAAAAGGAGATTCGAATATGATATATTCGGCTAGTTGACGGCAACGTGTGCCTTGGCTCATGGGTTCGTGATTGTTCGGGTAATATCCTTTCTGTGTGGCATTGCGCATTGCTCCCTGTGTATAATCCACCGGACCGGCAAGCATACGGATGAATGGGAAAGTCAAGTCATACGTCACTTGGTCATAACCTTGTTTCTTCCATTTGAGTTGCTCCAGTCCGTTCACTCCTTCATAGTTGATAACATTCGGGTAGGTACGTTGCAATCCAAAAGGTTTGCATGTGCCGTGATAGTCGAGTAACATCTTGTGGCTGGCGCATATTTCAGCGGCTTTCCACATGAAGTCTACCATTTCCTGGTCATCACGGTCCATGAAGTCTACTTTAAATCCTTTAATCCCCATGGCTGCATAATGTTTCACTACTTTTTCCATATCTCGGTGGAAAGCCCAGTAGCCTGCCCACAAGATAAGGTCTACGTTTTTGCTTTTGGCATAGGCTGCCAGTTCCGGCAGGTTGATTTGAGGGATAACTTGCAACATATCTGCCTTTTTGTTCACTGCCCATCCTTCGTCAAGAATTACATATTCAATTTTGTTTTGGGCGGCAAAATCAATATAATATTTGTAGGTATCATTGTTGACTCCTGCGCGGAAATCCACGCCTGAAAGATTCCAGTCATTCCACCAGTCCCAAGCCACTTTTCCCGGTTTAATCCATGACAGGTCGGACAGCGAAGACGGCTTGCCGAGTAGAAATACCAGGTCATTGTCCAGTAATTCCTTATCATTTTCAGAAATAGCGAATATCCTCCAGGGGAAAGAGCGCTTTCCGTTCGTTTTAGCAATATAGTCATGTCGTTCTTTCACCATCTTCTGAAGCAGATTATGCCCGCCCTGTTCGGTTACTTTAGGGGCTGTGGCATAGACTCCCTGCATGGAACTGTTGTCAACATTGCTGCGTAGGAACATGCCCGGATAATCATAAAGATCACTTTCTGTGATGCAAACCTTTGTGTTGCTTTCGGGAATTTCTGCCAAAAATGGAAGAGTAATCAACCGTTGGCTGTTTAGTGACGGAAGCGGTTGGTGATCGTATGTATTTTCAAATGAGTTCAGGAACTGGCTTTCTATGTTTCCGTCTTTTCCGCGATTGCTATAAGCTGCGTATCCTTTGGCTTGTTCCGGGAAATTATAGACAGCCTTCTCGTTGTCCACAATAATCTGCCCGGATTTAAGATCAGTCACAAAACGGTAGGCCACTCCCTGATTATAGCAACGGAATATCACCGAATAATTCCCTTTGAAACTTGCGGTCAGTTCATTATAGGTCTCATCCACTGTACTCTTTTTGTAGACAGGTGACGCAATTTTCTGTCCTGAAACAGAACGTTTCTCAATTTTCTTGAGTTTGGGAGCTTCGCCCAACATTCCGGTTTCCCGGATACTCATCCCTATTGCCGACGGTTCCAATACCACTGTCCCATTTTGAGAAATGCCAATAGACAAATCTTTATCAATGGATATTTGCAAGGTTGTCTTTTTATCCGGCGATTGTAGTTGTAACACCTTTTGGCCCCATCCCATAAAGGAATGGAGCGTTAAAAGAAGGAAGATTGCTTTTTTCTTATTCATAAATAAATGATCGTTTTTAAAAGGTAATAGATGGATTGTTATTTGCTAAGTTCTCCATGTGCTTTTAATTCATGTACGGAGACTTGCGTTCCACGGTTACTTCCGGTTATTACCATCTTTATGTATTTTCCGGTTACTGCTGTCGGACAATAGAATGAAACATATCCCGATGATTTTTCAGTTCCGAAATCAAATGTTGCCGCAGGCGTCCAGTTGACATTGTCCATACTAACTTCAAAATATCCAGCCTTCAAGTCAGTGTTGTATTGGTCGTTGCGTCTCAAAATCTCGAACTCGGATATTTTGTAGGCTGCGTTTAACTTGAATACAAGTGTTTGTGGAAGAGTGGTCGTACCTGTTCCAGTGCTGTTCCATCTGATGTGCCATCTGGTATTTTCATTGTCATCAATCATGTTTTTAGGCACCTCGTTGTTAAAGTATCCTGTATAGCTTTCTACTGCCCATAGTGAATGAGGAATCTCTTCCATGCGGTTTAGTATGGTGACAACACAGGTGCTTCGTTCTTCGTCTATCTCAAATTTAGAAGGATTGCTTAAGCGGACAGGAACTGCAAACCAGCCATAGCCTAACTTCTCTTTGTCAATAACCAGTTTCAATGTTTGGCTATTTTTCCCAGCTACTAGTTTTTGATCTCCTACCAGTTCATAACTTCCTTCGACAGGCATGTGGTAATTGCCCCCGTTCTCTTCATTCCATTCGTCCAGTAAAGTCTGATCGAAAGATGCCGTAAAGTCAATGTTCCATTTATTAGTAAATGGAGTCCCTATAGGCAACTCTATCTCTATCTTGCCTGTGGCAGTAGTAGGAATAACAGTCTGAAGTGTGTTTTCGCAATTGAAACCCAGTGTTGCCGGTTTCACGACAGGAGTGATGTAAACGATATTTTTACTTTGATTCGTTTGCACTTCTCCTTCGGAAGTCAGTAGCAATGGCAGAATAAAGTGATCCCGGTTGGGATTCTCGTTCAGGAGACTGGTTTTGAATACCACCTGGAAATTTGCTTTTTGCTGCGAAGGATCCATGGTTTGTTTGCTTTTTACAATTTGGTAATATTCGGCAGGCAGTAACTCGGACGTTGTTTTGTTGTCCTTGTTATACTGCTCTATAAGTTTGCTGTCTACTGACAATGCTACATTAGCTTCTTCGTTAAGAAGTCCGCTTTTAAAGATAGGCATCGTGTACATAAAGTCTTCTCCTGTGTTGTACAGCACTAAGTTATTTTCTCCCTCATTGATAAAATATACCAATGATTCCGACAGATTATTGTCACGGTTGCTTATGTCACATCCGGCAAGCAGCAGTATTCCGCTTATTATCCATCCTAGTTTATAGATTCGTTTCATTTCTTTCAAAGTTAATTGATTGTTTACCATAAATAGTTTTGAGTGATTGCTTTGTTTCTATCCAGTTCTTCCTGTGCGATAGGGAAGAGATAGTGCTTTTTATTGAATACCCTTGTCTCGGCAATTGTACGTTCCCAGAATTTTCCGGTAGGAGTATGGTCGGTTGCCATTATATTCATACCATATACAGGACCGTTTTCAGTCTCTTCTGCGATTCTCCAGGTGCGGGTGTCGAAGAAACGATAACCTTCGAAAGCTAGTTCTATCTGTCGTTCACGGCGAATGAGCTGACGCATTTTAACGGGGTCTTTTACTTCTTCAGGATATACTTCTTCCAGATTGGGTATACCTGCTCTTTGGCGTATAAGATTGACATACTTCAATATATCGTCATTTCCCGGGTCATATTCGTTCAATGCTTCCGCGTAGTTCAGATAGATTTCACCTAAACGGCAGATAGGCCATGAGAAACGTCCGAATTCATTGTTCTTATGATTCAGGGAATGGTCGGTCATTTTGCTGATTAAGTATCCTGTTTTGGAGTAGTTGTGCGAATCACCCGGTCCACTGTTTCCTTTGTTGTAGAACTGTACATCAATTGTTGTTGAGCCGGCTTTCCATTTCTCTCCACTCCAGCATATACTTACGTAGAATCTCGGTTCCCGGTCTTTATACATCGTATTCGTGTTAGCATAAGAGGTTCCGTCAGCCGGATTAGTGATCGTCTGGAATTTGCCTTCCGAATAACTGCTCTCTACAATAATCGGATCTTTTCCGCCGTTCGTATATCCGGAGATAGGGTAACGTCCATTTTTCATAGCGTATGCATCCACCATTTTTTGTGTAGCGGCTACACCGCCGAATGAACTACCGCCGATACCACGGGGAGTGGTAACCAATCGCCAGTCTTTTCCGTTAAGAGCACGTCCGAAAATAACTTCATTGTTCCAAAGTTCCAGATATATACCTGCGTATGACTTGTATGGGTCGATATTGCCATTGGTAGCGTATGATTTATACAAATCGTAAATGCCCATATCAATAACGGCTTTATTGGCTTCTGCTGCCAGTTTCCATTTGTCTTTACTGTATGATTGTGGAAATAAATGTTTTCCTTCAGTCGAAATAATATTCTTGTAGAATGAGTCATCGCTGTTGTATAACTCTCTGGCAGAATAGAGCAGCATACGGGCTTTAAGTGCCAATGCAGCCCCTTTGGTCGGTTTACCATACCAGTTGGTTTCTTGTTCCTCGGGCAAAATATCTGCCACTTCGTCAAACTCCGAACAGATATAATCCATACATTCTTCCCAGGTAGACCGTTCTTTCCCTAAGTCACTGGAGGCAATGTCTATTAACTCATCGCCTACCAGAACAACAGGACCATACATGCGCATTAACATCGCATAGTAATAAGTGCGCATGAAGCGTGCTTCGGTTTTCCAACGAAGTTTTTCTTCAAAATTGATTTCCGGACATTTGTCTACATTTTGCATGAAGATGTTAGCTTCACGGATACCTTGATAATAAGCTCTCCAAAAAGCAACGTACGGAGGATTATCCGCAGACCATGAACCGTTGTTCATAAAACAATATCCTCTATCAATATAAGTGATGCAAGCTTCATCCGATGCTCCTAGCCAAGGAGTATTCTGTGCCGTATGAGATTCGTCTATCATATAGCTGAATACGTTTACCAAGTATTTTTGAGTGGAAGCCCGCTTTTGGAAGATCATTTCCATCGTCATGGCATCGTCCGGCTGTTTGTCCAGATATGCGTCGCATGAATTCAGCATTAGGGTACATGCGGAAATTAGGATGTATTTAGTAATGTTTCTCATCTTGTATTTCATTTTACAGGGTTATAAGTTGATGTTAATACCGAAATTGAAGATACGGTTTGCCGGGTAATTGGCACCTTGTCCTTCCAGGACCTCGGGGTCCCAAAGTTTAAATTTGCTGAATGTAAGCAGGTTTACTCCCGATAGATAGATTCGCAAGCCACTAATGTGAATGGGGTCGATCCATTTACTTGGGAAGTTGTATCCTATTTCAACCGTTTTTAAACGGAGATAACTCATATCCTTTTGCCAGAAAGTAGAATTACGGAAGTTATTCTTGTTGGAACCGATTGACAAGCGCGGGTATTTGGCATTTGGATTGGGGTTGTCTTCTGACCAATGGTTGTAATAAATATCTTCATACACTCCGCTTTCCATCATGTTTCGGGCAGAGAATGCCTGAATAGCCGAACCTGATTGCTGTAAGGTTACATGACCTGCTCCCTGGAAGAAGACAGAGCAGTCCAGTCCTTTCCATGCGGCTGACAGACCGAAGCCGTAAACAATTTCCGGTACGGCAGCCCATCCGATAGGCTTTTCGTCATTCGTGTCAATTTTACCATCACCGTTAATATCAATGTATTTGATATCACCCGGTTTCACTTCTCCGAAGGTTTGTGTAGGCCAGCTGTCGATGTCTGCCTGCGACTCGAACAATCCGGCAGCTACCAATCCGTATTGCTGCCACAACATTTGTCCTCTACGGTTCAAGTAAGGGTATTTCCAGTCGGGCTGATCGTTGTCGATAATGGTATTATGTGCATAAGTGAAATTCGCTTTTCCGGATAATCTCACTTGGCCTACCCGTTGATTATATTCAAGTGAGGTGTCGAAACCATGATTCTTCATCTTTCCTACGTTTACGTAAGGCTTTGTGCTTACGCCGATGTAAAGAGGTAAGGAAGCACGCTCAAGGAAAATACCTTCACGCTTTTCACTAAAATAATCTGCTTGTATTTTCAGCGCGTTGAAGAAAGATATTTCCACTCCTGCATTCATTTTCTTGGCTCGTTCCCAACCTACATTCGGATTTGCCCAGTCGCCTACGCGCAGCCCTTTTTCAGTATGTGCTGTCTTACCGAAGTCGTAGCTGCCACTATCTATAACGGTTGCGTTATAAATGAAACGTCTGTTACCTCCAATCTGGTCATTTCCCACTTCGCCATAAGAACCTTTGATTTTCAACATGTCGATGACATGAGATATCGGTTCCCAAAATTTTTCATTAGACACCAGCCATCCGGCAGCTACTGATGGGAAGAAACCGAAGCGGTGTCCCGGGCTAAAGTTTTCAGAGCCATTGTAGCCGAAATTACCTTCAATGAAGTAACGGTCGTTATAAGCATACGTCACGCGTCCGGCGATACCTTGATGGCGATAAGGTAATGCGTCTTCTGCTTTATCAACCCCTGTTTTATTTTTTTGTTTTTGGTTATATAAGAATAATGCACCTACTGAATGTTTGCCGAATGTACGGTTATAGTTGACGGATGCCTCGATATAAGTCGTTGTATATCCGGTGTTTCCTTTGGAATAATCCAGGTTGTCCTGGCCTACATTTCCTTCTGTATAAATAATGTTTCCTTCTTCGTCACGTTTGCTGGCTGTAAATGTCTGCACCTGTTTTTTGCGTCTGATCCAATTGTAATTTTGCGCGTCAAATGAAAGCTTAACATTAGCAGTTAATCCCGGAGTAATCAACTCGGAGAAATCTTGTGTCAAACCGATTAATGACTGGGCATTATTCCAGAATCTTTCATAATAACCGGACTGTGTCAACAGGTTGTAAGGGTTGTGCCCTTCGTTGGTGCTGGGACCAGAGAACTTTCCGTCGGAAAAACGAACGGGAAATGCGTTTGGTGCACAAATGTATGCATACTTCCAGATAGTACCTGCACCCGCACCGGCGGTGTCCGAATTAGAGCCGGAACCGTTCAGCTTTTCAAATACAGATGATAAATTTACATTCAACGTAGTGGTCCGGTGAAGTTTCACATCTACATTTGAACGGAAATTATATCGTCTGAAATAAGTCGATGTGTCGTATTCATTCATGGAGTCGGTTTTGAACATACCTCCTTCATTGTAGAAAGCACCGGAGATGTAATACTTGGCAATGTTACCACCGCCGCTGACACCTAAATTTATTCGCTGACTGAATGCATAGTCTTTATAAAGTTCATCTAGCCAGTCTACGTCCGGGTATAAATCAGGATCTTCTCCACTTGCATATTTACTTAGCGCTGTTTCGTCATAGAAGTTTTTGCCTTCTCCGGAAGAACGATAAGCCTCGTTATACATTTCTGCAAACTGTGAGGAATTTACCATTTTAGGACGTTTAGTCGGACCTAACATTCCGGCTTCTGCACGGAAAGAAATTTTGGGTTTACCTTCTTCACCTGTGCGGGTTGTAATCAGGATAACACCATTGGCGCCACGTACACCATAAATAGCTGTGGCGGCAGCATCCTTTAAGACAGAGAATGATTGAATATCTTCCGGGTTGACAAGATCCATATCCCGTTCGATGCCGTCTACCAATACCAGAGGTTTCTTATTGGCTCCAAACGTACTGATACCGCGAATCCAGAATTCGGTGCTGGCTCCCGGCTCGTTGTTTTTCTGTAAAGTGATAACTCCCGATAACTGTCCGCCCAGGTTGTTACTAAGTTTGGATACGGGAGCCTTCAGCTCGTCTACCTTTACGCTGGCAATAGAACCTACGACACTCTCTTTTTTCTGTGTACCGTAACCTACCACCACTACTTCGTCCAATACTTTAGTATCCGGTTGAAGTTTGCAAAGGATCGGTTGATTACCTTTGATAACAACCTCCTGGCTTTTGTATCCGATATAAGAGATAACGAGAACTCCTACGCCACCTTTCACCCTTAGTTGAAATTCACCGTCAATGTTGGTAACCGTTCCTTCAGGAGTTTCTTTCAACCAAATTTGAGCTCCGATGATAGGCTCATTGTTTTCAGCGTCTACCACTACTCCTTTTACGATTTTCGAGGTGTTGTCTCCTTGCGCCTTAGGCTGTGGAGTGGTTTTCATCAGTACAATATCCTTTGCTTTGATAACATAGGACAGCCCGGTACCGCTCAAGGCCTCCTGCAAGATCCCATCAATGTCTTTTTTTGTTTTTCCTACCTGTACAGCTACATTGTCAATCAATCCCTTGACATAAGAGAAACGATACGCGCTTTGGGATTCGATTTCCTGTACGAGTTCTTTAAGAGTTTTGACTTGGTTGTTCTTCGTCAGGTCTATTTCCTGCGGTGATTTTTCAGATGCGTTTACCGGTAAGGTAAGGCAAAAAAGTAGCACTAGAAACGACCAGATGAATGGTCGCTTCACATAAGCAATTTGTTTCATAAAAATAATTAGTGTATTAGATTATTGTTTTATATAAATTGTATCATTGATGATTTGATAATGAGTACCAGTCGTTAACGAGATCACATCCAGCGAATGTGTCATCGGGTTCTTTCGGTCAATGTACCCGGAGAATACAATGTCCTCGGTCGCTTTGTCAATTACGATGTTTGTATTGTATATACGATTGAAAATAGGAACAATCTCTTTTAAACTAATTTCCCTGAATGTATATTTACCGTTACGCCATTCCGTGTCTGCAACATTGACTTGCCTTACCACGGCTTTTTGGTTTCCTGTATCGTAAGTGAGCTGCTGGTTAGGTTTCAAAGGAATACTTTTCTTGTCGGCACAAAAGATAATCGATCCTTTGACCAGTGTTGCTTCTATGGACGGAGTGTCTTGATAAGCCTGTACGTTGAACTCTGTACCTTTTACCACGATACTTGTTCCTTTAGAGCATACCGTAAATTCGTTACCGTTGAGTTGTTTTTTGACTTTGAAAAACGCTTCTCCTTCCAGATTCACCACCCGTTTTCCCGTAAGGAAATCATTAGCGTATGACAGTTTCGAATTGGAGTTGATGGTGACTATCGAACTGTCCGGCAAAATAATTTCAGATACCGACCCTTTGGGAACCGTAATTTCGCTGATTGCTTGAGAATTTCCGGATGGAATCAGGTATATAGCTGTTGTGGCACTGATGATCCCAAAGAAGAAAACGGCTGCATACTTCCATAAATTGGATAATGAATATGTTTTTCGTCTGCTTCTTGCCGGTTCCTCAATCGAAAGCTGTTCGTTCTTGTCTATGCTTTCTTTTATTCGGTTATAAATAGTTTGATAATCAATTCTGCTATCCGGCAAAGAGTCGATGGATGTTTTTGTCGTAACGAATATGTATATCTGCTGATTTATACTATTTTCATTTTGCCACTCATTAATGAATGAGTGTTCTTCCTGATTTATAGGTTCTTTCCTGACGATTTTAGAAAGAATCTCAATAGCTTTGTTGTTTTCCATACTTTCTTTTCTTGCTGTTTTCGTATCGTTTTCTATAGTATGGACGAAACGAAAAGAAAAATCCCCTATTCGAAATCTATATATTTTTTTATTTAATGATATTTTTCTTATTAAACCAAGAAATAGTATATTTGCAAATGTAACACAACATCGACAACTATGGAAATAGACAATCACATTCTAAGTGAACTGTATAATAAGATACGCAGAGATGATTCGAAGGCTTTTGAAACGTTGTATCACTTGATGTATAAGCGTCTATATAGTGTGGCGAATACCATTTTGGAATATAAGGAGTTGACGGAAGAAGCACTGGAGGAAGTTTTCACGTCTTTGTGGATGAACCGGCATAAAGCCGACGTAGATAACATATTTACCTATCTTTATGTGTTGACAAAAAATAAAGCGATTGATGTGAAACGAAAAGAAGTGCGTTGGGATTATCTGACTTTAGAAGATGTACACGATGACTTATTTCATTGTTCAGTTACTCCGGAAACCACCATCGTCTCGAAAGAAGAAATCAGCCTGATTCATTCAATCATTAAAAGCTTGCCGGAGAAAAGAAGAAATGTGTTAATGCTAATCAAGTATCATGGTCTAAAGAATAAAGAAGTGGCGGAAATCTTGGGTATTTCGGTTAAAACAGTAGATAATCATTTGGCTGCGGCTATTCGCGACGTACTGGAGGCATTACAAAAGCAAGATATAGATTCCGGTAGCCGGATGAGGCTTATGAGTTGGTTACTTTAGTTCTTCTTATAAAATTGCGGAGACGAATCCTCGTTCCATTTATTTTTCGTCAATCTAAGAAGCTGTTTCCTTTTTTTTGTCTTACTTTGCATATCAAATAGTTATATCCCATTTTTGATATGCGTTACTCTGTCATAATCCCTGTTTATAATCGTCCCGATGAAGTGGATGAATTATTGCAAAGTCTTACCATGCAACACTTTAAAGATTTCGAAGTCGTTGTTGTAGAAGATGGTTCCTCCATTCCCTGTAAAGAAGTAGTAGACCGTTATGCAGACCGGTTGAATATAAAATACTTCTCTAAACCTAACTCCGGTCCGGGACAAACCCGTAATTACGGGGCAGAACGTAGCGAAGGGGAATACCTTATTATATTAGATTCTGATGTCATTCTTCCCGAAGGATACTTCGATGCGGTAGAGAAAGAACTTCTCGCTTCTCCTGCCGACGCTTTCGGCGGTCCCGACCGTGCGCACGATTCTTTCACGGATATCCAAAAGGCGATAAACTATTCCATGACTTCTTTCTTTACGACCGGAGGGATCCGTGGCGGGAAAAAGAAGATGGACAAATTCTATCCCCGTAGTTTTAATATGGGAGTTCGCCGGGCAGTGTATGAGGCTTTGGGCGGATTCTCAAAGATGCGTTTTGGAGAGGATATTGACTTTAGTATCCGTATCTTTAAGAACGGCTATACTTGCCGGCTTTTTCCGGATGCCTGGGTGTATCACAAACGCCGCACTGATTTGAAGAAGTTCTTCAAGCAAGTGCATAACTCCGGCATTGCCCGTATTAATCTTTATAAGAAATACCCGGACTCTCTGAAACTGGTGCATTTGCTTCCTGCTGTATTTACGCTGGGAGTGGCACTCTTATTATTAGGAACCCCATTCTGTCTTTTCAGTTTTACACCGATCATTCTTTATGCATTGCTGGTATGCATGGATTCTACTATTCAGAATAAGAGTCTGACTATTGGCATTTATTCCATAGCCGCTGCATTTATACAACTTATCGGCTATGGTACAGGCTTTTGGCGTGCTTGGTGGCAGCGTTGTGTCAGAGGAAAAGATGAGTTTGAGGCTTTCCACAAGAATTTTTATAAGTAACCTACTTTTAATTTGTTTACTACCATTCCTATTTTTACTTAAAAGGAATGTTGCATGACACCCGGGTCTTAGCATGTCTGACACCCGGGTGTCGTGCTGCTCAAGACCCGGGTGTTGTTATGTCTGACACCCGGGTGTCGTACAACTTACCTTAGCATAAAAAAAAGAAGAAGACTATAATCAAGTTTTTTTCCATTGCCTCTATCATTAAATTAAATAAGCCTACCTTTACACCTTCAAAACATAGCAAATGGAAAGTAAACACAAACTATCCATCAACCAATGGGCACTGGAGGACCGCCCACGGGAAAAAATGATGGAAAAGGGAGCAGCAGCATTGAGCGATGCCGAACTACTCGCTATATTAATCGGCTCCGGAAATACGGAAGAAAGTGCTGTTGAACTAATGCGACGCCTGCTCCTGTCTTGTGATAACAATCTCAATTCTCTGGCAAAATGGGAAGTCTGCGATTATTCCCGTTTTAAAGGTATGGGACCGGCGAAGAGTATTACAGTGATGGCAGCATTGGAACTTGGAAAGCGTCGGAAACTGCAAAACACAAAAGAAAGGCCTCAAATCACCTGTTCAAAAGATATTTATGATATCTTTCAACCTTTGATGTGCGACCTCGAACAAGAAGAATTCTGGGTTCTTTTATTGAATCAGGCAACGAAACTGATTGATAAGGTGCGTATCAGTACCGGTGGAATAGATGGAACATACACCGATGTACGCACCATCCTTCGGGAAGCATTGCTGCAAAGAGCCACCCAAATAGCTGTGGTCCATAATCATCCTTCAGGGAATATCCGTCCTAGTCAGCCTGACAAAACACTGACAGAACATATTCGTAAAGCGGCAGATACAATGAATATCCACCTGATAGATCATGTCGTCGTTTGCGAAGACGGGTTCTTTAGCTTTGCGGATGAAGGATTGCTTTAATTTTCTCTACATCTTTATTCCCATTTGCAACAATTTACCATCTGGGTACGTTTTTCATATTAGTGAAGATGGAGAATAGATGTAATATTCTTTAGGTACACGATGCTCATTCCGTACCTAATTTTTTATGTTTCATTTTTTATCTCTATCTTTGCGATACATAACAAAATGAGAAGACGTATGGAAAAGATTGAAATAGAAGAAAAGATTGTAGCCATGCTAAAAACGGTGTACGATCCGGAAATTCCGGTGAATGTATACGATCTTGGACTGATTTATAAGATAGATGTCTCCGATACTGGAGAAGTGGTACTTGATATGACATTGACAGCCCCTAACTGTCCGGCTGCTGATTTTATCATGGAAGATATTCGTCAGAAAGTGGAATCGGTGGAGGGTGTGACTGCGGCTACCATTAATCTGGTGTTTGAACCGGAATGGGACAAAGATATGATGAGTGAGGAAGCGAAACTCGAACTCGGTTTTCTCTAGTTACGAGTGATAACCTCATAATCAATCTCTTATAACTAACAACTCAAAACTCATGAAGAACGTTTATTTCCTTTCCGATGCGCATCTTGGTTCACGTGCCATTGAGCATGGCCGTACGCAAGAACGACGCTTGGTGAATTTTCTCGATAGTATAAAGCACAAGGCTTCTGCTGTTTATTTGCTGGGAGATATGTTCGACTTCTGGTATGAATTCCGATTAGTGGTTCCTAAAGGTTATACCCGTTTTCTGGGAAAAATCTCCGAACTGACGGATATGGGAGTGGAAGTTCATTACTTTATTGGCAATCATGATATCTGGTGTGGAGATTATCTTACAAAGGAGTGCGGGGTTATCATGCATCGCGAACCGCTGACTACCGAAATCTATGGGAAAGAATTCTATCTTGCTCACGGTGACGGACTGGGCGATCCGGACAAGAAGTTTAAATTACTCCGACAGATGTTCCATAGCAAAACTTTGCAAACGATGTTTTCAGCTATCCATCCCCGTTGGAGTGTGGAGTTAGGTTTGTCATGGGCAAAGCATAGCCGGCAGAAACGGGCGGATGGAAAAGAACCCGATTATATGGGTGAGAATAAAGAACATCTGGTGTTATATACAAAAGATTATTTGAAGAGTCATCCCAATATCAATTTTTTTATTTACGGGCATCGGCACATTGAACTGGATTTGATGTTGAGTGTTACTTCGCGTGTGCTGATTCTGGGAGACTGGATTAATTTTTTCTCTTATGCCGTATTTGATGGTGAGAATCTCTTTTTGGAAGAGTATATCGAAGGAGAAACACAGGTTTGATGGTTCATCATTAAGAATAACGCAGATTCATCCGGATTAGATTGTAATTTACTAGTTAACAATATAAATAATCTGTATGAACCTGCGTAATTTGTGATGGGAAGACTTATTTTTTTGTCACAATCAATTTAGCTTTCACTCTATTGAAGTACAACTTAATAGTATAAGTACCATCCTCGCTTACTTTAAAATTATTATCGCTGCCCGCTTCTTCAAATTCTCCTTCAACATCATTGGTACCGAATGAATTAACCCATTCGTTGTCCGCGCGGATTTTCCATGCGTTATCGGTTTTCAGATCCAGCGTAGCAGTTAAGTAATAAGCTCTGGTGCCTGAAGCATCCGATTCAAAAGCTAAAGTCATCGGAGTGTCTGCAGCTGCCTTTCCCCAATCGTTATGTGTACCTGCAATTCCCCACGCATCGGCTGATGCTTTTACTAAAAGTTCCAGAGTTGTCTTATTAAAAGAAAACTTATAAGAGAACTTATCATAGCAACTAATATTGCCCGCACCGCCAACTAAAGTGATGGAGGTCGGATTCATTTCATTGGTACCCTCATACCCCCAACTGGTGTTCCAAGACGCTTCAGGAGAAATTTTCCAGCCATCTTTTGTCTGATTGCCGAAGACTACCCATCCTTCATAGATACCATCATCATTAGCAGAGAACAGTAGCTGACATTGCTGGAACGAATCATTCGGATCTCCCCAACTGCAATAAGCCCCCGGCAGATATACTTTCGGATATTCAGGGTCACCGATGAACGGAGTGATTTGGGTAGACACTACATTTGAATAGAAAGAATCAGCGGCATCCGAAATAGAAGAAGCGATACGGAATTCAAAATCATAGGGTGCTACGGTTACTTCCATTTCATAAGATTGAAACAGCTTCATAATTTTACTATTCAAATCCTTTGTAGTGATGGCATAAGGTCCCTCTTCTGTAGAAGAGTATAAAGTGATTGCGCTTCCGAAATTCTTCCCTTTCAGGTCCATTTGCAATGAATTGATAATTTTGGCTGCATATCCTGCTTGAGGTTTGGTCCATTTAAACTCTATTGCAGTGGTTTGAGCCTTGTTTGCATCTAATACATAAGCGTCGGTAATACCGGAAAGTACGGCAGGAATCGCTTCGCTCTCATTGTAATACACTTTGTCCAGATCGCTGTCACACGCACTGAATACCAATAGTGAAAGGCAGATTACTGATATATATTTTACTATTTTCATATCTGTGAGTCATTTTATTATTTATAACCTTCGTTTTGTTCCAGTTGGTCGTTCACGCTGATGTCTGAAACAGGAATAGGGAATACATTGTATTTCTCGTTGACGCCGACTCCTGCTATGATACCACCCTTGGCTGGCCAGGTGTATGAGTCGGAAGTAAACATGCCAAAGCGGATCAGGTCTGTACGGCGAAGGCCTTCCCAGTAAAGTTCGCGTCCTCTTTCGTCCAGTATGTTCCGGTAGTTGTTGGCTTTCAGCCAGGCTGCATCAATCGGTGTGTGGGCAGTTGAACCGTATGCACGGTCACGCAGTTCGTTCACATAGCCTACGGCAGTAGTGATGTCGCCACCTTCACCACCACGAGCCACTGATTCGGCATACATCAGATAAACGTCTGCCAAACGGAACAGAGGGAAATCGGTGTCTACCCACAAAACGTCCTGCCCAGCTTCGCCTGTGCTGGTAAGATTGGTATATTTCTGTACACCCCAGCCTTCGGTTGCAAAGGTGCCGGTGACTCCCGTTGTAATCTCATAGTTGCATACACCATTATAATCGTCGAAAATACCTCTTTTATCTTTTATTTCGGCAGGTTTAGGGGTGGTGTTATCTTTGAAGTCGAACAATTTGACCAGGTTCTGTGTGCTACGGAAGACGCTCCAACCTTCACGAACTCCACCTCCGGCTTCTTTGCGTGAGCCAACGATAATGGCTGTCATAGCCCATGATTGAATCTTGCGTCCGTCGAACATAATCGGAAAGATAATTTCTTTCAGCGTCTCGGGGTTCTCACCGTTATCCGCTTTGAAAAGGTCGGCATAGTTCTGTGCCAGCGAATAATTAGGAATGACACGTTTGCAAGCAGTGATACAGTCGGTATATCTGGGTTGTCCGGTATAGACTTCGGCATTGAGGTACATACGAGCCAGAAGGGCATCAACTACCGTTTGGTCGGCACGACCGTATTCGCTGCGGGTAGCAGGCAGGTCGGTGCGGATGGTGGTCAGTTCGCTTTCAATCCAGTTGAATAGTTCGGCACGGGAAAGCTGCGACGGATTGAGCGAATAGTTCTGTTCGGTGATAAACGGAGGACGACCGAAAGAATCCATCAATACGTAATAAGCCAGTGCACGGTTGAAACGTGCCTGTGCGGCATAGCTTTTCTTGTCTATCTCTGCCGGGGCATTGTCTACGTTCTTCATAAACTCATTCGCCAGTGCAACGACAAACATACAACGTTGGTAGACACCTTCTATCACTTGGTTTTTGGCAGTGCTCCAGGTCAGTTCGTTGATTTCGTTGATCCATGCTCCGGTGGAAGCGTTCTTACATTCGTCGGTGGTCTGTTCTTGCATCGTCCACCAGCAACGCAGTAGTACGGTTTCACCGCCATCGAGTCCCTGAATATCGGAGTCGCCACCGTTTTGTCCGGAATGTGCCCAGACAGAATATATTTTATTGAGTCCTTTGGTATAGCTTTCAGCGTCGGAATAAGCTCTCTCGGCAGTTACTACAGTAGAGTCGAGCGGCTGTACATCGAGGTCGCCCACACAACTGGTCATACCAATGAAACAAACCAGTAGAGAAGCTAGTATATAATATTTCTTTTTCATGATTGTCCGGGTTTTAGAAGTTAAGATTGATGCCTAATGAGAAGGTACGGGGGCGGGCCCACATCGTGCCGTCTATTGCCGAAGTTTCGGGATCAAGACCGCTATACTTGGTGATGGTGAATACATTCTGCACCGAAGCACTGATACGTCCCGACAGACGGCTGCTGAAAAGTTTCTGGAATGAATATCCCAACGTGATGTTGTCCATCTTCAGGAAGGAGGCATTTTCCAGGAAGTAGTCGCTGGCACCTTGCTCTGTACTGTTGATTTGAGTAAATCCGGTCTTGTAGATGGCATCGTAGTAATTCACAAGGAATCCTTTCCCACTGTAATTGTTGGCTGAACTATTGTCTGAAGCAAGGGAGTTATAGACGTAGTTACCGAGGTTGGCACGCAGGTTGAAACCTAAGTCCCAGTTACGCCAGGTAAACTCTGAACTAAATCCCATAAAGACTTTTGCCATCGGGCTTTTGCCAGTCAGATAGCGGTCGGCTTCGGTAATCTTACCATCGCCGTCACGGTCTACAAAAGCGTTTTGGATCGCTTTTCCGTCTTTGTCGTACACTTGTTGATAGAGATAGAACGTGTTTGGTTGGTAACCTATCTGATGGCGTTGGCGGTCGCCTACACTGATACCTTGATATTCGGGGTTATAATTGGCGGTAAGCTTGGTTATTTTACTGTCATTCCAGGTGATGTTATAACCTATGTTCCATGAGAAATCCTTGGTCTGTATCACCATTGCATTGACGTTGAACTCTACACCCTCGTTCTTCATTTCGCCTACGTTGGCGGTGATCTCATTGGCAAAGTTCGTTCCGGCAGGAGCATTTACGGTATTCAACAAGTCTTTGGTGTGCTTCTGGTAGTATTCAATGCTACCGTTGATGCGGTTGTTGAGGAATCCGTAGTCGATGGCAAGGTTGTAGGTGACAGTCTGTTCCCATTTCAGGTCGGGACTGTAGCCGTTCGGTTTCAGTAGGAGCGAGCCAAGATAAGTGTTATTGGGGCTGGTGCTGAATGAATAGGTAGTCAGATACATATAATCTGTAATCTCCTGTTGTCCGGTCACACCATAACCCGCACGGATTTTCAGTTTAGACAATACGTTCTTCGTGCCCTGCATAAAAGCTTCATCGCTTACCGTCCATGCCAATGCTGCTGAAGGGAATAATCCCCAACGGTTGTTCTTGCTAAAGCGGGAAGAACCGTCCTGACGTAAAGTGGCGGTCAGCAGATAGCGTCCCATAAAGTTATAGTTCAGACGTCCGAAGAAAGATACCAGATAGTTTTCATTAGGAATGCGGCGGTGGTCGTTACGGATGTATCTGCCTTCTTCAGCGTTGTATGTATAGCCTTCCTTGTCGCCTTCGCTTCCGTCAGTGACATTAGAATAAGTGATATCGTGGTTGGCATAGTAGAAGTGTTGCCAGGAGTAACCTGCCATTACGTCTATGTGGCTCTTGATGGATTCTATATCTTTGGTATAGTTAAGATAGAAGTCGAGCAGGTGATTACGACGGAGGTTGTTCCATGTATTACCATTTCCCAAACTAGGAAAGTTGGTGTCCTGTATACTCTGCACAGAACCGGGAGCCATAAAGTTACTTCCTGTAGTTTTGGCTACGTCGTAACCTAAGTTCAGATTGGCGTGGAGGTCTTCCAGTCCGTGTATCTTATAGTCAAGTTGGATATTTCCCAAACTACGTTTGGTTTTTCCATGATTGTCTCTATCATATAATAAGGAAAGCGGATTCCAGGTAGCAACCGACTGTACTGCACCCGGCACTTCCGACCAGTTCCAGTAACCATTATACTTGCCATTGTCCGTGTACATCGGTTTCGTCGGATCGAAGAAAGCGGCTGCACCTACTGCACCTGCATCGGCAAATCGATTGTTATTGATCGTTCCCTTCACATTAATATCTACACTCAGGTGATCGTTGAAGAACTTCGGACTAAGGTTGATAGCTCCTGTATAACGTTCGTAAGAAGCAGTTTTCAAAGTTCCACGTTCGTTGTTATAACCGAAACTGACACGATAAGGTAAAAATCCCGCTTTACCGGAAACAGCTATGTTTTGGTCTGTACTCAATCCTGTCTGGTAAATGGCATCTTGCCAGTTGGTAGACTGATTAGGATATACATTCAGGATGTTGCGAACAGCATTCCCCTGTGCAGTCCCTTCGGCATATTGACCGAGTAGTGTACTGCGAAATTCGTCGGCACCCAATGTCGGTACACGTTGGTAGGGATCTTTGGCTGCAAAGCTACCCGAATAGGTGATCTTTACTTTTCCTTGTGAACCCTTCTTGGTAGTGATAATGATAACACCGTTCGATGCGCGTGAACCGTAAATAGCGGTAGCCGAAGCATCTTTCAGCACGGTAAATGTTTCAATATCATTCGGGTTGATAGTGGCCAGTGCGTTGGGCGTACCCGGAGCAGCATCATTGGAGGTAGGAATACCATCAATCACTATTAACGGGTCGTTGGAAGCGTTGAGCGAAGCACCTCCACGAATACGGATGGTAGAACCTGCACCTGGTTGACCGTTTCCGGGAGCCACAAATAGCCCCGGCACTTTACCTTGAATCAGTTCTTGGGGTGAAGTGACAGCACCGCGGTTCATCTCTTCGGCTTTGATAGCCACTACCGAACCACTAAGGTCACTCTTTTTCACCGAACCATAACCTATGACAACTACATCGTTTAATACCTGACTATCATCTTTCAGTGTGACAGTCAGCGAAGGAGCAGCAGCCACTTCTGTGGATTTATATCCAATATAGGAAATAGACAAAATAGAACCCTTGGGGGCATTTAAAGTGAAGTTACCGTCAAAATCGGTAATAGTACCGTTGGTAGTGCCTTTCACTATAATGTTCGCTCCAATCACCGGTTCGCCTACAGCGTCTTTTACATGTCCCTTGACTGAAATCAGCTGTGCATAAGCGCCTAATGAAATGAATAACCCCATTAAAAGGGGAAGAATCGCTTTATAGATTCTTAGATTAACTTGCTTCATGCTTTTATGGTATTAAAATCAACAAAATAAATAATAATATCCTGTTCGTAAAACTATTCTCTTATAAAGAATACCTATTGAAAACTAATCTGTTTTTGAAGAATAACTTAGGCATGCTGCCTTCCGAGTACCCACGTACTCGAAATGACAGATACCTCTTGACGCTTAAATCTTCTTCAATCCTTTTATTTCTGCTTTATCTTTCACCTCTTTGATACTGATAGCATACCCGCCACCGTTAGCAGCACGCAGATTCAGTTTGCTTTTATTGGTTAACAGACCTTTGGTGATGGTATATGCCTGTGGATTTTCTTTCCAGTCAGCGTCTTTCGCATCGGCGTAAACGGTAGCGATGTATTGCTTACCCGGTTCAAGGAAATCGAAAACTAATTTAGAGTTGTGTCCATTATCGGCTGCTGTACAACCTACATACCAGTCGTTTGTACCTTTTGCTTTGCGGGCGATAGTGATGTATTGTCCTGGTTCTGCTTCCAAGTACTTCGTTTCATCCCAATCTATAGCTACATCTTTAATAAACTGGAAAGCATCCATGAAGCGTTCGTAGTTTTCGGGAATATCAGCAGCCATTTGAAGCGGGCTGTACATTGTTACATATAAAGCTAACTGACGAGCCAGTGTGCTACGTACTTGTGAATTGTTGCCCGGATTCATCTTGTTACAATGAGTTTCAAAAATTCCCGGAGTATAGTCCATCGGACCACCAATCAGACGGGTGAAAGGAAGGATCGTAGTGTGGTATACCGCGTTACCTCCGAATGATTCATATTCTGTGCCACGTGCCGATTCGTTTCCAATCAAATTAGGATAGGTGCGGCAAATACCTGTCGGACGGGTTGCTTCGTGTGCGTTGACCATGATTTTATAATCGGCGGCTTTCTTTACCGCATACAAGTAGTGGTTGTTCATCCATTGACCGTAGTGATGTTCACCGCGCGGAATAATGTTGCCTACATAACCACTCTTTACTGAATTATAACCATTGTCGACCATAAATTTATATGCCTGGTCCATGTGACGTTCATAGTTGCGAACTGAAGCGGAAGTTTCGTGGTGCATCATCATTTTCACCCCTTTGCTGGCAGCATAACGATGGATTTCCTTTACGTCAAAGTCGGGATAAGCAGTAACAAAGTCGAATACATAATCTTTGCTGTTACCAAACCAGTCTTCCCAACCTTCATTCCAGCCTTCCACCAATACAGCGTCGAATCCATGAGCGGCAGCAAAATCAATATAACGTTTCACATTAGCAGTATTAGCAGAATGTTTGCCGTTCGGTTTGGTTTTAGAATAATCTGTTGCACCTAGTTTTACACTGGTCAGTTCGTCTGTATAAGCCCAAGAGCCTTTTCCGGTAATCATGTCCCACCATACACCGATGTATTTCACAGGTTTAATCCAAGAAGTATCAGTCAGTTTGCAAGGATCGTTCAGATTCAGCGTAATACGTGAAGCAAGAATATTGCGGGCATCATCGCTAACGATAATTGTACGCCAAGGTGTATTGCAAGGTGTCTGCAAATGCCCTTTGTTGCCTTGCGCGTCAGGAGTCAACCATGATTCAAAGACCATATTCTTATCATCCAAGTTCAAGTTCATCAAAGAATAATCAATCAAAGCTGCTTCATGAAGGTTAATATACAAGCCGTCGTCTGTTTTCATCATCAAAGCTGTCTGTACACCTGTAGGTGAGAAAACAGTCTGTGATGTATTCGGTGTTACCGCTTTCTTCATCAAGCCTCTGATCTCCGACAGGCGGGAAACGGTATAATCATATTCTTGTGTATCATAGTCTCCCGGAATCCAGTAAGCGGTATGATCTCCTGCCATGGCAAACTGAGAGTGCTCATCCTTAATAACGAAGTAGTTCAATGACTTCTGCTGTGGAAATTCATAGCGGAAACCCAGACCATCGTTGAATAAACGAAAACGGATTAACATAGAACGGTCATTTTCTGGTTGGAATAAAGTTACGGCCAGTTCGTTGTAATGGTTACGGATTTCTTTTTCTTCTCCCCATACAGGTTGCCAGTTCTCGTCGAAAGTAGAAGTTTGGGAATCTTTCAGTTGAAATCCGGTACGTAGATTGGTCTTTGAATCCAGTTTACCGTGATCTCTACGGTCTACCCAGTCGAAATCTGTTTGGGTTGCATTTTCCTTTTGCAGTTCCAACCCCAATGTACTTGGTTTGATAACAGCTTTTTCTTTGTAACTCAATTCATACATGGGAGCACCTTCTTTATTTAATTGGAAGGTCATTACCAGATTTCCATCCGGTGAGGTCAGTTTCTGTTGTGCGTTCGCGATGAACGAAATACAGAGTAAGGCAATAATCAATAAATTCTTCTTCATTTTATCTATGGTATTAAATTGTAAGCTAATCAATTCGAGCTTTCAGGTGTTCTGCATTAGGAATATCGCAAATGTAAAGACTATCCTTGCCAGCTCTGTGAATTAGAATAAAAATACAAGTGTATATAAATGACAATGTTCTGTTTATTAGATGATTAATATTTATCACTCCCTTCATAAATATAAGTCGTTATGAACTTCATTGGAAGGCTAAAATCAAAATTCCGCGGCTTTGAAACGTATATTCTTTGTCTAATTTGACTGTTTCTCCTGTCAGTACATTGTGAGCAGATGAGGCAGGCAATATTTCCTGATATTCATTCAGGCTGACGGTTTGTTCCCGGTTGTTTCCGTTAAGGAATACCACTACTGATTGGTTGCCGTATTTGCGTTCGTATACATATACTCCTTTGTTGGGAGAGAAATGTTTTAGTTTGCCTTTAGCAATGACTTCGTTTCCTTTTCTCCATTGAAGTAATTTTTGCAGGAAAGAGAAAGCCTCATTTTGTTGTACGGTCCGGTTGGTTGCGTTGAAGCAATTCTGTGCGTCATTCTGCCAGCCTCCCGGAAAATCGCAGCGAAGTAAGCCGTCGCCATTGGCTTTGTCGGCGGCCATTAGAATTTCAGTACCGTAATATATTTGCGGGATTCCCCGGGTGGTCAATAGAAATGTGAGAGCTTGTTTGTAGCGGTCGAGGTTTTGTGTAGCTGCTTCCGAACGGTAGAAACGGGAAGTGTCATGATTATCGAGAAAGACTAATAAATTCATCGGGTCGGCATAGACGATATCTTGTGATAGATAGTCGAAGAGACGGTAAAGTCCTCCGTTCCAGTCGTTTGTTTCTTCGTCGAAGGCGTTATTCATCTGATCCATCAGTGGGAAGTCCATCACTGTACGCAAATGCGAGTTTTTGGGAGCGGCTACTTTACTGTCCTTTTGCCAGTAAGAGACAAGCACGTTACTGCCTATCCAGGTTTCTCCTACAATGTTGAAATCGGGATATTCTTCTGTTACAGCTTTACACCAGTTGGACATCATTTCGAAATCCGCATAAGGATGTGTGTCCTGACGTATGCCATTGATACCTGCATACTCAATCCACCAGATACTGCTTTGTATCAGATAAGTAGCTACATGGCGGTTACGTTGGTTAAAGTCCGGCATACATTCGCTGAACCAGCCGTCTACTACTATTTTCTTCGCATAGTCTGAAGCGTACGGATCTGACGGAGTAGCTGTTTTGAAAGTGGTTTGTACATACTTGCCTTTGAAGTTGAACCAATCTTTGGAAGGCATATCTCTGAAGAGGTAATGCTGATCTCCACAATGATTGAAGATCATATCCATGACTACTTTCAACCCTTTACCATGCGCCTGCTCCACCAGGTTGCGGAATTCCTCGTTGCTTCCGAAACGACGGTCTACCTGATAATAGTCGGTAATGGCATATCCATGATAGGACCCTTCTTTCATATCATTTTCCTGAATAGGATTGAGCCATATACTCGTCACTCCCAAATCGGCAATATAATCCAGATGATTTTCTATTCCTTTCAGGTCACCGCCATGGCGTGCAAAAGGATCGTTGCGGTCTACTTTAGCTTCCAACATTCCGGGAACTATATCATTAGACGCATCACCATTAGCAAAGCGGTCTGGCATGATGAGATAAAGTACGTCACTGGAATTGAAACCTTCCACTTTGGAAGCCGACGGTCTTCTTTGTTTAAGTTCGTAGGGGACTACAGTTTGCTTTTTACCTTGTTTCAGGATGATTTCGAATTTCTGTGGGGCTGCTTCCGAAGTATTCATGTATAAAAGCAAATAGTTCGGATTTTCTTGTTTAACAACCTCTTGCAGCATGATGTCTTTAGACGAAATGCTAACTTCTGCAGAGGCTATATGCTCCCCATACAACAGGATTTGCAGTTGCGGGTTTTTCATTCCTGCCCACCAAAATGCAGGGGCTACTTTTTTAATTGTAGTTGCGGCGAATAGTGAACTGCAATTTAATAACGATACAAGTAAGATTACAGATAAAAAAAACTTTTTCATGGTAACGTGGATTTTAAATGTTTGCTCGGCGAACCGATGTTGCAAATGTAGAAGGATAGGATGCTTTATTTGGAAACTAGAATATAAATATAAATGCCTAAAGTGCTTATTTTCTTGTAAATCAGTGTGCTATTAGCGAAAATGCAATAAGAAAATACAAGTGAAAATTAAAATAGTTATGAATATATATTTTATTTTTATTACTATATTCATTATATTTGTGACATCATTAAAAAGCAACCTATGAGAAATCTGGTCTATTATATATTGTTTCTTCTTTTGACCTCTTCCGTTTCATTGTCTGCAAAGCAGACGGAATGTAGAGCAGCTCTTAAAAGACTGGATGATATCATAAATAAGAAAGAGACTTATCAACTTCAGAAAGAAAAAGAAATTGATGGCTTGAAAGTTCAACTTGCTCATTCGGTCGATCCCGTAGACAAATATCGGCTATACGGTTCTTTGTTTGATGCTTATCTTCATTATCAGGCTGATTCCGCACTTCATTATATAAATAATAGGAAAGAGATTCTCCCCCAATTGAATCGTCCGGAGTTGGAGAATGAGATTATCATTAACCGGGCAACGGTATTGGGGGTGATGGGAATGTATATTGAGGCAATGAAAGAACTGGAGAGAATTGATCCGGAGAAATTGGAAGAAAGAATGTTACTGTCTTATTATCAGACTTACCGTGCCTGCTATGGCTGGCTTGCTGACTACACCACCAATAAAGAGGAAAAAAAGAAATACCTGAAAAAGACAGATTTGTATCGTGATTCTATTATCAGTGTCATGCCTCCGGAAACAAACAGGACGATTGCTGCGGCTGAAAAATATATAGTCAATGGTAAGGCTGATACGGCCTTAGTTATGCTTAATGACGCATTGAAGGACGTCGTTGACGAACGTCAGAAAGTGTATATCTACTATACGCTGTCCGAAGCATATAATATGAAGAAAGATACAGAAAAAGAAATATACTATCTGATATTGACAGCGATAGCAGATTTAGAATCATCAGTGAGGGAGTATGCCTCTTTGCAGAAGCTGGCACACCTTATGTATGAACAGGGAGATATTGACCGCGCCTACAAATATTTGAGCTGCTCGATGGAAGATGCCGTAGCTTGTAATGCCCGTTTACGTTTTATCGAAGTAACAGAATTCTTCCCGATCATTGATAAGGCTTATAAGTTGAAGGAAGAAAAAGAACGTGTGGTTTCCCGCACTATGTTAATCAGTGTCAGCTTGTTATCATTGTTTCTTTTGGTTGCTATCTTCTTCCTGTATCGATGGATGAAAAAACTGTCTGCCATGCGGCATGATTTGAGTTTGGCCAATGAACAGATGCAAGTCGTAAACAAAGAACTGGAACAGACGGGGAAAATAAAAGAGGTATATATTGCCCGCTATCTGGACAGGTGTGTCAACTATCTGGATAAACTGGAAACCTACCGTCGCTCATTGGCCAAACTGGCGATGGCATCCCGTATTGAGGATTTATTTAAGGCCATTAAGTCTGAACAGTTTATTCGGGATGAACGAGATGAATTCTATAATGAATTTGATAAATCTTTCTTGAAACTATTCCCTAACTTTATTTCCGCTTTTAATGAATTGTTGGTAGAAGAAGCAAGAGTTTATCCGAAATCCGATGAACTTCTGACAACAGAACTTCGTATTTTTGCCCTTATCCGTCTGGGAGTGGTAGACAGTAACAAGATCGCTCATTTTCTCGGTTATTCTTTGGCCACTATCTATAATTATCGTAGCCGGATGCGTAATAAAGCTGCCGGAGATAAAGATATGTTCGAGCAGAATGTGATGAACCTATAATGTTATTCACAGATAGCAATATGTTATTACTTCGTAATATACGAGCCAATAATGCTTGTGTATAAAGCAAATATCTACTTTTAGTGTTCAATAATCCACTGTGCATCTCTCTTTTTTTTCTACCTTTGTAGACAACTAATCTAAAATAAATATACTAGAGAATGAAAAAGTTAGTCTACACACTGTTCTTTGTCCTTATCTCCGTTGTAGCCAACGGACAGGCAAAGTACGTATTCTATTTCATCGGAGATGGAATGGGAGTCAATCAAGTAAATGGTACGGAGATGTATCAGGCGGAAATTCAAAATGGCCGTATCGGCGTCGAGCCTTTGTTGTTTACTCAATTCCCGGTTGCTACTATGGCAACGACTTTCTCTGCTAAAAATTCAGTAACTGATTCTGCTGCTGCAGGTACTGCATTGGCAACAGGAAAGAAAACTTATAATGGCGCTATTTCTGTAGGAGAAGATAAAAATGCCATTCAGACTATTGCCGAAAAGGCGAAAAAAGCAGGGAAAAAGGTGGGTGTAACGACTTCTGTCAGTGTAGATCATGCTACTCCTGCCGCATTCTATGCGCATCAACCGGACCGTAATATGAATTATGAAATCGCTCTTGACTTGCCGAAAGCAAACTTTGATTTCTATGCAGGCGGTGGTTTCTTGAAACCTACCACCACTTATGACAAGAAAGAAGCTCCAAGCATTTTCCCTATTTTTGAAGAGGCAGGATATACAGTAGCACGTGGCTACAATGACTATAAGGCAAAAGCCGCAAAAGCGGAAAAGATGATCCTCATTCAGGAAGAAGGAGCCAATCCTTCTTGTCTGCCTTATGCTATCGACCGTAAAGAGGAGGATTTGACATTGGCACAGATTACGGAAAGTGCTATTGACTTCCTGACTAAGGGAAATAATAAAGGCTTTTTCCTGATGGTAGAAGGAGGTAAAATAGACTGGGCATGCCACGCTAATGACGCCGCTACTGTGTTCAACGAAGTGAAAGACATGGATAATGCCATCAAAGTAGCTTATGAATTCTATAAGAAACATCCGAAAGAAACGCTGATTGTGATTACCGCAGACCATGAAACTGGTGGTATCGTGCTCGGTACGGGAAAATATGCGTTGAACCTGAAAGCATTGCAATATCAGAAACATTCTGCTGACGGACTTTCACAACGTATCAGTGAATTGAGAAAATCAAAAGGCAATAAAGTCACTTGGGAGGACATGAAAACATTCCTCGGCGAAGAAATGGGCTTCTGGAAACAATTCCCTCTTTCTTGGGAACAGGAAAAGACGTTGCGTGATGAATTTGAGAAATCATTCGTGAAGAATAAAGTCGTATTTGCTGAAAGTATGTACTCTAAGAGCGAACCGATGGCTGCACGTGCAAAGGAAGTGATGGATGAAATCGCTATGATAGGTTGGGTAAGTGGCGGGCACTCTGCCGGTTATGTTCCTGTATTTGCTATTGGTGCAGGTTCTCAACTGTTTGGTGAGAAGATTGACAATACAGAAATTCCTAAAAGAATTGCGAAAGCTGCAGGATATAAATAATAGAACTGTATGAATATAAAAATAGCCGGAAGTCCTTGGACTCCCGGCTATTTTTATATGTTTTTGCAAATTATGCTTTCACACGTCCTACGTAAGAACCGTCACGAGTATCGATTTCGATTGTTTCACCCTCGCTGATGAACAAAGGAACACGTACTGTTGCACCTGATTCCACAGTTGCAGGTTTCAGTGTGTTAGTAGCTGTATCACCTTTCATGCCCGGTTCTGTATAAGTCACCTTCATCTGAACCTTGATCGGCATGTCTGCATAAAGTACAGTTTCAGTAGAAGCATCAGAAACAACTTCCAATACTGAACCTTCGAGCAGGAAGTCAACACCATTAATCAGATCGTGAGCGATAGGATGTTGGTCGAATGTTTCCTGGTTCATAAAGATATAATCTTCTCCTTCTTTATACAAAAATTGGTATGGACGACGTTCTACACGTACATCTTCCAACTTTTCACCGATGTTGAAACGGCGTTCGAGAACGTATCCGCTAACTACATCTTTCAGTTTAGTACGCATAAAAGTGTTACCTTTACCTGGTTTTACATGCAGGAATTCTACACAGAAATAGAGCTTTCCGTCCATACGGATACAAGTTCCGTTTTTGATGTCTTGAGCATTAATCATACTGCTATTTTTCTTAATCTATTATTGTTATTTAATTGTTTTCGCAGGAATTCGACTGCAAAAGTAATCTAAATCGGTAAAAAACACAAAAACTTTTGAGCAAAAATGAGTTATCTCTTGGTTAATTTAAAAAAAGTGCCTATTTTTGCAGCCCGATTACGTAGAATAATAACATAAAAACAAGATACAGTAATGAAAAGAACATTTCAACCCTCTAACAGAAAGAGAAAGAACAAACACGGTTTCCGTGAGAGAATGGCATCGGCTAATGGTCGTAGAGTATTAGCTGCTCGTCGTGCGAAAGGCAGAAAGAAACTGACTGTTTCTGATGAGTACAACGGACAAAAGTGATAATCACTTGTCATCAGGAAACAAAAAAGGCGGAGAATTTAATCTTCGCCTTTTTTGTTTCTCTGTTTTTCAAGGGGATAGTATGTTAAAAAGCGGTATTGTTTGCTCTTATTTATGACTTTTTGCTTTTCTTTGTGAGATTAAATAAAACTCATAAACGAACATACGCAATGGTAGAGTATATCCGGGACTTGAAACCCCGTATCATTATAATAAGGTTGTTGAAATCTATAGGAGTGGGGATTATAGTTGCAGCAATTCTGGCGATGATAAGCGTCTTTGCATAATAGGTAGGGACATTTTTCATCGCCTACTTTTTAAAAGTTCAACTATTTTGTCGTATCTTTGGCGCATATTAACAGCAATGCGTATGACTATTAAAGAATTCTTTTCTTTTAAAACCAATAAATATTTCTGGGTGAATATTATCGCCATGATTGTGGTGATGGTAGTGATGATATTTGGTGTGTTGAAATGGCTTGATATACATACACATCATGGTGAAAGCGTGCTAGTTCCCGATGTGAAGGGAATGACAGTGGAAGAAGCTACGAAGATGTTCCGGAATCACGGTTTGGTATATGTGATTTCTGATACCAAATATGTCAAAGATAAAGCAGCGGGTATCATTCTTGAACTGAAACCGGGAGCCGGTGAAAAAGTGAAGGAAGGACGTACAGTATACCTGACAGTCAATACCCTGGATGTCCCTTTACGTGCCATTCCCGATGTGGCGGACAACAGCTCGCTCCGCCAGGCACAGGCCAAGTTACTGAATGCCGGTTTTAAACTGAATCAGATTCAATTGGTAAATGGTGAGAAAGACTGGGTGTACGGCGTGAAGTATCAGGGACGTCAGTTGGCTGCCGGAGAAAAGATTCCTTTGGGAGCTTCTTTGACATTGATGGTGGGAGACGGCTCCGGTGATATGTCGGAAGAAGAGGACTCGGTTGATGTTTCCGTGGATACGGAGAAACCGGTTACGTCGGAATCATCACCTGCTCAAGATGATAGTTGGTTTTAATAGATAAATAACAGAAACGGACTCGCATGATAGAGGAAGAACTTCCGGATGAACTGGAGAATGATTTGGATGATATAGAACCTGTCGGTGACGAATCCCAGCTTTACGAACACTTCCGCGTGGTTGTAGACAAGGGACAGGCGATGGTCAGAGTCGACAAATATCTGTTCGAACGTATTGTCAATGCTTCGCGCAACCGTATTCAGAAGGCTGCCGAAGACGGATTCGTTATGGCTAATGGCAAACCGGTGAAGAGTAGCTACAAAGTGAAACCGCTGGATGTCATTACGGTGATGATGGACCGTCCCCGTTATGAAAATGAAATTATTCCTGAAAATATTCCCCTTACTATCGTTTATGAAGACCCTTATCTGATGGTTGTGAATAAATCGGCGGGATTGGTCGTGCATCCGGGACACGGAAACTATCACGGCACGCTGGTCAATGCGCTGGCCTGGCACATGAAGGATATACCGGATTATGATGCCAATGACCCGCACGTGGGACTTGTTCATCGCATCGATAAAGATACTTCAGGCTTACTGGTGATTGCCAAGACACCGGATGCCAAAACAAATCTGGGAATTCAATTTTTTAATAAGACTACCAAACGCAAATATCGTGCTTTGGTGTGGGGTGTTATGGAACAGGATGAAGGAACGATTGTCGGTAATATTGCCCGTAATCCGAGAGACCGGATGCAAATGGCGGTGATGTCCGATCCGACAGTGGGCAAACATGCCGTTACACACTACCGCGTACTGGAAAGACTGGGATACGTAACCCTTGTGGAATGTATACTTGAAACAGGACGTACTCATCAGATTCGTGTCCACATGAAACATATCGGTCATGTGCTGTTCAATGACGAACGCTATGGCGGTCATGAGATATTGAAAGGAACCCATTTTAGTAAATACAAACAGTTTGTAAATAATTGCTTTGACACTTGTCCCCGACAGGCTTTGCATGCTATGACATTGGGGTTTGTGCATCCCGTCACAGGTGAAGAGATGTATTTTACTTCCGAACTTCCGGATGACATGACCCGGCTTATCGAGAAGTGGAGAGGCTATATAAGTAATAGAGAATTAGAATGAAACGCAACATCGCTATCGTAGCAGGAGGAGATACCTCTGAAATCGTAGTTTCCCTGCGTAGCGCACAGGGTATTTATTCCTTTATTGATAAGGAAAAGTATAATTTGTATATCGTGGAGATGGAAGGCCGTCGCTGGGAAGTACAATTACCGGACGGAAACAAAGTGCCGGTGGATAGAAACGACTTTAGTTTTACGAACGGAACGGAGAAGGTTGTGTTCGACTTTGCTTATATCACCATCCACGGTACGCCGGGTGAGGATGGCAGGCTGCAAGGCTATTTTGATATGATGCGTATTCCGTATTCCTGTTGTGGAGTGTTGGCGGCTGCCATTACTTATGACAAGTTTACCTGCAATCAATATCTGAAGGCTTTTGGAGTGCGCATTGCCGAATCATTGTTGTTGCGCCAAGGACAATCGGTTTCTGACGAGGAAGTAGTGGAAAAGATTGGCCTGCCTTGTTTTATCAAGCCTAGTCTGGGAGGTTCGAGTTTCGGAGTTACGAAAGTGAAGACAAAAGAACAAATACAACCGGCCATTGTTAAAGCTTTCGGAGAAGCGGAAGAGGTGATTGTTGAAGCGTTTATGGACGGAACGGAACTGACTTGCGGCTGTTATAAGACAAAAGAGAAGTCGGTCATCTTTCCACCTACGGAAGTAGTGACGCACAATGAGTTCTTTGATTATGATGCTAAATATAATGGACAGGTAGATGAAATCACTCCTGCGCGTATCTCGGATGAATTGACCAAACGCGTACAGATGCTGACTTCAGCTATCTATGATATATTAGGTTGTTCCGGCATTATCCGTGTAGATTACATTATAACTGCCGGTGAAAAACTGAATCTTCTCGAAGTAAATACTACTCCGGGAATGACTACTACCAGTTTTATTCCCCAGCAAGTGCGTGCAGCCGGACTGGATATAAAGGATGTGATGACTGATATTATTGAAAACAAGTTTTAAGTATTAAGTATCAAGTATAAAGTATTAACCATGCGGTTTGTACGCAGTCTAATACTTTATACTTATTACTTAATACTTGAGCACATAATACTTGAGACTTATGGATCTGACAGAGTTTAATGAAATTCGTCCTTACAATGATGAGGAACTTCCTCAAATCTTTGAGGAACTGATTGCCGATCCGGCTTTTCAGAAAGCTGCTACCGGTGCTATACCGAACGTTCCATTTGAACTTCTGGCGCAAAAAATGCGTGCCTGTAAGACTAAGCTTGATTTTCAGGAGGCATTTTGTTATGGCATTTTGTGGAAGATAGCGGCAGATCATACTGCCGGACTGACACTGGATCATACCGCCATACCGGATAAAAGTAAAGCTTATACGTATATATCGAATCATAGAGATATTATTCTTGATTCGGGCTTTCTCTCTATTTTGTTGATTGACCAGGGAATGGATACGGTAGAAATTGCGATTGGCGACAATTTGCTTATTTATCCCTGGATTAAGAAACTGGTGCGTGTCAATAAATCATTTATTGTACAGCGGGCGTTGACCATGCGGCAAATGTTGGAATCTTCAGCGCGTATGTCCCGTTATATGCATTACACCATTTCAGAGAAGAATCAGTCTATTTGGATTGCGCAGCGTGAAGGACGTGCAAAAGATTCGAATGACCGTACACAAGACAGTGTATTGAAAATGTTGGCAATGGGAGGTGAAGGCGATTTGATAGACCGCCTGATGGAAATGAATATTGCTCCGCTTGCTATTTCATACGAATATGATCCGTGTGATTTTCTGAAAGCGCAAGAGTTTCAGTTGAAGAGAGACATCGAAGGATATAAAAAGACGACACAAGACGATTTGATTAATATGCAGACAGGGCTTTTCGGATATAAAGGCAGGGTACATTTTCAGGTTGCTCCTTGTTTGAATGATGACTTGCAAGGCTTGGACCGTTCGTTGCCGAAACCGGATTTGTTTGCCCGTATTTCTGCCTGTCTTGATCGCCGCATCCATCGTAATTACCGGATATATCCGGGAAATTATGTGGCGTATGATTGGCTGAATGGCACAACGGAATTCGTGTCCAATTACACGGAAGAAGAGAAACAGCAGTTTATGAACTATATTGAACAACAATTGGCAAAGATCAAGATTCCGAATAAGGATGAAGACTTTTTGCGTGAGAAGTTGTTATTAATGTATTCCAATCCGTTAGTTAATTATTTAGCAGCTTGCCGATGAAAAGAAGAAAATTACATGTTGTTTGGTTGTGGGGATTGCTTTTCCTGATGACTGCCTGTGGAGATGATGACTATTATTATCCTTCGGTGAAACTGGAATTTGTGACTGTAGAGGCCGGAGAAGACGGTCGCATACAAACGCTTATTCCTGATAAGGGAGAAGTCTTGACTGTTTCGGAAGACCGTACGGGTTCTACTATCTCTCCAAACACTTCCAGACGTGTAATGAGTAACTATGAGGTGCTTTCCGGTGAGAACACTGCTACTATATATTCTTTGCAATCGCTCATAACGCCGGTACCTAAACCGGAAGATGATCCGATTTACAAGGACGGTATAAAGCTAGATCCGGTAGAGATGGTCAGTATCTGGCTTGGAAGGGATTATCTGAATATGATTTTGAATCTCAAGGTCAGTACGGGCAAGGGACATGTTTTCGGTATAGTGGAAGATGTGTCCGAACTTAAAACAAATGGCATTGTGAATATGTTGTTATACCATGATGCGAACAGTGATGGAGAATACTATAATCGGCGTGCTTACATTTCTGTTCCTTTGGCGCAATATATAGATGAAGAGAATCCGGGTCGGACGATAAAGGTAAAGTTTAAATATTATACGTACGATAAGGATGGTTCTCCGATAGAATCTGATAAGTACTGTGATCCTGGGTTTGACTATACTCCGGGACAGAATTGAATAATGGAGTGTATATGTTTAAATTGAATCAATTAATCGTGGGAATATTTTTATTTCTCTCTTCCCTTTTCTCTTGTCAGCAGAAAGGGGATTTTCAATCAATGAATGTAGAGGAGTTTGATTCTCTTATTCAGAATGAGGATATACAACGTCTGGATGTTCGTACACTTGCGGAATATTCGGAGGGGCATATCACGAAGACGATCAACATCAATGTGATGGATGACTCTTTTGCTTCAATGGCTGATTCTTTGTTGCAAAAAGACAAACCGGTGGCTGTATATTGTCGCAGTGGAAAACGAAGCAAGAAGGCTGCGGCAATTTTGAGCGAGAAGGGATATAAAGTTTTTGAGCTTGATAAGGGATTTAATTCCTGGCAGGAAGCAGGTAAAGAAATAGAGAAATAAAGTGCTGATTTATCAGCACTTTATTTTTTGGGGTTATTTCAGTCCTTCCAATAACCTTTTCAGAACGACAGTTGCCGAGATTTCACGGTTGGCAGCTTCCGGAATCACAATAGATTGCGGACTTTCAATGACATCGTCTGTCACAATCATATTTCTACGAACCGGAAGACAATGCATGAAATAAGCATTGTTGGTAACTGCCATTTGGCGGTCGCTGACAGTCCAATCACGATCTTTGCTTAATATCTGTCCATAGTTGTCGCCAGAATAAGCAGCCCAGTTCTTGGCATATATGAAGTCGGCTCCTTCGAAGGCCTTCATCTGGTCATATTCTACTTTTGCATTACCTACAAATTGCGGATCAAGCTCATAACCTTCGGGATGAGTGATGACAAATTCGTAATCCGTTGCATTCATCCATTCAGCAAAGGAATTAGGGACAGCCTGTGGCAATGGACGTGGATGAGGAGCCCAGGTCATAACTACTTTGGGACGTACTGTTTTCTTGTATTCCTCGATGGTAATCAGGTCGGCAAAGCTCTGCAATGGGTGGCGTGTTGCCGCTTCCATCGAAAAGACAGGACGTCCGGAGTATTGGATGAATTGATTGATAATAGTTTCCTGATAGTCAAAGTCACGGTCTTCAAAACGGGCAAAAGAGCGTACTCCAATGATATCACAATAGCATCCCATAACCGGAATGGCTTCTAATATATGTTCCGGTTTATCACCATCCATAATTACGCCACGTTCAGTTTCCAATTTCCATGCACCTTGATTGATATCCAGTACCATTACATTCATTCCCAAATTGATGGCAGCTTTCTGTGTGCTGAGGCGGGTACGTAAACTAGAGTTGAAGAAGATCATCATTAAAGTCTTGTTTCGTCCTAGTTCTGCATATTTGAAGCGCTCTTTTTTAATTTCGAATGCTTCTGCAAGGGCTGATTTTAAATCGCCAATGTCCTGTACACAAGTAAATTTCTTCATATCATTTATTTTTTAATTTTTAATTAGCTTCGCTCAAAACCTTGTTTGATTTTTAACATATAGGTATAGTCTCAATTTCTTCTCGTTTGTCCATCTCCTTCAATGACCCATTTGTAAGAAGTGATTTCCTCAAGTCCCATCGGACCGCGTGCGTGTAGCTTTTGCGTGCTGATTCCGATTTCGGCTCCTAATCCGAATTGTGCCCCGTCAGTGAAAGCGGTAGACACATTGGTGTATACGCAAGCTGCGTCCACGATTCTGGTGAATAAAGCTGCACGTTCCCCGTTCTCGGTAACAATACACTCGCTATGTTTAGAACTGTTTTCCTGAATATGTCCTAAGGCATCTTCGAAGCTCTTTACAGTCTTGACAGCCATTTTATAATCCAGAAACTCCGTGCCGAAGCTTTCTGCTTTTGCATGTTCCAGGAGCTCGGCAGGATAGCGGTCTTCCAATGCCTGGTAAGCTTGCGGATCAGCATAAATAATGACATGGCTGTCTTTTAGTTTCTCGCAAATCAGAGGGAGGTCGGCCAGTCTCTTCTCATGTATAATGGTGCAGTCCAATGCATTACATACGCTAACTCTACGTGTCTTTGCATTATGAATAATGTCTGCTCCCTTGTTTGTATCCCCAAATTCATCGAAGTAAGTGTGACAGATACCTGCTCCTGTTTCAATGACAGGAATCCTTGCATTCTCGCGTACGAAATGAATAAGACTGCTGCTGCCTCTGGGGATAATCAAGTCTACGTAGCCCACAGCATTCAGTAACGCTGCCGTAGCCTCTCTATCAGCCGGAAGTAATTCTACAATGTGCGGATTGATTTTGAACTTCTTCAATACTTTGTGAATCACACTGATGATGGCCCGGTTGGAACAATCGGCGTCACTTCCTCCTTTCAATATGCAGGCATTTCCGCTCTTCAGACAAAGGGAGAAAACATCAAAGCTAACATTAGGGCGCGCTTCATAAATGATTCCTATGACTCCGAAAGGAACGCTGACTTTCGTCAACTTCATTCCATTGGGACGAACACTCTCTTTCAGCACTTTACCCAAAGGAGAGGGGAGTGTTGCTACATTGCGTGTATCTGCGGCAATACCTTTCAAACGTTCTTCCGTTAGTTTCAACCGATCGTACTTCGGATCATTTTTGTCCATCCGTGCGAGGTCTTTTTCGTTCTCTGAAAGAATGAAAGGTGTTTCTGCAATTGCTGCGTCAGCTACTGCATTTAAAATCTGATTGATGACATTATCATTCAGCAGGGCTAATTCCCGACTTGCTACTTGTACAGCGGCAAAGGTCTCGTTTAAATTTGTAGTCATTTGCTCCTTTTTTGCATTAAATGGAAAGATAAACTATGCAAATATAGTGAATGATGTGAATAAAACTTGTTGAAAATAGAAATAAATGTTGCTCTTTACTTATTCACTGGTTTTTTTACAAGATTAATACTAAAAAAATACGAGACTCAATTCTGAATCTCGTATTTTTCATTTATGCACTATATTGGTATAGTGCTTGTTATTCGAACTCCTATTTGGCATTATCTCATTGCCATGGAATGTCTTGTTCAATATCTTCTCCCATTTCTCCTGATTCGACTTCAATTCCTATGTCACTAGGTGTTCCTATATGTTCGATATTGGTTAGTGCGATAGAATGGGTATAGTTTCTCTTGAATGTGATACTGCTACTGATGATTGTCTTTTCTTCTGCTCCTGGAGTCTCTTCCCAAAATACTTCCACTTTTACATTCTCTGTTAAATGTTGATTATCACCAGTAGGTATATTGGCAGTGAGATTTCTCATGCTGACCATTTTTAATTCAGATTCAACAGTCTTATGAATATCTGCATTAGCATTCAAATAGATGCTTGGTGCGTCTTCAAGTTTTATTCTAAGACGTCCTTTCTCTAAACCTGTTTGTTTGAATTTTACTCCGAAAAAACGGCGATAGAGCATGATGTGATTTTGCATGCCATCTGTCACTTCCACTTTATCGTTTAATCCATGATAACGTTCGATGAACGGGCGGTTGCAGGCGTCTTGTGATCCGTTTCTCGTTTGTATTCTCGGGTTTTCAATATTGTATAAGAATTTGATTCCATCTGCTTGTTCGGCAGTCAGGAATTTGTTCAGGCATTCCCCTTTGATTTTTCCGCTACGTTCCAAATCGAAAGGGGCTCCGAAGAAGCCTTTTTCGTCTTTTATGATTGAGTCCTTTGCATTTGCAATCATAGAGCAAGAGATGCGGTAAGTGTATCCATCAATAACTTTTATTTTTAGGTTATTGGGATCTTTCGCCTTGTCTAACTGGAAAATACCATAAGCGTATGGTTTTGAAGATGGATTCTGTCCCTCTTTGGGTGTCATGGTAATGGCGATTCCCACTAATGTTTCACTTTCATTAATTTTGGTTGGAGTTGTAGCGCGTGCCATGGGCAGTTCGGTTGAGAGGTAGTCTCCGTCCAGTTGTAAGTTAAGTTCGGAATACGTAGTAGGAGGTGCCTGATACAGATCTTTCTCCTTAATACATGATTGTAGAGTAAAAGCTGTGAATAGACAGCCTGCGATCATAAGATGTTTGATTTTCATATGAATCTTTTTTAGTAGTTGTTGAGTATGATTATTATTTCCCTATTTCTTGTTCTGATTCTTCCATTTCTGCTTCTTCACCAAAAGAGATAGTAGCATCCCCTATATGCTCATCTATCTTGACTATTTTGACTATGTTCTTTTTGTTTCTTTTCATTTTAATACTTTGATTGGTATATAGAGAATACCATTTCTCTTCATTGGCCGGGCGGTAGGAAATAGTGAAAGCGATTGTTTCTTCTTCCTTAAGTTTGGCCGTATAATAGTCGGATATATCGTACATAGAGATAATTCGTTCCTCCGTCCGGGATGTTCCATCTTTGGAATATAGTAGATAAAATGGAGCAACGTCCGCTGCTTTAATTTTGATGGAGTCACCCGGTGCAAGTTCGTCTGTAACGAATTGTATAGAATAATAAGCACGTTTCAATGTCATTGAAACGGAGGTATTCATATTGGGATTTGAAAAGTCCAATTGCTCACTGCCGAAAAAGCGTTTGACGGTAGGGTGAGTACTAGTACTATCGCATTTTATATGCATTTCTCCTTTGTAAATATGTTGGTGAAATGCCCCATTGATATTCAGGGGATTGATTGAAATCTTTAAATCGTTGTTGACTAACCCGTTCACCTCTTTCTGCAGAGTAGATGAAAAAGGAAGTCCATAAAGTATGCTGTCACTTTGTATTGTATAATATGGGCGGTCTTTATATCCCAGGAAGCTGCAGTCAAAGCGATACACATATCCTTCGATTAACCCGATTTCTACTCGATATGGATTATCGAAAAGGCCTGAAGCATAGGGCTGAAAAGAAGTCAGGCCTTTTCCTTTCCAAAAAACATTAACTGCATATATTCCGTCAGCCACCGTGGAGGTGGAACGGCTTAAAGGTTGTTCGGCTACTTCAAGAAAAGGAGCTATATTTAAACTGACATTAAACTCTCTGCCGACAGGAAATGACGGTGTACTGTTTACTTCAGGTTCATTCTTACTGCTCTCACAAGATATAATTGAGAATGTTAAAAATATGAGTATAAGGTTCCAATGTTTTAGTAGCATGGGGATTATATTGTTTGTTTAGAGGGCAAATATACTGCTATTAATAGTTTTTTGCAAATAAAGTCCCTGTATTTATGTTGCAGATGTCTATCTATAATACATTATATAACTGAAAATAAAAGCGCTTATCTTCACTAAAGAAGCTTATATTCTACCTGAATAAGAGCTTCATTTGGGTGCAGAAATGAGGTAAACTCATACAATTATAATTCAAAAAAACTTCCGTAAACATTCTCAACTATACTTATCCCTATGAGAAAAAATACTCATAGGGATGAGAAGAAATACTCATTACAATGAGAACTTTTTCTCATTGCAGTGAGAATATCCCCTTGCTAGAATAGGATGAAACAGTTTATTACCGTGCAGTCATGAACAAGATTCACCTCTGTGTACTCTGTGGTGAAAACCGTACAGAAACAAGCTAATTTTAGTCTAAAATCGGATAAAACAGAAATTCTTATTATTAATTATTCAATGTATAGATAGTCATAATGTACTACTGGTTTCTTTCCATGCTTGCCAATCGCTTCTTGTGCCTGTTTGGAGTCACAGTTCACTTTTCCAACGCCAACCTGGTTTCCTTGAAAGTCCATGATACGTACAATGTCATCTTTCTCAAATTCACCTTCAATATGAGTGATTCCAATCGGGAGGATGCTGACAGCTTTTTCAGAGTTTAGAACTTCTGTAGCGCATTCATTTATGTGAATTTCCCCTTTGGCAAAACCTTCGCTATGGGCAATCCACTTTTTGACGCTGGATACCGGTTCGTCTGATGGTATAAAACGTGTACAAAGAGTTTCTTCAGGATGCTGTAATAAATCTACCAGAATATTATCCCGCTTCCCGTTGGCAATAATCACTGTAATTCCTTCATCAGCAACTTTGCGGGCAATATTGGTTTTCGTCAACATCCCCCCCCGTCCGAAACTGGACTTAGTTGTCTGAATATAGTTGGATAAGTCTTTGCCGTGACCGATCTCCCGGATAACAGAAGAGTTTGGATCGGAAGGAGAACCATTGTAAATCCCATCAATATTACTTAGGATAATGAGTGCCTGCGTATCCATCATCGAAGCGATGAGTCCGGACAATTCATCATTATCGGTGAACATCAGCTCACTGACGGAAATCGTATCGTTTTCGTTGACAATAGGAATGACATTGTTTTCAAACATTACCGTCATGCAATTTTTCTGATTCAGATAATGGCGGCGAGTTCCAAAACTTTCCTTCGTTGTCAGTACCTGGCCGACAGGTATATTGTGCTCACGGAAAAGTTCGTAGTAACGGTTGATTAGTTTGGCCTGACCCACAGCAGAAAATAATTGGCGCTGATCTACACTATCGAGTTTTTTCTGCGGATGCACTTCACTGCGTCCGGAAGCAACAGCTCCCGAAGAAATCAAAATGATTTCTACCCCGGACTTATGTAATTCCGCTATCTGGTCAACAAGTGCCGACATACGGGTAACGTCCAGCGTTCCGTCGCGGCGTGTCAATACATTGCTTCCTACTTTTACTGCGATTCGTGTAAATTCCTGTTTCATCCTTACTAACGATTTGAAAGCACAAATATAGAGCTTTTTGCCGATATGCTACCCAAACAGGCTAAAAAGAATTATCTTTGCAGCCAGATAGAGAAAAGATAAACAATGAAACATACAAATCCACAAGTAGAACAGATGACCTCCTTCATCGTAATGGATGTGTTGGAGAAGGCAAATGAATTACAGAAACAAGGTGTTGATATTATTCATTTGGAAGTTGGTGAACCCGATTTTGATGTACCGTCTTGTGTGTCGGAAGCAGCAAAAGCGGCTTATGATCGTCATCTTACTCACTATACACATTCTTTGGGGGACCCGGAACTCCGGCGGGAAATTGCTGCTTTTTATCTACGGGAATATGGAGTGACGGTAGATCCGGATTGCATTGTGGTGACTTCCGGCTCTTCTCCATCCATTCTTCTTGCGTTGATGTTGCTTTGCAACACGGATAGCGAAGTGATTCTTTCCAATCCGGGATATGCTTGTTACCGTAATTTTGTATTGGCTACCCAGGCTAAACCCGTTTTGGTTCCTTTGTCTAAGGAGTATTTGCAATACGACATAGAAGCTATTCGTAAATGTGTGAATCCACATACAGCGGCTATCTTTATCAATTCTCCGATGAATCCGACCGGAATGTTGCTGGATGAAAAATTCTTGAGGGAAGTGGCGGCACTGGGAGTTCCTGTTATTTCGGATGAGATTTATCACGGACTTGTCTATGAAGGACGTGCGCACAGCATTCTTGAATATACCGATCAGGCTTTTGTCTTGAACGGATTTTCTAAACGTTTTGCGATGACAGGTCTTCGGTTGGGTTATTTGATCGCACCTAAATCTTGTATGCGTTCTTTGCAGAAGTTGCAGCAAAATCTATTTATTTGTGCGTCCAGCATTGCCCAACAGGCTGGGATTGCTGCATTGCGGCAGGCTGATTCGGATGTGGAACGGATGAAACAGATTTATGATGAGCGTCGCCGGTACATGATTACTCGTCTTCGGGAAATGGGGTTTGAGATTAAAGTAGAACCTCAAGGAGCATTTTACATTTTTGCCAACGCACGCAAATTTACTACCGACTCTTATCGCTTTGCATTCGATGTACTCGAACATGCGCATGTCGGCATTACTCCCGGGGTGGACTTTGGTACGGGAGGTGAAGGATATGTACGCTTCTCCTATGCAAACTCATTGGAGAATATCAAAGAAGGACTGGACCGTATCAATCGCTACCTTTCTCGTCTCGGCTTCTGATTAGCTCGGTGGCTGCTTCGTATTCTTCCTCTGTCACGAGGACGGATACGGAAGGAGCGATATAGGGTGCTAATGTCCCCATAATTCCATCTTTGATTACACAACGGATATTATTGCTTTCTAATAGCCCTTTAATGATCTCGGCTTCCCAGGGGGATCCGGAGAATACTTCTATTGCCTTGCTATAATCTTCTTCTTTCATGATCTTACTTATTAGGGGTTGTTATCTACAAATATAACAAAAAAGAGAGAGAAATGGTTATTTATTTTCTTAAAAATTATTCGAGTGTGATATGTTTTACGCTAATCTGCTGTTTCAGGAAAGTAGAGGCCGATTCTGAAAACTTTTCTTCCGCTTCGGTCGTGTAAAACTGGCAGTTGCCATTCTTGGTACATTTGGCATCCATTTCGGGATGTCTTTTCAGATAGTCTTTCAGGCTTTCTGCAACATACTCTCCTTGTGCAATTACACTGATATGATCCGGGATGTATTGCCGGATTTTAGGTAGGAGTATAGGGAAATGGGTACATCCGAGGATGACAGTATCTATTTGAGGATCCTTTGACAGTAATTGGTCGATGTACTTCCGGATAAAATAGTCTGCTCCTTCGTCTTGTGATTCGTTATTCTCAACTAAGGATACCCACATCGGACATGCTGTCCCGCTAACCTGAATTTCAGGAAATAGTTTATGTATTTCTAATGGATACGATTCGGATTTGATGGTGCCTGCTGTTGCCAGTACGCCGATATGCTGATTCTTGCTAATCTCTCCAACACATTCTACAGTGGGGCGGATGACTCCGAGCACACGGCGGGCAGGATCGATTTGGGGTAAATCATTCATCTGAATGCTGCGCAAGGCTTTGGCGGAAGCAGTATTGCAAGCTAATATAACCAGATGGCATCCCATATCAAACAGTTTGTTGACGGCTTGCCGGGTAAATTCGTATACGACTTCGAAAGAACGTGTCCCATAGGGGGCACGTGCATTATCTCCCAAATAGATATAATCATATTCCGGTAATACTTCTCTAATCTTGTCTAAGATGGTCAGACCTCCGTATCCGGAGTCGAATACTCCGATAGGTCCGGGCGTATGGGATAGATGTTGCTTCATGACACACTTGATTTATATACGCAAATGTACACCAAAAAAAGGGAAAGAGAAAGAAGATGATCCTTCTTTCTCTTTCCCTTTTGGTATTTCTTTATTCTTGGTCAGCTCTTATTTGATACCAAGATTTGCTTTTACCTTGCTAGTCAAGTTGATGCTCTGTGATTCGTTTACATAAGGAATCGAAGTTCTTGCCAGATCGAAGATATAGATCACACCTTCAGCAGCACCTACTGCTTTGATAGCATTGTCCAACTTCTGGTAGATAGGAGCCATGGCATCATTTTGTGCTTTCGCCATTTGCTGTTGAGCATCTTGTTGGAATTGCTCTTGTCTTTGCATCATATCTTGCAATTCTTTTTGTCTTCTTTCAGCGATGTTAGGAGGAAGAGAATCCTTAGCGATAGCTTGTTGGAATTCCTGATATTTCTTGTTGAATTCTTCCTGCGTTCTCTGTAGTTCGGCAGTAAGTTGTTTTTCTAAAGTCTGAATATCATTTTGAGCTTTGGTGAATTCCGGCATCACAGTGATGATTTCCTGTGCATTAATGTGGCCGAATTTCAGGTTCTGTGCAAATACACCCATTGGGAGTGCAAGCAACATTACAAGTGCAATTTTTTTTAGCATAGTTCTATAATTTATTTGAATGATTTTTAGTTATTTCCAGCTGCAAATGTATGAAATTAATTTGAATATCCTAATTTTCTTAGGATTTCATCACTAATATCTATGCGTGGATTTGCAAATATTATACCTGTAGCAGAGGCTCTGTCAATTACCATATCATATCCATGTTGCTGTGATATAGCTTTCACTGCTTCATAAATATCATCCTGAATCGGAGTAATCAACTTGTCTCTCATCTTGGCTAATTCGCCTTCCGGACCGAAGTAGTTACGCTTCAGCTCGGCTGCTTCTTTTTCCTTCGCTACGATTGCATCTTCTGTCTTTGTTTTTTGTGCGGCAGAAAGAGTGGAAGATTTTGCCTGGTAATCTTGGAACATCTTCTGGGCTTCTTTAGCCAGAGCTTCTACTTCACTCTGGTATTTCTTCGTAGCTTCTTGCATTTGCTCATTAGCGCTTTGAGCTGCCGGAATATTCTTCATAATATATTCCGTATCGATCAGTGCAAATTTCTGTGCATTTGCTGCCATGCTGACAGCAAATAGCATCATGATTAATAGAACAGACTTTCTCATAACGTTTAGTTTTTGATGATACATTAGAATTCTTGTCCTAAGATAAAGTGGAACTGGCTTCCTCCATATTGTTTAGAACCAAATACTTTGTCGAAACCGTAACCCCAGTCAATACCCATCATACCAATCATCGGAAGGAAGATACGAACACCGACACCGGCAGAACGTTTCAACTCGAATGGATTGAATTTCTTGATATCATGCCATGCGTTACCTGCTTCAAGGAAACCTAACACATAAATGTTAGTACTTGTTTCCAGCATCAACGGATATCTCAATTCGATACCGAGACGTGCATAGGCATAACCTTCAGAACCGTATGGTGTTAATGAGCTGTTTTCGTAACCACGCAAAGCGATACTTTCAGTTGCATAAGTTGAATAACCGGTCATACCGTCACCACCTACGTCGAATGTACCGAACGGAGATTTCTTGTATTGGTTATAGTGACCTAACAGACCGAATTCCGTACGTGTCATTAATACCAGACATTTAGGATGAGCAACCGGATCCATCAGCGGAGTATATGTTTTGCCTTTGAATTTCCATTTGTGGTATTCTATCCATTTATGAAGTTTATTCATGTTGTCCTGGGTAATGCTACCTGTTTCAGGGTTGCTGTAATATCCCTTATAGTCTTTACCGTCCATCAACGAGTAAGGCGGTGTGAACTGAACTGACAGTGAGAAATCTGAACCCGAACGAGGGAAGATTGGGTTGTCAATAGAGTTACGAGCCAAAGTCAATGAAATGCTAAGGTCATTACATTTACCGTTGGTGACCGGGAAGTATTGCCAGTCGCTCAAGTTATAACGTTGGTAAGCTAATTCTGCAGAAAGAGTGAAATAGTCATCCGGCCATTTCAGACGTTTACCCCAACCTACGGAAAGTCCCCACATCTTGATAGATTTATCAGGGTCATAATAGTTTTCGTAGTTGTTATAGTTACCATAGTTGTACATACCATAACCACCGTAGCCACTATACATACTGTTGTAGTAGTTGTTGAAGTAGCTGGAGTTGTAGTAACGGCTACTGATATCTGTCTGTACAGAGAAGAATGCCGATACAGAGAATGAATTCGGACGTTTACCGCCAAACCATGGATCGAAGAATGAAATACTGTATGATTGGTAGTATTTAGCGTTCGTCTGTCCGCTGATAGTCAATGTCTGACCATCACCTTGAGGAAGTATACCACGGTAGTTTTCACCCGGGTGCAACAAGTTGGCTACAGAGAAGTTGGTAAACTTCAAGCTCAACTTACCGATAATACCCGTCTGTCCCCAACCTGCAGAGAATTCCACCTGGTCGTTAGCTTTGGAAGTCAAAGGCAAACCTATGTCAACAGTTCCGTTCATCGGATCCGGTTGAATATCTGGTTGCAGTTTTTCCGGGTCAAAGTGTCCCATCTGCTGAATTTCACGCAAAGAACGCATCAAGTCTTCTTTGCTGAACAATTGTCCCGGACGAATACGAAGTTCACGGCGAACGACGTTTTCATACAAACGGTCATTACCACTGATCTTGATCTTATTGATAGTAGCCTGACGGCCTTCATAGATTCTCATTTCGAGGTCGATAGAGTCGCCAACGATATTTACTTCTACCGGGTCAAGGTTATAGAACAGGTAACCGTTGTTGTAGTATAAGTTACCGATAGCGTCATCATCTGTAGAAACACGTTCGTTCAATAACTTCTGGTTGTATACGTCACCTTTCTTCATGCGGAGCAGGAAGTTCAACTGTTCTGACGGATAGAGAGTGTTACCTACCCATGTAACGTTACGCAGATAATATTTTTGTCCCTCGTCTATATTCAAATAAACGTTTACAGTCTTTTCGTCATACTGTGAAACGCTGTCTTTTACAATCATTGCATCACGGTATCCCAACTCATTATATTTGTCGATAATCAGTTGCTTGTCTGCCTCGAAGTTCTCTGGCACGAATTTCTTGGTGCGGAACAGGTTACGAAGTTTACCTTTCTCATTGGTTTTCTTCATAACTTTCTTCAGCTTGGAAGTCTTGATTGCATGATTACCAACGATTTGGATTTCGTGTACTTTGATTTTTTCTTTCTTGTCGATATCAATGTCGACGATCACCTGATTTTCGCTGGATGGATCGTCTTTCTGCGAGATGATTACTTCTGCATTTTTGAATCCCTTATCGTCGAAGTAACGTTTGATTAATGTCTTGGCACGGTCTACGGTATTCGGAGTAATCTGCATGCCTTTTACCATTCCCAGCTTGCTTTCAAGATCGGTACGTTCCGACTTCTTCACACCATGATAGCGCACATCTGCGATACGCGGGCGTTGTGTCAGACTGATTTTTAACCAGATTTTGTCGCCTTCAATTTTCTCGGCTGTGATTTGTACATTTGAGAACAAGCCATGACGCCAATAACGTTTGATTGCTCCAGTAATTTCGTCACCCGGCACAGTAATTGTCTGTCCTACCGATAGTCCGGATAGTCCAATCAATACATAGTCTTCATAATTCTTTACGCCTTCGACTTTAATATCTGCTATCTCATACTTTTTGGGTGTTCCGGAGTATAAGATGACAGGTTTCGAGTCTTCATCAGTGTTAGCATTTTGCGCAATGCCTGTTGTCGCAAAGCAGCACAGGCAGACAAACGTTATGAATATAAAGGAAATACGATAATGCATTTATGTTATAATTTGATGTTTCGAGTTATATTAGCTGATCTGTTCACTGGTTTTGCCGAATCGGCGTTCCCTTTGTTGATATTCCCAAATGGCCTTGTAGAGTTCTTCTTTATCGAAGTCGGGCCAAAAGGTGTCACAAAAATAAAGCTCCGAATAAGCGCATTGCCATAGAAGGTAATTGCTTAGCCGGATTTCTCCTCCCGTGCGGATCAGTAGATCCGGATCGGGCATAAATTTAGTATCCAGATGAGATGAGATACATCCATCCGTTATCTGTTCGGGAGACATTTCTCCTGCTTTTATCAGTGTTGCTATTTGCCGTACAGCTTCGGTTATTTCCCAACGGGATGAGTAACTAAGAGCTAATACCATATACATACCACTATTTTTGGATGTACGTTCTATGCATGATGCCAAACTTTTCTGGACTTCAACAGGTAACTTTTTGAAATCACCGATTACATTGAAGCGAATATTGTTTTTCATCAATGTCTCTTCTTCAATAGATTCTAGCAATAGATTCATCAGAGCCGCAATCTCATCTTGCGGCCGATTCCAGTTCTCGGTTGAGAAGGTGTACAGTGTCAGGTACTTGATTCCCAAACGGGCGGCATCTTCGGTAATATTCTGTACCGTTTCTGCGCCAGCACGGTGACCGTAAGTACGTTCTTCTCCTCGTTGTTTTGCCCATCGTCCGTTCCCATCCATTATGATGGCCACGTGTTGTGGTATCCGAGTTTTGTCTATTTGTTCTATATAGGACATCTTTTTATTTTAAACGTATACGTTTTTTTATTGACCGGCATATTCCGGATTCAGATCAAACCATAGCTGATTAAGACGAGCACGCCAAACTTCTGAATCATGACTGTAAGGCCCCCTGACTTTAGATTCGGTAGCTCGAGTTTCTTCAGCTTTTTCTACTTCTTCAGTGAAAGTAATGTTTTGTTCTTTACCGAATAAAACATAAATAAACTTATTCTCTGTATCTTGCACTATAGAATAGTTCTTTCTTCCTCTGAATTCTGGTTTTTCTATACTCGGAGTAAAACCAGATTCATTCCAGTCCTGATGGGGGAAGGAGAATTTTTTATTTGCTTTTTGCCAGGCTATTCCTTCGTTTTGAGAAACATAGATTGATTCGAACTCGTTTCCAAACACATAAAAAAGTTCGTTATAATAAATAACGGTTGGATTATCAAATGCCGGACAGTAAGCTGTTGTAGATTTTGTTCCCAACTTAGCCCAAACATTACCGTCATATCCCCATGCAATAGTAATAGGAACTTTCTTATTATTAATATCGATCTCTATTGCAGGTTCATGCTTTCCTACGATGATATTACGATAGTAACTACTTCCTTTACTAAAGGTTGTGTAAGAAATATTGTCCACAGGGAATTCCTTGTCCGCTTCTTCGATCTTTTTTTCTGAATCCGCTGCACCTAGCTCTGATTCTAATATTGAATAGATATATTGTTTTCCGTCTTCAGTTTTGATATAGGTTATTTTAGTATCAGTATCTACAGGTATTTTTGAGATAAATGTTTTTACATTGCCGGAGAATTTATCAGAAATTGTCCAAGCAACACCATCTGTTGATTCATATACCTTATTATTAGCGGTCGCTAATATGATTCCATTCAAAGGAAGTATAGAATTAGGTAGTGTACTGGTAAGATCACCCGTAGTATTGGTCCCTGCCGCTGTCCAATTTGAATAGTTGCTGTTTTGGTATACTTTCAAATTTTTTCCTTCTACTACGGAATAGGTAAGGATTTTATTGTTGAATTCAATCGTTTTTTGTTCTCCAATGATCTCATCCTGCATTTTACCAACGTGATTCCATCTCAACGAATCGGGATCATGCTGATGCACATTTACCTTAATAGTATATTCCTTAGTTTGATTAGGAGATATTCCCGCTAAGGCTTCTGTCGACCATACCTTTATAGTAAGTGGCTCCCGAAGATCGATAGAATCATTGATGTTTATGACAGAATCGTTACCGCTTTTGTCTTTCATTGTTACGACGCCTGATGCCGTAGTTAATGTTTTGATTAAAATCTTGTCAATGATGGTATCGGCATGAACAGGAAGAGAGTCCTCGTTATAAATTTCACGTGATAATTGATCAATAGTGAATTTATAACTCCCAAGGCCTGCTGTGTCAAGTGCAAACGCATGGATAGTTGCATCCGGGCTATATTCGATGTTATTATCGTCATCAAGACATGACGTTATAACAAATGACACCATGAAAAAACTCGCAATGAATGATAAAAACTTTATTTTCATTTGAAAGATTGTGTTTATTTACAAGTTGCAAAAATAGAAACATTTTTTCCGATAATGAACATTACAGGTAAGTTTTATATAAAATTATAGATAATAACACTGTTTTTATCGACGTAAAACCCCCTGAATAGAACTATCTTAGCTATATCCGATGAACATAATGCCAAAATTGTCTTTCGAAGTGTTCTTCTATCGAGTAACTAAAATTATCGTTCATTTGGGGTGCTTGAACACCGGAATGTAGTCTGCTGGGGCACTTCTCGATATACGCCTCATCCCATAGCTCGTCATTAATGAACGATTGCAGCAATTGACTGCCTCCTTCTACCAGTAAGGATTGTATTTTCCGTTGATACAGTACTTCCATAATCTGCTCCAGTGGGTTATGATTGAAGTCGATGGAGATATATGTGATGTTGGTTCTTGCTGGCTGTTTCTTTTCAGTAAAGACTAATGTTGGCACATTCCCATCGAATATTTGTAAATCATTCGGAAGAGATAATGTGCGGTCTAATACGACACGTATTGGATTATGTCCATACCAGTTGCGTACCGTTAGCGACGGATTATCCAATAAAGCTGTTCGCCTGCCTACCATAATCGCATCCGCCTCCGCTCTTTTTTTATGTACTAGCATTGAAGTGAGAGGAGAGGAGAGTATCAAAGGCATTCCACTTGTACGTTCTATATCAATAAACCGATCGGCTGACTCTGCCCATTTTAATGTAATATAAGGCCGATGAAGTGTATTGAAAGTAATAAAACGACGAATCAGTGATTGACATTCTTCCTCTAATATGCCGACTGTAACTTCTCGTCCGGCATCCCGTAGTTTTTGAATCCCCCGTCCGGCTACTTCAGAAAAGGGGTCCTGGCATCCGATAACAATGCGTGGAATCTGTTTCTCTATAATCAGATCCGCACAAGGAGGTGTTTTCCCGTAGTGGGAGCAAGGTTCCAGACTGACATAAATCGTAGAATGTTTCAATAAAGACTCATCTTTGACAGAACGGATTGCATTGACTTCCGCATGTGCCTCTCCGCAGCGAATGTGATAACCTTCGCCGATAATACGTCCGTTACATACGATAACAGCCCCTACCGTCGGGTTTGGAGGCACATTGCATAACCCGTTCTTTGCAAGCTCAATGCAACGCCTCATGTATTTTTCTTCTTCCATTTTGGTGCTCTTCGCCATATTATTCTTACTTTTGCACTCCGAAATTGTGAAAATATGAATCGTATCACCGCTTACATTCGCCAGTCTTTGCAGGAAAGCTATCCGCAGGAAGAGATAAAAGCTCTTTCAATGCTGATTTGTTGCGACATGTTAGGCTTAGATGCGCTTGATATTTACATGGGCAAAGATATAATTTTATCCGAATGCAAACAGCGTGAATTAGAAAACATTATATTCCGTTTACAGAAAAATGAACCGATACAGTACATTCGCGGTTTTGCAGAGTTTAGTGGAAGGAATTTTAAGGTTGCTTCCGGCGTGTTAATCCCTCGACCGGAGACCGCAGAACTCGTAGAGCTAATAGTAAAGGAGAATCCGAATGCCCGTCATCTGTTAGATATAGGTACAGGAAGTGGATGCATTGCGATCTCTCTGGATAAAAAACTTCCGGATGTAGACGTAGAGGCATGGGATATTTCGGAAGAAGCGTTGGCTATTGCCCGTAAAAACAATGAAGATTTGGAAGCCGGGGTGAGATTTCTGCAAAGAGATGTATTGTCTGATGACTGGGAAAAGGTGCCGTCTTTTGATGTGATCGTCAGTAATCCGCCTTATGTGACTGAAACGGAAAAGAATGAAATGGACGCTAATGTCCTTGATTGGGAACCAGGGTTGGCATTGTTCGTTCCTGACGAGGATCCTTTACGGTTTTATAATCGTATAGCCTGTCTGGGAAGTGAATTGCTATTGCCGGGCGGAAAACTTTATTTTGAAATCAACCAGGCTTATGGCCGGGAAACAGCACACATACTTGAAATGAACCAATATCGTGATGTTCGTGTTATAAAAGACATATTTGGAAAAGATAGAATAGTTACAGCTAACCGATGAGTGCACAATTAACTGATGAAGAGGCTTTAAATCGCGTAGCCTCTTACTGCTCCACTGCCGAGCATTGCCGGGCAGAAATAAATGAGAAGTTACAACGTTGGGGAATTGCCTATGATACCATTGCGCGTATTCTTGACCGACTGGAATCAGAGAAGTTCATTGATGATGAACGTTTCTGCAGGGCTTTTGTGAATGACAAGTTCCGCTTTGCCAAGTGGGGGAAAATGAAAATAGCCCAGGGGCTTTACATGAAGAAGATCCCTTCTGATGTGGCATGGCGTTATCTGAATGAAATTGATGAAGAAGAATACCTTTCTATTCTGCGTGACCTGCTGGCTTCCAAACGGAAAAGTATTCATGCGGCAGACGATTATGAATTGAATGGAAAGCTGATGCGATTTGCCATGAGTCGTGGATTTGAACTGAAAGATATTAAGCGTTGTATCGACATTCCCGATGAAGAGGAACAAATTGACTGAAAAAATAAACGGATTCTTCTTTTTATTCTCGTTCAATTTCTGTACTTTTGCGGCAAATAATTAATAGTTAGTTTAGTTATGAAAAACTTAGAGAGACTATTTGCGGAGAAACTGTTGAAGATTAAAGCTATTAAACTTCAACCCGCTAACCCTTTTACATGGGCTTCTGGATGGAAATCCCCCTTTTACTGTGACAACCGTAAAACTCTGTCCTATCCTTCTCTTCGTAATTTTGTGAAGATTGAAATTACACGTCTGATATTAGAACGATTCGGACAGGTGGATGCGATTGCTGGTGTGGCTACAGGCGCTATTCCGCAGGGAGCTTTGGTGGCTGATGCATTGAATTTGCCGTTCGTGTATGTTCGTTCTACCCCCAAAGATCATGGATTAGAAAACCTGATTGAAGGTGAACTTCGTCCGGGTATGAAAGTCGTAGTCGTAGAGGACTTGATTTCTACTGGTGGTAGTAGTTTGAAGGCTGTTGAAGCAATTCGTCGCGATGGTTGTGAAGTGATCGGTATGGTTGCAGCGTATACATACGGATTCCCGGTAGCTGAAGAGGCGTTCAAAAATGCGAAGGTGACTTTGGTAACGTTGACCAATTATGAAGCCGTGCTTGATGTTGCTCTTCGTACAGGTTATATCGAAGAAGAAGACATACAGACATTGAACGAATGGCGTAAAGACCCTGCTCATTGGGATGCTGGAAAATAAGATTCATTTTTTGATCAAACATATTTGGTAAAAAGAACTGTTCGGGCAATATTTGGCCGGATTGTTCTTTTTTTGTTTTATACTAATAGAAAATTATGAGTAATTTTGAGAGTAGTGTCAAGGTAATACCTTACAGCCAGGAGCGCGTATATAATAAACTTTCAGATTTAAGTAATCTGGAAGCAGTCAAAGACCGTTTGCCAAAAGATAAGGTGCAGGATTTGAGTTTTGATTCGGACACGTTGAGTTTTAGTGTCTCTCCTATCGGAAAGTTGACTTTGCAAATTGTAGAGCGTGATCCTTGTAAATGTATAAAGTTGGCAACAACTAACTCTCCTCTTCCTTTTAATATGTGGATTCAATTGGTTGAAACTGCAGAAGAAGAGTGCAAAGTGAAGGTAACTATCGGAATGGATCTTAATCCATTTATGAAAGCAATGGTACAGAAACCTCTCCAGGAAGGTTTGGAGAAGATGGTTGATATGCTGGCAGTTATTGGATATTAAACTTTTTTTTATGGCACAGAAACTTTGGGAGAAGTCCGTACAGGTAAATAAGGATATCGAACGTTTCACGGTAGGTCGTGATCGTGAGATGGATCTTTATTTGGCCAAGCATGATGTGCTTGGTTCTATGGCTCATATTACGATGCTTGAAAGCATTGGGTTGTTGACAAAAGAAGAACTGGACCAGTTGCTGGTGGAATTGAAGAGTATTTATGCCTCGGCCGAAAAAGGCGAATTTGTGATAGAAGACGGGGTGGAAGATGTACATTCACAGGTAGAATTGATGTTGACCCGTCGTTTGGGAGATATCGGAAAGAAAATACATAGTGGTCGTTCCAGAAATGATCAGGTTCTGTTGGACTTGAAACTTTTTACCCGTACGCAAATAAAAGAGGTTGCCGAAGCGGTAGAACAACTATTTCATGTCTTGATCCGTCAGAGCGAACGGTATAAAAACGTTTTGATGCCGGGATATACACACCTGCAGATTGCAATGCCTTCTTCTTTTGGCTTGTGGTTTGGTGCCTACGCCGAGAGTCTTATGGACGATATGCTGTTTTTGCAGGCAGCATTTAAAATGTGCAATCGTAATCCATTAGGTTCAGCAGCCGGATATGGTTCGTCTTTTCCTTTGAACCGTACCATGACGACTGACTTATTAGGTTTTGATTCAATGAATTACAATGTTGTATATGCTCAAATGGGGCGTGGAAAGATGGAACGCAATGTTGCTTTTGCATTGGCTACGATTGCCGGGACGATTTCCAAATTAGCTTTTGACGCCTGTATGTTTAACAGTCAAAACTTCGGTTTCGTTAAGTTGCCTGATGACTGTACCACGGGGTCCAGCATTATGCCTCATAAGAAGAATCCCGATGTCTTTGAACTGACACGTGCTAAATGTAATAAACTGCAATCGCTTCCCCAACAGATCATGATGATTGCGAATAATTTGCCTTCTGGCTATTTCCGTGATTTGCAGATTATCAAAGAAGTTTTCCTTCCTGCTTTTCAGGAACTGAAAGACTGTTTGCAGATGACAACCTATATCATGAATGAAATAAAGGTAAATGAACATATTCTTGATGATGACAAATACCTCCTTATTTTTAGCGTGGAAGAGGTAAATCGTTTGGCACGTGAAGGTATGCCTTTCCGTGATGCATATAAGAAGGTTGGTTTGGATATTGAAGCAGGTAAATTCTCGCATACTAAAGAAGTACACCATACTCATGAAGGTAGTATCGGCAACCTCTGTAATGCAGAAATCTCCGCATTGATGCAGCAAGTGATTGATGGATTCAACTTTTGTGGAATGGAGAAAGCGGAGAAAGCACTGCTTGGAAGATAAAATAGACTTTCGGAGGATAGTTTTTTAAACTTTCCTCCGAAAAGATTTGGCAGAAACAAGTAAACTACTTATCTTTGCACCCGTTGAAAAAACGCGGAAATAGCTCAGTTGGTAGAGCATAACCTTGCCAAGGTTAGGGTCGCGAGTTCGAGTCTCGTTTTCCGCTCTTTCTTTGAAAGGATGCTCGAATGGTGGAATGGTAGACACGAAGGACTTAAAATCCTTTGGCCATTGCGGCTGTGCGGGTTCAAGTCCCGCTTCGAGTACAAAGTAAAATCGCAAATATCTAACAATCTGATATTTGCGATTTTCATTTTAATGAATTGCACCACATTTGCACCACAGAAATTTTATATTTGGTATTCTGCCAATAATAATCTAAATATTTTAATCATTCTTTATTTCCTTTTTCTTATTTTTGTAACCGAATAAGGGAAATCTTGTTCAAGACATATTTGGATAAAAAAAGGAACGTTATGCCTGTCTTGTAGTTGAAAACCTAGGAAATTTTCAGATGAACAAGGATAGCATAGTGGTTCTCACGTCATAAGCGTGGGCTGCTATTACTACATCTGTTCATTGGGTTTTCCTAGGACCTTCAACTAAGACGTAGCGTGCAGTGCCACGCTTCGCAAATTTAAGTGAGTAGGTAAGACATTTTTTGTCCGAACAACGCTATTATTTTGTAACCGTTAAAACGAAACACTATGAGCAAACTTGAAAAGTGTCTTTATATAGTAGAACTCTTATCACGAGGCAAGCCGTTGTCACTGAAGGAGATTAACGCACATTGGCAATACTCGTCACTCTACGATGACGAAATCATTCCCAAGACTTTCGGTCGCTATAAGGAGTATATTTCCGATGTCTTCGCCATTGACATTGAATACGACCTTTGTGCCAAGAAGTATTACATCTCCAATCCGGACTACATCAAGAACAATTCGCTTTATAAGTACATCCTTTCCGCCTTTCACATACAGGGACTTTCGGAACTGGCTATGAAGCATCGCAACCACTTAGTGCTGGAAGCGGCACCGAGCGGTGTGGAGTACTTGCATACCATCTTGGAGGCGATTGACCGCAAAGTGTCAATAGAGTTCGACTATCACTCCTTTAATCGACAAACCGTGACGCACCATGAATACATACCTTGTTTCCTAAAGACATGGGAACAACGCTGGTATTTGGTGGCCGAGCCTTTGAATCGCAAGAATCCTACGGTTTATGCTTTGGAGCGTATCAGTAACCTGCAGTTGACCGGACAGTCAGTGTTCCCCTCTCCTTACATCAATGCGCAAAGCTATTTTGAAGGATGCTACGGTGTGAACCACGAGGATTGCGATCCTATGCTAATTACCCTTAAGGTGTATGGCAGCCAGGTGGATTATGTCAGGGCACGACCGGTTCACGCTTCGCAGGAAGAGGTGGAGCAAGGCGATGGTTGGAGCATCTTCAGTTACTGGTTAAAACCTAGTTATAACTTCTATCAGGCATTGTTGTGGCATAGGGAGAAGGTGAAGGTGCTGGCACCGGAATGTGTGAGGGAGGAAATGAGAGAAATTGTACAAGAGATTAACAAGTTATATTTTAGTACTAAAAACTAATGTGTGATATGAAAAATTTTATTTCAGAATTCGGATTAACCTTCAAGCAGACTTGTCTTTTGTTTAGTTTAGAAAGGCAGATAGTTGTACATGATATTGTTAGTAGTAAAGCTGACAATAAACAAGAGGAAGCATTGAAAAAGCAAATGTGGCTCAATGCTTGGGACATAAATATCAATAACTTCCTGAACCATTTAGGTGAAAATCAGAATGTATTGATAGATATTGCCAAAGTGAATCCTAAACAGCTTTTAGAAAAAATTGTAAAAGAAGAAACATCTGAAAAGACTAAGGCTTGGCGTTATTTGATTCTTTTGGAATGTACATTGTTCACTCCCTATTATCCCTTGGAACAACAGGTGTCAGACGATGAAAGCATTGTGGATAAAATCAAGAAAGCCTTTGGTGGTTTATCGTTAAATGAAAGCAGCCAAAAAACAAGTTTGATTATGATAGCAGAATTGCTGAATATTGATATTAAATATATTGATATATTCAAAAGACGTCATCAGGAGGCATTACGTTCTTTATCTGGCTTTTGGAAAAAAGTGTTACTTGCCGGAAGTACAGGAATGTTTGTAGCTGTTGTGATTGTATTGTTTTTCATCAATCCTATTGCCGCAGCCTTTGCCGCTCCGGGACTGACAGGTGCGGCTGCATTCAGCGCAGGAATGGCAGCACTTGGCGGTGGTGCAATAGCTGCTGGAGGATTTGGCATTACTGGAGGTATTGTAGTTTTAGTAGGTGGGGCATTACTTTTTGGTGGGGGTGCAGGTGCCGGAATAGGAACATTGGCAGCTTCTTCCTCTGCAATTGTACTGACTGAATTGGCAAAAATGGAAGTTGTACTGAAAGAAATAATTTTAGGTATACAACGTGACACTCAAATGATGCAGGAGATTATCATGAGTATGAATGACAATCTGAATGAAATGCGGAAGGAAGTAATAATACTAAAAATGGAAAATGAGAAGAACAAGAACAAAATTAAGAACTTGGAAGAATCCATTGAGTATCTGAAGAAAGCAATTGATGAATTTCAAAATATGAAATAAGATGGACTTTGTGAATTTTGATAAGGAAAATAAACAATTGGAGCAGAAGCTAACCGATATAGAAACATGTGTGGATGAACAGCAAAAAAAACAAGCAGAGTGTTCTCAGCACTTAGATAACCTGTCAAATGAAGTTGATAAGTTGAGAGAAAGGCTTGGCATGCAGAAACTGGAGTGGGAAGGAAACACTACAGTTTTAGAGTTGGATCAGTATATTGAACAAGTCTTTCCTAACAGTGCAATTAAATCTACTGTAGATGCACAATTCAAGATGCAACCAATAGATTATATAGTGGCTGCTGTAAGCGGTGGATTGGCTGCTGTAGTTGACATTTTCCTTGTCAAAATTCCTAAGGATGCAGTGGTTGTTAGAAATGGTGAAAGAATATTTCAGGAAGGTGGGGCATTGACCGGAATGTTGAGAGGAATAGGTATTGATGAAACCGGGAAAGCTTCTAAGTGGATAACTACTTTAGAGAAGTGGTTTAAAGTTCCGTATGATAAATCTGTAGATCCTGATATAATCGGTCTAACGCCTAAGAGTCACAGGCTGCATAGCTTGGCACATGACCCATCAATAGCTGGCTTGATTTGGGGAATAAAAGATATAGTTTTCGGCACATTTACATGTATAGATAAAAATGGCTGCTTGGTAGTAGAGAAAGTTGTTGAAACGGATTTCTTGAAATTATTTACTGCACCTATTTTATGGTTTGGACATCTTTTATCAGATGTATTCACACGAATGGGATTACCTATTCCTGGATGGAGCTATTTACAATTACTTCAGATTGGTAGTTTGGGTGAAAAACAACGTACCATTGCAGAGGTCGCACGATATATGTATTTGGAAGGATATGATTTAAGGCACTTTTTATCAATGTCCGCAACAAATGCTGTGATAGAATTGACTGTGAGATTGTACTACCATTTAGTGTGTAAAAAAAGACCTAATGAGTTCTCATTGAAAGCAGAAAAAGAATATGTTGAGGTCAAAAATAAGATTAAGTTGCATAATATGCTTTTTGTTTCTTATTCGGTAGCCTCATGCGGGAACATTGCTAAAATATGTGCCTATCAAGGAAATCCAACGGCATTTAATCTGCCATTGTGGTTGGGGATGATTAAAGAATCTGTCACTCAGATTGAAATATTAAATAGAAACTCTAAAGATTATGAAACTGCAACTGAAAATAGGCATAGAATTGATGAGAACTTTGAAAAATTATATGCCTCTGTTATGAGAAAAGAACTTGAAAATTAACCCTTTTACAATATAAACATTGGCTTAGGCTCAGGTATCTTCCTCTCCCTATCTTTCCTTTGCAATACGAAACAATAATACGATACGTATTATAAAGGAAGGCAGGGGGAGGCTATAAGGATAACTCCTGTTGAAAAAGAGGTGTTTATTGACAAAGATTAAAACAACGATAAATACTTAAAAACATGGAAACCGAAAAACTTGTAGAGAAATTACTGAACGAAGGATTAGAACTACTATCCAGCGAAAAGAAACAGAAGCAGAAAAAAGGCTTTGGTACATTGCGGGCAGCTTTTGGTTTGGGTAGCATGGCGGCCGCCTATTATGAAGGAATATGCTATAAAAACGGAATTGGGACATACCAAAGCGATGAACAAGCTTTTGAGCGTTTCGAAATGGCTGCAGATGCTGTGCCGAAAGCAATGTTTGAACTTGGCCTATGCTACGTTCATGGAATTGGCACAGAACAGGATTTAGAAAAGGCTTTTGCGTGTTTTAGCGATGCTGCACAGAGCGGACTTCCTGAGGCCCAGTATGAATTAGGCGTTTGCTATCGGTGCGGTGAAGGTACTGAACAGGATATAAAGACAGCGCTATATTGGTATGAAAAAGCTGCTAATCAAGGCTATTTGGGGGCTTATCAGAATATGGGTGTTATCTACCAACATGGACTTGGAGATGTACCCGTAGATTATAGCAAAGCTTTTGATTGTTTCAGAAAAGCCGCAGAAGAGGAAAGTCCCGACGCATTCTTCTCTGTTGGTAATTGTTATCTGAATGGATTGGGGGTTGATAAAAATGAGAAAGCAGCAGCAGACTGGTTTAAAAAGGCAGCAGAAATCGGAGAGTCAGATTCCATGTTTCATTTAGCTTGGATGTATCAAGAAGGAATAGGTGTTGAACAGAACGACGAATTATCGGCAGAATATCTCTACAAGTCGGCAGAAGCCGGTTGGGAGCCTGCAATTAGAATTATAAAAGGAGAAGATTGACTAAAAATTCTATTTTAACTAAACCTCTCAGACACTTTTTGTCTCTCTCCCTGTCTTCCTTTGCAATACGAAACAATTAAAATGACAACATTATGAAGGAAGACAGGGATTTGTTGTTTTTACAACAGGCAAAGAACGAAGAACTAAAGACGCTTTGCGATATTCTGACCCACGACACGGATGGGGAAATTCGTATGGCTGAACAACTGACCAATACGGACGCTTATCTCTATTGTTATCCGTATCGGCTGAATATGATGTGGCAAGAAATAGCTAGAGAGTTGCAACGTTTCGGAGGGAATACGATTGCCAACCTTTGTCGTGGAGAAGGTGTGAAGTATAGAGAAATCTTGCAGGATGTATGCAGGAAATTGGAGGTGTATTTCCATGATTACGAAAGTACCGAGACAATTGAAAAACATCTGTTGGAAAAGGTATGTATGGAAAGTGTGGAAAACATGTCCGAAGCGGAATTGCGCAGTATGGCGCAAGAACTGGATATTCCCATCAAGAACCCCCGGAAGTATATGCTTGTTGCCGCTATGCAGATGGCTATCCGCCGTGGTGGTGTATTGCTCTCGCGCATCGCTGTTTATATCACTAATATGATTTCGCGTATGTTGATAGGGCGTAGTGCCTTATTGATAGGAGGGAATGTGCTTAACAAGACAATCGGCATATTGAGCGGTCCGTTGGGTTGGGGCATTACTGCGGGATGGGTAGTTTATGATTTATCATCGCCGGCCTATCGGGTGACTGTACCCAGTGTCATTCAAGTAGCGTGTATGCGTATGCAACAGGCAAATGGATAAAGAAACGGAGGATAAGATAATGAAAGCAACAGACATTATGCATCCCGAGGATGCGAAAGCCATACAGATGATAAAAAGCGTACCGGGCTGCGAACAGTTGATACGTGTGTTTATGAAATTGGGTTACGAAGCGCAATATAGGGGAGAGAACCTGGCCAATCACATCAAAGTGACACTAAAGAGTTTTTCCGAAATCTATCGTTTGTTTAAAGAGGTAGTGGCGAGGGTTGGCATCCGTGAGCCTGAACTCTACATCTATAACGACCCGGAGATAAATGCTTATACCTATGGAGAGACAAACACATTTGTAGCTATCTCCAGCGGAGCGGTGGAACGGATGAACAAGGATGAACTGAAAGGAATTTTGGCGCACGAATGCGGACACATTCTCTGCAAGCATACTTTGTATATGACCATTTGGAGAACGTTGCAGGACATGGGTGCTCTCTTAGGGGTGGTACATCGCACCATGTTCGCCCCACTCTACCTGGCTTTACAGTATTGGAGCCGTAAGGCTGAACTTTCTGCCGACCGATGCGCAGCCGTGGTGGTAGGAGAAGAAACGTTTCAATCTGCATTAGTGAAGCTGGCTTCGGGGTTGAAAGAGACTACGAGGAGAATGCGCGGACTGGTGGAGCAGGGCAAGCAGTATGAAGCCTTCAAGCGTTCATCGCTTTGGTACAGAGTGCAGCAGGAGTATCGCTGCATGTTCTATTCGTATCTGCAACTCTGTACGAGGGCGTTGGAGCTGGATAGATGGAGAGTGTCGTATGGGTATTCGAGACAAGTGGGGTGAAAGAAAGAGAAGGTAATGAAGATAGATAAAACAAATTATGAATCAGTAATCAATAACAAAAATTATGAAGACAAGAATTTTCAATCTTATCATTATTGATGAGAGCGGCTCTATGCAGAGTATCAAATAAGGAAGCTGTTGACAACGTAAATGAAACTATCCAGACTATTCGTTCAGCCCAAAGAAAGTACGAGGAACAGGAGCACTATGTAAGTCTTGTGACCTTCAACAATGATGTGAAGGCCCTATACGAGTGTGTTCATGCAAATGAAGTACAAGAGCTTACCGCAGAAACTTATCGCCCGGATTGTTGTACTGCGTTGTATGATGCTATGGGTATGTCTCTCAATGCCCTTCGCCCCAAAGTGGCAGAAGAAGATAGAGTACTTGTGACCATTGTTACCGACGGATATGAAAATGCTTCACGAGAGTACAACGGCAAAGCAATCAAGGTATTGGTGGATGAATTGAAAGACAAAGGCTGGGTGTTTGCTTATATCGGTGCCAATCAGGATGTGGAGAAGGTGGCAGCAACCATCTCTATCACCAATACAATGACTTTCCAGACCACATCGCACGGGACTAAGCGTATGACACAACGTTTAAAAGAAAGCAGAGAAGGTTTCTTTGCTCGCCTGTCCCTTAAATGTTTTAATGCCTTTGCTGAGAATGAATGCTTCTTTGACGATGTGGAATAGCAATAATAACGGTTGTTATTCCTATGAGGCAGACGGCTATTTTCACTTCAAGAAGTCGCAGAGTGGACCTTTGCACCTGCCTGAAGGAAGAAATAGTGGAAGCTGTATTAAAAGCACGGTTTTATGATACTTTATTTGCAATAGTCAAGACTTGTTCTGACAATTAGTGTACTATCGGAAAAAAAACTATCAGTTTGTTGCAAAGTTACGCAACATTCTTCACTCTTACAATCGAATGGAGTTTTATCAGCCTCATTCGGTCTAATTATTTGCTGATTTTGGAGTTGGTATTTCCTTGCGACAGCTATCCCTTCGACAGACGTTTGCGTGGGCGTTTTCCTGAAACAGTACTTTCCGGAATGTGTTCTTTTCGTGTTGTAAGAGTTCATCCACGTATCAAGGTCTGCTTGTAACTGTTCGATAGAGGTATAGATTTTCTTTCTGAATGCGATAGCATAGAACTCATTCTGCACGGTTCTGTTAAATCGCTCACATATACCGTTTGTCTGAGGTCTTTTCGCCTTAATCTTGGAATGAGCAATGTCTTCCACAGCCAGATACAGTTCATACTCGTGATTTTCTCTGTTTCCGCAGTATTCCGTTCCTCTATCTGTGAGCACATGCATCAGTTTCAAGTCCTGCTGCGCGAAAAAAGGAATAGCCCTATCGTTAAGCATATCGGCAGCGACAAGCGCATTCTTTCTGTCATACAGCTTGGCAAATTCGATTTTGGAGTAAGTGTCAATGACGGTCTGCTGCCCAATCAAGTAATTACAGGTTACTAAAACTATATATAGAAGTGAATATAAGGGAATTCCCCCCCCCTATATTCATAAGTTTGCCTTAATTACTCAACGCATCTTCGGAGACAAGTACTATTTGAGTTTTATTCAAGAACTGTTAGGGAATATTAGTCTGAGTGCCTTGTTTCAATTCCCTTTCTAAACTTACTGTAGTTTTCGTCCCTTCCGAAATAAGAATCGAGTGTTCTTAGAATCCTGCATTCATCACGCATTTGCCGATTCTCCTGAATATAGTGTACACTGACAGCAATAGAAATGGTCATTCCTGCAAATAGGGCAAGAAAGTATGGATTTCGCCAAATAGGAAGCAAGCACCATTCTTTCATTCTTAGCCAAACCGGTCGTTTGGTTTTGAGAGTCCTTTCAAATTCAGAGATGGACTTCAGAAGCTGGCGAACATCTACCACCATATCCAACTGGCTTTTCGTGACGGCTTTCAATTCGGTTACGGTAGCATGGCTGGCAATATCTTTTTCGATAGCGATCAAATATTGGTGCAAACCGCTTACCTTGCGATTCAACTCATCAATATTGGCTTTGTCGTAGATATTACTCCAATCCACCTCCGACTGGATAGCCCTACAAAGGTTTCCCATTGCACTATAGACAGAAACACGGATATGTTCTTTGATTTCTGCGCTGGAGTAATCTATTTTTCCATGTCCAGCTTCTTGAGAATCAGCCTGTGCATCAACTTTCAGACTTTTGACACCATGTTCTTTACGATGTGTTTCCAATTCACCCAGTTTCTTTTCTATTGCCGCATAATTGCTTTCAATGCGGTTTAGTTTGCTTGCCAATGTATTGATACTTTGAACTATCTTTTCGGTTTCCTTACTCATCATCTTCTTCTTTTATAAGTATAACTGTTCTTTTTGTCTTTCTCCCTATCATCGTCACGCCAGCCATGATTGTCACTGCTACCACCTCCACCGGGCGAAATCGGGGCTTGCTGAGTGCCAAGCAATAATTCAATACCGGCTTCCGTAAGATTACCAATCATACGATTATTGTCCGAACTGGTTGATTGCTCTTGTTCTGAGGAAACAACTTGACTTGTTATTTGAGGCGTCTGTTGTTGATTGGTTATAGATGGGATAGAGAGATTATTAACTATTGGAGGTAATAAGTTTGCATTGTCATGTGCTAAAATAGTATGTAAGTTTTGATTATTAGCTTGTTCCTTGTCGAAATAATTTTCAATACTCCGAAAACTAAGACTTTTATCAAGGTCAGAACCACGAAATGTATGCTTGCCATCCGTAAAACTTATCCCATTGGCTACGTGCGTCTTCTGATGATAGCGGAAACGGGCTTCTATACCGTCATCATGCAATGCTTCCTTGAATTCCTCCCAATTACCACTGCCTTTGAGTGCATCCATGACCTTGTGCATCATTTCGTAGCGCAATTTATCATCTCCCTTCAATCGGTCTTCATTCACTTGTTCCTTTCCGGCAGCTACATATAATCCATACTTTTCCGTAATGGCACGGCAAATTTTCGTGCTTTTCTTCCAGTCATTCCCTGAATTGATGGTCTTCTTACGATAACTAACACGATTGTACACAAGGTGCATGTGGTCGTGCTCCCGGTCTTGATGGCGCACCAAAATAAATTGGGTATCGGCAATGCCCATCTGTCTCATGTATTCTTCCGCAATCTCTGCCATCAATTTATCAGTCAGTCTGCTTTTGTCCTGAAGGGCAAAGTTCAGTGAAAGGTGTCCGGCCGGCTTCTTTACCGATGGTTTGGCTTCGGCTTGAAACTCAAAACTGTGGATGATGCTATGGTTATCATCCAATAGCACACCGTTACTGGCGATGATATGTGCCTTCTTCTTCGGGTCGGGATTGTTTACGTAATTGACACGTGCCCCGAACTCCGCTGTGTTTTCCTTAATCTTTGCTGTCATAATTGAAATGTTTAAGTTCATCAGTCTGTTCCTCTCCGCTCTCATACTTGTGAGGATTGCGGATTCTGTCTATGAGAGCGCGCAAACAATCCGTTACTTCTTTGATACCCTCTACTACGTTTCCGGTGATACCGTATCTGTTGGCAATGGCTGTAAGCCGGTTGAGATTGTTAATAGCTCCGATATAGTCCCGATGGATATGCAGTTCGGCTTCCGATATTCGGGCATATACTTTGGAGTATTGTCCCACCTCACGTAGGTAATCACCGATTTTCAACTCTGTCATACGAGCCTTTTCCTCAATATTCATTTGTTCCATGGCGGTTACCCGAAAGCGTATCATGTTTGTCCGTTGAGAACCTTCCGGTAATTTAGGACGCCCTCCCTTGTTGATATTTTGTGTCATGATTCTGTTGGATTATGATTGGGTGGTAAAATAGAAGGAGAAAGATTTCAATTGGCAAGTCCAGGCGATTAGCCGCATGAATGAATATCGGCTCGGTCGGTGTTCATCGGTTTTTGTGCCACAAAAACATAAACTTGCTACCTGCAAAACTTCATTCCTCCGTCATTCCGTTTTTCATGTCTGATTGTCTTGCAAGCAAGAAGCTATTGTCCGCTTGTCCCGAAGCTGACTAGTTCCAGCCCGAAAGTATCTATCAATGTTTGGAGTACAGGATTTTTACGTATCATCGACTGAAGAACAGCTTCGCCGATCTGTACTTTGATAAGGTAGTCCGCTATGTCGTAACCGCCTATGCGTTCTTCCTCGGTGGCATTCCGTTCCAGATAATCCGAAACTTCCACATGGATATTTTTCTTGCGCATCCGAGCGCATTTTTCTTTCCATTCCTCTGTAGCTCCGAGGTCAGGGAACAATACTACATTCCTGCCTTGCAACACATCGAAGTGTTGCTTATTGAAGCATCCGTTTTTACCACCGGTAGCTAGCCAAATGTATTCGGGTATATAAAAGGAAGTGATAAGTGCGGTCTTCTCGCTCTCTACAATGGCAACCGGCTTTCTTCGGTCTGATAACAGGTGTTCTCCAAAGAAACACTGGTCAAGTGTGAAATCGGGTAGATTCAGTTCGGTGTGTACCCATGACACACGGGCGTATGGTTCCTTTATCCGCTTGCCGGTCTCTGCGTCATACTGCATGATTTTCCCGGTATGGACTCTGCCCGATATATCCACCTGCCAGAACACCGTGGAATTTCCCCATTTCCTTGCGCTACCCACATTGTAGGTCTTCATCAACCGCATTGCCGATTGCTCTCCGAAATGCGTGGATAAGTATAGGAACAAGTTGTTCTGGCTGTAATTCTGAAAAGTCCGCTGCATGATTGCGTTGTCAATGAAAGAAGGAACTTTTTGCTTTTCCATAGGTTGCTTGATATTTTTGACAGTAAGGGAAAGATTGGAAGTATCCGTAATCTTTTCCTTTAATTCGGGATGTTCCTCAAAGTACATAGCCGGGGTATAATGATACCCGCATTTGTTTACACGGTTGCATTTGCCTACATGGTCTGCAAATTGAATTATCCCTTCAGTATCTATGTATCGGGTAAACTCTTCATGCTTCCCACATGAGGGACAGGCATACCGGTTTCTTTTCTCCCGATTGTAGTTTTCTAATATGAATCTGAAGTTTTCCATATGATTGTATATTATTTTTTACTGATGATAAAATGACAATTTGACAAAATGGAGATTTAAATTATCAATTTATCATTTTGTCATTTTGTCATCTCTCTTTTTATAATTCCCATGTTTGTGACCAAGATAGCCGTTTTTGCTCAATGCTTTCAGGAACCGGTCGTAAGTGCTGGCTGACAACTCCAACTGCTCGGCTATTTTCAAGCCTTCCGCACGTGTGAACTGTTCAGGCAGCAAATCTAAAAGTTCCTGCTGCCTGGGAGCAAGTTCGCTCTGTATCATGGAAAGCACCTGTAAGGCGGTATCTTTGAAATATTCTACGAGTTTGACAACCTTATCTACCGTATCAATATCTATCCGGTCTTTGGGTGCTTCATCGCAAAGCCACTTGCCAAGTTGGATGGCAAGACAGAAACGGTGAATATAGGTCTCAAACTTGCTGTAGATACTCCGTTTCCTGTCTGATTCTTCGGCATTGGACATATCCGCCCACCGGTGTTGCCATTCCATGATACGGTTTCGGGCTTCCGGTTCATATTCAAGGATGATAGGGACAGCATGGTTACTCTCATCTTTGGACATTTCCATGCGAATTAGCTTGCTTATTATCCTGTCCCATTCATTATAATAGGCGGTATCCATATCGTCCTCTGCCCAGTAAGGTTTGTCTTGCATCTGAGGAATGGCGAATAGGATGCGGTCTGTAAATCCGTTGTTGCTCTTGCTGCCCTTGAATGTATCTGCAAGGATTTCCGGTTGGATGGTTCCGATAATATTGGAAAAGGGATTATCAATGTGTATGTTGTTCATGCTCCCTTTGCGGTCGGACATATAATTACTGCCATTGAACAGGGATATATAGAACTGTTCCTCAGAGCCTTTATTATACCGGGTGAAATTGTTTATCCATCCTTGAAGCTCGTCCATGAACAAACAGATGCCACGTGGATTTTCAGAAATGGCTTTAGCCATTGCCTCCTGCGTTATGTCAGAAACAAGAAAGCGTGTGCGGATTGGTGGGGCAGGACATATATCATAGCCTTGTGCAGTCCGTTCCTTACGGCTTAGATTCATAATCCGCTCGTAATTGCGTAACTCACCGGCAAATTTCTGAAATTGCTCTCGGTCAAAATCGAAGAAAGGCTTGAATGCGGCTTTGAGTGGATGGCTTTTATTGGAGCCGGGGCGTCCTACAAGTGCCATATACATAATACACTTAACGTACCAGCCTTTTTTGAACCTCAGAATATGTGTGTTACCGATACCGGTGGCAATGGCGCATAGCATACTGCAAGCGGTATAATCAATCGGGAAATTCAGGTATTCGTGCATTTTCAGGATGATGGTTCGGATTTGTACCGGAAACACATCAAGGGGAAAGGCGGATTCCTGCATCTTGCCTATCATGCCGATGGCATCGTCTATGATTCCTTTCGGAGTGATTCTGCTCTCATTCATAGAAGCTCACCTTTCTGTATTCGTTCCACATCGGATAATTTGTAACGAACCTTGCTGCCTACTTTGGCAGATACAAGATACCCCTCTTTGTTCCAACGCCACAAGGTGGAACGGTCAACTTGCAATCGCTTGGCGGTTTCTTCTGCCGTCAGATATACTTCCGGCTTGTTTTCCCTTTGTTCAAGCAGTTTGTCAATGGCGTTTTGGACGACACGTTCCAAATCGTCCTGAGACACAATCATCAGTGTTTGTGAATTTCCACTTCTTAAATCTTCCAGCATTTTTCTTACAGGCAGGTTGGTTGGCAGCCATCATGGGTGAGACATTCACCGCTGCACCTGCTCCAATCTCCACACGTTACATGATGGGATAACGGCTTTGACGGATGCAAAATTAATGCGGTAAAATAAGATTTCAAGAACCTGAAATATAGCTTAACAATCTGTTTTTTAGCCCGTTTTGATTGTTTTGTACAATCATTGGTGTGTACAAAATGACAGTCAAATGTCCACTTGTCAAGAAATTCGGAAAAATGAGGGAATAGACAATAATTTGTTTGATTATTGCCATAATAAGCAAATATGATTTTTATTTCTGTGCCAGACAATGATGTGTCAAATTCAGTGGTACATTGCCACATCTTTGTACAGATGCTAAACAGATGCAGTGCACAGACAATATAAAAATCGGGCTAACAATCTTTAACTCAAGATGATTAGCCCGATTGGATTTTTGATGCGGAATATGTTTTTAGATGCAGTTCATGATGATGCTAACCATCATCTCTTTTTCTTCCGTCCGTGATTCGGCAATCATAATGGTAAGTGCCACAAGGGTATGGTCGGCAATACGTTTACTGCCGTCTTCATGATAGAGAATACCGTTCTTGTCAAGGAAATAGAGAAATACAGTAGCTGCAATACGCTTGTTTCCGTCACTGAAGCTATGATTTTTGGTGACGAAATAAAGAAGATTGGCCGCTTTTTCTTCAAGGGTAGGGTAAACATCCTCACCACCGAAACTTTGGTAGATATTGCCGATGCTGCCTTTGAAGGAATCGTCTTTTTCATGTCCGAACAGGTCGGAATCTGCACCAAAGCGCATTTGGTCTATCAGACCACGGCATTCTTCGTAACTTAGAACGCATGTTGCTTTACTTCCCTGCGGTCGTTTCATACATTGGTGGTCGTAATCATCGAGCAGGGTAAGGGCGGTGTTGTAATTTTCAATCACACTAAGCACCTGTTTGGCATCAAGCTCGTTTTGGGTACGTTTCATGATGCGTATCACCTCTCCAAGCTGTTGCAGGCGTTGGTCGTTGATGGCGTAGCCTTTGATGATATATTCCGTCAAGATAGAATTTGCCCATTTACGGAAAGCCACGCCTCTTTTAGATTTAACCCTGTAACCTACGGAAATAATCACATCGAGATTGTAGTATTCTGTTTGTTTGGTTTGCGTTTTACCTTCCATAGCGCCGTGCCGGGTGGTGGTCGCAAATTTTGCGACTACCACTTGCCCTTCCAGTTCTTCACGCATGGCATTGTTGATATGCTTGCCAATGGTCTTTACATCCCTGTCGAACAGAACGGACATTTGTTGTCGGTTAAGCCATACTGTTTTTTCTTCGGTTGATACCGGAACTTCCAATATGGTTTCTGCATCTTTGAAAATAGCTATCTTGTTTTCCATATCATTCTTCTATTACATTCAGTTGTTTATCTACTTTATATATAGGTTGTTTATATGCCGCACACATTAATATAAAGCGGTCCTTCAACATCAAGGATGAGTAGTGTTTTACTGCGCTACTACCTTCCTTGTGATGCCCGGAAACATACATATTGACTTGTACTTTAGTCAGCATATCCAAGTGAGTCTTACGACAAAGTTTGCTGCTTCCCATTGTGTAAAGGGGTTTATAAATATTATCGGAACTATCTTTATCAAAAACTTTCACTTCTCTATCTATTTGGCAATATTCAAGTAACTTTCTGATTTTTACATTATAGCCACTCTTACCGGTCACGTATTTTAGAATAGGGAAGTTGAACTGCCACTTTTTAATAATATCTAAAGCATATCGTATGATAGGTATTTCCACTTCGTCTTTATGCTCATTACTTTTCAGTGTTTTCTGAGGCAGATAGCGTAAGTAAGGAATCCCCTCGGCACTGACAACAACTTTATCCATATTCAGTGACTTAAAATCATCAATACGGCTTCCGAAAGCGCATTGCAGAAGAAATGCTTCTTTGGCTTCCTGTAATGTTGCTGGAACATCAGTATTCATTACTTTTAAAAATTCCTCCTGTAATAAATAGACAGGTGCATCGTAACTCTCTTTCATTACAACTTTTCTCCGGTTCTTACCTAGTTTTCTGAAAGGCGACACATCTATTTCATCACGGTCTTCCAATTCTGTATAAAATGCCTGCAACATTCTAAGTTTGATGGCAACGGTATTCTGTGCACGTTCTTTGGATGGAACACAACGCTCCTTGATTTCGCTATATAAAGCTGGGTATTTCTCAACATATTTATATTCTTCAAATAAGAAAAGCCGTAGTTCCATTAAGTCATCTGCCGAAAAACTCTTTGGAAGTACATTTAACTGGTTACGGATGGTCAAATATCGTTTCAACTCATTATATAATCCATTGTATTGAAGCACCCTCTTTTCTGCAAAAGTACCGTCTCTATATCCCTCCTTGATGAATCGGGCATATCTTTCCAATAGAGTTTCTTCTTTGGTTACGGCAATATAATTTTCGGGATGAAGATGCCTGCAGATTGTTTCTTCAAACAATGTAGCTGTAATGAGGCTTTTATCCATTTTAGCACAAAGTTCAATATAGGCGGTTTCAATGGCTGACATTTCCCGGTCTATCTTTTCTTTCAGTTCGTGATTGTAGATAGATACTTTAGGACGAAGTTCTCCATCGTCTTCAAACTTTGCTAAGTCTTTAATATCAGCCTTGATTTCGCTCTTGTGATATAAGTCCACCCCACGACCGTCTCTCAGGCGGAATCGCAATTTAATCATTCCCTCTGATTTGGTAGTTCTTCTGAATAGTGTTAATCCTTTCATTGATATTGCCGTTTTTAGCGTGGTGCAAATATACGATTTTTGCACCACTAAACAACAATTTTGCACCATTTATTTGCAATGCTCCGCAATAAATTCTAATAATATAATTTGATTATCAGTTTATTATATTTTATCTGCGTAGTATTGGGGTTTAATTCTTAATTCCCGCTTCGAGTACGAGTATTCTTTATAGGCTTTATGAATCATTGATTCATGAAGCCTTTTTTATTTTTATGGGTGTGTAATATACATTTGTTTTGTTTGAGGGAGCTTTGTAGTAATGGCTACTTGAAAAAAAATCAAAAAACAGTAATAATATTTTTTTATTGTGTTATTAATCTTTTATTTTGCTTTCAGATTATAAGTTTATAATGAATTATTATATTACCGCTTCTTTAACCTTATACATGGTACATTTAATTTAACCGTTAACGCTGAAAAATACTAGAGAGATGGAAAATAACGACAAGCAGATTGAATTAAAGTTTCAGAGGTTTTTTACTGTGAATTTTCCGAAAGTAAAGAACTTTGCTCAAATGCTGCTTAAATCTGAAAGTGATGCAGAAGATGTGGCTCAAGATGTTTTCTGTAAGCTTTGGATGCAGCCGGAGTTATGGCTGGATAATGATAAAGAACTAGATAATTACATTTTCATAATGACTAGAAATATAGTTCTGAACATCTTTAAACATCAACAGGTAGAGCAAGAATATCAGACGGAGGTTATAGAAAAAACTTTTCTTTATGAATTGACAGAAAAGGAAGAGATATTGAATAGTGTGTATTATAAGGAGATGCTCTTAATTATTCAGTTGACACTGGAGAAGATGCCGAAGCGTCGTCGGTTGATATTCGAACTAAGTCGTTTCAGGGGATTAAGTCATAAAGAAATAGCTGATAAACTCGATGTTTCTATCCGAACAATAGAGCATCAGGTTTATTTGGCATTGATCGAATTAAAGAAGGTACTCCTCTTTTTTATTTTTTTCTCTGATATTTTTAAGTAGTATGTATGTAGTAGTTGTATTTAGTGTATAAAGCCCAAAAAGAAAGAAAAAGATTCATGAAAGATTATATTCAACAACTCATAGAATTGTTCGGCCATAATAACTATTCAGCCGATACGCATAAGAAAGTGCAACAGTGGTTGGCTGATGAGGAGCATGTTGATGAAAAGAGTGAGGCTCTTCGTGAGCTTTGGAAACAAGCAGGAGAACAGAAAGTGCCTGATGGCATGCAACAATCAATACAACGAATGCGGCAGAATCTGGGAATGCAGTCTATCACTTCACGTAGAAATTACCAGTTGCTTATATGGAGAGCTGCAGCTATTTTATTGTTAGCAGTCTCATCTGTTTCTATTTATTTGATGTTGGAAAAGGAACGGCCGGAAAAAGATTTAGTTGAATGCTATATACCGACAGCGGAAATTCGTGAACTTACATTACCGGATGGTACATATGTCATGTTGAATTCGAAGAGTATACTACTATATCCGGAAAAATTTACAGGAGAGACTAGAAGTGTATATTTGATTGGTGAGGCCAACTTTAAAGTGAAACCGGATAAGAAGCATCCTTTCATTGTAAAGGCCAATGATTATCAAGTTACTGCTTTAGGTACTGAATTTAATGTAAATGCTTATCCGGAAAATAGCGAACTGATGGCTACTTTGCTGGAAGGTAGTGTGAAAGTTGAATTCAATAACTTGCTGTCCAATATTATTTTAAAGCCTAATGAACAGTTGGTATATGACAAACATACGAAAGCGCACAACCTGCGGATGCCGGAGATAGATGATGTGACGGCATGGCAACGTGGGGAATTGGTTTTTAGTAATATGTATCTGGAGGATATTTTTACAAGTCTTGAACGCAAATTTCCTTATGCTTTTGTATATAGCCTTCATAGCTTGAAAAAGAATACATATAGTTTCCGCTTCTCCAAACAGGCGAATCTGGAGGAAGTTATGAAGATTATATCGCAAGTTGTTGGAAATGTAAACTATGTTATCAAGGGAAATAAGTGTTATGTAACTAGTAAAGAATGAATATATTGTAGAACCTTTTAAATTTAATACGTAATGCAAAAAAATACCCGGAAGGAATGGCCGTTCCTCCCGGATATGAAATCAATCTCTTTTAATATTAGCGTAATATTGACGCTATTCTGAATGATCCTAGAATAATAACCAATTAACTAATACTAAAGATGCTACAAATCTACGAAAAAATAGCAGAAAAAATAGCTCATAAGCGGGTCTTTCTCACTTTTTTAAGTCTTATTCTTATACAGACTTTCGCTTTGGCTCAAAATGATAGTAAAATAACTATCCAACAAAAGAATATTACTGTCATTGATGCCTTAAAGACTGTGGAAAAACAGTCTAAAATGTCTATAAATTATAGTGATTCCGAATTGACAGGAAAAGTAATAGCCCAGTTAAATTTGCAGAACGCATCCCTCGAAACCGCACTTGATACCATCTTAAAAGGGACGGGCTTTTCATTCCAAATACAAGGTAACTACATTATAATAGCTGAAAAGAAGCCTGTAGTTGCACAAATCCTTAAAAATATCAAAGGAAAGGTTACTGATGAGAGCGGTGAACCGTTGATTGGAGTAAATATATCTGTGGATGGTAGTTCTACAGGTACGATTACCGATTTCGATGGTAACTTTACGATCAAGGCAGCAGAGAAATCTATTCTCAAAGTATCTTATATCGGATATGCTGCACAGATAATTCCTGTTTCCAAGAAAGATTTCTATCCGGTTGTAATGAAGCAGGATACAGAAGTGCTCGATGAAGTTGTTGTAACGGCATTGGGTATCAAACGTGCAGAAAAGGCGTTGTCTTACAATGTACAACAAGTCAAGGGAGATGCACTGACTACGGTAAAAGATGCTAACTTCGTAAACTCGCTGAACGGTAAGATAGCCGGAGTGAGTATTAACAAAAGTGCTAGTGGAGTTGGTGGTGCGACACGTGTTGTAATGCGTGGTGCAAAATCTATCGAAGGTGATAACAATGCTTTGTATGTGGTGGACGGTATTCCTTTGTTCAATACCAATATGGGAAATACCGACAGTGGTATTATGGGTGAAGGTAAGGCCGGAACAGAAGGAATCGCCGACTTCAATCCCGAAGATATTGAAAGTCTTTCTGTTTTGAGTGGTCCTTCGGCTGCTGCGTTGTATGGTAGTAGTGCCGCTAACGGTGTAATTTTGATTACCACTAAAAAAGGAAAAGAAGGAAAACTTTCAGTGCAGTTCTCTTCTTCTTCAGAGTTCAGCAAAGCTTATATGACTCCTGAGTTTCAAAATACGTATGGTAACAAAAAAGATATGTATGAAAGCTGGGGTGAGAAACTGTTGACTCCTACAAGTTATGATCCTAAGAAGGATTTCTTTAATACCGGAACAAACTTTATTAATTCGGTTACGTTGACCACCGGTACGAAATCGAATCAGACTTTTGCTTCTGTTTCTTCTACCAATTCCAAAGGTATTGTGCCTAATAATGAATATGAACGTTTGAATTTCACAATCCGTAATACGGCAACTTTCCTTAATGATAAATTACAACTCGATTTAGGTGCGTCGTATGTGAAACAGAAAGACAAGAATATGGTATCGCAAGGACAATATTGGAATCCGGTGATGGCCGCCTATTTGTTCCCTCGTGGTGAAGACTTTGATGGAATTAAGTCATTCGAACATTTCGATGAAAGTCGCCAACTTCCGGTTCAGTATTGGCCGGTGGCAGATCCGGTATATGCTTCACAGAACCCTTACTGGACTGCTTATCGCAATGTAGCTACGAATGAAAAGAGTCGTTATATGTTCAACGTAGGGTTGACTTATAATATTACCGATTGGTTGAATGCGACAGCCCGTTTCAGAATGGATGACACACATGTATTGTTTGAACGCAAGATTTACGCTTCATCCGACGATAAATTTGCGGAAGGAAAGAAAGGACTGTATGGATACAATAACTATGAAGACCGTCAGGAATATGCCGACTTTATGTTGAACGTAAACAAACATATAGCTGATTTCAGTATTTCTGCCAATGCGGGTTGGAACTATTCTAACTATTGGGCATTGGAGAGAGGATACAAAGGGACATTATTGGGAGTGCCCAATAAATTTGCGGCTTCTAATATCGATCCGGCTAATGGTCGTATCTCAGAAAAGGGTGGTGATAGTCGTGTACGTAATCATGCTGTTTTTGCCAATTTGGAACTTGGTTGGAAGAGTATGCTTTATTTGACGCTGACCGGACGTAATGACTGGAATTCACGTTTGGTGAATACCGATGAAGAATCTTTCTTCTATCCCTCAATCGGTCTGTCCGGGATTATTTCCGAGATGGTCAAATTGCCCGAATTTATCTCTTACCTGAAAGTTCGCGGTTCGTATACGGAAGTCGGTGCGCCTGTATCCCGTTCGGGACTGACTCCGGGTACGGTAACTACCCCTATTGTGGGTGGTGCATTAGATCCTACCGGTATCTATCCGTTTACTGATTTCAAGGCAGAACGTACAAAGTCATACGAATTTGGATTAAGTCTGAAGTTGTGGAATAAATTAAGTGCGGAGGTAACCTACTATCATTCTAATACATACAATCAGACTTTCTTGGGTGATCTTCCGGAATTTACCGGATACAAGCAGATTTATTTGCAGGCCGGTAATGTGGAAAATCGTGGTTGGGAGGCTTCATTAAGCTATTCCGATCAGTTTAAGTTCGGATTAGGAATCTCTTCAACATTGACATTCTCTCGTAATATAAACGAGATTAAGGAGATGGTTGAAAACTATCATACGGATTTGATGGATGAACCGATTAATATTCCGGAGGTTTTGAAGGATGGTGGTCGTGTCATCTTGAAAGAAGGCGGAAGTATCCACGATATTTATGCCAACACCTTCTTGAAGAAAGACCACTTGGGATATGTTGAGGTAAAGAGCGACGGAACCTTTGGAATGGAAAAGGGGGAACCCGTTTATTTGGGAAAAACTTCTCCTGATTTCAATATGGGATGGAGTAATATGTTGACATACAAAGGCTTTGGGCTCGGATTCCAGATCAACGGACGTTTTGGAGGCGTGGTGACCTCTTCTACAGAGGCATTGCTTGATCGTTTCGGTGTATCCAAACGTTCGGCTGAGGCTCGTGAAGCGGGAGGCGTATTGTTGAAGGGACAAGGTCTGGTAGATGCGAAGTCTTATTATCAGATGACAGGTACGGGAAATTATGAAACTTCCGGTTACTATGTATACAGTGCCACCAATATTCGTTTGCAAGAACTTACCTTTAGCTATACTATGCCTAATAAGTGGTTTGGTAACGTGTTGAAAGATGTTACAGTTTCGTTTATAGCCAACAATCCTTGGATGTTGTATTGCGAAGCTCCGTTCGATCCGGAACTGACTCCTTCCACTAGTACTTACGGACAAGGTAATGATTATTTTATGCAACCGAGTGTTCGTAGCTTTGGCTTCGGTATTAAATTTAAATTATAATACACCTTCTTTATTATGAGAAAAATGAATCATTTTAAACTATTAGCGGTGATATGCGCAATGACGCTATTTGCCTCATGCAATTTTGAAGAAATCAATACCAACCAATTTGAGATGAGCGATGGAGAAGGTGCGATGGATGGTTTTGAAGTCGGAGGGCTGATTACAGCTATGCAACGGACAGTGATTCCCGTAGGCACACAGGCTGATGATACAGATGTTATCAATGAGTATCAAATAGCTTATCATCTATCGGCCGATAATTGGAGTGGATTTTTTGGCGAGAACAACAGTAACGGTTGGAACGCAGGTAGTAACAATACTACTTATTATTTGTTGGACAATTGGATAAAAGCGACCTATACACAGTCTTATACCAATGCTCTTGATCCTTGGAAGAAATTGAAAATAGCGTCCGAGAAAAATGGTACGCCCGAAGTCTTTGCTTTGGCTCAAATTCTGAAGATTTCCGCTTGGCACAAGACACTTGAAAGTTTCGGTCCGATGCCTTATTCTCATGCGGCGGACGCTACAATGAACATTCCGTTCGATTCGGAGAAAGAGGTGTATACGGCGATGTTTGAAGAATTGACCGCAGCCATTGAAGAATTAACAGAAAAGGCGGAAAATGGGGTGAATGTAATGGGCGCTTATGATGCGGTATATGCCGGAGATGCTACCAAATGGGTGAAATACGGCAATTCGCTGATGCTTCGTTTGGCTATGCGTGTCCGCTTCGCTGATGCGGAACTGGCGAAAAAGTTTGCTACTCAAGCAGTAAATCATTCTATCGGCGTGATGACGGCTAAGGATGATGCGGCTCAAATGAGTCAAGGAGCAGGTATGACTTTTCGCAACAACATTGAATGGCTGGCAGGCAACTATAATGAAGCTCGTATGGGTTCTTCTATCTTTTCTTATCTGATGGGATATGAAGACCCGCGTTTGAACGTTTATTTTTTGCCGATGGATGGTAATGCCTCTTATGGTGTTGAGGCTTTCAACGGAAAAACATATCAAGCGGTGCCGGCAGGGCATGCCAATGCGCAGAATGATATCTATAAATCTTGCTCAAAGCCCAATATTCAAAGTGGAACTCCTACATATTGGCTGCGTGCATCGGAAGTTTATTTTTTGCGTGCGGAAGCAGCTTTAGTGTGGGAAGGTTTCGGCAGTGCGGATTCATGGTATAAACAGGGCATTGATATGTCTTTTCAGGAGAATGGTGTGACCGAACCTGTAGACGATTATATGAATTCCAATTTGTCACCTCGGGCATATGTTCTTTCCCATTATCAGTATGGGCAAACACTTTCTGCTCCGTGTGAGACTACTGTCAAGTTTGAAGGGACAACTGAGCAGAAGTTGGAAAAAATTATGATTCAGAAGTGGATTGCTTTGTTTCCTAACGGACAGGAAGCGTGGACGGAATGGAGAAGAACCGGTTATCCGAAGTTGAATGTCATTAAGACTTTGAAAGGAGCAGTGCAAGGCGCAACTCTTGAGGGCGGTATTCGCCGTATGATTTATCCCACCAGTTTTTCTCAGACTAACGAGGGAAAGGCTATTTATGAAGCAGCCTTGAAGTTGTTCAATAACGGTGCAGGTGGCGAAGATAAGTCTTCTACCCGTTTGTGGTGGGATTGTAAGAGATAACCTACATGTATCATTTTAATACAGATGAAGAATATGAAATCATTAAGAAAATTGTTATATATTATTCCATTGACAGGCATGATGGTAACTTCTTGCATGGATGTGGAGAATATTGAGATAGACCATATAGGCGGGTATGCCACAATGAACAATGCGGAGAGTGAGGCATATTATGCCAATCTGCGCGCCTATAAGGCGACTGCTTGGAATTACAATCGTCCCGTAGCTTTCGGATGGTATTCCAATTGGGCGCCTGCTGGAGCTTATCGAAGAGGATATCTCTCTGCTATGCCCGATAGTATGGATTTTGTTTCTATGTGGAGTGGCGCTCCAGGACGTTATGAAATCACTCCGGAGCAGAAGGCAGATAAAGAGTTTGTGCAAAAGGTGAAAGGAACGAAACTGTTGCAGGTAAGTCTGCTTTCTTATCTTGGTAAGGGTGCGACACCAAATTCGGTATACCTCGAAGTGGAAAAACAAGCGGAGGAAGAAGGCTGGTCGGCGGCTCAATTGGAAACGGCGAAGAAACAAGCCCGTTGGAAATATTGGGGATTTGAAGGTCAGTTTGAAAGTGAAAACCATTATGCATGTCTGGCGAAGTTTGCCAAAGCTCTGTGTGATTCTTTGTATGCAAACGAATGGGACGGTTATGATGTAGACTGGGAAATCGGTAGTGGTGTGTTTGATATGGATGGCACATTGAGTCAGGATAAGCATTTGATTCATTTGGTTAAAGAGATGAACAATTACATTGGTCCGAAAAGCGATCCGGAAGGTAAAGGACATAAAATGATCTGTATTGATGGAAATATTTATGGGCTTACCCATGAATTGGATGAGTATGTCGATTATTGGATTATACAAAGTTATGGTAGCTCCAATCCCGGTTTTGATGGTTATGGCGTTGATCCTAAAAAAATAATCTGCACAGAGAACTTTGAAAAGTATGCCACTAATGGAGGTCAATTGCTGAAGCAGGCTGCTGCTATGCCGCAAGAAGGTTATAAAGGTGGAGTAGGAGCTTATCGCTTCGATAATGATTATGACAATACGCCAAATTATAAATGGATGCGTCAGGCTATTCAAATCAATCAGCGGGTTTTCAATGAATGGAAAGCGAAACAAAACGAAGCGGAAAATAAACCGCAGAAATAAGTGGACTTATAAAATTCTAAAACAGTAAAAAGATGATGAATAAACATATATTCTATTATTTGATGGTAGGTAGTATGGCGTTATTGTTGGGCGCTTGCAACGACAGCATGAATGACCTGCTGGAGCCTAAGGTTTATTTCGAAAGCAAGGAATATAATTTCTCGGTGGAAGATGAAATGGATGTAATGACATTTGATCTGGTTTCAAGACTCTCGTCAGCAACTTCCTCTCAGGTAGACGTATCATATAGTGTAGCCGAACCAAGTGTAGTAGACGAATACAATGCAAAGTATGGCACAAATTATGAGATGCTTGATGTTTCGCAGGTAAAGCTAAGCAGTACGACATCTTCTATTTCGAGTGGAAAATTGTATGCGGATAATATAGAAGTCGAACTTTCCGGGTTAGAAGCCTTGAAAGCCGGGAACTCATATGTTTTGCCTATGCGGGTGCATTCGTCTTCGGTGTCGACTCTTTCCGGAACAAACATTGCATATTTCTTTTTCTCCAAACCGTTGAAAATTACCAAAGCTGGTAATTTCAGTAACCACTATATTTCTGTGAAGTTCCCTGTCGGTACTTTCTTCTCGTCATTCACTTACGAAGCATTGATTAATGTGGATTATTTCCTCGATAATAATACGATTATGGGAACCGAAGGTGTGATGATTCTCCGTATCGGTGATGCAGGAGGAGGAATTACTCCTAAAGATTATTTGGAAGTGGCCGGAGGACAGAACTACCGTGTAACGAAACCGTTGTTAACAAATCGTTGGTATCATGTAGCGTTGACTTATGATCAACCGACAGGAAAAACAGGTATTTATGTAAATGGTGAGAAATGGGCTGGTTCAGATTGGGGTATTGACGGTTTTGATCCGAATTCGGACATGGGTTTTTATATTGGTAGAATCTATGGTTTTAAATGGGGTGAACGTCCATTCCATGGTAAAATGAGTGAAGTCCGTGTTTGGAGTGTAGCCCGTACGGAAAATCAACTTAAGCAGAATATGCTGGGTGTTGACCCTGCTTCAGAAGGCTTGGCACTTTATTATAAACTAGACGGATCAGAGACTCAGGAAGGTGGAGTTATCAAAGATGCCACAGGGCGTATAAACGGTACTACAAATGGAATTACTATTAAGACGTTGGATGCTCCGATAGCTATCAATTAATGGAACACACAAATTTGTGAGAGTTTTTGCTCTTTGCATTTTTGAATATGAGTGAAAGCCTGCTTACTGAAAAGATAATATTCTTTTGGTAAGCAGGTTTCTTTTATTTATGTTTGTTTTATGAAGAAGTTACTATTTATCCTGTTTATATCTTTTCCATCTAAATGTTTTTGAAGCGTGGTGAAGAACGGGAAGTGAAGTTTATTTTGTCCGAAGAGGATTTCTCGCTTGTCGATCGGAATTTAAAGAGGATTGTGGAGCCGGGAACTTTTCAGATAATGATTGGTGCTGCTTCCGATGACATAAGATTACAGACGAAAGTAGCTATAAAATAGGAGATGCCATCTTTGACTGTTTGATATGTTTTCTAAATACATTCAGTGTGTCGGAAATTCCGACACACTGAATGTATTTGTAGCTTGCACCTATTTTTATTGTCAAACAGTTAGTATAACATTCAAATAAATGAATATCAATGCTCTCTTGATAATAACCTCTGATAATAGGCTGATAATGAAATATAGTCTCGATGCTATCATTTCATTCCACTTGGTTCGCGCTTTATAATTCGATTTTTAGATTTGAATGATCATAGACTATGGGAATACTTTCCCCATTAACAGACACAGATACCGGGCATTGTAAACTTCTGATATAGGCTTTGACTTTGGTGGAGCCATCAATCCATAGCTGCATGCGTCTATTTTCTTCTTTCTGAATAATAAATAGTTTTGCCAGCGAGGAGAAATAAGAGGTAGTTCCTCTTTTTAATGAACTGCCATAACCAATAAAATACTCTTTAGCATCTGCCGGAGCGCTCTTTTCCGGATATGTAACTATAAACATATAAGCATCTGTAGACCAGCCATCGGCTTCAATCCATGAATTGCTATGCATTAATCGTCCGTCTGCTAACTGATTAATATAAATATCTGTAATCTTACCCTTATTGCGGATGCGTAAACCAATCCAGTTTTTACCTTCACGTTTCTCAATCTCAGGAAGCTCTTTTTCATCGGGAGTCTCTTTTAAAATAATAGCAGTCACACCTTTCACTCTATTGACTTCGTCAGGCAAGTGAAAAGAATAATAACTATCTTTACTTTTCAAATCTTCAGTCGGTACTTCTATTACTTCCCAATACAAATTGTCCGGATAATCATGCACAAAATTAGATCGTGCCAACGTGCGAGGATATAATGGACGGACTATTACTGAAGAATTTCCATTTGTAATGTTTAGATCTGTCCCTTTTTTCTCAGTTATTCCTCCCGGATGCCACAACCATTCAAAATGACCGGTTTCATAGGTTTTTAAATCATCAATGATATAGATGACGTTGTCTATCCACAAAAAGTGACGGAAGTTGCGGCTAAACTGGTCCGAATAAGGACCTGTACCATTTGCCAACACATATTTTATATTTCCGGCATCCAACAGATAATGCAGATATCCTCTTAAGGTAGAACCATAATATTGCTGTTCTCGTCTTTGCCCTTTGCCATTGAATAATACGACATTATGTGCCTCGCTTTGAAAGAAGTAGTTGCGGTATTCGGGATTCGCATACCAACATCGTCCTCCATCTTTGATAATATCCTCTCCTTTATGAAAGACTATGAATGAATTGGCATCGGCATGAGAATGATTCCAGGTATATCCGGACTTGACGGCTAACATTGTGGCATCTTTCTCCCAAGAGTTGCGCATGGTTGCCCAACCGAAGTCTTTGAATAATTGTGATTTCTTTAGTTTAGGAACCTTGGGTGCTTTACTCAAATCGGGAGTATAGAGAAATCCTATCGGGCGGTCGATAAAATATCCATCACGGTGTTGCCCTTGCTCTATCTGATTCATATACCAAAGCATATCATCATTTTGAATCCCCATTGCATATAATAACATCAGACTACTTTCGGCAGCCGTGTTTTTATGACTGTCCCCGAAGTTTATATTATAAAGCATACCTGTACGTGGATAACAGATATGTACAAAAAAATCTGATAACTTCTCCAGTTGGGGTATCTCTATTGCTTTATCTTCCTTGTGAGTATTCATCCAAGCTAAGCGGAATAATAAAGCCTCTTGAATCCCGTAGTTTGCATAGTTCAGACATTCATACATTCCACCGGTCTCATCAAAGGTCTTTGGCTTTTGATGAAGCACATCTCCTGCAAACTCAAACCATTCGGGAAGGACTTCGTTGATAATCTTTACAGCATCTCTTGCTTCTTCCAATTCATTCTGTAAGCTTAGTGCAAGTAGACCACCCATACACGTACAAGAAGTCCACCAGTTGTGCCCCATTGAGTTTAGTGAATGAATACGTGTTGGCTCCAAGATCCAGTCACCTAATAGCGGGTCCATTGCCAGACGTTTTAATCCGTGAGCTATTTTTCTTCTTTCAGATTGAGAAAGTTCTTGATAGATGGCGTCATAAGCTATTGCTGCATAAAAAGCTTTATGTGCAATCTCAAGGTCGGCGTTCCAGGCTGGGGTACGAGCCATCATTTCTTGATTGCCCCAAGTTTCGTCCTCAGTGACATCCAGCAAAATCTCTTTTATTTTATCAGCATACTTCTTTTCATCCGTCATTAGAAATGAGAGTGCTAAATAGTCTATCTTATTCAATTGAGTTTTCTGCAATAGGTTATCGGCAGTTTTCCTGATTGAATTCCAAGCTTCAGACATTCGTGTATCCTGTCTGACACTTATTTTTGCCTGCTCAATTCGTTGAGGGGTATAAAGTAAGGCTGGATGCTTTATTTTTTCTGCATGGATAAAAAGTAAATATAAAGCTGCTGAAAGACATAAAAGAATTCGTTTCATATTACATTTTGCATAAATTGGTTCCTTATTTAAATGAAATACGAATGAAACGTCTATCTCGCTTAATCATTTGTGTTTTTTCGAAAATTATAATGTATACCCTTGTTGTATTGATGTTTAATCTCTATTTTTGTCTGGCAAATTAGGCTGGCTTATGAAAAATACAAAGCGTACAAGCATTATCACACTCGTTCTCCTGCTAAGCATTTTTAAGGTATACTCACAATATATGTTTCGGCATTGGGATGTGGTTGATGGGATGTCGGATAATCAAATACGATATTTTACAATGGCACCGGATGGTCGTATGGTCATTCGAACAGCTTCTATTTTAAACATCTACAATGGTGCTACATTCGAACATTTTTATCACGATAGGCGGAAAATCTATAAATGGGATTTCAACCGGAATCAAATATTTAAAGATTATCACGATGCTTACGGACGGATATGGATGAAATCTCCGGGATATTTGTTATTATTCGATTTGAATACCAATCAGTTTATTTATGATATTGATTCCGAATTACGCCGGATGGGAGTAAGTGGAAAATTGAAGAATTTGTTTATTGATGAGAGCAAGAACTATTGGTTTCTTACCGAAGATAATACATTCTATTTTTTTGATATATCCGCAGGAGAATTACAGATAATCGAAAAGGGGAACAGTGACTTTACATATCGGCACGGTATTCCGTACGAGTTAGCTCAATATAAGAATACTTATTATATCGTATATTCGAGCGGGCTAATTCGTCGTTGGGACAAAACCTTGCGAGATTACACCGGTCAGGATACTTTTTTTGTAGGACGTATCTCTGAAGCTACAGACCGGTTAAAAATACAATCTACCTCCGATGGGAATCTATGGCTGATGTATAATCAGGCTGTTTGCTATCGTGATAAAACTGATAAAGGTTGGCAAGAGATAAGCACCATTAAAGGTATGTCCAACTTCTTTACCTGTATGGATTTGGACAAGCAAGGAAACGCATGGGTCGGTTCTTCGTGGTCTGGATTGCGGAAAATTGAAAACTCTACACATAGAATTGAAACAATGCCCGGATTGAAATTAGGTGACGGCAGTGTGTTAAGTAATGACATACAGTGCATCTTTGCCGATAATAATGGCGGAATTTGGGTAGGCACTTTGTGGCAAGGTATCTGTTACTATAATCCGAGTATGTATAAGTTCAAGCTAATTCAGACTGTTCAGAATAAAACAATGATTACCAACGAATCGGTGCGTTGTTTGTTGGAAGACGAAGACGGAACGATACTCATTGGTACTACTGCATACGGATTGATGCGTTACTCTCCTTCTACGGGAGAAGTCAGCAGGGCATTCAAAGATATTCTGTCCGGTGATCTTTGTCTGACTCTTTATAGAGACAGTAAAAAGAGATTGTGGGTTGGAACGTATTTGAATGGATTTTGCTGCATAGATGGAAAAAATGTGAGATATTACAATAAACAATTAGTTAATACAGAGTTATTCCCGGAGCAGAATATCTCCCGAGCAGTTTATGAAGATCCGGATGGGCGTTACTGGGTCAGTGTCAGTAATGAAGGAGTAGGTGAGCTAGACACCTCAACGGGAAAAATACGATTGTTGCGGGATAAACATCCGAAGATTAGCTTTCATAAACGCGATTATGGTTTTTATCCTGTCAGCAATTCTACTTTTGCGGTGTTTGGGGAAAATGGTATTTACTACTATGATACTCATAAAGATAAAATCTTTGTTCCTGAAATAGACGATCCGGATAATCCTAAATTTATGGGGCCTCAGGTAAGCTATAATTGTGTGTACAAAGATAGCCATTCGCTAGAATGGTTTGGGACGGATATTGGAATTCGTGTATGGGACGAACAAAAGAAGAAAGCTCATACGATAACTACAGAGACCGGATTGGCTAACAATTCTATATCGTCAATCATTGAGGATGATAGCGGTATTTATTGGGTATCAACGGTAAGTGGTATCTCACGAATTGAATTAAAAGAGACTTCTGAAGGATATGATTTTCTCATAGTCAACTTCAGTTCAGAAGACGGATTGCAGGGAGGAAAGTTCTATGAGAATTCATCGTTAAAAACCCGTGATGGAGAACTGTATTTTGGCGGTCATCATGGCATTAATTCGTTTCAACCTCAAAAGATTTATTATAATCATGTCCACAATAAACCTATATTCACTGCATTCCGTCTGTTCAATTCTCCTGTTAAGGAACACACAGAATATAAAGGGCGTGTTATTCTTGAATATCCGATAAATAATACTCGTGAGATTCATTTGAAGTATAATGAGAACTTTGTTACTTTCGAATTTGCCGGGCTTAACTATGTGAATACTTTGCAAACCTACTATAGGTATAAACTCGAGAATTTTGATCCGGACTGGAATGAAATAAAGACCAATGGTCTGGGAGTGGCTACCTATACCGGTTTACATCCGGGGAAATATAAATTAGTGGTATACACAGCCAATAATGACAGAAGTTGGGGAGAACAGGCCGCAGAAATGACTATTGTCGTTTCTCCGCCTTTTTGGGCAACTGTTCCTGCTTACATATTTTACATATTGATTGCAGGTGGAGTCATCTATTTGTTTTTAAAAGCTTATAGGAAGAAAAAACTTAAAAAGCAGTTCGAACAAGAGGCATTGAAACGTGAACAGCAGAAAGAAGAGCTTAATCAGATGAAGTTCCGCTTTTTCACCAATATCAGTCACGAATTCCGTACTCCGCTTACTTTGATAATGACGCCTTTAGGTATCCTTATTCAACAAGCGGAGAATCCAATGAAGGACAAATTGAAGTCAATCTATAACCATGCCGGTAATTTGTTGGAGTTGATTAATCAACTGCTTGATTTTCGGAAACTGGAGATGGGAGGTGAAAGTCTGAAATTACATCAGGCTGACATCGTAGAGTTTGTGCGGTACATTGGTTCAGGGTTTAAAGAACTGGCGACAAATCGATCTATAAAGTTTTCGATAGAGAGTGAATGTCCTGGCATGAATATCTGGTTTGATGATACGAAAATGCAACGGATTCTGAATAATATTTATTCCAATGCATTTAAATTCACTCCTGATGGAGGGCTTATCTCAACGATTGTAGCGACGGAGAAAAAAGATGAAAAGATATTCGTAAGAATCGAAATATCCGATACAGGATGTGGAATCAGTGAAAAAGACTTGAATGTGATATTTGACCGCTTTTATCAGTCGGAGCCAATTCCTGGTGTGACAGGTTCCGGTATTGGTTTGCATATGGTCAAAGAATATGTCTCTTTGCATAACGGAAAGATAGAAGTGCATAGCAAAATAGGAGTAGGAACAACATTTTTGATATATATTCCATCCGACTTGAAAGGAGACGACAGTGAATCCAAAATTCCGGCTATGTCTCCCGATGTGGAAGAAAAGGTGGTATATTCGGACAGGAAAACTATTTTGATAGTGGAAGACAATGTAGAATTCCGTCGTTTTTTGGTGGAACAATTGATAGGTCAATTTAATATTCTGGAGGCTGGAGACGGAGCCGAAGGCGAAGAAGTTGCCATACATAAGTCGCCGGACCTGATAATATCCGATATGATGATGCCGAAAGTGGATGGTCTGGAAATGTGTGTCCGGATTAAAAACAATATTCAGACCTCACATATCCCGATTATCTTGCTCACGGCACGTATTTCAGACGAAGCTCGGATAGAAAGTTATAAAGCTGGTGCTGATTCTTATATATCGAAACCTTTCAATTATGACATATTACTGACGCGTATTAATATGCTTTTAGAACAGCAGGAAAAGCGTAAGGAAATATTTCATAAAGAAATAGAAATCTCTCCTCAGAATATCACTATTACTTCTTTAGATGAAGAATTTGTGGAGAAAGCCTTACGGTTGGTGGAAGAGAATATGGAAAATCCGGAGTTCTCGGTTAATAACTTGTGTGATGACTTGGGGATGAGTCGTAGTCAGCTATACCGTAAATTTGAGTCCATTACAGGATTGACACCGAATGATTTTATTCGTTCTGTCCGATTGAAACGAGCTGCCCAGTTGCTTCGGGGCAGTTCATATAATATTTCGGAGATTTCGGACAGGGTCGGATTCAATTCCATTAAATATTTCAATAAATACTTTAAAGAAGAGTTCGGATTCACTCCGACGCAATATCGTTCGAATGGTAGTGGAGAGACTAAATAAAAAGTCTCTCCATTCCCATTTATATACTGAAAATGCCCTAAAAAGGGTATAATGAGACAAACTAACCTAATAATCGGGACAAATTATCTCAATGGTGTCGATTGGATTCGTCTATTTTTGCAGTGTGATTAAAAATAACTATGAACTGCAAAATGATGGAACCATGAAGAATATTCTATCTAAAAGAACATTTATTGTATTACCACTATTTCTTTTTTCACTTCATCCGCTTTGGGGACAGAAAAGTAACTTTAAAAATGACATTTGTATTCCGGGCAAACTGTATATGCTTTCGGATATAAGGAATGATGTTTTTGTCGAAGCACTAATTAAAAGATGGAGACCTTACAATGACTTTGTGAGATTTTCGGGTGACTGTGTTTATTCGAGAAAACTGAATCGTGTAGCTTCTGTCGATACTCCTGTGGATGGATCGAATATGAAAATCGAATTGGTCAATTCGGATGAGTTTGAAATAATAAAAGAAAAAGCAATTTCTATATGCGTAGGGAAAAAAGGAATAGGAACTCAGGAAGTTACTGTTCAGATACTGGGGGACAGTTTTGTCAACGGAGCTTTTTTCAGGGACGCGTTGCTGTCGAAGAATTATATTCCCGGTATAAAACTGGTCGGACTAAGGAATATAAAGAATGAAGAAGGACAATATGATGAAGGGCGGGGTGGATGGACAGTGAAGAAATACTTCGAGATTCCTAAAGGAGAGATGACATCATATCATGGATATATGCAACCTGTGGGTGAATATAGATATTGGGGGAGTTGTGAGTTTTGGAAAAACTGTTATAAGGTGATTAATGGTGAACTGACAGATACTGAAATAGTCTATAACTGTGGGAGATACGATCAATGCATAACTAAATTCGATAAGGAGACAGGTTATTTGGCAGCTCCGAAGAAAAACGATTTAATGTATGATAATGCACGTGGAAGCTACATGGTTTATACAGGAAAGAAGTGGAAGAATGTTGAGGTTGATGAGAGAAAATGGGCTTTCAATTATAGAAAATATCTGGATATGTGGAATCTTGATGCACCTAAGTTCTTTGCACAGATGTTGGGGCTCAATGATTATCGCGACAGTTTGACGGCCGATTATCGGGAATGGAATAAAAAGATTGCCGAGATGAAAGAGTCATATTACAAAGCTGTGCCCGATGGTAAATTTATAATTCTGATCCCGTGTACAACCTGTGGTTCGCTCAACAATGTCAGAGGAGATTTTACGTTACGGCAGAATGCATCCATGTGGCAACTGCGAAAAAATATCATTGATACATTTGATGGTAGGGAAAGTGAAGGATACTATGTCGTTGACATAGGCATTACCATTGATAATGAAAAAGGGTACAACCGGAATCGTGACGGAATACAGACCGGAAATCCCCATCCATATCCTAATTATCCGACAATGGGAATTCCTCTTGCTGCCTTTATTCAATATTATAGAGAACTTTAAAATAACAATGATGGCTAATACTTTTGATGATATCATAACTTGCTCTTATAAAGAGTATCACCAGATAATTCTCAATTACATAACCTATCGCATCACTCATCGTTGTGAGGCAGAAGATTTGGCTCAAGATGTATTTGTACGTTTATTGGATTATAAACAAATGCTTCGTCCGGATACTGTAAAGTATTTCTTGTTTACCATTGCCCGTAACATCGTAACCGATTATTTACGCAGATACTACAAAAAACAAGAAGTGAATAATTATATCTATGATATGATCCCTTCTTTTACTAATGAAACAGAAGAGAAGATTATTGCCGATGACTTGTGTAAGACAGAACAACGGATACTTGCTGCCTTTCCTGTACAACGGCGTACGGTGTATGCGTTGAGCCGTTATGAAGAAAAAGATACGGAAGAGATAGCCAATATGTTGAATCTTAGTCAGCGTACGGTAGATTATCATTTATTTTTAGGACGTCGTGACATGCGCCGATATATGAAGAATTGCATTTAATATGAACTGAATCAATAAATAGAAGTGAAGCCAATGAAGAAAAAAAGCAGAAAAAGTAAAATGACGGGATGTCTGCACATCTTGCCGAGTCTTGAGAATAAAAATAATAATGTAAAAACCTCAGATTTAATTTCATGAAACTCCGAAAGAAAATGCTATGTATGGTAAAGCAGGTGAAGAAGATAACAATCTTTGCTTGTTTGGTGTGTGTGGTGTATCCCGTTGCTGGGATACAAGCGGCTGTCGGTGAACAGCAGTCGGTAGCACAAACCCTGAAGAAAATTAAAGGAAAAGTGATTGACGTGTTAGGTGAGCCGCTTATCGGCGTCAATGTGAGTGTAGTCGGACAAACGGGTGGTACGATTACCGACATTGATGGTAACTATTCGCTAGATGTTCCTGCGGGTGCTAAATTGAAATTTAGTTATATCGGTTACGAAGACCAAATAATTGATGCAGGTGTAAAAGCGGTACTAAATGTGACAATGAAGGAGAGTACTGAAGTGCTCGAAGAAGTGGTAGTTGTAGGATATGGCGCACAGAAGAAAGAAACACTAACAGGTGCGGTGACCGTAGTTAGTGACAAGATGTTAAAGGATAAGGGAGCTCTCTCTAATCCTGCACAGGCTTTGCAAGGACAAGTGCCGGGAGTCATTATAACCCGTAACTCGGCTGCTCCGGGAGATGAGAGCTGGAATATGAAATTACGCGGTTCATTCTCGAAGAATAATTCAGCTCCGTTGGTGATTATTGATGGTGTGGAGTCTGACGATTTTTCCCAATTAAATCCGGGTGATATAGAGTCCATCAATTTCCTTAAAGACGCTTCTGCAGCTATCTATGGTAGTAAAGCTGCCGGAGGTGTTGTTCTGGTACAGACTAAAAAGGCCAAAGAAGGTAAGGTAAAGGTGGAATATAGTGGTTCGGTAACTGCTAAATTCGTAGGGTTGCAGCCTACACTGATGACATTGGATGAGTGGTGTGATGCTATGGAACAAGCTCGTTTGAATGATAACAAAAAGCTGGCAGACGATCAATGGCTGCAATACGTAGCTTTGGCTCGTCAGAATAAGGGACATTATATTAATGTGGAGCAGTCGGGTAATCCTTTCCCGGATTCTTTCCAAGGTTTATACGACTTCGTCTTTTTTGATACCGATTGGCAAGATATCATGTGGGGGACAGCAGCTTCCACTTCACATGAACTGAGCGTATCGGGTGGTAACGAAAGGTCTGTCTTCCGTCTTTCCGGACGATATATGTATGATGATAGTAATTTGAAATGGGGTAACAATAAGAATCAACGTTATAATTTTCGTTTGAGTAATACATTCCATCTTACAAAGAACTTTGATCTTGAGTCTATCATTTTCTATTATCGTCAGGATCAAGTGTCACCGACGCAAATTGGAGAAGCTTTGACAGCCGGAACGCAACAACCGGGTTTTCCTTCTTCCACGATGGATGGGAAACCTTATGCGTGGGGTAACTGGGCTACGCCCAACTGGCGTTGTGAATTGGGAGGAGACAACAAACTCAACACTTCCGGTATCAATATCAGTGAGACATTTAAATATCGTTTTGACGAGCATTTTGATGCAGTAGCCACTTTGGGGTATAACACCTCTACTGCCATTCGGGACGTGAAAAACCAAACAGTAGATTATTATGACTACACTGGTACAAAACGGGAAACGCGTGTGGAACCCAGGCAAGAGGATACTTATTATATTAAAACAACTGCACGAACCAATCTGTATACGTTAAATTTCTATTTGAACTGGAAGCGGACATTCGGTAGTCATAACCTCGGAATGATGCTTGGTACGCAATATAGCATGAAAGAATATGATTATACTGCAACTAAGGCTTTGAATATTTTACCTTCACTGAATATTATCAACGGAATAGGAGAGATAACATTACGCAACACAAAGAATGAAGGACCTTCCAGATATCAGGAAGCATTGCTTTCTTATTTTGCACGTTTGAACTATAACTATAAATCCAAATACTTGCTTGAAGGAAATTTCCGTTATGACGGTTCTTCTAAATTTCAGCCGGAGAATCGTTGGGCTTTCTTTGGAGGTGTATCCGGAGGATGGCGTATCAGTGAAGAAGAGTTTGTGAAAGGGCTGGGTGTTTTCGATGATTTGAAACTACGTCTTTCTTATGGTACAGTGGGTAATCAGGGAGGTATTGATCGATACGATGGTGTGCAGCTATACGATTTCAAACAGAATGGAGGTGCATTAGTGGGGAGTGGTTTACTTTCCTATGTGGATACAAACGGTAAGCTGTTGAGTACAGACCGTACATGGGAAGTCATCAAGAACTACAATATCGGTTTGGATTTCGGTTTCCTGGATAATCGACTGACAGGTACTGCCGAACTTTTTTGGAAGAAGTGTAACAATATGTTGATTGATGTCACCTATCCTGGAACATTGGGGGATAAAGCTCCTACCGCTAATAGAGGTAGTTTTAAGGCAAACGGTTGGGAAGGCACGATTAACTGGTCGGATAAAATAGGAGAAATTTCCTATCATCTGGGGGGGACTTTCACCTATACCACTAACAAATTGGTAGATAATGGGGGTGACGCTGTGATTAAATCCGGTGTAGTTTCAAATCGTGAAGGCTATCCGTTGAATTCCGTGTTCGGTTTGAAATATTGCGGTAAGATACAAACGCAAGATCAGTTGGATAAATATATTAATCAATATGCCAATGGCAATAACAATATTGCTATGCCTGGTAACTTGCGTTTGGGAGATAATATGTATGAAGATGTCAATAAAGATGGTAAATTGACAGAAGCTGACTATGTATATTTGGGAACTGACGATCCGAAGGTGTCTTTCTCTTTTAATGCCGGATTATCGTGGAAAGGCTTCGATGTCTCGGTTATTTTCCAAGGAGCCGGTAAACGCACAGTATGGCGTGGTGGCGAAAATAATCAAAAGGGAAAGAATGACAATTGGCGGATACCGATGATGTCTTGGTATAATAATTCAACGAATCAGTCGGTTGGTAATGTATGGTCGGCAGAAACGCCGAACGCCCATTATCCCACTTACACACATCAGACACAGATCAATCTGTATAACTATATTTGTTCTTCCTGGTCAGTGGAAGATGGTGCTTATCTTCGTCTGAAGAATGTTACGTTAGGCTACACGTTTCCGGCAAATGTGCTTTCGAAGACTAAATTCATAAGCTATGCCCGTATTTATGTATCGGGAGCTGATTTGTGGGAGAATAGTAAAATCAAGGATGGATGGGATCCGGAAGCGTCGCGCAAAGTAGAGACATTTGGCCGCTATCCTTTTACGAGAAACCTGACGGTAGGATTAAACTTGACCTTTTAAATATTAAATAGTATGAGATTAAATAAAATAAAAAATCTGTTTGTCGTTTTAACCTTGGGACTGTCCACACACTCTTGCCTTGATCTCGAGCCGCAAGAACAGTTGGCGGAAACGAACTACTGGAACACACCGGATGACTATCTGCTATTTGCCAATCAATTCTATGGCTGGACACGTCACTTTTCAGGAGCAATGGAATATAAGTCGACAAAACCGGTACATTCTGATTATACTTCAGATCTGTTTACCAATAAAGATGAACGTAATTTATTTAGCAATGGAAGCAATGCTGTACAGCCTGCGGATGCTAACTATACCAGCAATTACTCGCACATCCGCCGTACGAATCTGTTATTGAAAAATGCAGAGTCATATGCCACTCCGAGTGACATAGCCCAGTATGTGGGTGAAGCAAAATTCTTTCGTGCTTATTCTTATTTCGATTTATTGCAACTATATGGCAATGCTATTTTGGTGAAGGAACCTATGGAGGTAACTGATGCGCGAATGTATGTCAAGCAGAATGATCGTAGTGAAGTGGCTGATTTCATCATTAAAGATTTGAAAGAAGCCGTTCCTCTGTTACCGAAGTTCTCCGAAATACAAGAGTATGGGCGCATAAGTCGGGAAGGATGTCAGGCATTCTTGTCACGAGTGGCGTTGTACGAAGGTACCTGGCAAAAAAGTCGTGGTAACGTAGAACGTGGAAAAGAACTGCTGGATATTGCGGCGAAAGCTGCCAAAGACGTGATCGATAGCAAAACATTCAGTTTGTTCAAACCGGAAGCATTGGGTGACAGTGCACAGAAATATATGTTCATCTTGGAGGATGCGAAGTCTAATCCTGCCGGATTACAGAAAAGTGCTAATAAAGAATATATATTTGCTCGGCGCTTTGATGAAATATTGGCACCTATCAACTGGAATATTACACAAAGTTCATTATATAATGCAATATGGATTAGTCGTAAATTCGCCAATATGTATCTTTGTCAAAATGGACTTCCCATCACTTATGGAGGAAAAACAAACCCTCAATTCAAAGGGTATATGAAAATAGATGATGAATTTCAGGATCGTGACAATCGTATGCGTTATACAATGATGCGTCCTCACGATAACTTTTGGAACAATCAGAAACCACGTACTTCTTGGGATGGAAAGGATAAGAACCCATATATATCTAATTTTGTGCCGAAGACGGGGACCGGATATCACAATCAGAAATGGGCAACAGAGCGTAAGGTGGAAGATAAAAAAGAAGGTTATGATTTTCCTATAATCCGTTATGCTGAAGTTTTGTTGAATTATGCAGAGGCAGTGTATGAACGGGACGACAAGATCTCGAATACTGACCTGAATATTTCCTTGAATTTGGTGCGTCTCCGTGTTAATCCGGCTATGACTCCATTGACTAATGAACTGATTACCCAAAATGCGGGTATGGATATGCGGACAGAAATCCGCCGTGAGCGTACCATTGAACTATTCAATGAAGGCTTCCGCTTAGATGACCTGAAACGTTGGAAGACAGCAGAAACAGAAATGCCGATGGATATTGTAGGAATTCAGTGGAAAGGTACGGAGTATGAAAAAGTGTGGGCGAATTGTCCTTATGAGACCAATGCTGAAGGTTGTATCATTATTGAAAAGGGGCGTAAATGGGAAGAAAAGAACTATCTGTTCCCGTTGCCGAGTGACCAGTTGCAGTTGAATCCTAATTTGCAACAGAATCCCGGATGGGAATAATAATAAAAACAAATAATTGTAAGTGACATGAAAAACAGATATTCATTGTTTAAGAAAGGATATTGGGAGGCTGGTGTATTACTTGGCTTATGTCTGTTAATAGCTTCCTGCGGAGAGAAGGAATTTACTACTGACATGCCCGAGAACAAGTTGATTACAGCTATTTCATTGGAAGTGAGTAGTGAACTGCCTGTGCAGTTGGGAACAGATACAACTATTGTCTATCATATTACTCCCGAAAATGCGGATCATACAGAGTTGAAGTGGACGACTACTAACGAATTGGTAGCTACAGTATCACAAGATGGAACGATTTCTGCTAAATCGTTGGGAAAAACGATGATTACCGTAACTCCATCGGTAGGATTTGGAACAGCATCCACTGTACGGACTATCGAGGTAACAGTGATTCCGGAAGTAATCAAGACTACCGGGATTCAGTTTACAAACATTGAGGAAGGAGTTTACGAAACTGATAAATTACAGTTGAAATATGATATATTGCCTGCTGACCATACTTATTCTTATTTGACTTGGGCAAGTAGCAATGAAAATATTGCGACGGTAGATAAGAATGGAGTAGTGACGGGGATAAAAGCCGGAGATGTGACTATCTATGCATATACGCACGATGGCAGTAATGTAAGAGGAGAATATTCATTGAAAGTGATGAAATATGAACCTGCGACGAATGTTGAGATTGTTCCTCATACGGATGTTCTCTACTGGAAACAGCAACTTGATTTAGACTTTACACTAACACCGGAAGTAGCTACTGTAAGTTCTGTGGAATGGACATCAAGCGATGAGAAGGTATTGACTGTGGAAGGAGGAAAAGTGAAAGCCATGGGCTTCGGAGCAGCCACTGTTACTGCCACTTGTATAGAGACTGGCAATAAATCGACTATCGACTTGACTGTAGCCTCAGGTTTTTATGTATGGGATGCCACAACAGACTTTGAGGGATGGGCTATCAATAGTAATATTGGCTCTATGGAGCGTAAAGACGGAAAACTGGTTATGACCGTGACTGCTGATAATAATAAGCGCGTGTATATGCAAAGAGTCTATAGTACGGTAGCTAATCAGATGGATATGAATTTTAAAGATTATCCGGTGATTGCCATGAAATGCACAGATATACCATCGGGTGCACAATATACTCTTAATCTTGCTAACTTGGGAAATACCGTAAATATCGCACCGGCTATGAAAGTTGAGAAATTGTCAGATGGTACACAACTGGTTTATTATGACGCATCTTCCTTAGCACAGTTTACCAATACAGAAGGGGTTGTTCCGATTAGAGCCTTTATGTTCAAGATATTAAAAGTCGATATTCCTTCATTCTCGGCAGACTGGATACGTACATTTAAGAGTGTAGAAGAAATGATGACGTTTTCAGAGGTTGAGGCTGGGAAATAATATGGACTTATATTCACCTTATAGTTAAATGATTATGAAGATAGATTATATAAAGAATCAGATAAAGGTAGCAGGCATGGTGATTGCCTGCACCTCACTATGCTCGTGTAACAGTGAAATAGAAGATGGGACGACCGATATAGATAGTTGGCCGTTGCCTCGCATAGAAGTGACCTACCCTACGGAATTTGAACACCCGGGAGTTGTTTTTACTGTAGAAGACATCGAGCGTTTTCGTAAGATTGCTACCCAACAGATACAACCACAATATGCGGGTTATGAATTATTGAGCGCGGATAAACTCTCTCAAAGTACATATATAATGAATGGTCCTTATGATGAAATTTATGCCGGTGAAGATGCTTCTCATCCGAACATCATGAATCAATTTGGAAACGATTTTGCGGCAGCTTGTCAGAATGCCATTATGTTTGCTGCTACACAACAAAAAGGCTATGCTGATAAGTCAATGGAGATAATACGTGGCTATTCCGCCAGCCTTAAAAAGCCTGTCTATAGTGCGAGACAAGCCGGTTTGGATCATGTATTGATGGTGGGTAACTTATGCATAAAACTAGTTTATGCTGTTGAGCTTATGCGATATCTTGATGGTTCCGGGATGACGAATGAGGACTTTCAGGGAGCATGTGATATGTTTAAGCGGTGTTTTATTCCCGTATTAGATGATTTCTTCTCTATCACAGAGCCTAAGAATAAGGCAGTCGGTAACTTTGGCGTATCTGCCATTAACTGTTACATGGCCATGGCGATTGTATTGGATGATATGGAAATGTATAAGAAAGCTATAGATATTTATCTTTACGGATATGAAAATGGTTCTATACGTTATTATATAGATGGAGAAACTGGACAATGTCAGGAAAGTGGTCGTGACCAAACACATGCACAGTTGGGATTAGGTATGATGTCCATGCTTTGTGAGACGGCCTGGAAACAAGGTACTGATCTCTACGGTGTGTTAGACAACCGCTTGCCGAAAGGCTATGAATATACAGCTAAATATAATTTAGGGTATGATGTGCCATTCAAGTATATGCCGGAACTCACCGGGAAGTATAATTGGTATGAAATAGACGAAGTAGACAAGAAAGAGGTAGCCAGTGGTCAGAGACCTGAATCAAGACGTGGTAAATTTGCTCCTGTCTATGAGCGGGTGTACAATCATTATGCGACACGTTTAGGATTGGGAATGCCTTATGTGAAAGAAGTCTTAGAAACAAAGGTTCGTCCTGAAAACGCCGGTACTGATATTGCTCATTTGGGGTATGGGACTTTTCTGTATTGTAGCGAAGGTTTTGAATAGTAGTTTATGAAAAGACTGTTTTTTATATTCATTTCTTTCTGCATGGCGGCGGCTCTGTCCGCCCAATTGCAGGAAAGAATGGTTAAAGTGAATGTTGTACCTGATCATGTCGATTGGAAGTACGAACTGGGTGAGAAGGTGAAATTCAACGTTGTGGTGACAAAGAATCGTGTACCTCAAGAAAATGTGACTGTATGGTATGAAGTTGCTCAGGATATGATGCATCCATTACTCAAAGATACCATTGTCTTGGAAAATGGTGTGCTGACATTGGATGCCGGAACCATGAAAACTCCTGGCTTTTTGCGTTGTCGTGTCTGGACAAAATATGACGGTAGAACTGTTGAAGGACGGGCTACGGCTGCCTTTGAACCTGAGAAGATAAAACCGACAGCTGTTTTGCCAAACGATTTCAATACTTTCTGGGAAAGTGCCAAACAGGAGAATGTTCGAATTCCTATGAATGTGAAATTGCGTTTACTGCCCGAACGTTGTACCGAGAAGGTGAATGTTTATGAATGGAATGTACAGAACTACCGTTTGAACAGCCGGGTATATGGTATTCTTTGTGTGCCGGTAAAGCCCGGAAAGTATCCTGCTTTATTGCGGGTACCGGGAGCGGGAGTACGGGGATATGCCGGTGCGATTGTAGAAGCGGAAAAAGGTATGATTACGTTGGAGATTGGCATCCATGGTATTCCGGTAACATTAGAACCGTCCGTTTATGCTAGTTTGAGCCAGGGAGGACTTTATCGATATCAATATCAGAATTGGGACAATCGTGATGAAGTTTATTATAAACGCGTCTATATGGGATGTGTACGTGCGGTAGATTATCTTTGTTCTATGAAAGAATTTGATGGCAGCAACCTCTTGGTGCAGGGAGGTAGTCAGGGAGGTGCGTTGGCCATCGTCACGGCGGTTCTTAATCCGCGTGTGACAGGAGTCGTTAGCTTCTTTCCGGCACTTAGCGATTTGAGCGGCTATGAGAAAGGACGGGCAGGTGGATGGCCGCATTTATTCAGAGACTCCACCGATGCTGTCGAAATCAGAAAGAAGAAATTGGAAGTATCTTCTTATTATGATGTGGCTAATTTCGCAAAGCAGCTGAAAGTCCCGGTCTTCTTCTATTTAGGATATAACGACATGGTATGTCCTCCTACTTCCACATTTTCTGTATATAACGTAATTACTTCCCCTAAAGAGATTGTGATAATGGAGGAAGCCGAGCACTATGCTTATCCGGAACATTGGTCACAGGCTTTGCAATGGATTTATTCTAAACAGGGAATGTGAGAGGGGCTCTTATGATTCGTATGTTACTACTCATATTAGATTTGTACCTGTTTTATTGTCATACTGTCAGGGATACATTCAAGTAGATGAATATCAGCACTCTGTCACCTGACAATAACCATTGATAATAGGCTGACAATAAAATATCCCGACTTTTATTGTCAGCCTTACTTTTATCTCTTATAATACCTTTATAACCTGATAAACAGTACCTTTATAAGTATGCTTCGAAGGAATACCGCATTTTTGCAGCAATCTCCCGAAGTGATATACTTTGTTATCAGACAATGATATACCGCTTTTCTTTTTCAGATAATTTAGTATTTCGACCGGAGTAAGAAATTCTCCTTCCTCTTTCGTTTGCGCAGCTTTAAAATACTGATAAAACAATTGCAGCATAGCCGGTGTCTGCTCAAACTCACGGTTGTTTTCCGTCATAATCTGCTCATCCTCACTGTCAAACCAGTAGCGTTCGCCATGATGAATCTCGTGCATGGCTTGTGCATAAAGCTGTTCATAATCTATCGGCTGTGTAGTGTCGATGTTTCCCGTCACTTCAATACAAATGACACGGCGGCTTCCCGAAGGATCAGTCAGCAAATCCTTCTGATTGCTTGTACCGATAAATGAAGCATACCGCTGCAATTCAAGTACCGAGCGACCGTGCGGTTTCCGTAGATTGACCACAGGCTTTTGAAGAATATGTTTCAGAAATCCCTGTTGTGGCAGAGTTATCTGGTCAAACTCATCGATGTTGATGAGCGCAAACCGATTCAGATACAGTTCTGCATCCCGTTTATGGCTGAAATCAATGCTGTCTGTATAGTAAGCGCGAAGTGCAGGTGGAATCATTTCACGGCAGAAAGTTGACTTATGAGTTCCTTGTGCCCCCACTAATATGGGCGATGTATTATTCGCATGCATTTTATCTACCCCTCTCCAATGTGAAACCATATTCAGGAACCAACGGTGGAAAAGCAATTCCCAATGCGGATTCTTGCAAGGAACCCTGTTTGCCAAAGCATGAATACGGTCTTTGCCGTCCCAATGAGGCAGATGAAACAGAAACTCTTCCAACGGATTGTAGATCGGCACACGGTTGGAATGTAAGTATCGGTCTATATCCCTATCCCATACGCCAATACCTTCGGATTGTGCGTCGAGCATGATGCTGTTTTGTGCCCGTTTGTCAATGGGATGAAAGTAAAACTGAAACGAGAAACGCTCCCGGTATTCCACTTCCCCGATCTGCGTATTATAACGGAACTCATAACGACGGTTCATAAATTCATCCATTTGCAGGCTAAGACGTTGCTCTTTAGTCAGGCAGCTGCTTTTGGGCACTCCCTTACATTCCTTATATACGTTTCTTATCATTTCGCGTACCAGCATCGGATTTTTTCTTTTGTAATAACGCGTGATGGTTCGTCGGGTTACCTCCTCTTCCGGGATGCCGGAGTAGTAACAATTTTCGGCAAGCGGGACTACTAACGTTTGCAAATCATGATCGTTCCGATGCCAGTCTGTTTCCATTTCTTCGAATGTCTTCCGCAATGCTGCTTCATAAAGCAATGCTACTGTATCTTCCGTGTCATACCCCGGCAGTGCTCGATTCAGTGGAGATGCTTCAGTACTTGATTTCTCATGATAAGTCATCTCGCCGGGCATACCGATGGGTTGTGAAAGATAGAAAGGTACAGGGGTGGGACGGTAAATCAAGTCCGGATCATAACTAAGACGTGAGAATTGTTCCAGTTTCGGCTCTTTCAATAGAATGTTGAAGGGAAGTTGAGGCTGATAACATTTGATGGCAAGCCGGTAAGCATGTGCCTGAAACACTTCGGCTTCTTCCGTTGTTTGCGGTAAAGTGCCGTCCGGACGGGTGAAGCAAGTCCATATCTTGACGCTTTTACCACTTGCACCCATAAAAGCCAGCATTGTTTGGGGAAGTTCGGCTGCCTTTTGTTTCACGATTTCCACTTCTGTCTTTCCGGCTAGCGGACCGATGGTCAGTTCTACAATGCCATTGTAGGTTTTCATTCGTTTCACTCCGTTCACTCGTTCGAAGGCTGCTGCGGGAATCACTCGTGGTAGTTTGTTGGCGAGGGAACAAGGCTCGTCGGGTAGAACAAAATGCAGGGCCTGACGTAATCCGGTTACCGGGCGGAGCTTGGTTTCTTTTTTCATTTTTTCTATCAGCAGGTCGATGTCTGTCACGCTTAGTGCCTCCGTATCTCCGTTTTCCCTGATTTGTGTAATCTTCATTTTTCTTCTCTTGATATTTAATGAGAGTAAGTGTTTGTTATTGGTTTCAAAGGTACGGATAAGGTACATGTAAAACAAACTATTTGCGCTTTATCGCGATAAAGAATGTGCTTTCTTGTTATACTCTATTCAAGAAGGCGGACTTGAAACATTAACAAGCAAGTAAAGATATGCTCGCCACTGTGTATTGTTGCATAAAGACACCGTTATTCTTACGTTAACTTACCGGTATTGGTAGTTCGCCACGGCCGTGACGAGATCTTCCCACGGCCGTGGTAGGAATTCGTCACGGCTGTGGAAAGAAGTCACCACGGCCGTGGAAAGGTAAAGATACCGGTACTTTAGCTGAACAATACTGCTGCTTTAGCCGAACAATGCTGCTGCTTTAACGGAACAATACTGTTACTTTAGCAGAACAATACCTGCTTCTTTAGTGAAAGATACCGGATGTGCAGTACTCATTTAACGGGGCGACATTCGCTTCGTAGCGAGTTTATATTTCTTATAGGCTCTTTGCTAATATTGAACTTCCTCTCTTTCAATACAAAACTTCCTGTATTTATTTCCGTATTTCCACTTTGTTTCGAAAAAAAAGCATATCTTTGTCATACGCTTTCTGTTCACCAGCGTGGTGAAAACAGGTAAGAAGCGTTTTTTATTTATAAATAGGAATATTATTGCATTATCCCTCGTATTTGAAATCTAGCAAGTTTCTGTCCGTAGAGGGGTGGTTCAACAGATATTCCACGTGAACGGCCGTATGTCAACATATCGATGAAAGATGTGTTATATATACACAATTAGCGTGGATGTCTGTTGTTATCATTATCTTTCGGACGGGTTTGCTAGGCCTCAAATACGGATAATGATTCAACAGCATTCACGCTTTTTTTGTATCCGGTTGGTTTCATAACCCTTAAAAATCCCCAACCCCAATCTCCTGTCCGCCCGGAATACAAAAAGCGCGAATGTTTGTTGAATCAACATCAATAGAGTGCTATTTATTCCTTGTTGTATAACAAATTAAAAACAAACACTATGTCACAATGGATTAGCATAGAAGCGGCAGCCGAGAAATACCGACTCGAAAAAGAGTATATCTGGCTTTGGGTGGAAATGAAAAAAATCACAGTGTCTTATGAGAACGATACAGTTTCCATAGATGATGATAGTATCCAGCAATTCATAAAACGGACTAAGCTGGGAATTACGTCTGAATATATCGATGAATTAGAGCAACTTTGCATGGAAAAAAACAAAACCAGCCGATTGTATGCTTCACTCTTGAATATGCGGGATCAGGAATTAATGGCAATTAGAGGACAAAGTTCGCGACTGGACGGTTTATGGAAAATGGTGGAGGAACAATACGAAAGACTGCGATCCTTCGAGAAGAATTCTATGTCGGACAACGCTATTTGTAGCAACTGCTGGATCAGAAAGATATGCAGGAGATTGAAACGAATTCTATAATTCTGCTGTGAATTTATCTATTAAATAACAGGCTGACAATAAAAGTACGATCTTTTTATTGTCAGCCTATTGTCATAGCTTATTGTCAGGGGGCAATGAGTTGCTAGTCACCGTATTATCCAGCCAAAACTCCTGCTGACAATAAGAACCCTCCAATTTATATGTAAACCTAAAACCTATGAAACTTTTCTGTTATTAATTACACGCATGGCCGCAGTATAGTATTCGCAAGGAACAGAAATCAAAATACTGTTTAAACCATTGTCTTTCGTTGACACTTGAATATAAGCTGCATTCAACAAACTCTTTACGCTGGCTACCTCCCAAGGACTACCAGCAAAAACTTTGACTTGAGAAATCTTTCTACTTGTAATCATGATCTTTATAGTGTGTTTTTGTTTTTACTGCGACAAAGATAAGAGAGAAAAGCAACATAGAGGTGCAATATTGTTTCATATATAGTATACAAATGATTCATTGAATCAGGATTTGTATTAATTGACCAGTTTTTTGCGTTAATAAGAGTTGTTTTCCCTCACATCATTCATTTCTTATTTTGCGTATTTGTTATTGTTTCTACAAGGCTATTGATATAAACCTCTATATTATCATAGGCAGTACTTAGATTTCTTCCGTTTGCATCATATTTGTTTGGGTTCAATCCGTTGGCGGTTTCCCATTCGTCAGGCATGCCGTCATTGTCAGAATCAGTAATTTGTGGCAATGATTTTAATGTTGGCCATGCGCTCCAGTCGCTACCAGCTCCGGAAGGCTTTAGGTCTTTCTGACTATCGATAAGTCCGCCCTTAGGATAATTCTGACTTTTCCAATGGATGATACCTTTGTCGCAATGTTCACAAGGACCGTTCGGGCAGGGGGCATCTCCTAATCCGTTGTGTTCGTTCTTTCCGATGAATTGTGCCGTTCCTGTGCGTGTCTCTTCAACGATACGAGTATCTATATCATCTCGTTTGAGACTGCAACCCGCATATTTCAACACCAGCTCGTAAGCTTTTTGTGCTGTGTGGGTAGTTACCGCATCTACTTCTACCGGAGTATCCCGTTTCAGTTCATCGAGAGAGTGACCGGTGTTGTTACGGATACCAGTCCAGTTGTCTTTGTTCACTTTTGCGGCGGATGCTTCTGTCAGTTGGTTTCCTGCCTCGAAGTAATTCCGGCTGATATGATACTGTCCCAATACCCCTTTGATCGGTGCAAAATCTCCATCAGAAGAGCTGATGTCGATAGCCATCACACGGTTGGCCACTTTGGCATCCGTAGCGGGTCCGGGTTTGTAGTAGTTGTCCACAATGTTAATTCCCATTGCTGCGCCGCCATAACATCCGTTACCGCTCCAGTTATAAATAACATTATTACGCATATCAGTACGTTCCTGACCTTGATATTTTACTCCGGAACCGAAACGTGGTGTGCGACTGTCATGGTGTGCCATCAGATTATGATGATAGGAAGCGTTGACTCCTCCCCAAATACCGCCATATCCATGAGGGCCTTTGGTATGTCCCGATAAGCGGAGACTTTCTGAAATAATACACCATTGCATAGTAAAGTTAGTATTATCATAGAATGAAGCACATTCGTCAGTGCTCCAACTGATGGAACAATGGTCAATCATGATATTGTTTTTCTGGCGTCCTCCCAGAGCATCTGCACCGTCGGAAGCCGAAGAGCCCAGTAAATCCGTATCTCCCATTCGGAAACGCAGGTATCGTAGAATTACATTATCGGCCGATACATTTACTGGAAAGTGAGCCAGGCAGATACCGTCTCCGGGAGCTGTCTGGCCGGCTATCGTGACATCACCGTTCCGAATGTCCAGTGTTGATTTTAGATAAATGGTGCCGGATATACAGAAGATAATTATACGAGGCTCCTTTTGTTCGATGGCATACCGGAGGGTACCCGGTGCTTTGGAGTCTTCCAGGGATCTGACAATATATACCTTTCCACCTCTTCCTCCTGTAGTGTTCATTCCTCCTCCTTCAGCTCCGGGAAAGGCATATGCTGTTTCTTCCACTGGTGGAGATACGGAGGGAGAATCCGGTGGAGTCTCCTGTTCTTTATTTTCTTCATTGACTGAAGATGTGGAACAGGAGGAGAACGCTTCTACTTGTGTGGCAAACAGTAGTGCCACGAAAATGAATTTTACCTTGTTGTTTTTCATATCTTACCTGATTTTTTATAAAGTGTGATGATAGTGATACTGATACAAATGTAAGTGGATAGAATTTGATAGACAACTGGTTGCATAGATAGTGCACCAGATTGCACAAAAAGTCCGCAACTTTTGAATGATATTAAAAAAGTCCACGCAAACAAACAAATAGTGAGAAAGTATTCATGTTGTTCCGTATACTTTTGTAACGTGAAATAGTAACTGCTCAAGGCAGGACGACCAAATAATAATGGAATAAGAATCTATCATTAAGAATATAACAAATAATTTATGAAAGCACATTTATTTTCAAAGATGTCCCAAGGACTATTGTTGTTATCAGCTTTGCTGGCAACAAGTTGCAAGGAAAGTAGCAATAACTTTTTTGTTCCCGACCATGAAGCCCCTTCTTTGGTGTCTGTAACTCCTGCAAATGGTGAAACGGCCGAAGAAAACAATACGATTCTGCTTACTTTTAACGAGTATGTGAAAGCGGGAGAAGGGAAAGCGAATTTTAATGGCGAGGAAGTGGAGTTGACTTTCAAAGGTAAAACAGCGTCTTACGCTTATACTGCTTTGGACTATAATCAGGCCTGTCAGTTCAGCCTCCCCAAAGGTGCAGTCATAGACTTTCAGGGAAATGTATTCGAAGGTGTCAGTATTCAGTTTACAATCAGAGAACGTCCTCAACCGGAAGCACGCATATTTGATGCGGTGGTCAGTCCTGACGGAAAAGGAAACTATACCAGTATACAGAAAGCAATAGATAATGTCCCCTCGAAAAGAACAGAACCCTGGCTCATTTTCGTGGCGAACGGAACGTATGAAGAACAAATTATTATTCCTGAAGACAAACCGTATATTCATCTCATCGGACAGGATGTGGATAAGACAATTGTCAAGTTACGAATTAACAGCTCAACCGAAGCCAGTGCGACTGATCCGGATGTGTGGAAGTACTCTTATAAGAACTTAGGAAAAACGGAAGCCGCTATGGTATCAGTGAAAGCTACGGATTTTTACGTAGAGAATATATCTTTTGTAAACGGATATGGCAAAGAATTACAGAAAGGTCCTATGGCATTGGCAATGTATACCCAGAATGACCGCAACTCATTCAATAATTGCAAATTCCTCTCGTACCAAGACACTTGGCAGACCGGGCCTAAATCGGATAACGGCAGACTGTATGCACAGAATTGCTGGATTGAAGGAGCCGTTGATTACTTCTATGGAAACGGGAATTGCTTTCTCGAACATTGCACCTTTTATAATATGAGGGATGGCGCAATTATTGTTGCTCCTTCTCATAAAGTAGGAACACGTTGGGGATATGTGTTGAATAATTGCATTGTGGATGGAAATGAATTGGCTGATACAGAAAGTGTCAAGTTGGGGCGTCCCTGGCATAATTCTCCGATAGCTGTATATCTCAATACGATTTTTAATATAAAGATAGCTCCGGAAGGATGGACGGATATGGGAGCTATTCCTCAGATGTTTGCTGAATATAACAGTAAGGATAAGGAGGGGAATGCTGTAGATTTAAGCCAGCGTAAAACGCAATATACCTATCAGGATGAACAAGAGAATCCGGTGACAGGCATTTGTCAGGCTGTCCTTACGGCAGGTGAAGCAGCTCGGTATACGTATGAAAACGTTGTTCGTGAGGGCGATAATTGGGACCCGAAGAAATATATGGAACAAATATCCGCACCGGAAAATCTGAAAAGAGAAAACGGAATATTAAGTTGGGATGCTTCAAAATATGCAATTTGTTATTTGGTAATTGCGAACGATGAAACTGTACAAATAACCAAGGAAACGTCTTGTAATGTTGAGGAAGGAAAGACATATCAGGTGAAGGCCGTTAGTGAGTATGGGGCTTTGAGTGAACCTTCAAAAGAGTGATGACAATTAAAACTTTAAAATATGAAAATGATAAGTAAAGTATTCAGTTGTATGTTGGCTTTTTCTTCTCTGTTGGGGAATGTGGAAGGACAAAACATCTATAGAATATGGTATGACAAACCCGCTTCTTATTGGGAAGAAGCACTCCCGGTTGGTAATGGACGGATTGCAGCAATGGTGTTCGGTGACCCTCAACTGGAACAAATACAGTTGAACGAAGAAACAGTGTCGGCGGGCTCTCCTTACCAGAACTATAATGAAGAAGCAAAAACGGCTTTGCCGGAAATGCGCCGGTTGATTTTTGAAGGAAAGTACGAAGAAGCGCAGAACATGGCGGCAACGAAGATTCTTTCACAAGTGGGGAATGAAATGCCTTACCAGACAGTGGGTCGTCTGAATATCCGTTATCAAGATCACAAAAAAGTAAATAATTACTATCGTGATCTGGATATAAGCAATGCAGTAGCTGTGACTCGCTACGAAGTAGACGGAGTGGAATTTACCGAAGAAACATTTGCATCATTTACCGATCAACTGGTTATCAGGCATATCAAAGCGTCCAAACCGGGTGCAATCAATTGTGAACTGTTTTTTAATACCCCGATGAGAGATCCGAAACGTAGTATTTATGGAAAGAAAGGTTTGCGGCTGGAAGGTATTACGCATGGCAGCCGTTATTTTCCGGGTAAAGTGCACTATTGTGCCGATTTGGATGTGAAACATAAAGGTGGGAAAGTGATAACTGCCAATGACACGTTGCTTAGTGTTCAAGGAGCCAGTGAACTTACATTGTATATCTCGATGGCGACTAACTTTGTCAACTATAAAGATATATCGGGCGATCCGTATCAACGGAATAAAGCTTATTTGAAAAATGCAGCGAAAGATTATAGTAAAGCGAAAGCCGCTCATATTGCTGCTTATCAGAAACAATTCAATCGTGTAACTTTGGATTTGGGTGAAACTTCCCAAGCCAATAAGCCGATGGATGTACGTATCAAGGAATTTTCTTCATCCTATGATCCGGCATTGATAGCATTGTATTTCCAGTATGGACGTTACTTATTGATTTCATCTTCACAGCCCGGATGCCAGCCCGCCAACTTGCAGGGCAAATGGAATCATAACCCGGGACCTCCCTGGAGCTGCAATTATACAACGAATATTAATGCTGAAATGAATTACTGGCCGGCGGAAATCACCAACTTGGCCGAACTTCATAAACCATTCATCCAGATGGTACGTGAATTGAGCGAGAATGGGCGTGAAGCTGCCAGTCGAATGTATGGTTGTCGTGGCTGGGTGTTGCATCATAATACGGATTTGTGGCGTATGACGGGTGCGGTGGACCGTCCTTATTGTGGGACATGGCCTGTGGCTAATGCATGGCTTTGCCAGCATTTATGGGACCGTTATTTGTTTTCCGGTGATAAGAAGTATTTGGAGGAAGTATATCCGATGATGAAAAGTGCTTCGGAATTCTTTGTCGACTTTCTGGTACGCGACCCGAACACGGGTTATCTGGTTGTCACTCCTTCCAACTCACCCGAGAATTCTCCGCGCTGGATAAAGAAGAAAAGTAATCTTTTTGCAGGAATCACGATGGATAATCAGTTGGTTTTTGATTTATTTTCAAATACATGCGAAGCTGCCAAAGTGCTGAACGCAGATACTGATTTTTGTGATACATTGAAGAATATGCGCCGGCAGTTGCCTCCGATGCAGGTAGGGCAGTACGGACAATTGCAGGAATGGTTTGAAGACTGGGATCATCCTAATGATCGTCACCGGCACATCTCTCATCTTTGGGGGCTATATCCCGGTTATCAGATTTCTCCTTATCGTTCTCCGGTACTCTTTGAAGCGGCAAAAAACACATTGATACAACGGGGAGATCCTTCTACCGGTTGGTCAATGGGATGGAAAGTTTGTTTCTGGGCCCGTATGCTTGACGGGGATCATGCTTATCAGTTGATAAAGAATCAGCTGACTTATGTCAGCCCTGAAATACAAAAAGGACAGGGAGGCGGAACGTATCCTAATTTATTCGACGCGCATCCACCTTTCCAAATAGATGGTAACTTCGGTTGCACGGCTGGTATTGCCGAAATGCTGGTGCAAAGTCATGATGGTGCGATTCATCTGTTGCCTTCATTGCCTTCGGAATGGAAGAGCGGGACAGTGAAAGGGTTGCGTGCCCGGGGAGGTTTTTTGATTGATGAATTGACTTGGAAGGACGGTAAGCTGGTAAAAGCTGTGTTACGTTCGGAAACCGGAGGCAATCTGCGCCTGCGCTCTTACTGGAAATTGGCTGCTGAAGGAGCATTGTTGAAACAGAAGAAGGAAGAGGAAGCGAATCCGAACGCATTATTTAAAGTACAGCAAATCTCACGCCCGATGATTAGTGAAAAAGCGCCTTTAAAAGGAGTGGCATTACGTGATACTTATTTGTATGATGTGGATACACGCGAAGGAGAGGTGATTATTGTTACAGTAAAATAAGACATTCTATATAAAAAGTCCACGCTTTTGCATAAATAATGAGTGGAAAACAGATGTAAAAGTGTGACTTTTGTAACATCAAAAATGAAACAAATTAATCAAGATAATACTATGGATGTACAAAGACATTTATTTTTGAGAAGATGCTTTGCGTATATATGTTGCTTGCTCTTGTGCTTTATAACGGCGACAACAGTATATGCACAGAAGGTATCTGTGAAAGGAACGGTGGTGGATACCAACGGCGATGCTATTATTGGTGCTAGTGTGAAGGTGTTGAAAAAGTCCTCCGTCGGTACAATTACCGACTTGGATGGAAATTTCACTTTGTCTGTTCCCGAAGATGCAACAAAGTTGGAAATTAGTTTTGTAGGAATGAAATCAGTTGTTGCGACTGTGAAACCGGGCAAACATCTGAAAGTTGTGTTGGAAGAAGACAATCAGACTTTGGACGAAGTGGTAGTGGTAGGATACGGAACCTCACGTCGCGGAGATTTGACCGGTGCGATTTCTTCAGTGAGTGAGAAGGTTTTGAAGGATATTCCGATAACTTCTGCGGCTGCGGCTATTACAGGAAAACTGGCAGGTGTGAATGTAGTGGCTACTGATGGATCGCCCGATGCAACAATCCAGATTACAGTGCGTGGCGGTGGTTCTATTACCCAGGACAATTCACCGTTATATATTGTTGACGGTTTTCAGGTGAGTAATATCAATGATATTCCTCCCGGTGATATTCAGAGCATTGATGTTTTGAAAGATGCTTCTTCTACCGCCATTTATGGAGCTAAAGGTGCGAACGGCGTTATTCTTGTTACTACAAAAAGCGGTAAGGCGGGAAAAACAGAAGTCTCATTCAATGCTCACTGGGGTGTCAGTAATGTGTATAATCTGACGGGGGTACTTTCACCTTACGAATACTACTGTTTTCAGAAAGAGCTTGATCCGGGCACCTCTCTGACCAGTAGCATTAATTCGATGTATGGACGTTGGGACGACCGCAATATTTATCGTTCGGTAGAAGGCACGAACTGGCAGGATAAAGTATATGGAAACACCGGATTCAAACAAAGCTATAACGTTGGTATAACAGGAGGAACGGATGCTACATTGCGTTATAATTTGAGTTATACGCGGGATGATGAGAAGTACATTATGCTCAACTCCAATTATGTGAGGGATAACTTGAGTGTGAAGATGGATAAAAAGTTGAGTAACAAATTGAAGTTTGAGTTTTCCAGCCGTTTGACTAGAATGGTGATTGACGGTGCGGGTACCAATGGAGGTAAATTGAGAGATGCCGTTCTTTTCTCGCCAATCAACAGCCTTGCAAGTATAGATGCGGGAGATGCTTTGGGGGGTGAAATTGATTACTCGGATGATGCATTGTTATCATCATTGAATGATCCTGTATATAATACGGTGAATGAGTATAAGAAGCAAAACCAGTTTTCTATGACTTATAATGCCGGCTTTAACTGGGAAATTGTTAAAGGATTGACTTATCAGCTGAAAGGTAGTTACGCCTACACTTATAATTATACCGATAATGTCTGGTTAAAGAAAACCGGAGAGTCGAGCTCCAATGCCGGTCAGCCCGTAGCCAAACGTACGGATGAGAAAGGTGCACGATGGAACTTGCAGAACATATTGAGTTACCGGTTCTCTCTGAAAAAGAATCACCGTCTTGATCTGATGGCCGGACATGAAATGGTGAGTAATTACAGAAATCAGATGATTGCCTCATCCAAATATTATCCTATGGATTTTACGGCGAGCGAAGTGTTGGCTATGTGGAACTATGGAGAATCCCAACCAACGTATACCACTCTTGGTGAACCTTCTCGTACGGCATCTTACTTCGGTCGTTTAAACTATGCTTTCAAAGACCGGTACATGTTCACTTTTACAGCCCGTGCCGACGGAACGAATGTGTTCGCTCCTGAAAACCGTTGGGGATTTTTCCCGGGTATGGCATTGGCATGGCGCATTTCCCAGGAAAAATTTATGAAGCAGACGGAAGACTGGCTGGATAATCTGAAACTTCGTGTGAGTTACGGGTCAGTTGGTAATGCGCGTGTCAATTCATACTGGAGACAGGATTATAAAATGGAATCTTCTGCCAATAGGCAATATTATCTGAATGAAACAGTACAGAGTGCCCTGAAATTGCAGAACACCTTGCGGAACGAGAATCTGACTTGGGAGACGAAGTTATCCTCTAATGTGGGAATAGATGCCAGCCTCTTTAATAGCCGTTTGAATGTGACGGTTGACTTCTATAATGATATAACGAAAGATTTAATCTTACGCATGGATCTTCCTTCAAATTCGGGATATGAATATCAGTATCAGAATGTAGGCCGCAGTACGAACAGGGGAGTTGAACTTACGCTTAGCGGAACGATTATCAATAGTAAAGATTTCTATCTGGGCGCTAACTTCAATATATCATTCAATAAAAATATAGTGAATAAACTGGATGGAACGGCAACCGTATTGAGTGCGCAATCCAACTGGCGACCGGATATCGGCTCTGATGATTTTCGTGCTATTGTAGGTCAGGCGGTAGGACAGATTTATGGTTTCGAAGTAGAGGGCTTTTATTCTGTAGACGACTTTACGTTTGATGAGAATACGAAAAAATGGATACTGAATGAAGGGGTAGTAGACGACAGGGCTTTGTTCTCTAATGACCTGCCTAACTTTGGTCCTGGCTTTATCAAACTGAAGGATCAGAATAATGACGGTGTGATCGATGCGGATAATGACCGTAAAGTGATCGGTAGTGTACAGCCAAAGCATATTGGCGGATTCGGGCTGAATGCTGCATGGAGAGGGTTTGACTTGGCGGCAATGTTCAACTGGTCATATGGCAATAAAGTATATAATGCCAATAAGATTATGGCATCCACTCATACGAATCGTAAATATAATAATATCAGAGATTTTATGAGTTTGGAAAACCGTTGGTCGATTATTGATCCGGAAACGGGTGCCAATGTAATGTATGGTAATGACGCCAATCCGGAACGCTTTGTTGAAATCAATTCCAAAGCCTCTATCTGGATGCCTATGATGGGACGTACGCTTGTGACGGACTGGGCGATTGAAGACGGCTCTTTTTTGCGTTGTAGTAACCTGACGTTAGGGTATACGCTTCCGGTTACTGTGACTCGTAAGCTAGGAGTCAAGAACCTGCGCGTGTATGCTACGGCCAATAACCTGTTTTGCTGGACAGCTTATTCCGGACAGGATCCTGAAGTGAGCACACAACGTTCTACCCCTTTGACTCCGGGTGTGGATTATTCTGCATATCCGAAAGCACATTCTTATGTATTCGGTCTTAATGTTACTTTTTAATACTTGAAAAATGAAAATACAGAAACTATTTTTAGCGGTTTTATCCTCCTCTGTGTTATGCACTTCGTGTATGGATAATTTTTTGGATACCGAAAGTCCTTCTATTCCAAGTGATGAGAATCTGTTTAAATCGACAGCTCTGACGGAAGCAGCCCTGATGGGTGTATATGCGACAATGACGGACACCTATATATATGGTCAGAAACTGTGTGTCAACTGGCAGGGAGCTTCTGACGTGGAGGTTGGCTCGGGTGCGTTTTCTACGGAAAACTATAATTCGACACTTCGTGATGAAGGTGCTGGCAATTTTTATGACGATAATTATAACCGGAATACCAGATGGGACAAACTTTATTATCTGGCAGAATCCGCCACTACTATCGTAGATGGTATACGTCGGTCACCGTTGATGCAATCTACTTCGGACAAGGCTGCCATGCGTAGATATTTAGGAGAGGCATTAGCACTAAAAGCGTTAGGCTATTTTGAATTGATCCGTTATTGGGGAGATGTGCCATATAAAGAGCATGCGTCTGAAAGCGGATTGGGAAATGTCTATATAGGAAAAGTGGATCGTGATATTGTTTATAATTATATCATAGAGGATTTGAAAGAGGCAATTGAATATCTGCCTTGGATGGGAGAAGAATCATATACGGTAGAACGCATGAATAAAGGTTTTGCCAAAGGACTGCTGGCAAAGGTAGCGCTATTTGCTGGAGGATGGTCTGTACGGGATGGAAATCAGTTTCCGGACTTGGATGTGGAACATCATCCGACCATTCCGGAAATGAACGGATATTTCGTCGGTCGCCCTAAGAATTGGAAAGATTATTATGAGCTGGCTGCCAAACAGTGTGCGGAGATTTTGGGAGCGACTGATAATCCTCATGAGCTTGATCCCAGTTATGAGAATATTTGGTCTACTGTCAATCATCTGGAATACAACAAGTATAATGAAAACCTGTTTGAAGTCGCTTTTGGTGAAGGACAGAATGGAGATGTGGGGGCCACGATGGGATACAACCTGAACAGAGGGGTTTTTAATACCACCCAAGGTATGGGAGGGGCAGGATATGCGGCTACTACTGCTTACTATTTTTATTCATTTGATCCGGCAGACACCCGTCGGGATGTTACTTGTGTTTTCCAGGAATATATCAATGAGAATGGAAAAAATAAGGAAGTTATTCGCTGTAATCCATTAGGAGTGGCTTGTGGTAAATGGCGTTGGTATTGGATGACTGATAATTATATGAAAGTCCGTTTCCCGAAAGCTAATTCACGTATTGCTACTGGTATCAACTGGATTTTGATGCGGTATTCAGATATTTACCTGATGTTTGCGGAGGCTCAAAATGTATTGACAGGGCCGGATGCAGTTAGTCCGATTGCCGGTATGTCTCCCCGACAGGCTTTGGAAAAGGTTCGTGAAAGAGCATTTGGTACTGGTGCTCCCGAAATCACGCAGTATGACGCGGATTTCTTCACGGCTATTGTCAATGAACGGGCATGGGAGTTTGGTTGTGAATCTATTCGTCGTCAGGATTTGACACGTTGGGGATTGTTGGCGGAGAAAATAGAAGAGATGAAAATAGGTCTTTGTATGTTGTATGACTACAAGCCGGTGACTATTTTCGGGAAGACTTATCAAGTGGATGAAATACCGAGAAAAATCTATTATAAATATGAAGACTCTGATAATCCGGAATACATTGATATGTCGTCTGTTAACTTCAATGAGGATATGGGAACCGGTACTGCTTCTACATCAAAAGGACAGTATGAGTGCAACTGGATCAGTATGCAGGTGACATTGAATAAGGATGGTGATATAAATGCAACCCTGAATACTAATTATGTGAAAACAATGGCTAGAATATTGGTTTGCGGTACAGGGCTGAATGCGTCTTACGACTATTCGAATTTGTTTGGCAGGCTGAACTGGGGCGGTGAAGCCGAAGCGGAGTTCCGTAAATATTCTGTTGGTAATGGAGTGTGTAATTATCGCCATGTATTCGCTATTTATTATGAGGATGTCAATAAGACGCAAGGGTATGTTTCTAATTCGTATGGTTATAAATAATTAATGGTAGGAAAAGATGAAAAGACTAGTTAATAGATTATCCGGAGCATGCCTGTATGTACTATTGGCTTTGATAGTGGGTATGTCTTCCTGTGAGGACGATGCCAATGACTGGACAGTTAATAAGAACTATGATGCTTTGTTCCGTCCGTTGACGTTCGATAAGTCGGCTACCGATGCGACTTCGGTTACATTAAGATATTCGCAGATTGTGAATGCAAAAGTCTATATTTTTGAGTTTTATACGGACAGCTTGGAGTTTAATGCGGAAAATTATGTAAGGACAGATACGATTCTGAAAGATACATTGACTGTATTTTCAGAGAGTAATACGCCTATGAGGGTGGAATATCGTACTTTGTTTCAGGAGTTCAACGGTTCTACGCAATATTCTGTTCGTATGAAAGGAGAAGATGCGCAGGGAAAGGCAAGCACTTATGTCAGTGTAGCATTTAAAACTCCGGATGAGCAATTATTTACCGGAGTGGAAGTTACAGCTAATTCCGCAACCTTGACATGGGAAGAAACGAACAGGGTAACTCATCTGACGTTGGCTCAAATGGTGGATACGAAATATGGTGAGGAAAAACAGATTGATTTGACTTCGGAAGATATAGCGGCTTGTTCAAAAACACTCTCCGAATTGGAGAATGGAGCGACCTATCGTGTTCGGATTTATAATAATGATGCATTACGTGGTTCGTATGTATTCAAGACACTGGGATTGGGTGGTAGCGAAATCCTTTTTGTGGAGGCTACGGAAACCGGAGTCATTGATTTAAGTACATTGTTATCTAATTTTGTGAAAGAGAAAGAATGTAGCAATGTAACTGTCCAACTTACTCCGGGGGCGGTGTATAAGGTAAGTGAACTAAAGATTCCGGGATTGGATAATATTTTGTTTACCAGTACGGAAGCTAATGAAAATAATCGTCCACAGCTTATTGTGACTAATAAAATATCATTGGCTTCTCCGATACAGTCTCTGTCATTCGAGTTTGTTTGCCTGAATGGAAATGGCGAGGCCAGTTATATGACGGATTGGAAAAATAGTTCTTATGCCCAGTCTATTTCATTCACAGGCTGTGCTATACAGAACATAAAACGTACGCTTGTACGTATTAGCGATGGAAGTGGTGTGTTCATGACGGATATTACGATCGATAACTGTGTCATATCCGAAGTTGGTACGGACGGATATGGAATGATTAATTTCGGAAAAAATATCGATCAGTTGGAAAGGGTTTCTATAACGAATAGTACATTGATTAATATTGGTGACCAGTTGATGGACGTGAAAGGGGGAATCGGTGATGTGATATTGGAAAATTGTACTTTCTATAATTCTATGGATGCTAAGAAGGAATTGCCTAAAGTTTTCCGTTTCGATAATGCGGCAAGTACTCCGCCTTCTCCGAAATCTGCGACAATGCGGAATTTGATTTTCTCCGGTCCGAACAAAGGAAAGAAAATGAATAGTGGAAATGGTGCTTATGACATTTTGAACTTCTCTGATAATTGTTATATCACCTCCGACCTGCAGGAAGGCAATAACAGGTTTGAAGAAATAACGAGAATAAAACAAAGCTCGGATGACTTGTTCGTTGATCCATTGAACGGTGATTTCCATATTAAACCGGGAGCCGGGTTTGCCGGAACGGGTAATGCTGGTGATCCACGTTGGTATTAATTGATCCTATAATTGTTAGGTATAAAGAATATCATGAAGAATATTGTATTATCAATTTTATTGATGAGTGCCTGTGCAATGATTTATGCACAGGCGGACTCATCGCCTTATCAGGCTATTGTAGCTGTTGATGGTAGTGGAGATTATAAAACGGTTCAGGAAGCAATCAATGCTGTACCTGACGGACAGACGAAACCTTGGTTGATTCTGATAAAGAATGGCTTGTATAATGAGCAGGTGATTATCCCTAAGAATAAGCCATACGTACATTTAATAGGCCAGGATAAGGATAAGACCATTATTCATTTAAACTTGAATGTTGGTAGTAAACTGACCGGTAAAGAAATAGGTGGAAAAACAGCTTATTGGGAACACTCGGTTCATAATCCTTCCTCTCCAGTTTATAAATACGAGGGATCGGTAGTGGTGGTAAAAGGAGACCACTTTTATACGGAAAACATTTCGTATGTGAATGACTGGGGAGTTTTATCAGATAATGGTCCGCAGGCTTTGGCTATGAATAGTCAGGCAGATTGTGCTTCCTTTTATAATTGTAAGTTCCGTTCTTTTCAAGATACTTGGATGACTGCCAATAATGATGTCAGTCGGCACTATGTGAAAGATTGCTGGATAGAAGGCGCGGTAGACTATTTTTATGGTGGTGGTGATGTGTTGCTGGAAAACTGTACGCTTTATAATGTACGGAGTGGAGCAGTAATAGTGGCTCCTTCCCATAAAGATGCCAAATATGGTTATGCTTTTCGTAATTGCATTATAGATGGAAACAGTGAAGCGGCTGACGGACGTTTGAAGTTGGGGCGTCCATGGCATAATAATTCGAAGACGGTGTATATCAATACCATCATGCTTATCCCTGTCGCTGATGAAGGATGGACGAATATGGGAACGGTTCCCGGAATTTTTGCCGAATACAATAGTCGTGATGCACAGGGTAATGTGTTGGATTTAAGTAAACGCAAAACGGAATATCAATATAAAGACCGCCAAACCGGTAAGGAAGTATCGGGTACCTGTCAGGCAACTATAACGAAAGAGGAGGCGGACAAATATACGTACGAAAATATGATTCCGGGTAATGATGGCTGGAATCCGCGTATTATGATGGAGAAATTAGGAAGTCCGCGCAGTCTGGTTTATCAGCAAGGCACTCTTAAATGGAATCCTGTGAAGAATGCGATCGGATATATTGTATATGATGGAGAACAGATTCTCGGGACGACTACTGATACCTCTTTTCCGGTGTCGGAAGTGAATTATGCTTTGAAGGTATCTGCCGTGAATCAATATGGAACGCAAGGTAAAAAAGGTGTATTGTAATTGAATATAGAAAACTGGTAAGGAAAGGGGAGGTGCTTATGAGGCATCTCCCTTTCTTTCTTTATATTCTGTAGGAGTGACTCCCATGATTTTTTTGAAGCGCCTGCTAAAGTACTTCGGGTCATTGAAACCGGTCATATAAGCAATTTGGGAGAAACTGTATTCACTTTTTTCAATTAGCTGGGCGGCTCGTTTGATGCGCATTTCACATACGAAATCTACCGGAGTCAGCCCAACAATGGATTTTAATTTTCGGTAGAATACCGTACGGCTTAACATTAGTTTGTTGGCGAAGTCGTCGATGGTGATATCTGTATTATCCATTTGTTCCTCCATAAACGCCATTACTTGTTGCATGAATTGTTCATCGTATGGAGTCACTTGAGGTTGTGAAGGCTCCCACCCATTTATATGATCCTCTTCTTGAGTATGCTCTGACAGTTTCGATAAATATAGATCTTGTAGCTGTTTACGCTGACGGAGCAGCGACAAGATTCTGGTTTTTAAGTATGTAGAGCTGAATGGTTTGGTAATGTAGTCATCGATACCTTGTTCCAGTCCTGCTATCCGATCATCTAAAGAAGATTTTGCTGATAGTAATATAATAGGAATATGGCAGGTGTCATGATCGGCTTTGATTGCTTTCACCATGTCTAATCCATCCATGACCGGCATCATAACATCACTGATTATCAGATCCGGAATGTACTGCTGTGCATATTTTAATCCTTCTTTTCCATTTGTTGCTTCGAGAACAGTGTAAGTCTCTGACAGGATATTCCATAGGAAATGACGTAATTCATTGTTGTCTTCGACAATAAGAATGGAAGTTTTTTCATCCTCTGCGTCGGTTTTATTTTCATTCTCTGCGTATGCTGCCTTGAAGGATGTACTATCCGAATCTTCTTCAGTAGCTTGTATCGTCGGTGAATTATTGTCACTGTCGGATAAAATAAATTCGGTTTGTTGATCGTCTGCAAATGCTTTTTCTTCCTTAGGAAGTGTGACAATGAATTCACTTCCACTTCCCGGCTCGCTTTTCACTTGGATATTTCCGTGATGTAATTCTATTAATTCGCGTACTAGTGAAAGCCCAATGCCGGATGAGGGCTGCAGGATATTGTATTGTGCCAGTGTTTCAAATCGATAAAATAGGGATTGTTGCTTTTCGGGAGCAATGCCAATGCCTTCATCAGATACGGAGATGGTGACTTGCTCCGAACCTGTTATCATATTTACCGTTACTTTCTTCCCGTTCGGTGTATATTTGAAGGCATTTGAAAGTAGATTGAAGAATATCTTTTCAAATTTGTCACGGTCTACCCATGCGTATATTTTGTCTGTATTAGTTTGAAGTTGGAAATCAATTCTCTTTTCTTTTGCTATAAGGTGGAAGCTTTCCATTATCTTCTGTAATTGGGAAACGAGTTCTGTCTTTTCTACCAACACTTTCATCTTCTTATTTTGGATTTTGCGGAAATCCAGTAGTTGATTAACCAGACGAAGCATACGTTCTGTGTTTTTATGTACCAAATTTAGATGTTCCCGAACTGTCGGAGAGATTGCTTCATGCGCTAGAATTTCTGATACAGGGCTGGATATTAAAGTTAAAGGAGTGCGTAATTCATGTGAAATATCAGTGAAGAAACGCAGTTTGATATTGGATAAATGTTGTTCCAGATCAACCTGATGCCGCAAACGGTAGATATAGAACAGGATGTATACAATGATAGTGGTGAATAAAACGAACATGACAATATAGAATAACCATGCCCAGTATGTTTCCCAAAAAGTGGGTAAAACATGAATGGGGAGAGTGCGTATATTATCGGTCCATACTCCGTCGCTATTGCTGGAACGGATTTGCAGTTGATATTCTCCGGCAGGTAAATTTATGTATGTTGCAGAGCGGTTATTACCGGCTTCGTTCCATTCTTCTTCCAGGCCTTGCAGGCGATAGGCGTATTCGATGGCATCGGGATTTACATAATCAATGGCTGCAAATTGAAAGGTGACATTACGTTCCGAAGGATTTAGTTCCAGTTCTTTTATGTCATCAAGCGCTACATGAAGTTGACTTCCTTGTATTTTGAGTCCGGTAAATACAATAGGAGGTACATAAGAACTTTTTTTCATTTGTTCTGTGTTGATTTCAAGTATCCCTTGATTGGTTCCGAGAACGATTTTCTTTTGACTGGTTAGTGTGGGAACTGCTTCAGTGAGATTCAGTTCTCTCTGAAAGTAATTACTTCCATAATTCTCAAATGTTCCTTGTTGTGGATTGAATTTGGATATGGAGTTTTCGGAGATTACCCATAATTGTTTTTGAGTATCTTCGAGCATTGAAAGTACCAAATCGGAAGCTAATCCGTCTTTGATTGTATAACTTTTGAATTGTATATCTTCCGTGAGCAGATTTTTAGAGATAACCTGGCTGATTCCTCCGGTGAATGTTATTACATAAGTGTTTTTTCGACTGTCAGTAAATATCTGCATGACATCATTACTGCTAAGGCTGGAATCTACATTAGGGATACGGTTGCTGTGATAGAACTTAATTTCTTCAGGCTGATCGAACTTATTGGAGAATGTAAGTAAACCATTGGTTGTGCCAATCAATAACACTCCGTTGGGGGCTTCTGCGATATGTCTTATTTTGAGTGAAGTAGAAACAGGATAGTTTTTCAGCCGGTTGCCGCTATGGATAAAGTTGGTAGAACCATCAGGTGCGTGTGATAATAGGTTGAGGCCACCTCCATAACATGCGATCCATATATTGTCATGACTATCCTGAATAATACTATAGACACTATTGTTGCTTAAACTGTATGTATCTTGTGGCTGATGGACGAATTGTTGTAAAAGATAGGAGTGCTCATTTTTCTTCTTTAGAAGGATGAGGCCGTCTTTTTTGGTTCCCATCCATATATTTCCTTGTTTATCTTCCATAAAACAGTACACACTTTTTCCGAAAGTAACCTCTTGAGGGGTGATTATGCCCTGTGGAGAAAGGTAGCCTTCTAATGTCCCATCCGGACGGTAAATTCTGACGTTTCCCTTTTTGGAAGCAACCCAGAGACGTTTCTGTTTGTCGGCAAGAAAAGCACGTATTTCCAATCCATTGTCTATGGGACGTATTCTGTATTTATTGGGATAGAAAGATATTTTGTCTACGCCCCGGTCATTGGTAATCCATACATTCTGTTGCCGGTCGGTATAATAATAGCGAATAGAGGGGGCAAATAGGGAAGCGGGATTATTTTCATCTGCAAAGTATAGTTTCAGTTGATTACTGTCGCGGTCATAATAGCACAAATGCCCTTTTTGAGGACTCATCCATAGTGTGCCTTCATGGTCTTCAAAGATCATGTACCGGTTGTCGCGTTCATATTGGATTAGGTTTTGTATAGGAGCTGTGAAGTGCTGCTTATCTCCTGTTTTCAGATTTAGCTTTATCACACCGGAGGTATTGGCAAAGATCCAGACTTCTCCGGTTTTGTCCTGATAAAAGAAATGAGCTTCATTGGATGGCTGGGTGGCTGTCTGTATATTAAAATGTTGGAATTTTTTCTTTTCTGTATCGTATGTTATAAATCCGTTGTCAGTTCCTAAGCCGATCTTGTCATTAGAAGGGGAAATGGAAGATATGGAATAGATATCTGTGACAGGACATGGTAACTCCTGGAATTTTATATTTCCGTTCTTGGGATCATATATTGCGATTTTTCCGGAAGTTGAGATAAGATATATTCTCTTATTATATTCTTTGACCATTTTGAACGGATAATCGCTGTTGATTCGTTTTTTCCCGATGATGGTTACTCCCTTATCTGTCATGATCCATTCGTCCCCGTCGGAATCTTCGTAAATGTCGAATATCTTGTTTCCTTTTAAATTTTGGTTGAAACTGCTGTATAAAATGATATCTTTTCCTTCTTTGCAGGTTTGCTCATTGATTCTGAAAGCATAACCTTGTTCGCAGGTGATCCATGTAATCCCTTTATTTAAGGTATAGATATTGCTGACTGTGTTGGTCTGTTGCAGGGATGATTCAATAGGAAGGAGTATGTCAATAAACTTCTCTGTCTGAATATCAAATAGATATGCACGGTTATCATAAGATTTGCACCATATATCTCCGTCTTTGCTTTCTGTAATATAAGAGAAACGGTTAGTCGTTAAAGTACAGCCGTCTCCCGGAAATGCTTTGTAATTTTTAAATGTGTATCCGTCGAATTTGTTCAGTCCATTCCAGGTGGCGAACCAAAGAAATCCTTTTTTGTCTTGCATTATATTCACTACTACTCCTTGCGAAAGGCCACTATTGACAGAGAAGTGTTTAATCTGGCAAAGAGGTTGAGCTGCTACAGTCAGACTGGTGTATAAGCATAAAAGGAAAACATAGAGTGTCTTCATGATATTATAAATTATGTGTAGAGCAAAAATAGATAAAACTGGATTAAAAAGGAAATATAAAACCGTGATTGAACATAAAATGCACGCTTTTGCATATTTAATCCACCTGTCTATCCTCTATCAAGCACAATTATTACCCTATAAGGAGAGAAGATACCTCGTACTTTTGTTTTGACAATTAGAACTGGTAAAATTTTAAATGAAAACTATAAATGAAACGTCTATTTATTTGTGTAGTGGGACTTGTTATAGCCGTAACCGCATGGTCTCGTACCTTTAATATGAAGGAGCTTGGAGCTGATCCCCGAGGTATTGAATCTTGTACGGAGTTAATAAACCAAACGATTGAAAAAGCATCTTCTGAAGGTGGAGGAACTATTTATTTCCCGGCAGGTGTTTATTTGACAGCCACTATCCACATGAAAAGTAATATAACTTTGTATGTGGAGTCCGGAGCTGTTCTTCGTTTTTCAGATCGTTTTGAAGATTATCTTCCTTTTGTGAAGATTCGTTGGGAAGGTACAGTGATGAATACTTTGTCTCCCCTGATTTATGCGCATGATGCGGAGAATTTGACTATAACCGGGCGTGGAACGTTGAACGGTAATGGATTCAAATGGTGGAGCTGGGAGAAAGAAACACGGGAGCTGATTAAAAAGAACGGAGGAAAATTGCCTGCTTTGAATAAACTACAACGAATGTGGGAAGAGGCTAATGAAGATCTGGAAATTTCGGATTATTATAAACCTTCTTTAGAGCGTCGTATGTTTCGGCCTCCTTTTATTCAGTTTTATGAATGTAACAATGTGTTGATAGAGAATGTGAAAATTGTCAATTCTCCTTTTTGGACCATAAATCCGGCTTTTTGTGATAATGTAACAGTGCATGGAGTGACGATATATAACCCTTCAAAAGACCCAAAAGGTCCCAATACGGATGGAATAAACCCTTCTTCTTGCCGGAATGTGCGTATTTCTGATTGTTTTATTAGTGTGGGGGATGATTGTATTACAATTAAATCGGGGCGTGATGCTGATGGACGGAAATATGGAAAGGCATGTGAAAATATAACGATAACTAATTGTGTTATGCTTTCCGGTCATGGAGGGGTAGTTATTGGTAGTGAAATGTCAGGCGGTGTAAGGAGAGTGACAATTTCTAATTGTGTTTTCGATGGTACGGATTCCGGTATTCGCTTGAAATCTTCTCGTGGGAGAGGAGGAGTTGTTGAAGAGCTTCGGGTAGATAATATCGTCATGAAGAATATTCAGCGGAATGCCTTCATCTTTGATTTGTTCTATGATAAAGAATCAAAAGTGGAACCTGTCAGTGAACGGACTCCTGTTTTCCGGAACATTCATTTGAGTAATATCACAGGTTCTGATATCAAGCAAATTGGTTATATTAAAGGGATTGAAGAAATGCCTGTACAAGGTTTGTCCTTTTCAAATATTAATATGAAGGCAGAGGTTGGATTTATAGTTGATATTGCTGAGGATATTCGTTTTGATAATGTGGATTTCTCTTCGCAGACTGGTTCACCGTGGCAATTCAGTAAGTGTAAGCAGATTGTTCTGAATAATGTTAGATCGAAGTATCCTGTAAACCAACAACCGATTGTTACTTTTGAAGATGTCGATAATGCTATTATTAATAATTGTTTTCAGATGACTCCTGTGAAGGATTTTTATAAAGCTAATAACAGTCATATTATTGAAGGACATAATTATTGGAAAAAAGAGAGTTTTAAATAAACAGGAACTATCATATTATTTCTGTTGAATTTTATTGTTGGGTAGATATGAGAAGAACGATATTACATCATCTGTAATATCGTTCTTCTATTGATTAGAGTTGTTTATAATTTACTTCTTATCGTTTTCGCGAATCTCCACCCGGCGGATCTTACCGCTGATTGTCTTAGGAAGCTCTTCTACAAACTCGATCACACGCGGATATTTATAAGGAGCAGTCACTTTCTTCACGTGGTTCTGCAATTCCTTAATCAGTTCTTCTCCGGCACGTGCTTTATAGTCTTTGGATAGAACAATCGTAGCTTTTACTACCTGACCGCGAATCTCGTCGGGTACTCCGGTAATGGCACATTCCACAACAGCCGGATGAGTCATCAACGCACTTTCCACTTCGAATGGGCCGATGCGGTAACCGGAACTCTTGATAACGTCGTCTGCACGACCGACAAACCACAGGTATCCGTCTTCATCTTTCCAGGCAACATCGCCGGTGTAATAAATACCATCGTGCCAAGCTTCATGAGTACGTTCCGCATCCCGGTAGTATTCTTTGAAAAGTCCGAGAGGTTTACCTTTGCTGGTGCGGATTACAATTTGTCCTTGTTCACCCGCTTCAACAGAGCGACCTTCATGGTTGATCAAGTCTACATCATATTGAGGATTCGGCAGCCCCATGCTTCCCGGTTTCGGTTCCATCCAAGGCATGGTGGCGATGGTGAGGGTTGTTTCTGTTTGTCCGAAACCTTCCATCAGTTTGATACCCGTCAGCTTCTTGAAAGTTTCAAATACGGCAGGGTTCAATGCCTCTCCGGCAATGGTGCAATATTTAAGTGAAGACAAGTCGTACTTTGTCAGGTCTTCGTGAATCAAGAACCGGAAGATGGTAGGAGGTGCACAGAGAGAGGTGACATGATATTCCTGGATTTTTTCCAGAATAGCTGCCGGGGTAAACTTCTCGTGGTCGTAGACGAAGATATTGGCTCCGGCAATCCACTGTCCGTAGAGTTTTCCCCATACTGCTTTTCCCCAGCCGGTATCGGCAATGGTGAGGTGAAGGCTATTTTCATCCAAGTTGTGCCAAAAACTACCGGTAACGATATGACCTAACGGATAAGTAAAGTCATGTGCCACCATCTTAGGTTCGCCGGTAGTGCCGGAAGTAAAATACATCAGAGAGATGTCATCATTAGTATTCGCATGGCGCGGACGTACAAACGGAGCAGCATTTTCGATACCCTGATGGAAATCTTCGAAGCCTTCCGGGATTTCCGGACCGACACTGACTAACTTTTCAACCGTGGGACATTCGGGAAGAGCCTCTTTGATATGTTGCAGGATGATTCCTTCGCCGGCAGCTACGATCATTTTGATGTCGGCAGCATTGCAGCGATAGATAATATCCTTCTTGGTCAGCAAGTGAGTAGCCGGAATGACAGTTGCTCCTAGTTTGTGAAGAGCGATGGTGCTATACCAGAACTCATAACGGCGTTTCAGAATCAGCATCACCATGTCGCCACGGCCGATACCCAGGCTCTGGAAGTAAGAAGCGGTCATGTCCGTAGATCGTTTCATGTCGGCAAATGAGAATTGGCGACTTTCGCCTTTGTCATTTGTCCAAAGTAAAGCGTTCTTGTCAGGTTGTTCGGCTGCCCAGGCATCTACTACGTCATAACCGAAGTTGAAGTTCTCCGGGACGTTTATTTTCAAATTCTTGTTGAAGTCCTCTTGTGAGCTGAAAGAGGTCTGTGATAAAAATCTTTCTACCATGATGTTGTTACATAATTACTGCCAGAAAACGTACCGTTTTGCCATCGAGCGCTTTCATGCCATGTGGAAGTTTAGAGTTAAAATAAATACTGTCTCCTTGATTGAGGATGATTTCTTTGCCTTCGATGTTGATAAGCATACGTCCTTCGATGACAAGGTTGAATTCCTGTCCATTATGTTTGTTATAATGGATCGGCTCGTCGATTGCTTTCGGTTCAACGGTAACGATGAACGGATCGGCGGTACGGTTCATGAATCCTGAAGCCAGTGACTGGTATTTATAAGCTTTGGTACGTTCAATGCTGATACCTTTGCCGGCACGAGTCACAAAGTAGCTGCTCATTTTAGGTTCTTCGCCAAACATCAGAGCGTCGAGGGCTACATTATACGTACGGGCTATTTTTTGTAACATGCTGACAGAGATGTCGTAATCTCCTGTTTCCGCAAGCCGGTATTCTTCAGCAGAAATGTCACTATCGCGGGCGATATCCTCTGCGGTCAGTTCCAATACATCACGTAATCCGCGGAGGCGTTCTGCTATCTGTTTAATTTGTTCATTCATACAAATGGTTAGTATTTTATGATTAATAATTCTATGGTGTTATTTGGAAGCTTTCATGGCTTTGATAATAGCAGAGGTGAAGCCGTTGTGTTCTAATTCATTGATACCCTTGATGGTGATTCCGCCCGGAGTGGTTACTTTGTCGATTTCTACGCTGGGGTGGGTGTCGTTGTTCTGAATCAGTGCGGCCGCTCCTTTTAAGGATTGGGCTATCATCTGCATGGCATCTTTAGGGCGGAGTCCCATTTCGATTCCGGCTTGCATGGCTGCCTGAATGTATTTCAGTACGTAAGCGATACCGCAGGATGCCAATGCGGTGGCTGCCGCTATTTTATCTTCGGGGATAAGCATCACTGTTCCCATCTCGCTAAATAACCGGAGGATGAAGTTGTCTTGTTCATCATTCGTGTTGCGCGCGGCAACAAGCGTCATGCTTTCCAGTTCGCTGATAGCGGTGTTCGGAATCAGACGGAACATGGGCATTTCCGGTGCTACGACATAATGAGCCAGTTCTTCAAAACTGATGCCGGCAGCTACGGAGATGAGTATCTGTTTGCTTTTTAATTTCAACTCGCGCATCACCGATTCCATAAACCACGGTTTGACGGCAAGGATGACAATGTCTGCTCCTGTGGCTGCTTCCAGATTATTGTTGGTGGTGGAGATACCCGGAAATTCTTTTTTCAGTTTCTCTAGTTTTCCGGCACTGGGATTGGATACAATGATATCCGAATCGTCTATCAGACTTCCTTTTGCCAGGCCACGGGCTATTGAACCGCCCATGTTTCCTGCACCGATAATGGCTATTTTCATATACGCTTGTTTTTAATGAGTTGTTACAGACAAAGGTAACAGTTAATTACGAAAAAACAAAAAGCAGCCAGAATAAGAAATAAATTTCTAATAAAGGCTGCTTTTATCGTTGGCTGTTTATTAATCAAATGAGCGGTTAGAGTACTTTTTTGAACCGGGCGAGGAACTCTTTCGCTTCCTCCATGCTGAGACAGAGAGGAGGTAACAGGCGAAGTACATTCGTGCCGCTTGCTCCGGTAAATACATGCTCGTCATAGATGAGACGGCTGCGTAGTTCCTTGATCGGTTCTTCAAATTCGAGGCCGATCATTAGTCCGCGTCCGCGCACTTCTTTGATTTGCGGGAATTTTTTCAGCTCTTCCAGTAAGTAATCACCTACTGCCTTAGCATTTTCTACCAGATTTTCCTGTTCAATGACATCCATCACAGCGAGAGCTGCCGAACATGCCAGGTGATTTCCTCCAAAAGTAGTTCCCAACTGGCCATATACCGGTTTAAACATCGGGCTGATTAAGACACCTGCCATTGGAAAGCCGTTACCGATTCCTTTGGCTACAGTGATAATATCCGGCTTAATGTCATTATATTGATGAGCGAAGAATTTACCGCTACGCCCGTATCCGCTCTGAATTTCATCGAGAATCAGGATCGTTCCTGTTTCGCTGCAAGCTTTGCGGAGTTCCTGCATAAATTCGGTGGTTGGTATCTTGATACCGCCTACCCCTTGTATTCCTTCAATGATAACAGCACATGTGTCTCCTTTAGACAATTCCTGTTTCATCGCTTCAATATCGTTGAGCGGGAGATAGGTGACATGACCGTTATTGTTGATAGGAGCGATAATGGAAGGATTGTGAGTCGCTTCTACCGCCAGAGACGTCCGTCCGTGAAACGCCTTATTGAAAGATACGATTTTGGTACGTCCGTTATAGAAGGAAGCCAGCTTCAAAGCGTTTTCGTTCGCTTCGGCTCCACTGTTAATCAGGAACAGGCTGTAGTCTTCGTAACCGGAAATCTTGCCCAGTCGTTCGGCTACCTCTTGTTGGAGCTTGTTGATGACGGAGTTTGAGTAGAAACCAAGTTTAGCCACCTGGTTACTTATCATTGCTGTATAGTGAGGGTGTGCATGTCCGATAGAGATAACGGCATGACCTCCGTAGAGATCCAGATATTCCGTTCCGTTCTCATCCCATACTTTGCAACCGTCGCCCTTGACAATGTTGATGTTATATAAAGGATATACGTCGAATAATTTCATAATTCTTTGTTTTTAAAAAGCTGAAGGCTTCAAACGTAGTCCTACGGTTTCTTCCAGATTGAACATTAGGTTCATGTTATGAACCGCTTGTCCGCTGGCGCCTTTCAGCAAATTGTCGATACAAGAGATAATCAATAGTTTGTCACCATGTTTTTCCAGATGTATCAGGCATTTATTAGTATTAACGACTTGTTTCAAGTCAATATTCTTGTCTACGATGTGTACAAAGGAGTCTTTTGCATAATATTCCTCATACATACGAACGATTTCTTCCAGCGCTACTTTGGTTTTGACTACCAGCGTTGCAAAGATACCACGGGCGAAATCGCCACGGTATGGAATGAAGTCGATCTCCGCATCGAAACTGTTTTGCAGCTGTTTCAGTGATTGCTTGATTTCCGGAACATGCTGGTGCTCGAATGCTTTGTACACACTCATATTGTTGTTTCTCCAACTGAAATGACTGGTAGCACCCGGTTTCACTCCGGCTCCCGTACTTCCTGTAATGGCATTTACCATTACATCATCCGTCAGCATCAGATTCTTGGCAAGCGGAAGCAAACCAAGCTGGATGCAGGTTGCAAAACAGCCGGGGTTGGCTACGTGCTTCGCCGTACAAGTGGCGCGACGGTTCAGTTCTGGCAGACCGTAGATAAAGTCGTGGTCGTCACTTTTGATACGGTAGTCCATGGAGAGGTCGATAATCTTCAGGTTTTCCGGTATGTTGTGACTTTCCATGAATTTCTTTGTATCTCCGTGGGCGGTACAGAAGAAAAGAACGTCGATTTCGTCCAGAGGTAACTGGTCGGTGAACGTTAAATCCGTTTCTCCATACAAGCCTTCGTGTACGTCGGTAATTCTGTTTCCGGCATTACTGCTGCTGTTGATAAATACGATTTCAGTTTCCGGATGGTTGAGCAGCAGACGGATTAACTCGCCTGCAGTATATCCTGCGCCACCAATGATTCCTGCTTTAATCATATCTCTTCGTCTTTGTGGTTATTATAGTAAACACGTAGCGGAGTAGAAGTTACTTTGATAAAGCCTTTTGCGTCTTCAGCTGTCCAGCCTTTCTGCATTTCACCGTATTCTCCGAATTTAGTCTTCACCAGATCATCTTCCGATTCTACACCCACGGTAGAGAAGGAAAGAGGGCGAAGCTCGAGGATAGCTGTACCGTTTACGTTGCGCTGGCTTTCCTGCAACATGGCTTCGATATCACGCATCACCGGCTCCAGGTATTGACTTTCGTGGAGGAACATACCGTACCAGTTAGCTACTTGATCCTTCCAATATTGTTGCCATTTGCTTAATGTATATTTCTCAAGGAAACGGTGAGCGCCGATAATCAACATCGGGGCAGCTGCTTCGAATCCTACACGGCCTTTGATACCGATAATTGTATCGCCTACGTGCATATCACGGCCGATACCGTATGCTGCGCCAATCTCTTCCACTTTCTGGATGGCTTTGATCGGGTCGTCAAACTTCTCATCGTTGACAGCTTTCAGTTCCCCTTTTTCGAAAGTCAGGCGGAGCCGTTCGCTACCTTCTTTTTCAACGTGCTTGAGGTAAGCTGTTTCCGGGAGTCCTTGCGCGGAGTCGAGGATTTCGCCACCACAGATAGAAGTACCCCATAAGCCTACGTTATAAGAGTATTTCAGTTTGGTGAAGTCTGCACTGAAACCATGCTTGTTCAGATAGTCGATTTCTTCCTGACGGCTCAATGCCATATCACGGGTTAATGTGATGATTTCCACATTGGGAGCCAGTACGAGGAAAGTCATATCGAAACGAATCTGGTCGTTACCTGCGCCGGTAGAACCATGTGCAATGGCGTCTGCACCAATTGCGTTAGCATAGCGTGCGATAGCTAATGCCTGGAAAATACGTTCGGAACTAACCGAAATAGGATAAGTACCATTACGCAGCACATTTCCGAAAACCATGTATTTCAGGCTCTTTTCGTAGTATTCCTGGGTAACGTCTATTGTTACATATTTCGTAGCTCCCAGTTTATAAGCATTTTCTTCGTTTGTTTTCAGTTGTTCTTCACTGAAACCACCCGTATTGGCACAAGCTGCATATACTTCGTAACCTTTTTCTTTGGCGAGGTACATGACGGTGAACGATGTGTCCAGTCCGCCGCTGAATGCCACCACTACTTTTTTCTTCTTTTCTTCCATAGTGCTGTATCTTTTAAATGTTATTTCTTTCTTGTTCTTTTTTGATGTTCCGCGGCTCTGTCGGATCGTATAGCATGGCTGTACAGATGCAGAACTTGCGGTTTTTCGCTACCAGGATATCATGGTTGATACATCCTTCGCATCCTTTCCAGAAAGCTTCGTCGTCTGTCAGTTCGTTGAAGGTGACAGGCACATAACCCAGTTCGGTGTTCATCTTCATGACAGCTGCTCCGGAGGTCAGACTGAATATTTTTGCTTTCGGCCATCGGAGACGTGCCAGTTGGAAAGAAGCCTGTTTGATGCGTTTTGCCAGTCCTAATCCACGGAAATCGGGATGAACGATCAGACCGGAAGTAGCCACATATTGCTTGTTTCCCCATGATTCGATGTAGGTGAATCCGGCAAAAGTATCGCCACAAAGAGCAATAATCGCCTTACCTTCTTTCATCTTTGTCGCTACGTATTCGTGTGTGCGTTCTGCAATTCCTGTTCCTCGTACGGCGGCAGCATTTCTGATAGTTTCCAAAATAGTGTCAACGTAAACCTCATGTGAGGCGTCGGCTACCATAACATCTATTTGTTGAGTGTCCATTTCTTTATTATATAATAATAGGTATAATTATTCGATATTGGGAATGATGAGTGACAGAAGCTGACGTATTTTGCTAATAGCAACTCCTTCACGCAACACCAACATGATTGTATCGTCACCGGCAATGGTTCCCAGTATTTCACTGAATTCATTGTTGTCGATGTCATACGCCATGCTGCTCGCATAACCGGGACGGGTGCGGATAACGGCAATGTTACCGGAAAACTGTAAAGAGATAAATCCGTTGTTACGTAACATTTCACCGGCACTCTGGTCGGTAGAACGTTTATACATAATGTTGTTCGGCAGTACATATACGTACTTCCCGTTCATACTGGCAGCCTTGGCTACTTTCAATTGTTTCAAGTCGCGGGAGAGGGTGGCCTGTGTCAGTTCGAAGCCTTCGCGGTTCAGCTCTTGCAACAGTTCTTCCTGCGAACCGACCTCCTTGCTTGAGATAATCATTTTGATGGCGTCTAACCGATTTGCTTTCTTCTTCATTGTATAATTATTCTAAGAATGGCGCAAAAGTATGCATTATTTTGGAGAAAAGATGCATAAAACCAAAGTTTTTTTGCATAAAAGTGAAAATACTTTAGAAAGGGATAGTGATATAATCAGGATATATGTGGGTATATGTAACAAAGTTGTTTCTTTATTGCTTCATTTTGTGCTGACTTTTTTTATTGTCTATTAAAAAAGATGCAATTGTTTGTTTAGGGATTTTTAAATATATAAATTTGTAAAGTGAATAAGGAGACAAATCGTATGATAGATGAAGATATTGAGCTTTATTCTCTTTTTAGAAAAGGAGATAGAAAGGCTTTTGATACTTTATTTTTGAAGTATTATTCCATACTATGTGCCTTCGGGAAGTACTATATTCCTATAGAAGATGCTGAAGAAGTTGTTTTGGATATCATGACATGGCTATGGGAAAACAGAGAATTCCAGATCATAGAAACTTCTTTGCGAAGTTATTTGTTTATGGCGGTCAGAAACAGATGCTTGGATTTAATAAGTAAGAATCAGACAAAAAGACGTTGTTATGAGCATATGTTTGCTAAAGAAATGCAGACAAGTTTTGAAGATCCTGATTTTTATGTAGTGGAGGAATTGATGGCGAAAATAGAAAAGGCCGTGATGCGATTGCCGGACTCCTATCGTATAACTTTTGAGATGAGCCGTTATCAAGATAAAACATATAAAGAGATTGCGAAAGAATTAAACGTTTCCATAAAATTAGTGGAGTATCGTATCCAGCAAGCATTGAGACTTTTACGTGTAGAACTAAAAGACTATTTACCGTTGATTACAATCATATTCCCTTATTTTCTCTAAGGATAGCCGATTCGTTTTTGAGTCTTAAAATAAAAATGCAGCTTTTAATTAAAAAAGTTGCATTTTTGTTTAGGGGCTAATTGAAGTATTCCGTCTTCTTAATAAAATGAACATAAAAGATGATGGAATTACATGAAAATATAGATGAGGCTCTTTTACTCCTTTATTTTTCCGGTACACTAGGAGAGAAAGAAAAAGAAGAGGTAGAAAATTGGATTTCCCTCTCTGAAGAGAACAGAAAAATAGCTAAACAGATTTGTTACATACACCACGTAACAGATATAATAGATACCGTGAAGCAGATAGATCCTAAACAGGCATTGGTGAAGCTGGATAAGAGATTGTCAAAAAGGAAGAAAATAAACTGGTGGGAATGGGGGATAAGAGCAGCAGCTGTGTTATTTATTCCTTTATTCTTATCTTTCTTCTATTTTGTATTTAATCAAGATAAAAATTATGATCGTTATGTCGAAATTCGGTCTAATCCGGGGATGATGACAAAAGTGGAGTTACCGGATGGTACTTGGGTATGGCTGAATTCTGCTTCTTATCTAAAATATCCAGTGTCTTTTGAAGGAGAATATCGAAAGGTTGAATTGCTCGGAGAAGCTTATTTTTCAGTACAAAAGGATAATGGACGGAAATTCTTAGTCGATGTAGGAAAGGGGATTGAATTAGAGGTTTTAGGTACTGAATTTAACGTGGATGCTTATCCGGATGATAAGTTTGTAGCTGCTACTTTGGTGACAGGTAGAGTAAAATTCCATTGTCAGCAGAAAGGCAGGGAGGTTACTTATAGTATGCAACCCGGACAGAAGGTGATTTATAATTTATTGGATGAGAAACTTTTGTGTACAACTACTTTTGTTGAATCTGATATTGCTTGGAAAAGTGGAAGGATCATTTATCGAGATACTCCTCTTGAAGATGCTTTAAGAACTTTGAGCAAGCGTTTTGACGTAGAGTTCCGTATTGTTAATCCATTATTAAAGAAATATTGCTTTACAGGTACTTTTATTAATCAACGTCTGGATAAGATCTTGGAACACTTCAAAATAGCTTCAGGGGTGAGATACAGATATCTTGAATCGGCATTGGACAACGGTGTTGTGAAAGAGAAAACAATAATAGAAATTTATTAAACAAAAAAGAACTATGAAAACACTCCCTCCTTAAACAAAAAATATGGGAAAAATATAGCACTATTCTTCCCATATAAAAAATCATTTAGCCTTACTTGTTTGCCGACAAGTGTAGTTAACTTTATTTTTAATTTAAATCACAACAAATTTATGCAAAAACATTGTAGTATCCAAATTCTTGGGATTAAAAGGCTACTGAAAGCAACTTTAAAAGGAATTCCATTGCCTATGAGATTATTAATTATTATGCTATGTGTTTCGATAGGATGCATTCGTGCGACAAATACTTATGCGCAAAATGCGATCCTTGACTTGAAAGTCAATAATCAAACGATTGAAACCGTCTTGAAAATAATAGAATCGCGGACTGACTTTGTATTCTTCTTTAACAGTCAGCAGGTTAATGTACATAAACGTGTCTCTATTAATGTCAATAAACAGAATATTTTTAAAATTCTAGATGAGGTTTTTAAGGGAAGTGACGTTGTTTATTCAGTGCTTGATAAAAGCATAATTTTGTCTAGTAAAAGATTTGCGCCTGATGGAAATTTGAAGAAGATTACAGGTAAGGTCGTTGATACGAACGGTGAACCGTTGATTGGTGTTACAATTGCTCTGAAAGGAAGCAATAGAGGAACGGTGAGTGATGTAAACGGAAATTTTTCTTTAAACGGAGAAGAAGGAAAGCTTAATGTGTTGAATATCTCATATATTGGTTATAAAGACCAACAGGTAAAAGTTGAGGATGGTAAAACTTTGATTATTACATTGGAAGAGGATACCAAGGTTTTGGAAGAAGTAGTTGTTGTGGGATATGGTACACAGAAAAAAATCAATTTGACGGGGGCTGTTGCTGTGGTTGACGATAAACAAGTAATCGGACGTTCGGCCGATAATTTGTCTAAACTACTTCAAGGAGCTGTTCCTAATATGAATGTTACTGTTTCTAACGGTCGTCCGGGACAGGGTGGTAGCATAAATATTCGTGGTATCAATTCTATCAGTAGTAGTGCCACGCCTTTGATATTAGTTGATGGTGTAGAAGGTACTATCGATGCAGTGAATCCCAATGATGTGGAGTCTATTAGTGTATTGAAAGATGCTTCTTCGGCTGCTGTATATGGGGCTCGTGCAGCTTATGGAGTAATTTTGGTTACAACAAAATCTGGTAATGATGGTAAAACACGTGTTTCTTATAACGGACGTTATAGCTTTGGCTCACCTACAGTTTCCAGAGATTTTGAGACTCGCGGTTATTATTCGGCGGCTATCAATGATATGTTTTATTCTACCTATCAAGGTTCTAACTATACGAATTATAATGATGAAGATTATTATGAAATGTGGATCCGGCGTAATGATAAAACGGAAAATCCGGAACGACCGTGGGTGGTTATCAAAGATGGTGAATATAAATATTATGGTAACTTTGATTGGTATAACTACTTCATGGATGAGTCTCGTCCTACATGGGAACACAATATTAGTGTCAGTGGTGGCAATAAGAAAGTGCACTATTTCCTTTCCGGTGCTTATTATGATCAGAAAGGAGTTATTCGGAAAAATATGGATAGTTTCACTAAATACAATTTCCGTTCCAAGGTAAGTATTGAGATTGCTCCATGGTTGAAGATAAGTAATAATACGTCATACAAAAAGGATTCTTATCCATTTCCGGGGCCAGGTGCTATTAACAATCTTTTTGATGCGATAAGTAAGCATGCCTTAGCTTCTATTGTTCCAATCAATCCGGATGGTACATATATGGGGAATGCAACAGTTATTACAGGAGGATATCGCCCTGCTAATGATCTTAGTGCAATTCTTGAATACGGTAAACACAAGAATGAGGATACTAATTACTTTTTTAATACCACCTTTGAGGCGGTAATGACACCTGTTAAGAATGTAACGGTGACGGCTAATTATTCGTTTGCTCAACATGAATATACGGCAATGAATCGTAGTGCTAATTATCCATATTCACGTGTACCCGGAGAAGTTCTTTGGAAAACAGATGGTTATGGCCTTAATACTCTTTATGAACGTTCTAATCATGATTGGTTTCATTCATACAATATTTATGGAAATTATACAAATACATTTGCCGATGTGCACCATGTAAGTGCAACTGCCGGTGTCAATTATGAAACTAAATTTTTTAAAGACATCAAAATACAACGTAATGATTTATTGTCCGAAGATTTAACTGATTTTAATTTAGCTAATGGTGATGAAATGAGTATTGCGGGTGGTAAAAATAGATATGCTCTTTTCGGTCTTTTTTATCGTTTGAATTATGACTATAAAAATAGATATTTATTTGAATTTAGCGGACGCTATGATGGTAGTTCACGGTTTGCCCGGGGACATCGCTATGGCTTTTTTCCTTCAGTTTCTGCCGGGTGGAGAATTAATGAAGAAAAGTTCTTTGCACCATTACGTAAACAAATTAGTAATTTGAAATTACGCTTTTCTTTGGGAGCATTAGGAAACCAACAAGTCGGATATTATGACTATTTGCAGACTATATCTTCTGGTGGTACAATTTCTTATGCTTTTGGTGATAAAAATAAAGCGTCAGGTGCTAGTATCTCTGCTCCGAATGCTTCTGATTTCACTTGGGAAACGGTTGTTACAAAAAATATCGGTTTGGATCTCGGACTATTGAATAATCGTTTGAATATGACGGCTGATATATATGTACGTGATACGAAAGATATGTTGATGGCTTCCAAGGATCTTCCGAATGTATATGGTGCTTCTTCTCCAAAAACAAATGCTGCTAACTTACGTACGAAAGGTTGGGAAGCATCGATTAGTTGGAATGATTCTTTTAATCTAAAGGGAAAAGCGTTCCATTATTCTGTCGTACTAGGCTTGGCTGATAATACGACTAAAGTGACAAAGTATAACAATGATAACAAAACATTGGGCACTCCATATGAAGGACAACAACTGGGAGAGATTTGGGGATATGTTGTTGATGGTCTCTTCAAAACTGATGAAGAAGCTGAAAACTATCCGGTAAATCAGAGTTACGTAAATAATATATTGAATATCTCTGTAAAATCTCAAGGTCTCCATGCGGGGGATGTGAAATATGTGGACTTGGATGGCGATAATATTATTTCTCCTACTTTATCGGCAAACGATGTGAAGGATCAGAAAGTGATTGGAAATTCTTTACCAAGATATACATATTCTGTCAGATTAGCTGCAGATTGGAATGGAATTGATTTTTCTGCTTTGTTGCAAGGCGTCGGTCGCCAACATTGGTATCCCAATGGTGAAACTAGTCTGTTCTGGGGTCCCTATGCCCGTCCTTATTGTACTTTTATTCCGAAGGATTTCTTGACAGATGTTTGGTCAGAAGATAATCCGGATGCTTATTTCCCACGTCCGAGAGGCTATGTGGCATTGGATGTTAATCCACGTGAGTTGTCTAAACCTAATACTCGCTATTTGCAAAATGTGGCTTATTGCCGTCTTAAAAATGTAACAGTCGGTTACTCTTTGCCACGTACTTGGCTAAAGGCTTTGCATATGGAACGTGTCAGGGTTTATTTTAGTGGAGAGAATCTTTTTACATTCAGCCCTTTACATAGTAATTATATTGATCCGGAACATGCTGGGGCTTCTACGAGCTGGAAAAGTGGTCATACGAACGTGACTTCTTATCCAATGAGTAAGACCTATTCATTTGGAATTGATGTGACTTTTTAATGGAAAATAAAAACTAGGATAATATGAGTAGTATAAAATATAAAATATGGATGCTCTTGCCTCTGATGGCAATGATTTCTTGTGAAAGTATTTTGGATAAATTTCCGGAAGATAAAATTACACCGGAAACATTCTTTACAACAGAAAACGAGTTAGAATTGTATTCAAACAATTTCTATGTCGCTTGTATTTCGGGTACAGGAGTGTTTAAAGATTACGGTGATGTAATTATTCAGCCTATCTTGGAAAAAGCGATTAGCGGGCAACGCACTATACCTGAAACAGATTCTAATTTCGATGGTTGGGGTTGGGGAGCCCTTCGTGATATTAATTTCTGCCTGGAGAACATTTATCGTTGCCAGAATGAGGAAGTACGGAATCATTATGAAGGTTTGGCACGTTTTTTTAGAGCTTATTTTTATTTTGTAAAGGTGAGGCGTTTTGGAGATGTGCCATGGTATGATTATGTGATTGGAAGTGCTGATACGGAAGCTTTGAGTAAACCTAGAGATTCTCGTGAGTTTGTAATGGGGAAAGTATTGGAGGACATTGATTTCGCGATTGATAATTTGAGAAAACAAAAAGATGTATACCGGGTGACTCGTTGGACTGCTTTGGCTTTAAAATCCAGAATTTGTTTGTTTGAAGGTACATTTCGAAAGTATCATGGTTTGAATGATTGGGAAAAGTATCTTCGTGAATGTGCATCCGCATCGGATATCTTTATCAATGAGAGTGGTTATACAGTTTATACGGCAGGTTCTACCCCTTATTTCAATTTATTTGGCTCTTTGAATGCTGAACCCACGGAAATAATCCTGGCGAAAGATTACAATGCAGCTTTGGGATTGACTAATATTGTACAGGCATTTTGCAATTCTCCTGGTGAGGCAAATTCAGGTGTGACAAAGCGTTTTGTTAATTCTTATCTGATGAAAGATGGTTCTCGTTTTACAGATAAGAGTAATTATGAGACTATTGGATTTGTGGAAGAGATGAAAAACCGTGATCCGCGTCTGACACAAACGATTCGTGCAGCAGGATATGTACGTGATGACGGGAAAAAATATCTGCCAAACTTTAAGTTGGCAAAATTAGGGTATCATCTGAAGAAGTACGATTGTGGAGTTAAATATGATATGTCTTCTGAATCTGATTTGCCATTGTTTCGTACAGCCGAAGTTTATTTGAATTGTGCGGAAGCAAAAGCAGAATTGGGGACATTGACTCAGGATGATTTGAATAAAACAATTAATAAGCTAAGGGCTCGTGTAAATATGCCGAATTTATTAATGGCAACAGCAAATGCTAATCCGGACCCTTATTTGAAGGAGTGGTATCCGCACGTGGAAAGTGACGATAATCAGGGGATTATCCTTGAAATTAGACGTGAACGCGCTATAGAACTGGTAATGGAAGGCTTTAGATATTATGATATCATGCGTTGGAAGGAAGGTAAAATATTTGAAAAACCATTTCTTGGTATTTATTTTCCCGGTCCGGGTGAATATGATTTGGACGGTGATGGAACGAATGATGTTTATCTGTATTTGAGTACTGATAAAGGAAACTCTTCTTGTGTAGATCAGTTTGAGATAGGTGGTGAACTTAGCTTGGATCATGAGACAAGTGGTAATTTGATTATTCATCAAAGTATCAAAAGAGTATGGAATGAGGACAAGGATTACTTGTACCCGATACCAACAAAGGATCGTGTTTTAACAGATGGAGCATTAACGCAGAACCCGGGTTGGAATGATGGACTTATTTTTTAATTTTAAATGGAGAAAATAATGAAAATGAAATATTTATATATGTCTTTTCTATTGGCGTTAGTCTATAGTTGTAGTGACTCTGGAGATAATTCAGATTATAGCGAAATGTTGAAAAAAGATTTCAACCAAGAAATTAAATGGGATGTGGATTCATTGGCTCTTATGAGAGCATCTTGGGAAAAAACGGATTTAGGTAACGGGGCAGCTGTTTGTACGGCACAAGCGAGCATGTGGGGGACTACCCAAAGCGTTTCTTATGTGGTATATCCGACGACTATGTTTTCTACCAGAGTTGCTGTATGTGATACTCCTGCCAAAACTAGTATGATTGCTAAAGATAAAAAAGCATTGTTTGCTATCAATGGCAGTTATTCTATTTCCGGAAATCCGTCTACATTTACTATGGTGGATAAGGTGGTGAAGGTTGCGTCTACGATCGAATCTGCCAGTAAAGTGAACGGAGTGATTGCTATTGATGCGGAAGGTTCTGTAGATGTGAAGTCTTGTACGTTTTCAGATTATACGGATGTGGAAGATGAATATGAATCAGCTTTAGCATCAGGTCCAATGTTACTTATGGAAGGGAAAGTGTGTTCGTTTCCTCAAGATGCTATTTATACACAACGTATGGCTCGGTCTGTGATTGGGATAACTGCTCAGGGAAAAATGATGCTGCTTACTATTGATGGTGCTATAACGGGAAATGCTGATGGTGCAACACTTGAGGAGGCAGCTTTTATTGCCAAAACATTGGGGATGAAGAATGCGGTTTGTTTGGCTGACGGAAGTTCTTCCACGCTATGGACATCAGGTAAAGGCGTAGTGAATCATCCGGTTGGAAATGGACAGTATGATCATGAAGGCGAAGGTACAGTGTCTACTGTGATCTATGTTGCAGCTTCTTCTTTATTTGACGGTGGCGATGGAACGGTTGATAATCCTTATTTGATTAGCAATAGGAATCATATGAGGAACATGATGTCTGTTGTAGAACTTGATAAAACTTATTATTTCGAAATGACGAATGATGTTGATATGACTGGCATTGACTGGAAACCGCTGAATACGGGTGAGCCTGTTGACCGTTTTGATATAAAGATTCATTTTGATGGTAAGGGACATACGATTAGAAATTTACATTGTGAGATCAGTTCTCGGTACGCCAGTTTCTTTGGGGTAATGAATGGTTCATGTCGTAATGTGCGCTTTGAAAATGCGGAAGTTATTGGATATGGTTCTTCTTGTACGGGTATTGTTGCCGGTTATTTGGGAACAAATGCTTTGGAGTGTTTGATTGAAAATGTATATGTGTCTGGTACTGTAAGTGGCATACAGCAAGTGGGTGGTATTGGTGGCATTTTTGCTAAAGGTACTGTACGGAATTGTTATGCAGATGTAAAAGTAATCGGGTCTTCTCGTGCCGGTGGTATTGTTGCTGAACCAAGGAATGCTGTAGTTGTTGAAAACTGTTTTGCGACAGGAACTCTTTATAGTACAGGAAATGCAGGTGGTATTGCCGGAGGACTTAATGGCAATAATCCTACAATAAAAGGTTGTATCGCTTGGAATGAACGGATTGATGGTGAACCTGTATCAGGACGTGTTATTGGATGGCAGTCAAATACCTATACGAAGGCTACGGATTGTTATGCGAAAAAAGATATGATTATCGCATGGGGACCCAACAAAGGTATGACGGGGGCCGATGCTAATACTGCCGGAACTTATGATTGGGGCAACAATAAAACTGCAATTTGCCATGGTATTACTACGGAAAATAGTGTAGATGCTGCTAAGAAAATAGGTTGGTCTACAGATATATGGGATCTTTCAGGCGTAACTCCATTATTGAAATCTTTTAATGATAAGTAATGATACGAATAGGGAATCTATATGTTTATTTAAAAAATTATATTATGAAGTTTACGAAGTTAACAATTGCTTTTTTATCCGTATTTTTTTGTCTAGTTGTCGCTTGTGGAAGTGATGGGATCAATGATGACCCCAAAACACCGGATGTTACAGAGCCGGTAACACCAAATGAACCGGACGAACCGGACAACCCTTCCGTTGTAAAAGTTCCGACTCTACAGAAGAATGTCCAAGATGAATGGAAAATTGATTCTATCGATGATGGTTTTATTTATTATAACTATGAACGGTATGACGATGTGAGTAAGGCTCAACAGATTGTAAATGTGCTGGAAATTGATTTACTTTCCAATAAGTACAAAGTTGAATTTACATATAATAATGGAGATTCTCTTTCAACTACAGCACAAGTACGTGGGGCTATTGGTGGTATTAATGGTGGGTATGAACAGGAAGCTATTTATATTCGTATCAATGGAACTAATATCTCTGAAGTGACACTACCGGAGGGACATTTACGATACTGGAAACATGATGGTGCGCTTTATTCGGATGGAAAATCTGATATTGGAATTATATATGGCGGCAGAAATGGAAAGGCTGCAATTGATACATATAAACAACATTCTGCAAAGTATTTGTTAGCTAGTGCCCCCACACTGATTGACGATTACAATCCGTTAGGTGAAACTTTTGTTGGTAATTATACTATGGAACAATTGGAGTCTTTTGACTATGAAGATTATCGCAGACATCAAGGAGTACGTCATCCTCGTACGGTGGTTGCTGTGACAGAGGATAAAGATTTGTTGTTAGTCACTATTGATGGGCGCTGGGCTGGTAAGGCGGAAGGTATGAGCGCAAAAGAAGTAACCTTATTCCTCAAAAAGCATTTCAATCCTCAATATGCACTTAATATGGATGGTGGTGGATCTACTACTATGTATGTGAAGGGGAAAGGAGCGGCAAAAACAGATGTTGTCAATTATCCTACTGATAATGGAGTCTTTAACCACTATGGACAACGTCGTGTAACAACTCATATTATAGTAAAAAGAAAGTAGATCTTAATCATTTCATCATAAAATAGGTATTTTATATATTGTAAACGGTATAAATCCATTTAGCAAAGATGGCTTTATACCGTTTATTAGTACCTATACAGAGGTGTAGGGAAAATGTGAATCTGTTTATATTTGCAATTGTATTGTGTCTTTTGTCTTTTGTGTCAAAATGTATACCCTTTCAATCAAAATACATAAGGAAAAGGAGGAGGGAATCGCCTATCTTTGCCATGTAGGTAAATGGATACCTTAAATATATAGACAGAATACCATGAAACAAAACTTTTTTGCAGTCGACCTGGGCGCAACGAGCGGCCGTACAATCTTAGGAACTTTCATTGAAGGCGGATTAAATCTGGAAGAGATTAATCGCTTTCCTAACCACCTGGTTGAAGTAGGAGGACATTTCTATTGGGATATTTATGCATTATATCGTCATATTCTTGACGGGTTGAAGTTGGTTGCTCACCGTGGAGAGTCCATTGCTTCTATCGGTATCGATACCTGGGGAGTGGATTTTGTATGTGTCGGAAAAGACGGTAACTTGCTTCGCCAGCCTTATGCATATCGTGACCCGCATACAGTAGGAGCACCGGAGGCTCTTTTCTCCCGTATTTCCCGTAGCAAAGTGTATGGTAAAACGGGTATTCAGATTATGAATTTTAATTCACTTTTCCAATTAGATACTTTACGTCGCAATCACGACAGTGCGTTGGAGGCGGCAGATAAAATTCTGTTTATGCCGGATGCGTTGAGTTATATGCTTACCGGAGAGATGGTGACGGAATATACGATTGCTTCGACAGCCCAGCTGGTGAATGCACAGACACGACGTTTGGAGCCGGAGTTGCTGAAAGCGGTAGGATTGAGTGAGAAGAATTTCGGCCGTTTTGTATTCCCGGGTGAAAAGGTGGGAGTATTGACGGAAGAAGTGCAAAAGATAACCGGACTGGGTGCAATTCCTGTGATTGCGGTAGCCGGCCATGATACCGGTTCTGCTGTTGCTGCCGTTCCGGCATTGGATCGCAACTTTGCTTATTTGAGTAGCGGAACCTGGTCACTGATGGGAGTTGAAACGGATGCTCCGGTGATTAATGCTGAAACGGAAGCGTTGAACTTTACCAATGAAGGTGGTGTGGAAGGAACTATCCGTCTATTGAAGAATATCTGTGGAATGTGGTTGCTGGAACGTTGCCGTCTGAATTGGGGAGATACAAGTTATCCTGAATTAATCAGTGAGGCGGATGCTTGTGAACCGTTCCGTAGTCTGATTAATCCGGATGATGACTGTTTCGCGAATCCTGCGGACATGGAAAAAGCTATTACAGAATATTGCCGGGCTACCGGACAGTCGGTTCCCGAGAAACGCGGACAAGTAGTGCGTTGCATCTTTGAAAGTTTGGCTTTGCGTTATCGCCAGGTGTTGGAGAATTTGCGTTCACTTTCTCCCCGTCCGATTGAAACATTGCACGTGATTGGCGGAGGTAGCCGGAATGATTTGCTGAACCAGTTTACTGCCAATGCGATAGGAATTCCTGTGGTAGCCGGTCCATCTGAAGCAACAGCCATCGGTAATGTGATGATTCAGGCAATGGCAGCAGGTGAAGCAACGGATGTTGCCGGTATGCGCCAGTTAATCAACCGCTCTATCCCGTTGAAAACTTATCAGCCGCAAGATACGGAAGTTTGGGACGCGGCTTATATCCATTTTAAAAATTGCGTTCGGAAATAAATAGAACGATCGACAGAATAATCATTTTTAAAACTAATAGAATATCATGAAAAAAGAAGAACTGATTCAGAAAGCGTATGAAATTGCTGTGGAACGTTATGCAGCAGTAGGTGTAGACACCGAAAAAGTATTGAAAACTATGCAGGATTTTCATCTGTCACTTCACTGCTGGCAGGCTGATGACGTTGCAGGATTTGAAGTACAGGCCGGTTCATTGACCGGAGGTATCCAGGCAACCGGTAATTATCCGGGCAAAGCTCGTAACATTGATGAACTGCGTGCTGACATCTTGAAAGCTGCTTCTTATATCCCGGGGACTCATCGTTTGAACTTGCATGAAATCTATGGAGATTTCCAAGGTAAGGTGGTAGACCGTGACCAAGTGGAACCGGAACATTTCAAGAGTTGGATAGAATGGGGTAAAGAACATAACATGAAGCTCGATTTCAACTCTACCTCTTTCTCTCATCCGAAATCTGGTGACTTGTCACTTTCTAATCCTGATGAAGGTATCCGTCAATTCTGGATTGAACATACCAAACGCTGTCGTGCCGTTGCGGAAGAAATGGGTAAGGCACAGGGGGATCCGTGTATCATGAACCTTTGGGTGCATGACGGAAGCAAGGATATCACTGTAAACCGAATGAAATATCGTGCGTTGTTGAAAGATTCTTTGGATCAGATTTTCGCTACCGAATATAAGAATATGAAAGATTGTATCGAATCTAAGGTGTTCGGTATCGGCCTGGAAAGCTACACGGTAGGTTCTAATGACTTCTATATCGGTTACGGTGCTTCTCGCAATAAGATGATTACTTTGGATACCGGTCACTTCCACCCGACAGAAAGTGTAGCTGATAAAGTATCTTCATTATTGCTTTATGTTCCTGAATTGATGTTGCACGTAAGCCGTCCGGTTCGTTGGGATTCAGACCACGTAACTATCATGGATGACCCGACTATGGAACTGTTCAGCGAAATCGTTCGTTGCGGTGCTTTGGACCGTGTACATTATGGTCTTGACTATTTCGACGCATCTATCAACCGTATTGGCGCTTATGTGATTGGTAGCCGTGCAGCACAGAAATGTATGACTCGTGCTTTGCTCGAACCGATTGCGAAGTTGCGTGAATACGAAGCAAACGGACAGGGATTCCAGCGTTTGGCTCTGCTCGAAGAAGAAAAAGCGCTGCCTTGGAATGCAGTTTGGGATATGTTCTGCTTGAAGAATAATGTTCCTGTAGGTGAAGATTTCATCGCAGAAATCGAAAAGTACGAAGCCGAAGTAACTTCTAAACGATAAGTTATGGATATTTTAATCGGCTTATTGATTATAGCCATCGGTAGCTTTTGCCAGTCCAGTTCTTATGTGCCTATTAAAAAGGTAAAGGAATGGAGCTGGGAAAGCTTCTGGTTAATACAAGGTGTATTTGCCTGGTTAGTGTTCCCGTTTCTGGGTTCACTACTGGGTGTACCCCAAGAGAGCAGTTTGTTCGACTTGTGGGGAGCGGGAGGTGCTGGAATGAGCATCTTTTATGGTATATTGTGGGGAGTAGGAGGTTTGACTTTCGGACTTTCCATGCGCTATTTGGGGGTTGCACTGGGACAGAGTATCTCATTAGGGACTTGTGCCGGTTTCGGAACCCTTCTTCCGGCTCTTTTTGCAGGTACAAACTTGTTTGAAGGTAACGGGCTGATTCTTTTGTTGGGTGTTTGCATCACGTTGGCAGGTATTGCTATTATCGGGTATGCCGGTAGTTTGCGTGCGCAAAACATGAGCGAAGAAGAAAAACGTGCTGCTGTAAAAGACTTTGCATTGACAAAAGGGTTACTGGTTGCACTCCTGGCCGGTGTCATGAGTGCTTGCTTCGCTTTGGGACTGGATGCAGGAACACCTATCAAGGAAGCTGCCTTAGCCGGTGGAGTGGAAGGACTTTACGCCGGTCTCCCGGTGATTTTCCTGGTTACATTTGGCGGGTTCCTGACAAATGCAGTTTACTGCCTGCAACAGAATGTGGCTAATAAATCGATGGGTGACTATGCTAAAGGAAAAGTATGGGGCAATAATTTAGTTTTTTGTGCGTTGGCTGGCGTATTATGGTACATGCAGTTCTTCGGACTGGAAATGGGTAAGAGTTTCCTTACGGAGAGTCCGGTATTGTTGGCTTTCTCCTGGTGTATTTTGATGGCATTGAATGTCACATTTAGTAATGTTTGGGGAATTATTCTGAAAGAATGGAAAGGCGTGTCAAACAAGACCATAACTGTGCTGATAGCTGGTCTGATCGTACTTATCTTCTCATTAGTGTTCCCAAATTTGTTTTAAAAAATTTAGGTATGGATTACATGGATTACGCAGTTTTTTTATAACTTGCGACGAAATCAGTGTAATCCATGCCTAATTAAAATTATATATAGAATGAAATCAATTTTAGAGAATCGTCCGGGACTTGCCAAAGAAGTAAACAAGGTAGCAGAAGTTGCCGGATACTTGTGGCAGAAAGGATGGGCTGAACGTAACGGTGGTAATATCACTGTTAATATCACAGAGTTTGTAGACGATGAAATCCGTCAGATGAAACCGATCAGTGAAGTTAAATCTATCGGTGTGACTCTTCCTTATCTGAAAGGATGTTATTTCTATTGCAAGGGAACGAATAAGCGCATGCGTGATTTAGCTCGCTGGCCAATGGAGAATGGTTCGGTAATCCGTATTCTGGACGACTGTGCCAGCTACGTAATTATTGCGGACGAGGCTGTGGCTCCGACATCGGAATTGCCTTCTCACTTGAGCGTACATAATGACCTGTTGAGTAAAAACTCTCCTTATAAAGCATCTGTACATACACACCCGATTGAACTGATTGCCATGACACATTGCCCGAAGTTTCTGGAAAAAGATGTGGCTACCAATCTGTTGTGGAGTATGATTCCCGAAACAAAGGCATTCTGCCCGCGTGGTTTGGGTATCATTCCTTATAAATTGCCTAGTTCTGTAGAACTGGCGGAAGCTACCATCAAGGAATTGCAGGATTATGATGTTGTGATGTGGGAGAAACATGGTGTATTTGCAGTTGATTGCGATGCGATGCAGGCGTTCGATCAGATCGATGTACTTAATAAATCGGCTCTCATCTATATCGCAGCGAAAAATATGGGCTTCGAGCCGGATGGTATGAGTCAGGAACAGATGAAAGAAATGACTGTTGCTTTCAATCTGCCTAAATAAAACAACAAATAGCACAACCATGAATCGAATTATTTTAAACGAAACTTCTTACTTCGGTGCCGGATGCCGAAGTGTGATTGCTGTGGAAGCAGCTAGACGTGGCTTTAAGAAAGCCTTTTTTGTAACAGATAAAGACCTTATCAAGTTTGGTGTGGCTGCTGAAATCATTAAAGTATTTGATGAGAACCAGATTCCTTACGAACTTTATAGCGATGTAAAGGCTAACCCTACTATTGCAAATGTGCAAAACGGTGTGGCAGCTTACAAAGCTTCCGGAGCCGATTTTATCGTTGCTTTGGGTGGTGGCTCTTCTATCGATACTGCCAAAGGAATCGGTATTGTTGTGAATAACCCGGATTTTGCGGATGTGAAGTCTCTGGAAGGTGTAGCTGATACCAAACACAAAGCTGTACCTACCTTTGCACTGCCTACTACTGCCGGAACGGCTGCCGAGGTAACTATCAATTATGTGATTATTGATGAAGATGCCCGTAAGAAGATGGTTTGCGTAGACCCGAACGACATCCCTGCCGTGGCTATCGTAGACCCCGAACTGATGTACTCAATGCCGAAGGGGCTTACTGCCGCTACCGGTATGGATGCTTTGACGCATGCCATCGAAAGTTATATTACTCCCGGTGCCTGGGTAATGAGCGATATGTTCGAATTGAAGGCTATTGAGATGATTGCACAAAATCTGAAAGCAGCCGTAGACAATGGTAAAGATGTGGCAGCCCGCGAAGCAATGTCGCAGGCACAATATATTGCCGGTATGGGATTCTCGAATGTCGGTTTGGGAATAGTTCATTCAATGGCTCATCCGTTGGGTGCATTCTATGATACTCCTCACGGGGTAGCTAATGCCTTGCTGTTGCCGTATGTGATGGAATACAATGCTGAATCTCCGGCAGCTCCGAAATATATCCATATTGCGAAAGCAATGGGAGTGGACACTACCGGAATGAGTGAAGCGGAGGGCGTTAAAGCTGCTATTGAAGCTGTGAAAGCACTTTCTATCAGCATTAATATCCCACAGAAATTGCATGAAATCAATGTGAAAGAAGAAGACATTCCTGCATTGGCTGTAGCTGCTTTCAATGATGTTTGTACAGGTGGTAATCCTCGTCCTACTTCGGTAGCGGATATTGAAGCCTTGTATCATAAAGCATTCTAAATCTCGTCATAGTAAAGTTTGTTTTTATATAAACATCCGGGGATACTTGAAAGTACACTCTGGATGTTTTTTTATACCCTTGCATGTGTTTTCTGAAAATAATTCCTATTTTTGTCCAACTCAATTACATGAAAACACTCTGATATGATCGAGGATAATAGTTTGGGATTGGAATTTAAATATCTGATTGTAAATGACATGGACCGTAAATTCGGGCTGTGGGTGAATACCGTCGGCTATCAGTCTATCCCTCCTGATTCACCTTATCCATTGAAAGAGCATCCCTCCGGTTACTTTTTTAATGCGGAAAAAGGAAGGGTGCTTCGCGAATATCAGTTGGTCTATATCACAAAAGGGCGTGGTTTGTTTTCATCCGATTCCACTTCTGAAAAGCAGGTTTGTAAAGGCCGGCTGATGGTATTGTTTCCCGGGCAATGGCATACTTACCGCCCGTTACGGCAGACTGGTTGGACGGAATATTACATCGGCTTTGAGGGGCCAATGATAGATGCCATCGTTAATGATGCTTTTTTGTCGCAGGAGCAGCAAATATTGGAAATCGGTATTAATGAAGAGTTGGTTTCCTTGTTCTCCCGTGCTCTTGCTGTAGCTGAAGCGGATAAGATTTCCGCGCAACAATATCTTTCCGGGATTGTGCTCCACATGATAGGTATGATTCTTTCTGTCTCCAAGAATAAAGTTTTCGAGATGAGTGATGTGGATCAGAAGATAGAACAGGCGAAAATCATCATGAATGAAAATGTTTCCGGTAATGTAGATCCGGAAGAGTTAGCAATGCGGCTTAACATCAGTTATTCATGGTTTCGACGTGTTTTCAAGGAGTATACTGGTTATGCTCCTGCCAAATATTTCCAGGAATTGAAACTCCGTAAAGCCAAACAAATGTTAGTAGGAACTTCCCAATCAGTGAAAGAGATTTCTTTTTTTCTGGGTTTCCAGTCTACTGAATATTTTTTCTCTTTTTTCAAGAAACGTACAGGGCTTACCCCGTTGGAATATCGTTCGTTCGGACGGGAAGAATAAAATAGGGTGAAGTCTATATCTATCAGTTATTTTGCTCTGATTTTGGGAATATCATAAAAACTGTTACTTTTGTGACGAGATTAATGTGTGCTATAAACCATCATTCTTGATATGCGCGAACAAAGACTATCTAAGATCCATTTTTTTATTCTGCTATCTCTTTTTGGATTTGTATTTCCACTCCGGTCACAGGAATACAAGTTCAGAACATTGGGTGTGGAAGATGGATTGTCGCAAATAACGGTGAGCGATATTTGCCAGGATGAGAAATCGCGTATATGGATTGCCACTCTGGACGGGCTGAATTGTTTCGATGGCAATCACATCAAAGTCTTCAACCACTTTCATAACGACTCTATCAGTTATGGTAATTTATATGTGACTCAAATGGTGGAAGACGGTCAGGGAAGTCTTTTCCTGTTGACCTCTACCGGACTTTTCCAGTTCGACCTTGAAACAGAAAAATATTATATTCTTCCGGTGACTTCTCCCTCCACTCTTGCCAAAGGAAAGACGGGAGTGTGGATTGCAGAAGGAGGGAAACTGTTCTTATACGATAAGAATACCCGCCTCTTGAAACCGATGTATGCCGATTTGCAGCTGCCGGATAGTGGCCCGACGATGGTGGAAGGTTCCGAAGGAAGTCTCTGGATTGCTTTGAAAGAGGGTGGGGTGATGCGTGTAGATACTTGCGGATCGATGTCACTTCACTTGCCCGGAATTAAAGTGATGAAACTGATAAAAAGTAACGATCAGAATATTTGGATCGGTTCGCAGGATCATGGTGTTTTCTGTTTTTCACCTCAAGGTGCAGTCATACATCATTATGAATATAATGATAAGAGTGTTTACACGGTTCGGGACGATATGGCGAGAGCGTTATGTCAGGATTTGGAAGGGAATATATGGGTAGGCTACAGAAGTGGATTGAGTAAGATTGAAGTGGCTACCGGGAAAATATTCCATTATCAGGCTGATCCTAACCGGGTGGGTGCTATGTCCAATCGTTCGGTGACGTCTCTTTATACCGACAAACAAGGAACTGTTTGGGTGGGGACTTATTGGGGAGGGGTAAACTTCTTCTCTCCGGAATATCAGCATTTTGTGCATTATCATGCTTCGGACACCGGATTGTCTTTTCCGGTAGTCGGTGCTATGGCAGAAGATAAAGCCGGAAATATCTGGATTTGTACGGAAGGAGGGGGATTAGATTTATATCAACCGGAACAGGGAAAGTTCAAGCATTTTAATGCGCATACGGGATATCATTTCAGTACGGACTACCTGAAAGATGTTGTTTTTGATGAGGCTAATAATTGCTTATGGATTGCAGCCGACTTTACCAATAAGGTGAATTGTTTTCATCTTAATAACTATCGGAATGATATCTATAATCTCGAACCGCTTGGAAAAGAAAGTGTAGGAGAAGCCCTGTTTGCCTTGGCGGATACTCCTCGTAAATTGTATGTCGGGACAACATCCGCTATTGTGAGTTTGGATAAACAGACCTTGAAATCCGAGGTGTTGTTTCATCAGAAGGAACTGTTTACACATAATTATAACACCCTATTGCTTGATTCGAAAAACAGATTATGGTTTGCTGCCGACGACGGTTGTGTAGCCTATGCGATTGATGAAAAGCGGTTTGAAACCTATAGGATAAGTCTGAAGAAACGGGTCAGATCTCAAAAAGAGTTGGTCAATGTTATCTATGAAGATCGAAAGGGAAATATTTGGGTAGGGACACATGGCAACGGACTTTTCTTGCTGGATAAGAAAGAACGTTTGTTTCGTTTACATACTCCTGAAAGTGTGTTGTCGGGAGAAAATATCAGGGTACTGGGGGAAAACCCTTCCGGGAATTTATTGATTGGTACCGGGCATGGATTGTCAATGCTGGAACAGAAAGAGGGGAAAGTGATAAACTTCAATTCTAAAACCGGATTCCCGCTGACTCTTGTGAACCGGAAATCCATGCATGTATCCCGCAACCATGATATTTATATGGGAGGAGCTACCGGATTGGTAACCATTCGTGAAAGTAGTCTGTATTATCCTCCGAAAATATACGATCTGGAGTTGGCTCATTTGTATGTCAACAACAAAGAGATAACAACAGGCGATCAAACCGGTATTTTAAATAAATCCTTTGCCTATACCGGACGGATCAAATTGAATTACTTGCAAAATGTGTTTTCTATCGGTTTCTCAACAGATAATTTTCTGCATATAGGCGGTGGTGAGGTAGAATATCGGTTGATGGGGTATAATGATGAATGGAGCGAGAACCGTCTGGGAAATGACATTACTTATACAAATATCTCTCCGGGTGATTATGTCTTTGAGATCAGGCTGAAGAACTTCCCGGAAGTAATCAGATCGCTGGATATAACGATTACGCCACCTTTCTATGCTACTTGGTGGGCCTATACTATTTATGTATGCGTGATTCTGACTATTCTATTCTTCATCGTGAGAGAATATAGAATCCGTCTGTTCCTGAAAACTTCATTGGATTTTGAACTTCGCGAGAAACAATACATTGAAGAGATGAATCAATCCAAACTTCGTTTTTTCACGAATATCTCGCATGAAATCAGAACTCCGATCACTCTTATCCTGGGGCAGGTTGATCTGTTGCTGAATTCCGGCAAATTGTCTACCTATGCTTATTCGAAACTGTTGAATATACATAAAAATGCAGGTAACCTGAAATCATTGATTACGGAGCTGCTTGATTTCCGGAAACAGGAGCAGGGACTTTTGAAACTGAAAGTTTCTCAATTTGATTTATATTCTTTACTCAAAGAGCATTATGTATTGTTCAAAGAGTTGGCTGCTAACAGGAATATTTCGTTTGTTTTGCATGCCGACTGCGAGCAATGCCTCGTGTGGGGAGACCGGATGCAAATACAGAAGGTGGTTAATAATTTGCTATCTAATGCTTTTAAATATACTTCAGACGGTGGAACTATCCGTATGGAATTGGCTGATGGAACGGAGGAATGTATGTTTTCCGTTTCCGATAATGGTGCGGGAATATCCGAGGAAGACTATGTTAAGATATTCGAACGGTTCTATCAGGTTGAGAATATAGGACAGTATGGAGGAACTGGTATCGGGCTGGCTTTGAGTCAGGGTATTGTGAAAGCCCACCAGGGAGATATAACAGTAGAAAGTCAGCTGGGAAAAGGTTCTTGTTTTAAGGTCACTCTGAAAAAAGGGGATGCTCACTTTGATTCTTCTGTCGCCCGGGTTGAACCGGAGCAGGATAAGGAATATATTTATTATTCGGAAGACAAAGAACTGCTGGTTAAAGAGGTGCAGTCAGCCCAAAGTGAAAGCGGGACTACTGACTGTAAATTACTGGTGATTGATGATAATGAAGAAATCAGAAATATCCTTGTAGATATCTTCTCTCCGTTGTATACGGTTGAAACTGCAAGTGATGGCAAGGAAGGGTACGAGAAAGTAAAGGTAATGCAACCCGACCTGGTTATTTCGGATATCATGATGCCCGGAATGCCCGGAACAGAGTTATGTGCCAAGATTAAGAACAATATAGAAACCTGCCATATCCCTGTCGTTCTTCTGACTGCCCTTAGTGCGCCGGAACGTGAATTGGAAGGATTGAGAATTGGAGCGGATATTTATGTGGTAAAACCATTTAATATGCGGCGGTTGGTTATGCAATGCAATAATCTGATTAATACCCGCAGACTCTTACAGAATAAATATGCCCATCAACTGGATAGCAAAGCGGAGAAGATTGCGACGAATGAACTCGACCAGAAGTTTATCGAACAAGCTACTCAAGTGGTGGAAGATAATATGGAAAATCCCGAATTCAGTGTAGATACTTTCTCACGGGAGATGGGAGTAGGACGTACCGTCTTATTCCAGAAGATAAAAGGTATTACGGGAAGTACGCCAAATAATTTTATCATGAATCTTCGTCTGAAAAAAGCAGCATATTTTCTACTGAATGCTCCGGAGATGAACATTTCGGATATTGCTTACCGGTTAGGATTTGGAAATCCTCAATACTTCAACAAATGCTTTAAAGAACTTTTTGATATTGCTCCTACACAGTATAGGAAATCTCATGATGCCCCTTCCGATCCCTCTGTAAAGTGATTAAAATAAGTCATCTGAATTTTTAGACTAGATAAAACGAACAATTCGATAGGGTGCAATATGCTCAAATCCGATACTTTTGTGGCGTTGGATCATGCCAGCTTGTACTTGAGTTTTCTTTGGTTAGGTGTGTACGCACACACTTTAAATTAGCAGACTAGGTACTGTGTAATCTTTATTCTAATATAATAATTATTGTATAGTATTATGAAAGACGATTATTTATGTGATAAATAAAAGATAGCATCTTACGGGAGAGACCAATGTATTTCTCCTAATTAATTAAGTAGTGAGTAAAACCTTGATAATTAACCAATTTAATTTTATTCTAGTTATGAAAAATTTGCAGAGTAGGACAAAAGTGCGGTTGTTTCAGTCGTTCCTTTTGATTTCCTTGAGTCTCTTTTTCCTTGTTAATCCGGCTTATGCTCAAGGCGGGTTTGCAGTGAAGGGAGTTATTGTAGATAAAACAGGATTTCCTTTGCCTGGCGCCAATGTGATGGAGAAAGGAACATCTAATGGGACAATTACGGATTTGGATGGTAATTTCTCATTGAATGTTTCAAAGAAGGGAGTTACTTTGACTGTCTCATTCATGGGGTATACCCCTAAAGATGTGGTAGTGAAAGATAAAACAATGAATATTACGCTTGAAGAGAACGCTAAGTTGTTGGACGAAGTAGTGGTGGTGGGTTATGGTACGATGAGAAAGCGTGATGTAACGGGAGCTATTACTTCCATCTCAAGTGAGGCTATTGAGCAGAAGATGGCTACCAATGTTTTTGAAGCACTGCAAGGTACTACTGCCGGTGTACAGGTAGTGTCCGGCTCGGGACAACCCGGTGAATCTTCTTCTATTAAAATTCGTGGTACATCCACTTTCTCCGCCGAAGGAGTTACTCCTCTTTATATTGTAGACGGTGTGCCTTTGGAAAGTATCGATGGTATCAATACCAATGATATTACTTCCATGGAAATTTTGAAGGATGCGGCTTCTGCAGCGATCTACGGTTCCCGTTCGGCTAACGGTGTGATTATTATCACTACCAAGAGTGGTCAGGAGGGTAAAGCCCGTATTGATATCAAGTATAATCACTCGTGGGGTACATTGTCTCATAAGGTGCCACAGGCAAATCGTAAAGAGCGTCTGTTGTACGACCAGTACCGTAAAGAGTATTTTGAAACATACGGCGGAGGTAATCCGGATGAAAGTATTGATATTCTGGATGATCCGTTGAATTCATTCTTCAATGTAGACAATGATTATCTGGACATGATTACAAGTACTGCGCAGAAAGATCAGGTGGATATCAGCGTAGGTGGCGGTACAAAGAAACTGAAATATTTCATCAATACCGGTTATTATAACGAGAAGGGTATTATTTCCAATACTGGTTTCCAAAGATTAAATACTCGTATCAACTCCGATTATTCACCGACAGACTGGATGAATATGGGTAGCCGTATTTCTCTTACTTATTCTAAAAAGAAAGGTCTGAATGAAGGTACGTTATTGAGCGCAGTGTTGACTCGTCGTCCTTATTTCAATACTTATTATCCGGATGGCTCTTTGGTCGGGGTGTTTAATGGTCAGAAGAATCCTATTGCACAGGTCAATTATACCACTGACTTTACGGATTCTTATAAGGCTAACTTCTTCCAGTTCTTTGAAATCAAATTCAACAAGTACTTGAAGTTCAGAGCCAATATAAATGCCAACTTCTATTTGGACAAGCGCAAAAAACTCGAACCTAGTCTTATTACTGATGAATGGCAGAAACAGAATAAAGGGTATTCTTATAATTACCTCAACTGGAACTGGATGAATGAAGATTTCATCACTTATGCACGCAAGATAAAAGGACATAATTTCAGCGCGATGGTGGGTGTCAGTGCTCAACAATGGCGTTATGAAAATGAAACTTTTGTGGGATTGAATTCCTCTACCGACTTTATTTATACAATGAACGCGTTTGCTGCCAATCTGGATTTATCCTCTACGGGATCTACATTGAGCAATCACTCCATGGCTTCCGTTTTTGCACGTGTGACGTATGATTATCTGGGGAAATACCTGTTTACAGCGAATATGCGTCGTGACGGTTCTTCTCGTTTTGCGAAAGAAAACAAATGGGGTAATTTCCCGTCAGTGTCAGTGGGATGGCGTTTCTCAGATGAAAAATTCATGAAGTTCTCGAAGAAATTCCTGGAAGATGGTAAGATTCGTGTAAGTTATGGTATCACCGGTAATGAAGCGATCGGAAATTATGATTATATTTATTCTTATTCTCCGAATTCTATCTATGACGGAGTGGGTGGCGTTATTCCGACTCGTATCGGTAAAGACAATCTGAAATGGGAGGAAACTAAACAATTCAACCTTGGGCTGGACTTGAATTTCTGGAATAGCCGTTTGACAATCACTGCCGATTATTACGATAAATATACAGACGGTTTGCTGGCAAACTACCAATTGCCTAAAGAATCCGGTTTTGCATATATGAAAACCAATGTCGGTGAAATGAGTAACCGAGGCTTTGAAATAGCTGTTACCGGTGATATTATCCGCACGAAGGACTGGAAGTGGAATGCTTCTTTCAATATCTCCAGAAACATCAACCGTATTGAGAAGCTGTCTGAAGGTAAGGCATATATGGAAGGTGATATCTGGTGGATGCAGGAAGGTGGCCGTGTGGGTGACTTCTACGGATTTAAAAGCGCCGGTGTCTTTGCATACGACGAATCGAATGCTTTCACTGATAAATGGGAACAGCTGACTCCGGTGTTTGAGAATGGTGTATTCCAGTACAAATATTTGTTGGATGGAAAGGAATATGCAGGTAATATCCGTCAGAAAACGTTGCCGAACGGCAAACCGTTCCGTGGGGGAGATTACAACTGGGAGGAACCGGAAGGAACCCGTGACGGTGTGATTGATGATAATGACCGTATGGTGATCGGTAATGCCATGCCTGATGTAACCGGTGGTTTGAATACAACCGTGACCTGGAAAAACGTAAGTCTGTATTTGGGATTCTATTATTCTTTGGGAGGACAGATTTATAATGCCGCTGAACATAATCGTAACATGTTCAAATATACGGGAACCACTCCTTCACCGGAAGTAATTCATAATATGTGGTTGCATCCGGGCGACCAGGCTATCTATCCGCGTCCGTATAATGATGATTATAACAATGCACGTATGGGTAACTCGTTCTATTTGGAAGATGCTTCCTTTATTCGTCTGCAGAACGTACGTATAGCCTATGATCTTCCAGAAAACTGGATAAAGAAGCTGATGTTGAAGAATATAAATATCTACGCTTTTGTAAACAACGCATTGACATGGACCAACTATTCGGGATTTGATCCTGAATTCTCTACGAGTAATCCTCTGCAGGTAGGTAAAGACTCTTACCGCTATCCGAGAAAGAGAGAATATGGTATTGGTTTTTCTGCAAACTTTTAATTGAAGATATCGTATGAAGAATATAAAATATTTTGTTGGAGCTGTATGCCTGGCTCTATCATTGAATAGCTGTTCAGACTTTCTGAATGAGGAACCGGTGAGTGAAATCCCGGCAGGTGACATGTGGCAGACCGCCCGTGACGCTAAGGCAGGTATAAATGAAATTTATGGACTGTTGCGTTCCACTTTACGCGAGAATTATTTTTATTGGGGTGAATTCCGTTCGGATAATGTAGCTCCCGGAGCACCGGTGATGGCCGATCAGGCACGTGTGATTAACAACCTGATGTCTACGGACGAGAAATGTGCGAAATGGACGACCTTGTATCAGATGATTAACCAGACCAATCTGGCCATCAAATATGTTCCTAATATCAGTATGCCGGATGTGGCAGACCGTAACGATTACCTTGGACAAGCGTATGCGTTGCGTGCTTTGGCTTACTTCTATGCTATCCGTGTCTGGGGAGACGTACCTTTGTTTATAGAACCTACTGAAAAGTATTCGGAGGCTATCTACAAGGAACGTACAGATAAGAATTATATTCTGGAACATGTTATTCTTCCTGACCTGAAAAAGGCGGAAAGCCTGATTAACCGTAATAAGAATTACGAACGCAAGCGTATTTCTATCTGTGGCGTATGGGCTATCATGGCGGACGCTTATATGTGGGCTGAAGAATATAATCTGGCTGACCAGACCATTGATAAAATGGCAACTATTGCTTCCAAAAAGGGTGGACGCTTTGTAGACTTCGAACCTAACATTGCTACTTGGCATACCATGTTTACGGAAGAACTCAACAATAAGCCTTCGGATGATACGCCCGAAAATGATGAATATAACTCCAGAGAGTTAATATTCCTTGTTCATTTCAACATGGATGAAGTCGGCACGAATGGTTACAGTTATATGTATCAATGGTTTTCCGGTTCAGGAAACCGTGCGGCAGTTATGTCCGACAAGTTTATGAGCATCTTTGATGAAAAGGATATGAAAGGTGATTTGCGCAAAGATTATACGGTGAAGAATTACCAGAATGGAAATGAATTGCGTAAATATATGGCAGGTGACATCAGTAACTCTTTGAATAAGACATGCGAAGTAGCCTATCCAATTTATCGTTACACAGATATGATGTTGTTGCAAGCAGAAGCTCGTGCTCATCAGGGAAAATGGGGTGAAGCTTTGGATTTAGTAAAAACTGTACGTGACCGTGCCGGATTGAACACGTTGACTGAAAATGATTTTGCTTCTGAAGACGAAGTCGTTAATTATATATTGCGTGAACGGCAAGTGGAATTAGCCGGCGAAGGACGCCGCTGGTTTGACTTGTTGCGTACCGGAAAGTGGAAGGAAGTGATGAAACCGATTAACGGAATGGAACAGGACGGAAACGAACTCTTCCCGATTCACTATTCACATATCTTGGAAAATCCGAAGATTGTGCAGAACACGTATTATGGTAATACTAACAACTAAAAAAGGTAGAAACAATGAAAAAGACAATATTATATAAGACCCTTTTCTTTTGTTGGGCGATATTGGCATTGACCGGCTGTGACCTGGACTTGCAGAAGAATTATGATTATGAGCCTTCGGTGGATGATCCGTATGTAAAAGTGACAGCGTGGGAATATTTCCAAGATCACAAAGATATGTTCTCGGAGTTGATAGCAGCTATTGAGTATACAGGTCTGAAGGACTATTATACCCAGACTGACAATAAATATACTTTTCTGGCTTTGAATAATGCAGGTATGCAGTTGTATCGTGAAAATGAATTTGCAGGTGCAGCATCCATTACCGATTGTGATAAAGAGAAAGTAACGAACATGTTGCTTTATCACATTGTAGACGGTGAATATAGTTCTTATGGACAGTTGCAGGTGGAACCGATGTTCGTATTGACGATGCTGAAAGGAGAGAATGGACTGATGACAATGTCTGTATGGAAAAACCCATGGCAGGCTGCAGTAGGTAAGATTCTGGTGAATCAGACCGGAAGCAACGGGAAATCTCCACAGCGTCAGGCTAAGACTAGCAACATTCTGCCGACGAACGGTGTGATTCATATATTTGAGAACTATTGCAAATATTCCAAATAACCACAGTTAATTAAAAAGAGAACTAATTATGATTCGTAAAATATATACCTTATTAATACTAGGACTTTGCCTGGGCTTTGCTGCCTGTAGCGATGATAATGATGGTCTGGATCCTAATGCGGCTGCTCCTGTGATTAAATTCCCGATGGAACAACTGGATGTGGATTTAAATAAAGTAGATAATCTGCCGGTAGTGGCTGTCATAAAGTCGCAGGCCGGACTCCAGAGTGTGACAATGAAATTGCAGACAGTGGAGGGGGTGACCGAATATAAAACGGTGACTGAATTTTTTAATCCCAATTCTTACAGCTTGTCTGAAAATCTGGAATACAATGCAAATTACGAAGCCTTTATCATTGAGGCTACGGATAAATTGAATCATGTTACGAGCGGAACTTTACCAATTGCTGTTACCGATGTAATGGCACGTCCTGTCATAACATTCGACCCGGAAGAGATTATATATGATGAAATGGATGAGAATCCGGTAATGCCTCGTACTACTTTTAAAATTGTTTCGGAAGCAGGTTTGAAGAAAGTGGAAAGATTCTTGGTCTCTACGGACGGACAAACACCGAAAGGCAGTGATATACTGAATGGCGACAAAACGTATGAGCACGATGAACTGATAGAATATAAAGAAGGCGATAAGGGCTTTAAAGTGAAAGCGGAAGATATCTATGGTAATATCACAATTTCTACTTTGCAGGTGTCATATAAGACTGTTCCGGTTCCTGTATTGACTTTGGGTAAAGAGCTTATTACTACTGATGAAGGAGTAGATACGGAAGTTCCGATGCACATCGAATCCGTTCGCGGTGTAAAACAGGTAGCTATCTTCCGGGTGGAGAATGGAGTAAGTACAGAGATTTTCCGTGAGCAGATAGTGGGCGATAACAAGAATTTTGATTATAAGCCTAAGGTGCAACTGACAGAAGAAACATCTCAACTCAAGGTGGTTGTTTCTGATGGTCGGGAAGGCAAGGAAGTTATAGGGATCGTAAAGACCTATGTGAATATGGAGGTTGTCCAACTTAAGGTTGGCAGTCATGTATTGGCCAATGCCGAACCGTTCGCTCTGATTTCGTTGAATGATATGAAAACGTATTCGGTAGATGAAGCTATTTCCAGTGTGGAAAGCGCTAAGAATGTTGATATAAAGTTCTTTATAAATTCTGCTAATAGTGTTCTTTCTTTCCGTTTCTATTCGATGGAGAATGTAGATAGCAAGAATAGTCTGTATAAAGGATCGGGCGGAAAGTCCTTGAGCAATCTGCCGGCTAAGAATATGACAAAATTTGTGTTATTCCCGGCAGGCTTTGATTACGATGCGGCTTCTCGTTCTTCTATTAAGAATGAATATTTGGCTGGAAGTGCCGATCAGAAAGTGTATATGACAATTGATAACTTTGTCGGCAGTGTGATTGGATTTAAGACTAGTGGTAATTCGAGTGCCGGTGGAGAAAGATACGGTGTCATGAAGGTACTTGATGTCTCCGGAAAGATGGATAATAATACGACCAAACAGATAGCAACGGTTGAAATCAAATTCCCTAAGAAGAAGTAAACAGGGTAGTATTACCTAGCGTCTGAAGTCTTAATAGAAAACTTCTTTTCTATTAAGACTAAACTTCCCTTTCATTGGGAATAAAGTTGTTCTCTGTCCGATACAAACTATAAACGAAGCTTCCGTTTTTATAAATGCAAGTTGCGTTTATAAAAACAAAGCTTTCAATTATGAAAACAAAGCTTGCGTTTATAGTTTATAATAGGGATAAAAGAAGTTTGCAACAAGGGGGAAGGAAGTTCTCTCCTTGTAGAGAATAACTTTTCTATTAATAGCCAACGCGAGAGTTAGTAACAGCTATCCCGGTGAACCGTAGATAGAGTATACGAAAGATGCGACTGATAACAAATACGATGGTTAAGTAATAATGTGCAGTAGCTGAAAGTAATATGAGAAAACATATAATATATAGGTATTTCCTCTTTTTATCTTTGGTCGGACTGATGCAGTTGACGTTTAGCTGTTCCTCCTCTTCCAACGAAATAGAACCTTTGAAACCGGAAGGAGAAGATACTCCTTTGGAAAAAGATGAATATACTTTTATGAATGTAGAATACCGGAAGTGGCAGAACGGAACTTTCCAGGCATGGACAACGGCAGATTCAAGGGAAACACGTACCATTGATAATATGAATTGGTATACTCCCTCTTCGGATTATAGCCGGACTGCATGGGGAGGACGAATCGGTTTGCAACCTTCATCTGTGGTTGGAAAAGAAGGCTTTTTCCGAGTGGCTTATTGTGGAGGCCGTTCTTATTTGCTCGATCCGGATAATGGAGCTGTTATCATTCATGGAATTCAGCATGTTCGTCCGGGAGAATCTACTGCTCATAAGAAGGCTTTCGGTACTCGATACGGTAGTGAGGCGCAATGGAGTGAAGAGACTGGCAAACTGTTAGCAGGCAATCATATAAACTATATTTCGTATGGCTCGAACCGTATTGAAGTATTTCCTGCTGCAGTACGTGGTAACTTGTTGACCCCTAAGACGCAAAAGATTGCTTATGCAGAGAATCTGTATCTGCTTCGTACCTTTATGTGGGATATGAGTAAGAATTTGGGCTACGCGTTTGATGATGACAAATATAATCGCTTAGTTCTTCTTTTTGAACCCACATTTGCTACGTACATAGATCGTCTCGTACAAGAGAAGTCAGCTTTATTTGCCGGTGACCGGCATTTTATAGGTTTCTATCTTGACAATGAATTGCCATTTGCCAGTTATCAGAATGCTGACCCTTTGCGAGGAATTGATCTGAAACATTTCTTGTCTTTGCCCGAACGCTATAAAGCTGCTCGTGAGTATGCAGAAAAGTTTATGCGGGATAACGGTATAGCTTCTACCGGAGTGATAACCAAGAAAAATCAGGAAGATTTCCGGGGGATGGTTGCTGATTATTATTATCAGTTGACCACCGCTACCGTCAGACGATATGATAAAGAGCATTTGATATTGGGAACACGTCTGCATGATTGGAGTAAATATAATCAGAAAGTGGTGGAAGCGTGTGCTCGTTATTGCGATCTTGTTTCCGTCAACTATTATGCACGTTGGCAACCGGAGGCAGATTTCTTGGCAAACCTGAAAGTCTGGTGTGGAGCGAAACCTTTTTTAGTTTCAGAATTCTATATAAAAGCGGAAGATGCCAGTTATCAGGGAACTGGATATGCTAATACTGAAGGAGGTGGCTGGCTGGTGCATACACAAAAAAATAGAGGTGAGTTTTATCAGAACTTCTGTCTTCGTTTGCTTGAAACTCGTAACTGTGTGGGCTGGGTACATTTTGAGTATAATGATGGTTACGATTCTAACGGAAAAGCTTCTAATAAAGGAGTGGTTTCCATCGAATACGAACCTTATGAATCTTTTCTGTCGCAGATGCGGCAGTTGAATCTTTCAGTTCATTCATTGATCGATTATTACGATACAAAATCGGTTCAATAGATTGACGGAAACTTTAAATAGACAAATTGAATATTTAGAATTAAAATAGTTATGACCATGAAGAAGTTTAGTTTATTTGCAATCCTTTTAGGATTTAATATAGCTTTGGGAGCATGTTCCGATGATGATGCCGCTCCTGTAGTAAAAAATGAAATCTTTCAACTTCCGGAAAAGGCTTATGTACTGGCGGAACAATCCAGACGGGCTATTGTCATCAGAGATGCGGAGACGCACCGCAATATTTGGAGTTGGGATCCTTATACTGCCTGTGTTCCTGCTGCACAGCAGGGTTGGTTTGTTAATCCGAGTGAAGTAAAACCGGTTTTCAATAGACGCTATATCTTGATGACTGCCTCCGGCGGAGCTGTGGCTTTAATCCGTTTGTCCGATCATAAATTAATGTTCTATGCAAATTGTGGACAGAATCCCCACTCTGCGGAGGTATTGCCCGATGGAAATATCGTGACGGCAGAATCTAAATCCGGTGAAATCAATACCTTTGTGGTTGACACGGTTAAGGTATTGGGAGCAAAAGCTAATACGGTGAAGTTGGGTAATGCGCATAATGTTGTTTGGGATAAGAAAAGATCGTATCTTTATGCTACAGCTACCAAAAAAGAGGGAGTGACTGCATTATTCCGTTTTAAGTACGATGGCAACCGGAGTAATCCCAAGTTAATAAATCAGACTACCCTTTATACATTCAGCAATGAATCGGGTGGGCATGATTTGTTCCCGGTATATGGTGAAGAAGATAAATTATGGCTTACTGCTGCTTCGGCTGTCTATAAGTTTGATTTGACTGGAGTTACCGACGCTACGACTAATGACTCTACCGAACCTACTTACGAGAAAGTTTACAGCATAGCCGATATAAAAAGCATCTGCAACGGACCGGACGGAATCCTGATGCTGAAACCGACTGAAGAATGGTGGGCAGAAGGACTTGTAAATGAGAAGGGAGAAGAACTTTTCAAGATGGACGGAGCCAAGATTTATAAAGGCCGTTGGATGATAGACAATCTTTTCAGTTATCCGGAAAAGCATGATTTCGTGTTGAGTGAGGACTGATTAAGTATGGTGGAAGATTGATTAAGTACATAAGTTGAATAATTAAGTTTGGAACAATGAGGAAACTTCTTCTTTTTTTATTGGTATCTATCGCATTACCGGCCTTGGCGCAGAATGGAAAGAAAGTGTATGCCGACTTCCACGGTGTACGTTACACCCGGCAGCATGACGGAAAGTTGGGCCGTTGGGAAATGTATGCCAATACGGAAAAATCAAGTACCGGAAGGAAGTCGCTGTGTTATAATGCCGATCTGATAGATAGTGAAGGGCGGCATGAGATAGCGGCAGTGGCTTATCCCCAAGTCGGAATGCAGTCCAATCTCGATCCCGATTATATCGAATATCAGATATTGTCGGCAAAAGCGGCTAAGATAGATGGATTCTTTATCGAATGGGGGTTCAAGCCTCACGAAAATGACATCTTGCTGCGTGAGATGCAGAAAGTGGCAGCAAAGTATGACTTTGAAATCGGCGTAAACTGGTGCGACGGTTGGTTATATTATGACTGGATTACGAAGATTTATCCGGAAGTTAACACCCGTGAGGCAAAGACCGAATACATGGCTAAATGTTATCAATATCTGGTAGATAGTGTCTTCACAGGTCCGACTGTTCCTATGGTGAAAGGAATGCCTGTTTTTTATCATTTCGGTCCCGGAGCGAAAGTCGATGAATACAAGAAAGTGTTATCACAAGTGAAGTTTCCGCAAGGAATGAGGCAGCCCGTTGCCTTACGCCGTTGGGCGGATTGGGGAAAACTGGAAAATGATAAATACATTCCCGTCACCCGCAGTGATGATATGGATGCTTGGGAAAAAGTGGGAGAAATACCGACTGCATGGCTTCCTGCCCGTGTTCGCACAAGAGATCAGGCACATGCTGAATGGGATAATTATGCCACACAGGATGATGTTATTGAGTTTATGAAACCTTTCCGTGATTCAATTTGGCATAGTAACAATCCTGCTTATACCATTAAGTCGGGATTTGCCATGCCGGGAATGGATAACCGGGGCTGTGCAGGCTGGGGACGTGGACACTTCTATTATATCCCACGTAACAATGGAGAAACTTATCAAAGTATGTGGAAGTTCTGTATGGCAGAGAAGGACAGTCTGGACATGATGTTTATCGCTTCGTGGAGTGACTATACCGAAGGACACGAAATAGAGCCGACCATTGAAAACGGTGACCGTGAACTACGTACGACTTTAAAGTATGCGGCGGAATTCAAAGACGAACAGGCGGACGAGCGTGGATTAACCTTACCTTTAATGCTTTTCCGGCTGCGAAAAGAAGCCCGTTTCCTGGAAAAGACGAAGATGGACGTATCCGCTTGTCAACGTTCGCTCGATAAGGCAGCATTGTTGATTAGCCAGGGACGTTATCCGGTGGCAATAGGCTTGTTGTCACAAATAGAAAATGATGTCAAGACGGCAAAATCCGCTTTGGCGGTTGAGATGATGCGTTTGCGTGAGTCGGACATGAAGATTCAGGGAAAGCGAAAATCCGGTGGTTACAGTGCCGAAGAAACTCTCTCTATCTCTTTGCCCAAAGAGCTGGTTTCCAAATTACAAATGAATAACTATGTAGGGTATCTCTATTTTGAATACCTGGACAAGGGAAATGAATCTCTTTTTATACGTTCATCTACACAGCGCGAACCGAAAGAGCCGTTTAAAATTGTGTCCCGGATACGTACCGACAACACGGGTGAATGGAAAAGCGCAAAAGTAGAATTGTATAAGGATAATATCGTGAATGGATTCAATATGCCTACTTTCTATTTAAAAGGAAATGTCGTAGTCCGTAATTTGTCATTGGGCTATACGATCTACACAGTCAAATAAATGCATGGATGAAGAGTTTAAATAATTGGTTATTAGTTTTATCTGTACTATCCTGCTTCGGATGTTCCTCTCCGGTCCATGAAGATGACAGGGGATGTGCTTTCGTATCTGACAGTATTCAATATCGGGTTGAGTTTATGTCGGCGGGATGCGTGCGGATTCTGTCTTTTCCTGAAGGTGATACACTGGTAACAAGAAGATTGGTGGTCGATTCGGAAAAGCCGGCTTTTAAAGATTATAAATGGGAAGATACGGGACAGAAGCTACTCTTTCGCACCCGTGAACTTTCCGTAGTTTTTGATAAGGCAGATGCGGCTTTCACTTTTCAGGAAACATCCACAGGTAAGTTATTACTAAAAGAGAAAGGGGATAGAAAGGCACGGAACTTCAAACGTTCGGTTGCCGGAGGTGAACAATGTCTCGAAGTCACTCAACGCTTTGTTCCTACCGAGGATGAGGCCATTTACGGACTGGGACAGTATCAGAATGGAATCATGAACTACCGGGGGAAATCCGCACTTCTGTTACAGGCCAATATGGATATTGTCAATCCGTTCCTTATTTCGACCAACGGATATGGTGTCTTATGGGATAATTATTCTTCTACGAAGTTTGAAGATACGAAGGAGGGCTACTCATTTACTTCCGAAGTAGGTGATGCCTCCGACTATTATTTTGTCTATGGCAAGAATATGGACGAAGTCGTTGCCGGTTATCGGGAATTGACGGGGGACGTGCCGATGTTTGGAAAATGGGTGTATGGCTTCTGGCAGTCCAAAGAACGTTATAAGTCGTTCGATGAATTGAAGGCAGTCGTTAAAGAATACCGTAAACGGGGAATTCCGTTGGATAACATTGTGCAGGACTGGGAATATTGGGGAGACAAACCTCATTGGAACAGCCTGACCTTCCATCCGGCAAACTTTAATCATCCCCGTCAGGTTATTGATGAACTGCATCAACAGGACCATGTTCATTTTATGCTTTCCGTATGGCCCGGATTCGGACCGGAAACGGCTGTCTATCAGTCTTTGGATTCTATCGGTGCATTGTTTAGTGAACCTACATGGGCAGGTTATAAGGTTTTTGATGCCTACAATCCTGTTGCACGGGATATCTTCTGGCAATACCTCAAGAAAGGACTCTATGATATGGGCGTGGATGCTTGGTGGATGGATGCAACGGAACCATCTTTCCGGGACGGATTCACACAGCTGAAGCAGGAAGAAAAGACCAAATCGGCAGGTAATACTTATCTGGGTAGCTTCCACCGTTATCTGAACACTTATTCTTTAGAAATGCTAAAGGACTTCTATCAACGCCTGCGCGCCGAGAGCGATCAGAAGCGTATATTTATCCTAACTCGTTCCGCCTTTGCCTCGCAACAGCATTATGGTACAGCCGTATGGTCGGGTGACGTTTCGGCTTCATGGGAGAATATGCACAAACAACTGGTTGCCGGCTTAAACTTGTCTATGTCCGGTATTCCGTATTGGACTTCCGATACGGGAGGATTCTTTGTTACAGAACGGGATGCAAAATATCCCGACGGACTGAAAAGTAATGATTATAAAGAGTTATATTCCCGTTGGTTCCAGTTTAGCGCATTTACTCCTATCTTCCGTGCTCACGGTACGAATGTGCCGCGTGAAATTTGGCAATTCGGTGAAGAGGGGACATTATCTTATGATAATCAAGTGAAGTATATCCATCTGCGCTACCGTCTGTTGCCATACATTTACTCAATGTCCCATCAGGTAACCGCCAATAATTATACCATGTTGAGAGGTTTGGCAATGGATTTCACAACAGATACCCGGACATTTGATATTGATAATGCCTATATGTTCGGTACTTCCTTATTGGTGCGTCCGGTATTTCATCCGCAATCGGAAGAAAAGAACATCTGTATTTATCTGCCGGAACACAGCGGTAAATATTGGTATGACTTCTGGACCGGAGAAGCTTTTGAAGGAGGAAGAGAACAAATGCAGACAAATATCCTCGACATACTTCCGCTCTATGTGAAGGCTGGTTCTATCTTGCCTTTGGCAGAAGTGAAACAATATGCGATGGAATATCCCGATCGTGAACTGGAATTGCGTATCTATGGAGGAGCGGATGCTGCTTTTTTATGGTATGAGGATGAAGGTGATTCCTACCGCTATGAAGAGGGCGTATGTTCGAAAGTGCCGATGCAATGGAAAGATTCGGAACGGACATTGACTATTGGACTGCGTGAGGGAACTTATCCCGGTATGCCGGAACAAATAAAAATGCATGTGAAATTATATCTGCCTGAAGGTGCAGCTCTTGATAGCAAAGAGTGCGTCTACACAGGTAGAGAAGTGAAAATAAAGTTTTAATTATAAGTATATATCGATTATGAAGAAGTTTCTCTATATTTTTATTCTATTGTTTATTGTGGGATGGGCACAGGCGCAACAGCGTGTGGTATACACAATCAACGACGGATGGAAATTTACAAAAGGATCTCCGTTTGAAGCGCAGCTGGCCGGCTGTGACGACTCTTCTTGGGAGACGGTCAATATACCTCATACATGGAATAATAAAGATGCAGACGACGAAACTCCGGGATTTTATCGGGGACCGGCTTGGTACCGGAAACAATTGTTTGTAGATAAAAGCCAGGAGGGACGTCAGGCAGTGATCTATTTTGAAGGAGCCAATCAGGAAGTACGATTCTATCTGAACGGTCAGTTCGTGGGAGAACACAAAGGAGGGTATACCCGTTTCTGTTTTGACATCACTTCCCATTTGCGTTATGGACAGGAAAACCTGTTTACCATTTATGTGAACAATGTCTATAATCCGAATATTCCTCCCTTATCTGCCGATTTTACTTTCTTTGGCGGTATCTACCGGGATGTCTATCTGCAGTTTATGAATCCGGTGCACATTGCAACGAATGATTATGCTTCGTCAGGAGTTTATATCCGTACACCCGAAGTGAACAACTCCGCAGCCTCGGTAGAAATTACTACATTACTGACGAATAATACACTCCAACCTGCAGAAATCAGGGTGGAAAATGTAATCTGCGATGCGGATGGTAAGGAAGTGAAAAAGACTCATGCGGAAATAAAGCTGGCATCCGGTGAAACAAAGACAGACATCTCTAAAAAGATAAAAATAGATTCGCCCCGTTTGTGGGATATAGACGATCCTTATCGGTATATGGTATATACGCGTATTCTCGATAAGAAAAAGGGTACTTTGCTGGATGAAGTGGTGAATCCGTTAGGCTTGCGCTGGTTTAAATTTGATTCGGAAAAGGGCTTTTTCCTGAATGGCAAAGGACGTAAACTAATCGGAACTGCCCGGCATCAGGATTATTTTCAGAAAGGAAATGCCTTGCGCGACGAGTTGCATGTACAGGATGTACTACTGTTGAAAGAGATGGGAGGGAACTTCCTGCGTGTGTCACATTATCCCCAAGATCCTGTAATCATGGAAATGTGTGATAAACTGGGTATTGTGACTTCGGTTGAAATCCCCGTTGTCAATGCTGTTACGGAAACTGAAGAGTTTTTGCAGAACTCCGTTGAGATGGCTAAAGAAATGGTACGTCAGGATTTCAACCGCCCTTCTGTTATGATTTGGGGGTATATGAATGAGATTTTTCTGCGTCGCCCTTATACCGAAGGCAAGCAATTGGAAGATTACTACCGCTTTACTGAAAAAGTAGCCCGTGCCTTGGAAGCGACCATCCGCGAGGAAGATCCTTCAAGATATACCATGATGGCTTATCATAATATGCCTCAATATTACGAAGATGCCCATCTGACCGAAATTCCGATGATTCAGGGGTGGAACCTGTATCAAGGCTGGTATGAGCCGGATATCAATGAGTTTCAACGTTTGCTCGACCGTGCCCATAAGGTATACAAGGGAAAAGTGTTGATGGTTACGGAATATGGACCGGGAGTAGATCCGGGACTTCATTCCTACCAGCCGGAACGTTTCGACTTCTCACAGGAATATGGTTTGGTGTATCATAAACATTATCTCCGTGAAATGATGAAACGTCCGTTTATTGCCGGTTCCAGTCTGTGGAATCTGAATGATTTTTATTCCGAATCCCGTGTCGATGCTGTTCCTCATGTAAACAATAAAGGAGTTGTCGGATTAAACAGGGAGAAGAAGGATGTTTATTGGTTTTATAAGACAGCTTTGTCACGTCGTCCGATACTTGTTATAGGTAATCGGGAGTGGAAAAGCCGTGGGGGAGTGGTGAATACTGCACAGAAAGAATGTATTCAGTCTGTTCCTGTATTCTCCAATGCGGAAGAAGTAGAGCTGTTTGTGAACAATAAGAGTCTGGGGAAGAAAAAGGTGGAAGATAATTATGCTTTGTTCGATGTACCGTTCGTTAGTGGGGAGAATCTCCTGGAAGCGGTTGCTGTGGCTGGTGATAGCAAATTGCGGGATATGCTCCGGATTCAGTTCCAGTTGGTAGGCTCACAGTTGGAAGACGAAGCGATTCCATTTACGGAAATAAATGTAATGTTGGGTTCTCCGAGATATTTTGAAGACCGTACAGCAAATGTAGCATGGATTCCCGAGCAGGAGTATAAGCCCGGTAGCTGGGGATTTGTAGGCGGAACTTCTTATCGTCGTAAAACAGGATTCGGCAGTATGCTTGGTTCGGATATTGACATTCTGGGAACGGATATGAATCCAATCTTCCAGACTCAACGTGTTGGAATAAAATCTTTTAAAGCTGATGTACCGAATGGAGAATATTCCGTATATTTGTACTGGGCAGAATTGGAGTCGAACAAAGAGAGGGAAGCGTTGGTTTATAATCTGGGAGCTGACTCGGAACAGACGTTTGCCGGAAACCGTAGCTTCGGAATTTCAATGAATGGAACGACTGTTTTGGATGATTTCAACATAGCTCGTGATTACGGATATGCCCGTGCTGTTATCAAGAAATTTGTAGTAACGGTGAAGGATGGAAAAGGATTGAGTGTTGACTTTCATAAAAAAGAAGGAGAACCTATTCTGAACGCTATCCGTATTTATAGAAACTATTAATCATAAACACTGTCAATATGCTTAGGTCTATTTATTTACTGTCTTTTCTCCTCCTGCAATCCTTATTTGCTTTTGCCGGGAATGTAAAGGAGAATGTTCCGTCCTCTTTTGATTTGTATGTATGCATCGGACAATCCAACATGGCGGGGCGTGCAACATTAACTCCGGAAGTCATGGATACCCTCCAAAATGTGTATCTATTGAATGATAAGGGGAATTTTGAACCGGCAGTAAATCCTCTCAATCGTTATTCTACAGTTCGGAAAGATTTGTCAATGCAGCGTTTGGGACCGGCTTACGGCTTTGCTAAAGAGATGGCCCGACAAACGAAACGTCCTGTCGGACTGGTAGTAAATGCGCGTGGAGGCTCATCCATCAACTCCTGGCTAAAAGGGAGTAAAGACGGATATTATGAAGAAGCTCTTTCCCGGGTTCGGATTGCAATGAAGCAGGGAGGTGTTTTGAAAGCAATCCTTTGGCATCAGGGAGAAGCCGATTGTTCGAATCCGGAAGCGTATAAACAGAAACTGATTTCTTTGGTGAAAGACTTGCGGGAAGATCTGGGCATGCCGAATCTACCGGTTATTGTAGGACAGATTTCTCAATGGAACTGGACAAAAAGAGAAGCAGGTACAGTCCCCTTTAATCAGATGATTAAAAAAGTTTCTTCATTTATTCCCCATTCTGATTGGGTATCATCGAAAGGATTGGGATGGTATAAAGATGAGAAGGACCCTCATTTTAATACGGAAGCACAACTGTTATTAGGAAAACGTTATGCGAAAAAGGTACTGAAGTTCTATAAACATCAATAGAATACCCTTTTTCGAGGAACATAAAAGCCGGCTGATCCCTCATGAATCAGCCGGCTTTTGTATGGTGAATAACTAAATACTACCTTGTTGATAGAAAAGGAGTATGTATAGTTAATTGTCTTATTATAAGTAAATTAACCTGTTAATAACTTTGTTGATATCCTTGTTGATAACTGAAGTTAGGTTGTGAATAAAACCAGTAAAGAAGAGTCGTCATAAAAAAGAAGAACCGCATTTCTGCGATTCTTCTTATCTTTAGTTGCGGAGATCCGACTCGAACGAATGACCTTTGGGTTATGAGCCCAACGAGCTACCAACTGCTCCACTCCGCGATGTTTAACGGGTGCAAAGGTACGGCTTTTTTTGAAACAAACAAATAATTAGCTGAATATTTTTCGAGTAAATCATCTAAATTCTCTTATGTGGTTGAAAATGAGAAAGATAATGATGGGACTTTTTTTGAGTACTTATTAATATGTGAATGTTAATATTATCTCTGTTTTCTTGTATGGTCTAAAGAAAAGAACTATTTTTGCTCAAAGATGTTGTGCTTCAGTGATTTATAACTTTGGCTCTTAAATGTGTGTGTTTAAATTGCTTTATTTGAACAATACAAACTTACATAAAATTAAAAGAATTGTTCGTAAGTTTATTAGTTTTTAGTTTCTATATATCATTCACTGGAGATAATTATTATTTATGCTTTTACAAGACTATATTTCTTATGAGTAAGTTTTTGGGGATAAGATTCGTGGCTTTTATTATCTGCGGTTTGTTTGTGGCTTCTCCTATGCAGGCACACTTAAGGTTCGACTCCTTATTGATTGAACTGGATCATGTGATTGCTAATGAGAAAGAATACAAAAGCCGGAAAGAAAATTATTTGGAAAAACTTAAAGAGCAACTTCGAAATCAGAATCTTTCCAGAGAAAGCCGTTATTCTATTTATCAGAGTCTCGCAGGTGAATATGAGACTTTTATTTGCGATTCTGCAATAGTATATGCCAATCGTGCTTTGTACGAAGCGGCTGAATTGAAGAATACAAGCTGGATGAATGACAGCAGGATACAGCTGGCTCGTGGAGAGGCGAAAGCCGGAATGTTCTCCAAAACACTTGATATATTGAACTCCATAGACCGAACCCAACTGAACCGGCATCAATTGATTGACTACTATAAGACATATATTGATGTATATATCTATATGATCGAATATAATGACGGATATGATCTGGCGGATTTAATTGCCAAAAAGGTAGTCTGCCAGGATTCACTCATTCAGATAGTCGATACCACTTCTTTTGAATACGTTACCAGATATGGTTTCCGTTGCATTGAAACCGGGGATCTTGCCGGTGCCGAAAGAATATTGCTGTCCTACTTCCCGAAAGTAAAGCCCGATACAAAGGAATGTGCGGGGATTACGTCAATTCTTTCTTTCCTTTACGAACAGAAGGGAGATAGTGAAAAAGAAAAAGAATATCTAGCGATTTCTGCTATTTCTGATATCAAGGCTTCCGTGAAAGAGAATATATCACTACGTGCTTTGGCTTTTATCCTGTTCAATAACGATGTAGACATTGATCGTGCTAACCGGTACATAAAAAAAAGCTTGGATGACGCCAATTTTTATAATGCTCGTTTGCGGAATATACAAACAGCCAAAATACTTCCAATCATAGATAAGGCGTACCAACTTGACCGTGAAAAACAGCAGAATAGGCTTCGGTTCTTGTTGATAATCGTAAGTCTCCTCTCTATTGTTTTGTTGATAGCTATTTTGTTGGTAGTAAAGCAAATGAAGAAACTGGCAAGAGCCAAACAGCATATCGAAGAGATTAATGCTCGTCTGAACGAGTTGAACACTGTGTTGCAGGATGTCAATAAACAACTGAAACAAAGTAACCTTTCGCTTGCCGAGTCTAATCATATTAAGGAACTGTTTATCAGTAGTTTTCTTGAGATCTGCACACAATATATCGAAAAATTGGACGCTTTTAAAGGGACAGTGAATCGGAAAGTGAAGGCCGGTCAGGTGGCGGATATACTGAAACTTACTTCCAAAACGGAAAACTCTGCACTTGAATTGAAAGAATTGTATGCTAACTTCGATCATGCTTTCCTGAATATATATCCCACATTTGTGGAGGAATTTAATACTTTGCTTCGGATAGAGGAACGTTATCCTGTTATGTCTGATAAATCTCTGAATCAGGAATTGCGTGTCTTCGCATTGATTAAGTTGGGGATTAAAGATATTAATAAGATTGCTGTTTTTCTCCATTATACTCCGCGTACGGTTTACAACTATCGCAGCAAAATTAAGTCGAAAGCTTTGAATACAGACGAGGATTTTGAAGAGAAGGTAAAACTTCTCTGCTCGGATAGCTTCTGAAACTTATTCGGAGGGTGAAAAATCTCTCCTCGAGAAAAGATTCAATTTACATTGAGAAGTGCAGGACTGTTATTTAATAGTTTGATTATTAGTGCTATATGCGCAAGAATGAACTGTTAATTTTTACCTTGCACTTACTAGCCTATTTGTTTTCTCAAATATCTTCTTAGTTTTGCTTCAGAGAATTTCGGTAAAACTAATTTGTTCAACATTATTAATATTTATGGAAAAACAGTCAAAAATTAAACGAATCACACAATTTTTTGTGCTGGTGCTTTTCGTACTCTTCTCTTCGCAGGCGCTTGCCCAACAGAGCACGATTAAAGGACTTGTAAAAGATGAGACCGGTGTGCCTATCATCGGAGCGAATGTGTCTGTAAAGGGCACTACTAACGGAGTGGTAACGGATACGAACGGGCGCTTTATCTTATCCAAAGTGAAGTCCGGTGCTGCCATTGTATTTTCCTACGTCACTTATATTACTAAGGAGGTTACCTATAAGGGACAAGCGGATATGATTGTTACTTTAGTAGAGGATAACAAACTACTGGATGAGGTGGTAGTCATCGGTTACGGACAGGTGCGTAAAGGAGATGCTACGGGAGCTTTGACAAGCCTGAAGGCGGATGATAAGATCAGAGGTTTTGCCCCTAATACGCAGGATTTGCTAGTTGGCAAAGTAGCCGGTGTGGCTATCACTAGTGAGGGAGGTTCTCCTAACGGAGCCTCATATATACGAATCAGAGGAGGCTCTTCTCTTACAGCCAGTAATGATCCGTTAATTGTTGTGGACGGGGTGTTTATTGACAATCAAGGGTTGAATGGTGCCGGAAACATTCTGAGCACAATCAATCCAACGGATATTGAATCTTTCACTATTCTGAAAGATGCTTCAGCTACCGCTATTTATGGTTCGCGTGCCTCCAACGGAGTAATTCTGATTACTACCAAGAAGGGAACAGAAGGTAAAGTGAAAATTACTTATGACGGAAATGTATCCATAGGTACACCTAAGAAAAAGATAGATGTAATGACAGGAGACGAGTTCCGGGTGTTCTTGAAAGAGAACTATTCCGACCTAAGTATCTATGAACAGATGGCAAAGAAGCAGGGACTGGTTAATACGGATTGGCAGGATGAGATATTCCGTACTACTTTGAATACGGAACATAACCTGAGTGTATATGGAACTGCGGCAAAAGTGATGCCTTATCGTGTCTCTTTCGGATATACCAATATTGATGGTATCTTAAAAACTTCCAAGACAGAGCGGTATACAGGAAGTTTTTCCGTTACTCCTTCTTTGTTTGACGATCATCTGAAGATCAATCTGAATGGCCGTGGTATGTATGTCAAGAATCGCTTTGCCGATTGGGGGGCAATCGGGGCCGCAATCGTTATGGATCCTTCACAGTCTGTTTATGATAAAGATAGTCCTTATGGGGGCTATTTTACATGGACAGGAGATGATGATAATGTTATCCAGGTAGCCACGAAAAATCCGGTGTCTATGCTAGAAATGACTCACGATGAATCGAAGGTACGCAACTTTATCGGGAATGCACAACTTGACTATAAACTGCATTTCTTTCCTGATTTGCGACTGAATATGAATGTCGGCATAGATTACTCGAAAGGAGAAGGTATCAAGTATATCTCTGAATTTGCTCCGTCGGATTATATGTACGGAGGCTATGATTCGAACTGGAACCAGAAGATACGTAACTCATCGTTTGACTTTTATGCTCAATATGCGAAGGACTTTAATTTTCTGGATAGTAACTTCGACCTAATGGGGGGATATTCTTGGCAACATTACTGGCGTGCAGGCGATGGTGTAGGACATCGTATTACGAAATTTGATGCATACGGTGACCCGGTGCTTGTAACCCAGAACAATTATGAAACCGAGCATTATATCGTGTCTTTCTTCGGACGTATGAACTATAATGTGAAAGACCGTTATTTGTTGACTTTTACTTTACGTAATGACGGCTCTTCCCGTTTCCATAAAGACAATCGTTGGGCGTTGTTCCCTTCTGTTGCCCTGGCGTGGAGGATGTCCGAAGAAGACTTTATTAAACAACTTGACTTTGTCAATAACCTGAAGTTGCGTTTAGGCTGGGGGATAACCGGCCAGCAGGATATCAACCAGGGGGATTATCCTTATATGGCTACTTATCTGCATACAGTGGGCGATCAGGCTAATTATCTGCGCGGATATAACAACGGAGTACCTGTCTGGGTATCGCTTCTGCGTCCCGAAGCATTTAATCCTGATCTAAAATGGGAATCTACCATTACTTACAATGTGGGGTTGGATTACAGTTTGTTTAATAACCGGGTCGACGGCTCTATTGATTTTTATCACCGTAAGACAAAAGATTTGATTAATGCGGAGACCAAGACAACTGCCGGAACAAACTTCAAGGAGTTTGTGGCAGCGAATATCGGTAATCTTGAAAATACAGGATTTGAGTTTGCTATTAACGGACGTCCTGTTGTTAACCGGAACTTTACCTGGGAAGTAGGCGCCAATTTCGCTTACAATAAGAACAAGATCACCAAACTGAGTGTCGGAGACGATAAAGATACGAAAAGTGTCAATGGCATGACCGTGCACATGGTAGGACATGCGGCTAATATGTACTATGTTTACGAACAGATTTACGATGAAAACGGGAAACCGATAGAAGGGCTTTATAAGGATCGGAACAATGACGGGCAGATTAATGAGCAGGATTTGCGACCGTATAATAAATCTTCTCCTGATGTCACTCTTGGACTAAACACCCGTTTGAACTGGAAAGCTTGGGATTTGTCGATTGCAGGACATGGAAGCTTCGGCACTTATAATTATAATGCCATTGCGGCCAATCATGCCGGATTAAGCCCTACCACCATTTATGCAAGCGAATCACTGTCCAACCGCGTGAAAAGTGCTTTTGATACGAATTTCCAGATAGCACAGCCGCTTTCCGACTATTACGTGCAGAATGCTTCTTTTTTCCGTATTGATAATATCGTATTGGGCTGGTCATTCAAGAACTCCAAACGGATACCTTTCAACGGGCGAATTTACGGAAGTGTACAGAATCCGTTTGTCTTTACGAAATACAAGGGTGTAGACCCCGAAGTGTTCGGAGGCTATGACGGGACTTTATATCCTCGTCCGATGACTTTCTTGCTAGGTGTGAATCTTAACTTTTAAATCCATAGAACCATGAAGAAATTATATAATTTACTATTATTGTCCGTCTGTTTACCCATGTTCTTATCTTCCTGTTTAGGAGATTTGGATACTGTGCCTCTGACAGATGATAAACTGCTTCCCGAAAAGGCTTGGGAAGATCCGAATGCTTACGAACAGTTCCTTGCAAAGATATATGCGGGCTTGACTCTATCCGGAAATGAAGGTCCCTTCGGGCTTCCTGATATTTCGGCATCCGACCAGGGAGAAGCTACATTTCTGCGTTCTTACTGGAATCTTCAGCAATTGGGTACTGATGAAGTGGTTTGTGCCGAAGATAATGAGACCATGCGAGGATTGCAGTTCTGTCAGTGGAACTCCAATAATAATTTCGTAGCGTTGAATTATACCCGTATTTATATGAACGTGGCTTATGCCAACGAATATCTGCGTGAAACAACCGATGAGAAATTGGGAAATCGCGGTGTGGGCGATGAGTTAAGGGCAAAGATTGAGGGATTCAGGGCGGAAGCCAGAGTACTGCGTGCCATGAGCTATTATTTCCTGATGGATCTTTATGCCAATGTTCCCTTTATCGATGAGAATGTGCCTGTCGGTTCCAGAAAGTTGGATCAGAAAGACCGCGTCTTTTTCTTTTCCTGGATAGAATCCGAGTTGAAGAATGTGGAAGGAAAGTTGCCTCCGGCTGATAAAGACCATTATGGAATGGTTAATGATCCGACTGTATGGATGTTGTTGGCTAAGATGTATCTGAATGCGGAAGTGTATATCGGAGAAAAACGGTATGATGACTGCCTGATTTATCTGAAGAAGTTACTGGGGGCAGGATTTACTATTGATCCGGTTTATAAAAATATGTTCTGTGCAGATAATGAGAAATCGCCGGAGATTATTTTCTCGTTGGTTTATGACGGTCGTAGGGCGACTACTTTCGGAGGTACTACTTATTTGATTGCGGCTGCTTGCAAATCGGATATGAATCCTCTGACTACTTTGGGCTTTTCTCAGGCATGGTCGAATATTAGGGCGAAAGAGACATTGTCTACTCTGTTTGAAGAAAGTGACAAGCGTGCTATGTTTTGGAAACAAGACCGTACATTGGAAAGTTCTGTCTGGTATGACTTCACCAAAGGTTGGTCGGTGATTAAGTATTCAAATCTGAAAAGTGACGGTACTCCGGGATCGAACAGTGCTCATGCTGATACGGATTTCCCGTTCTTCCGGTTGGCTGATGCTTACCTGATGTATGCAGAAGCAGTGCTCCGTGGAGGACAGGGAGGAACGAAAGAACAGGCTTTGCTTTATCTTAAGGAACTACGTGAGCGGGCGGGAATATCTCCTGTATCAAGTGTAGAACTGACGTTGGACTTCATACTGGAGGAACGTTCGCGCGAATTGTATTGGGAAGGACACCGGCGTATCGACCTGATTCGTTTTGGCAAGTTTACGAAGAATTATAAATGGCCCTGGAAGAACGGTGTGTTCAGTGGTGTGGCGAATATTGACAGCAAATATAATATTTATCCGCTTCCTGCGACGGAACTGACTTCCAATCCTGATTTGAAACAAAATACCGGTTATTAAAATGAAAGAACGTATGAAAACATATAAGAAATATATTATTGGTATTCTATGCTTGCTTGGCATGGCAGCTTGCAGTGAAAAGGATGCGGAACCAGTATTGACCCGGGTGGTGCCTAGTGCTCTCGATGATTTTCCGTTCGATGATTATGTACTGCAGAATCCGGAAGACGAGGACCCTCTTTTGTTTACGGTGACCTGGACGGAAACTTTGTTTTATCTGGACGGCAGTTCGACACCCATGCCGATAGCTCCTGTGGAATATACTTTGCAAGTAGACAAGGCAGGCAATAATTTCGAATCGCCTCAGACGTTGGCAACCACTTCTTCGCTGGTGGCAAATATCTACACCAAGGAACTTAACAATCTAATGGAAGAGAGCTTGGACGCTATTCCCGGTGAGAAAATGGATATCGAATTAAGGGTTTTGACCAGTTACGGACAGAATGTGGTACGGGAAGTCGTTTCGAGCAATACGATGAAGCTTGCCGTTACTCCGTTTAAAGATAGAGACCCGTTGCAGCTTGTCTATATTATCGGTGATATGAACGGCTGGAATAATTCTAACACGGACGGCATGTATGTGATGTTCAAGAATAATAGTGATAGCAAGAATCATGTTTATACTTATACAGGATATATGCCGGAGAACTGTTATTATAAGTTCCTTCCTAAAGAATCATTGGGGACATATAAGGCATACTGTTTCAAGGAAGACGGAAAATTGGAATATGTGGAAAGTGACGGCGGTGCGCTTCACAATGCGACAGCAGGCTACAAGACTATTACAATCAATCTCAAGGAACTGTCTTATACTGTGGAAGATTATGATATATCCGGTGCGAAAGTATGGGGTTCCATAGGGCTTATCGGTGAGTTCTGCGGTTGGGATAATGAACCTCTTATGACGCGTTTTTCTGTAGATAATAGTCATCTCTGGAAAATGGATCTCACTTTGCCGGCTCTTACCGGAAATAATACGCATCCTGTGAAGTTCCGTGCCAATAAGAGTTGGGATAGTCGTTGGGCAGCTACGGACCCGGAGTCTGTTCCCTATGGGAAAACGATCTTCTTAATGGGAGATGAATATGATCCGAATATAATTTTGCGTGAAGGAGGAGATTATCAGGTGATTTTCAATGACCTGACAGGACATTATATTTTCCGGAAAAAAGAATAATAAATTTTGCATGAATATGAAAAAGATACAATTTATACTCACTTTGTTTTGCGTGCTGGCTTTGTTGCCGGCATGTAATGACGATGAACAGGGTCGGCTTACCGCCTTACCGTCCGTGATTAGTGATCTTGAAAGCACAGACTATACGTTACCGAAGTTTGTAGAGGGACAGAATCCCTATTTGTTCAGAATGACCTGGACAAAGGCGAAATACTTTTCAGAGTCGGAATCACCGGTCTATGTAGGAGATGTGGTTTATGAAGTGGAAGTAGACTTGGCAGGAAATGAATTTGAAAATCCTCGGATGATATTTTCTACGCAAGGACTTTATATGGATGTATATGAGGGAACATTGCGCACAATACTATCTGAACTGGCGGGAGAAAACAAGGAGGAGTCTCAAGTTGTTGGTATTCGGATAAAGACAACGGGTAGCGGGTTGGTTGTTTATTCGGAACCGATCCTGCTTTCTATCACTCCTTATGTGCCCGAACCCTCTGTCGAAGCTGTATCCGGTGTCATTGCAGAACTGACGGAGGATAATTATCAGCTTCAAAGACCTACGGGAGAAGATAATCCTCAGCTCTTTACAATCGGGTGGACGGCCACCGGATTTTACTTGGAAGGGACCGGAACTCCGGCTCCTGTACCTCCTGCTGTTGAATATACTTTGCAGATTGATCAGGCTGATAATAATTTTGCTTCTCCGCAGACATTGGCTGTTACCTCCTTGATTTCGGTAAACATCTTGACAAGAGAATTCAATAACTTACTGATTGAGCAATTGGGAGCAACTCCCGGCGAGAGCATGGACCTTCAAATCAGGCTGTTGAGTCGTTATAATGAAGGAGGTGTGGCGAAGGAGGTACTTTCAAATAGTATCAGTCTGTCTGCCACTCCCTATGTGGAAGTAGATCCGGTACGTCCCATATATATGGTTGGGGATATGAACAACTGGAATACTACGAATACAGATTTTATGATGTTCAAGGAGAATAGTGATGTCCGGAATTACGTTTACACATTCACCGGATATTTCGACGGGAATGTCTCTTTCAAAATTATACCTGAGGAGTCTTTGGGGACTAATAAGGCTTATTGCCGGAAGGAAGAGGGGACGCTAACTTATGCGGATACTCAGGAAGGGAAAATTTGGATAGCCACGGCCGGCTATAAGACAATCACAGTCAATCTGGAGGAAATGACTTATACGATTGTGGATTACGATGCATCGGGTGCTACGGAATGGGAGGCAATGAGTGTGGTCGGAGCGTATTGTGGCTGGAATCCGTCGAACTCCATTGCGCAAATGACTAAAATGAACGGTAATCCCCATATCTGGCGGCTAAAGATAGATATGCCTTTTGTTGAGGCCTCGGACAATGGTGTTAAGTTTGTCGGCAATAATGCGTTTGGAAATAATTATGTTCCGGTAGATCAGTGGTCTAATCCGTATGGAGTCTGCGAACTGAATCCGGCGGGCAGGGATGTTAATATTGTGCGGGATGAAGGGGGGGACTTCTTGTTTATCCTCAATACACTGACAGGTCACTATGTGATGATGAAACTGAATGATTAATGATAATGGTCTATTAAAATTTGATAGTATGAATACAATAAAAATATTTACGCTGCTATTATTCTCATTGTTGATTCTTAGTAGTTGCAATGATGAAGACGAATATACGTGGACGGATATTCCCAATAGTGAGGTAAAGCCTGTAACGGCTCATAATAAGGTGATATATGAGGTAAATGTGTACAGCTATTCTTCCGGGCATAATTTCAAAGGGCTTGAAAGTGACTTGCCGCGATTGAAGGAACTCGGGATAGATATTCTATGGCTGATGCCTATTCATCCTCGTGGCGAGGAGAATAGGGCAGGGACATTGGGTAGTCCCTATTCGGTAAAAGATTATAAGGCGATTAATCCTGACTATGGGACGTCGGAAGACTTTAAGTCTTTGGTGAATACCGCCCATGCTATGGGTATGGAAATCTGGTTGGACTGGGTAGCCAATCATACGGCCTGGGATAATGTGTGGGTAGCCGGACACTTGGATTATTATGCAGAAAAGGACGGAGAGCGTCCGTATGCTCCCGGAGGTTGGTTGGATGTGATTCAACTGGATCATACTAATGCGGAAATGCGTACTGCTATGGCGGATGCCATGAAATATTGGCTGACAGAATTTGATATTGACGGTTTCCGGTTTGATGCAGCCGACTTTGTGCCTTTGGATTTCTGGAGAGAACTTCGTAAAGAGGTGGATAAGGTGAAAAAGGTGACCTGGTTGAGCGAAGGCTCCGATCCGGCCTACATGGAAGTTTTTGATTATGACTATGCATGGGATTTCGCCACCGCGTTGAAAGACTTCGGTGCTGAAAATGATGTACCTGTTTTGATTGACGAATGCAAGAAATTGTTTAATGATGCAGCTTACAAAAATAAAGGGCGGATGGTTTATATTACCAATCATGACCTGAATGCTTATGAGGGGTCGGAGTTCGACCGTTATGGAAATAATGTATTGCCATTGGCTGTCCTTTCATTTACTATTTATGATATGCCTCTTATCTACAACGGTCAGGAAATAGGAATGAATAAATCCATGAATTTTGCGGAACCGGTAATGGTGGACTGGAATCCTGCAAATAAGGTTTATGTTAACCTGTATCAGAAGTTAACCCGGTTGAAACGGACTCAGCCGGCACTTGAAGATGGCGCCAATCGGGGAGCTTTGAAGATATATTCTACAAATGACGAAAGTCTATTTGCTTACTCCCGTATCAAGGGAGATAACGAAATATTGGTACTTCTGAATTTTGCTCAGGTACCCAAAAGATTACGGTTTACACAGGAATCTCCTGCCGGAAAATTCAAGGATTATTTGAATGGGGGATATAGAGAATTCTCTGCGGGAAACGGTATCTCGCTGCATGAGAACGGATATGCGATTTTTGTAAAATAAAACATAGATATGATGAAAAGAAGTATGATGCAAACTGTTTTTCTGTTGGTTTTTCTGCTCTATCCTTTATGTGCGGGTGCATCCGTAATTCAGGAGAAGGTATATGACATCTGTAAATATGGGGCGAAAGGAGATGGTAAAACGTTGAATACAAATGCTATTAATTCAGCTATTGAATATTGTGCCGAAAATGGAGGGGGAACGGTGTTAATACCTAAGGGAACTTTTCTCAGCGGGACAATCTACTTGAAAGATAACATTTCTCTTGTGTTACGTAAAGGCGCTGTATTGAAAGGAACTGCGGATGTGAGCCAGTACAAATCTTATACTCCTTTGGGTAACCTTAGTATGTTTGATAGCGGTGGGGACGGTGAGAATGCCAACAGTGCTATTGATCCTCATTGGAACCGGGCGTTAATATTGGGAGTAGGTGTCAGCAATATTTCTATTGAGGGAGAGGGGATTATTGACGGAAATCATGTCTTTGACTCGGAAGGTGAAGAGAATATGCGGGGGCCGCATACGATTATTATTGCCGAGTCACGGAATATATTGATGCGGGGAATCACTCTGAACTGTGCTTCCAACTATGCTTTTATGGCTTATAAAATAGAAGATATGGTTTTTCATGACCTTGAATTTAATGAGGGGTGGGATGGAATACATATACGCGGAGGCAAGAATATAACAATCCGTAACTGCCGTTTTTTTACGGGAGATGACGCTATTGCCGGTGGTTATTGGGAGAATATGGTGATAAGTGACTGCCACATAAATTCTTCCTGTAATGGAGTCCGTATGATAATGCCGGCAACGGGACTGACTATTTCCAATTGTACCTTTGCAGGGCCGGGAAAATATCCGCATCGTACTTCTAAAGAGAAAAAGCGGAATAATATGCTGTCTGCCATAATCTTGCAACCTGGTGGTTGGGGAAAAGCACCGGGCAAGATTCGTGATATATATATACATGACGTTAGCATTGATAATATGAATAATCCTTTGATGATTGTGCTCAATGAAGGAAATACGGGAGACAATATTCTGGTGGAACGGATGAAGGCTACTCGTATCAGCCAGGCGGCAGTTTCAATTGAAAGTTGGAAGGGGGGAACTTTCGGCAATGTGACATTCAGGGATATTTCTATCAGTTATGAAGGAAACAAGAATCCGGAGCTGAAAAATCTTCAAGTTAGTCAGCCGCCGGCAGACTCCCGTCTCTTACCCTGTTGGGGCTGGTATGCGCGTAATGTGCAAAATATGGTTCTTGAGAATGTAGAACTGAATTACCGGGGAGAAGATGTACGTCCTGCATTCTGGCTCAATAATGTCGGGAAAACGGAGTTGATTCAGGTGAATTATACAGGTAGTAAGAACGTAGGTGCTATAATGCAGGAAAATACGGGGACGGTTATTAAAAGATAATGTGAATCGTGAGGATATCACTATTCGGATATTCTCTTAATCTTAATAATTTATGAAACGAGTAATATGGTTGGCTTTGTTTGTATGTATGGTTTTGTCATTGTGGGGAAAAATCAGATTACCTTCTATCTTGGGCGATAATATGGTTTTGCAACGTTCGGATACAGTGAATATTTGGGGCTGGGCTGCGCCCTCTCAAAATGTGACGGTGAAACCTTCCTGGGATAACCGGATATATACGACAAAAGCAGAAAATAATGGAAAATGGTTGCTACAAATACAGACTCCTGAAGCAGGAGGACCTTATCAGATTGATATTAGTGATGGAGAGTTGCTGACACTAAAAGATATACTGATTGGAGAAGTTTGGATTTGTTCCGGACAGTCGAATATGGAAATGCCGGTGCATGGTTTTTATGGGCAGCCTGTAGTCGGATCTTTGGAGGAAATAGTTGAAGCAAGCCAATATCCGGATATACGTATGTTTACACTACCTCCTACTCCTGCAGCAGAACCGCAGGATGATTGTCGGGGAAGTTGGTTGAAGTCAACTCCTGAAAGCGTCCGGGATTTTAGTGCCGTTGGCTATTTCTTCGGTAAAAATCTGAATAAAGTGCTGAATATACCAATCGGACTGATTACTCCTAATTGTGGTGGTATTGCCATTGAGCCCTGGATGACAGCAGAGGCTATCAGAGAAACAGCCGGTATCAATCAGAAACTGGCTTTTACTCCTCAGGTACAGACAGAGGCTGCCAATGCTTCATATCTTTTTAATGGAATGATAGCGCCGATTCGCAATTTTACCGGTCGTGGGTTTATATGGTATCAGGGGGAATCCAACCAACATAACTATTTTGATTATGATAAGTTGCAGGTCTCAATGGTGAACCTTTGGCGGAAAGAATGGAAAAATGAAGATATGCCGTTTTATTATGTGCAATTGGTTCCTTTCCCTTTTGATGGGGCAGAGAGAATTTCTTTGTCGCTAGTCATCGAGGCTCAATATAAAGCATTGCAGCATATTTCGAATGCCGGTATTGTTGCAACAACGGATTTGGGACATTTCACCTGCATTCATCCGCCACGAAAAAAAGAAATCGGACAGCGATTGGCAGCTCTGGCGCTACGGAAAACTTATCAGATCAATGGTGTGCTGCCGGACGCTCCAATGATTGATAAAGTCGTTTTTGAAGGGAATAAGGCGGTACTTACATTCAAGGGAGTACCCGATTATAGTCCTGCCGCTGTAGGTAGTCTTGATTTTTATGGAGGTGAACTGAGAGGATTTGAGATAGCGGGTGAAGACCGTCAGTTTTATCCGGCGAAGGCTTTACTGATACAGGGGCAGAACAGAATGGAAGTGATGAGTGAAAAGGTATCCCGCCCTGTGGCTGTCCGATATGCATTCAAAAACTATCATGATGCGAATGTAATGACAACTGAAGGACAGCCGTTGGTTCCTTTCCGTACGGATCATTGGGATGATGTTTATTAAATCATGTTTTCAATTCTAAGTAGATAAACTAAAAAACTAGGTCCATGAAGAATTTTATTATTGGTTTATTGTTCCTTTGTGGTTTTTACGCTTGTTCATCCGGTAAAGAGAATATTTCGGAGGTAGATTGTGCACAGTATGTTAATCCTTTCATTGGTAATGCCGATAACGGGCATACTTTTCCCGGTGCGTGCGCTCCCTTCGGAATGATACAGGCGAGCCCGGAAAGTGGGAATGCTTCGTGGCGTTATTGTTCCGGATTCAATTATGAAGATGACGAGATATTCGGATTTGCGCAGAATCATTTGAACGGAACAGGCTGCCCGGATCTGGGAGATATTCTGATGTTGCCCTTTAGTGGAATTATAGAAAATCGTGAATATAAAGCTAGAATAGATAAGTCAAGGCAAACGGCCCGACCGGGATATTATGCAGTAACTTTACCGGACTTCGGGATAAATGCCGAAGTCACCGCTACGGAGCACACGGCCTTTTATAGATATACTTATCAGAACGATGAAGAAGCAAATCTTTTCATTGACCTGCAAAGCGGCCTTGTGACTTCTCCACAGGGGATTCGTGACAGAGTATTGTTTTCTGATATGCAAATGCCTGATGGACGTACTATTACTGGTCATAATGAAACTAATGGTTGGGTGCGGCGTCATTTCTATTATGTGATAGCGTTTGACAAATCTTATAAAGTAAAAGAAATGCTTCCTGTCCGGGAAGGAGAAAAGGCGAAACGGTTCGTACTGAGTTTCGATCTGAAACGGGGAGAGGCATTACAGGTTAAAATAGCATTATCAACAGTGAGTGTAAACGGGGCAAAAGCTTCTTTGCAAAAAGAAAATCCGGATTGGAATTTTGATAAAATGAAAGGAGAAACTTATCAGAGATGGAATACTTTGCTCCAACGAGTGCGTGTAGAAGGTACTGATAAACAGAAAACAAATTTCTATACTTCCCTTTACCACTTGTATATCCAACCTAATAATATTGCAGATACAGATGGTAGATATAGAGGGGTGAATGACAGTGTTTCCACTTCTCCTTCCGGAGAGTATTATTCTACTTTGTCTCTTTGGGATACTTATCGCGCGGCTCATCCTCTATATACGATTCTGACTCCGGAAAGGGTAAATGGTATGGTAAATAGTATGCTTGCTCATCATAAAGCATATGGATATCTGCCTATCTGGACATTATGGGGAAAGGAAAATTATTGTATGATCGGCAATCATGCAATTCCGGTTATTGTGGATGCTTACCTGAAAGGTTTCGATGGTTTTGATAAAAGGGAGGCTTATAAAGCGATAAAAGAATCGTCTACTCTCAGTCATCGTAACTCCGATTGGGAAGTTTATAATAAATATGGATATTATCCTTTTGATATAATGACGGCTGAGTCTGTATCTAAAACTCTGGAGAGTGCTTATGATGATTATTGTGTAGCTCAAATGGCTAAAAGTCTTGATGAAATGTGGGATTTTGAATACTTCATGAAACGCTCCGGATATTATAAGAATCTTTTTGATCCCGAAACGAAGTTTATGCGTGGAAAAGATTCGAAAGGGAATTGGAGGACTCCGTTTCGCGCTATGCGTTTGTTTCATGCAGGTGAGGTTGGGGGAGATTTTACTGAAGGTAACTCCTGGCAGTATACATGGCATGTGCAACAAGATGTAGAAGGTTTGATCGAACTGATGGGGGGCAAGGATGCTTTTGCAAATAAGCTGGATTCTTTGTTTACGCTGGAAGCTAATCCGCAAGAAATGGGTGAAGTGCTCGATGTGACAGGATTGATAGGGCAATATGCTCATGGTAATGAACCCAGTCATCATGTGATTTATCTGTATAACTACGCAAACCGTCCTTGGAAAACCCAAGAGTTGGTGCGTGAAGTTTTTGATCGTTTCTATTTGGATAAGCCAAATGGTCTTTGTGGAAATGATGATTGCGGGCAAATGTCGGCATGGTATATTTTTTCAGCTATGGGATTCTATCCGGTGAATCCTTGTGGAGGAGAATATGTGATAGGTGCTCCCCAGCTAGAAGAAGTTATTATTGATTTGCCTGATCGAAAACAGTTTACGGTGAAGGCAATCAATCTTTCGGAAACAAATAAATATGTGGGAACGGTGCTGTTGAACGGTAAACCTTTGAAAGGTTTTATTCTTCATCATTCTGATATTATGAAAGGAGGGCTGTTGGAGTTTGTAATGAAAAGCCAACCTGATAAGAGGTAAAAGTAAAAGAATAATTTATGTAAGTGGATTGTTTTTGGGATAGCTGAATTAGTTGTAGATAGAGTGTCGTAAGATTAATATTGACATTTACAACACTCTATTTTCTTGTATATGAGTGAAGTGTAGCTCTGATGAAAGAACTTTTGATTATGAAACTCTAATATTAACTTTGTATAAGGCAGATTGCCAACATTTAATTTCTGTTGTTCTTTAGTGCTGAATGTTACCTGTTTGGCATCTATAATTTTCTACATTATAGTCGTTGCTGATTTCTCGTTAATCTCTGTAGTCATAGTATTTTTATATATGCGTGTTCTTAATATGGTTATACTATTATCAATGTCAGTAGGGTGTTCACAAAGATAATGCTTAAATTCTAAGAAAATATCTTTTAGCTCTGATTATCTATCGTTGGTTATCGTGTTATTATTGTTGTCTAATTTCGACAAACGCGCATTGACATACGCTTGTTGTCTTCTTATGTTCCAGTGTTCAGGATATACTTTGACTCCTGTTGACAACTTAACTTGTTTATTGTTAAGATATACGACTAAATAGATATTGGTCGGTCTATTTGTTTTGGGTTGTCTTAAATTGAAATTACATTGCATTTGGGTTATGAAAATTTGTCTTTTCATAACTTTGTTCTTAAATTTTGTTCTTTAAAAGCTATTCTCTGTAATTGCAACTTATTTCCAACCTGTTACAAATATGCTTGCAAACAATTTGTGCATTTCCAAGAAAAGAATTACTTTTGCTCAAAATATTCAGCAATGTGCAATTTGTAACCTATGACCGTATCCAAGACAAAAGCCAAATTAGTAGATGTAGCCCGTCAGCTTTTTGCGAAGATGGGAGTAGAAAACACAACTATGAATGATATCGCTCTTGCTTCTAAAAAAGGTAGACGAACGCTCTATACTTATTTTAAAAGTAAGGATGAAATTTATTTGGCTGTTGTGGAATCGGAATTGGATATTCTGTCGGATATGATGAAGCGGGTGGCCGAGAAAAATATCTCACCGGACGAGAAATTGTTGGAGATGATATATACCCGGTTGGACGCGGTAAAAGAGGTGGTCTATCGAAACGGAACACTGCGTGCTTATTTCTTCCGTGATATATGGCGGGTGGAAAAAGTTCGCAAGAAGTTTGATGCAAAGGAAGTCCAGCTCTTTAAAGCCGTTCTTCTGGAAGGACAGGCAAAAGGAGTTTTCCATATTGACGATGTGGAGATGACTGCCGACTTGATACATTATTGTGTGAAAGGAATTGAAGTTCCTTATATTCGAGGCCATATAGGTGCACATCTGGATGAAGATACAAGAAATAGATATGTGTCCAACATTGTGTTTGGCGCACTGCATAGAACAGAAATTTAATTAAATAACTTTTAGTATGGGATTATTAGACGGAAAAACAGCCATTGTAACCGGTGCTGCTCGCGGTATTGGTAAGGCTATCGCTCTTAAGTTTGCTGCCGAAGGCGCAAACATCGCATTTACTGACCTTGTCATTGACGAAAATGCAGAAAATACAGCAAAGGAACTTGAAGCAATGGGCGTGAAAGCCAAAGGTTACGCTTCTAACGCGGCTAACTTTGAAGATACTGCAAAGGTCGTTGAAGAAATCCACAAGGACTTCGGACGGATCGATATATTGGTAAATAATGCCGGTATCACTCGTGACGGTTTGATGATGCGCATGAGCGAACAGCAATGGGATATGGTAATCAACGTGAACCTGAAGTCTGCATTTAACTTCATCCATGCTTGTACACCTATCATGATGCGTCAAAAAGCTGGTAGCATTATCAATATGGCCTCTGTTGTAGGTGTTCACGGAAATGCAGGACAGGCTAACTATGCTGCTTCTAAGGCAGGTATGATTGCATTGGCTAAGTCTATCGCACAAGAGTTGGGTTCTCGCGGCATCCGTGCCAACGCTATCGCTCCGGGATTCATCCTGACAGACATGACAGCTGCTCTTTCTGACGAAGTAAGAGCTGAATGGGCAAAGAAAATACCTTTGCGTCGTGGTGGTACTCCTGAAGATGTGGCAAACATCGCTATCTTCCTGGCTTCTGATATGTCTTCTTATGTATCAGGTCAGGTGATTCAGGTAGATGGTGGTATGAATATGTAATCGAACAGAATGACTGTTGTATACGAAGACAACCATATCATTGTAGTCAACAAGACCGCTTCCGAGATTGTCCAGGCAGACAAGACGGGGGATACGCCGCTTTCGGAGACTGTAAAACAGTATCTGAAAGAGAAGTATCAGAAACCCGGAAATGTTTTCCTCGGTGTGACACACCGGTTGGACCGCCCCGTAAGCGGTCTTGTTATTTTTGCCAAAACGAGTAAGGCATTAACAAGGCTCAACGAAATGTTTCGCACCAGTGAGGTGAAAAAGACTTATTGGGCGGTTGTGAAAAATGCTCCGCAAGAACCGGAAGGTGAACTGGTACATTTTCTTGTACGTAATGAAAAGCAGAACAAAAGTTATGCATACGACAAAGAAGTGCCGAACAGCAAGAAAGCGATCTTGCATTACCGGTTGATCGGTCATTCGGAGAATTACTATTTGCTCGAAGTCGATTTAAAAACCGGACGTCATCATCAGATTCGTTGTCAGCTGGCAAAAATGGGATGCCCTATCAAGGGAGATTTGAAATATGGCTCTCCACGCTCCAATCCGGATGGGAGCATTTGTCTGCATGCCCGGAGAGTACGGTTCATACATCCTGTCTCAAAAGAACTGATAGAGCTTGAAGCTCCTCTTCCCGAAGGGAATTTATGGAAAGGATTCGCCATAGATTAACACGGATTTCCACAGATTCATTTATTATGTTATTTAGTAGACGGTACGCAGTTTTTCTGTGGAAAACCGTGTAAATCTGTGGTTGGAACTTGCCAAAAGAGTAAACCTGCCTGCCATTTTTCTTGTAAACTCTAGCGACAGTTAGTTAATTCCTAAATAGGTAGTATATTTGCATCATTCGCTAACTATAATTTTCAATCATACCAAAGAAAAATACGAATGAAGGCATTTAAACTACTTGCACTTACTTCTTGTGTCTTGCTTGCAGCGGGAAATGGAGTAGCGCAACAGAACTATTCAAAAAGTGAAGGATTATTGCAGTACGTCGATCCGTATATCGGATCCGGTTATCATGGACACGTCTTTGTTGGGACGAGTGTTCCGTATGGAATGGTACAGCTGGGTCCTACCAATATCCATAAAGGTTGGGACTGGTGCTCGGGTTATCATTATTCCGATAGTATTTTAATAGGCTTTTCACATACCCATTTGAGCGGTACGGGCTGTACTGACTTATGTGATATTCTCATCATGCCATTGAATGAGATCCGTACTCCCAGAGGCAATCAGGATGATATACGTGATGGGTATGCTTCCAGATATTCTCATGCGAATGAAATCGCCCGTCCCGAATATTACTCTTTGCTTCTCGACCGTTACAATATCAAAGCCGAGTTGACAGCTACAGATCGTGTAGGCTTCCATCGTTATACTTATCCTGAAGGAAAACCGGCTTCCATATTAATCGACTTACGTGAAGGAAACGGATCGAATGCTTACGACAGCTATATCCGTAAGGTAGATGATTATACAGTAGAGGGTTATCGTTATGTGAGAGGCTGGAGTCCTTCCCGCAAAGTTTATTTTGTGTTGAAAAGTGATAAGAAGATAGAGCAGTTTACTGCCTATGATGATAATACCCCGCAACCTTGGGACCAACTGAAAGTGGCATCGGTGAAGAGTGTCCTCACTTTTGGTAACGTGAAGGAAGTGAAGATAAAAGTCGCCCTTTCTTCTGTCAGCTGTGACAACGCAGCGATGAACCTGCAATCCGAACTTACTCACTGGGATTTTGATAAGGTGGTGGATATGAGTGCCGACCGATGGAATAAGCAACTGGAGAAGATGACAGTAGAGACTGATGATGAGGCTTCCAAACGTGTATTCTATACCGCCCATTATCATACTATGATTGCCCCTACGCTTTTTTGCGATGTGAATGGAGAGTATAGAGGGATGAATGACATGATTTACACAGACCCGAAGAAAGCCAACTATACGACTCTTTCTTTATGGGATACCTACCGTGCATTAAATCCTTTGATGACTATTACTCAACCTGAAATGGTTGACCATGTAGTCAATTCGATGATTTCCATCTATCGTCAGCAGGACAAACTCCCTATCTGGCCTTTGATGAGTGGAGAGACCGATCAGATGCCGGGGTATAGCTCCGTGCCGGTGATTGCCGATGCATATCTGAAAGGATTTACCGGGTTCGATGCGGAAGAAGCATTGCAAGCAATGATAGCTACAGCTACTTATGAAAAGCAGAAAGGAGTACCTTATGTAGTCAAAAAAGGCTATATCCCTGCCGACAAAGTTCATGAAGCTACTTCCATAGCCATGGAGTATGCAGTGGACGACTGGGGAATTGCCGCTATGGCACGTAAGATGGGAAAGACAGAAGATGCTGAAACATTCTCAAAACGTGCTCATTATTACAAGAACTATTTTGATTCTTCTATCCATTTCATTCGTCCGAAACTGGAAGACGGCTCTTGGCGTACTCCTTACGATCCGGCACGTTCCATCCATACTGTTGGAGATTTCTGTGAAGGAAACGGATGGCAATATACTTTCTTTGCTCCACAAGACCCCTATGGGCTGATTGCCTTGTTTGGAGGTGACAAACCTTTTACAACGAGGCTTGATGGTTTCTTTACCAATACCGACAGTATGGGGGAAGGAGCATCGAGCGACATAACCGGATTGATCGGACAATATGCACATGGAAATGAACCGAGCCATCATGTTGCTTATCTTTATGCGTATGCCGGTGAACAATGGAAAACGGCGGAAAAGGTTCGTTTTATCATGAGCGATTTTTACACAGACCAGCCGGACGGTATCATCGGTAATGAGGATTGTGGCCAAATGTCTGCCTGGTATCTTCTTTCATCTATGGGACTCTATCAGGTGAACCCGTCGGATGGTGTATTTGTTTTCGGTAGCCCTTGTTTTAAGAAAGTAGAAGTGAAGGTACGTGGTGGTAACACTTTTACTGTAGAAGCACCCAATAACAGCAAAGAAAATATCTATATCCAGAAAGTGTATTTGAATGGCAAGCCTTATGATAAGAGTTATATCACTTATCAGGATATAATAAATGGCAGCACATTGAAGTTTGTAATGGGGAAAAAGCCTAATAAGAATTTTGGTAAGGCTCCGGCAAACAGACCGGTTGTTTTGAATAAGATAAATGGATAAAGATGGCTTACTTATAAAAGACAGCTAATTGTTGAAAGGAGGAAGAAGCCTCCGACAATGAAAGAATAAAGCTGGTTCTCAATATTCAATTCAGTTTTCAATAGGTATTATAAGGCTTTCCGATTGTAGCATTTAATTCTGCTTCGGAAAGCTTTATTTTATACTAGAAACGGCTGAAAAGCAAATCCTTAACAAGAACTTACTGTTTTCAGCCGTTTTGGGGAATATAGTTTTAAGAAATAAGTTAGTCCTGATTACATCTTTCCTTTAAAAAAGAATGTAATCAAGACTATTTTTATAACTATGGAAGCGGATCAGCTTTTGCCGGTCGTTTCGGATCATAAACGGCTACTCCTACTTTGGAGTCAGCACAACCATAATACAAATACCATTTGTTTTTGAAGTAGACCATTCCTTCTATAAATACGGTTCCATCCACATATTGCCCACTCTTTTCAAAGCTATCCATCGGACGGAAGAACGGTTCATCGAGACGGGTGATAAAGCGGGTAGGATCATTGGCGTCGAAGAGTGCTTGTCCGGCAGCATAGACATTGGCGGTATAGCGTTTGTCACCTCTTCCTGAATGGTTCTTACCATTATAAAGAAGGACAATTCCTTTCGGAGTGTAGATAGCCGGAGGCCCACATTCGGTGAGATGGCTGTCGAAGTAGCCGTCACGGGGAGAAAACAGCTTCTTTAGGGAACCGTCAATGTTGACAATCGGTGTCCAGTGGATTAAGTCATCGGAAGTAGCTGCGAATACATGCTCCTCTCCCCAGTACATAAAGTATTTCCCGTTGACTTTCTTGATAACCTGTTTCCCTTTAACAACTTCGGTCAGGATAGAGCCGGACTTACAACCCAGGTTGAAGAACTTTCCATCAAATGCTTTGGCAAAAGCAGGACCGTGTTTTGTCCAGTCTTTTAGGTTGCGGGAGGTCGCTACTGCCAGGCGAGGTACATGGCGATTCCATTGGGTGTACATCATTACATATAATCCGTCATCGGTTACGGCAATTCGTGGGTCTTCGCAGCCGCCGGGCCATTCCAACTCTTTTTGTGAATCATTATCTGGATAGAATACAGGAGTCTTTTCCCGTTGGAAATGTGTGCCGTCGGTAGAAGTGGCATAACCGAGGCGGGAAGTCCGGTGTCCGATACCGACACCTGATTTATCCTCTGCACGGTATAACACGACAATCTCACCATTGTAGAGTGTAGCAGCCGGATTGAATGTATCGTTCGATTCCCACGCAATAGAATCTTTGGTCAATGGACAGTAAAACTTAGTGTTTTCTATAGGAGATATTACCGGATTGACATTCTTTGGACGTTCGAAACCACCGAAAGCCCAATCGGGTAATTTGTTCTCTTTATGATTGGAAGACTGTCCGTAGGCAGTACAGGTCATCATGGTTGTAGTAAGTAGGAATAAAAAAGTTGATTTCATATTGTTCATATTATATGGGTCATTTATTTTTTAGGAGTCATATACTCTCTACATATAAATTGGAAAATAAATAAAATGCTGTCATCTGTCACCTGATTGGACATAAATGATTGATTATAAATATACTGCAGTGTGACAGCATGATGTGATGGCAAGGTGACGACAACTTTGCTGTCACCTTGTTGAAAGTAAGGATTTTATTGCTTCTCTGCTATGTGGGCACTTATTTTTCTATCCGGAGCGGTATTCAAGGATTATCAGACTATTACGGAAGAGAGAGTTTCAGTACTTGAAACTAAAAGTTCTATTGCTTGAAACTTTTGTTTCGTCAGCGGGAAACTTTAGTTTCATCGGTGAGAAACTCTAGTTTCTCTTACTTGAAACTATGGTTTCAAAGGCGTGAAACTAAAGTTCTTCAACCTTGAAACTACTTTGGAAGCGTAAGCTTCAAGGTTAGAAACAGTTATCTCATAAGCGGGAATACAATAAAAAACATAATAGAAGACTATTGGATACTATTCAGTAAGTCTACCTTTCCTTCATTCACGAGTTTTAGGATTAGTTCTCCAAATAGCGTATTTTGCCATGCAAACCAGGAACGAGTAAAGTTCTTCGGGTCGTTCTTGTGGAAAGATTCATGCATGAACCCTGTTCCGGCATCCGTATCCATCAGCATTTTGATGCAGGTCTTGATTTCTGCGTCGTTTTGACTGGTGAATGCTTTCATCATAATACTCATGGGCCAAATCATATCATATCCGATGTGCGGACCGCCAATTCCTTCACCGGCAGTACCTTTGAAGAAGTAAGGATTATCTTCGCTCCATACAAACTTACGGGTATTCTGATAAATAGGATCGTTCACTTTCACATCCCCAAGATAAGGCAGGGCAATGAGACTCGGCACATTGGCATCATCCATTAACAGTTGATTGCCGAAACCGTCCACTTCGAAAGCATAGATTTTGCCATATTTCGGATGATTGTAAACCGCATACTGTTTCAGGGCTGCTTCCACTTCGTTCGACAGTGTAGTACATTCTTTAGCTAAATCAGGTTTCTTGTTGACCGTATTCAGAATTTCGGCAGCTTTGCGCAATGAAGTTACAGCAAAGAAGTTGGACGGAACGAGGAACTGGAAAGTTGTAGCATCATCCGAAGGACGGAAAGCAGAAGCAATCAGTCCGACCGGCTTTACAGGATTACCCCAGCCGTCGTTGGTCATCGTATCGAGTGCACGTTCCGTTTTACGTTGGAAACGATAAGGACCTTTCGGGTCTTCTTTTCGTTGCTGTTCCTTAAACGTTTTCAGAACCTTGGCGATGGCTGTAAGCCATTCGTCGGAGAATATACTGGCGTCTCCCGTCGTCTTCCAGTAATGATAAGCGAGACGGATAGGATAACAGAGCGAGTCGATTTCCCATTTGCGTTCGTGCAGTTCGGGCTTCATGTCCGTAAGGTCACTCATCCATTCGCCGCCTTCGGAATTCATGTTGAAAGCATTGGCATACGGGTCGATATTGATACACTTGAACTGACGTTTGATAACGCCGGCGAGCATTTTTTTCAGTTCTGCGTCTTTGTTGGCGAGTTGCACGTAAGGCCATACTTGTGCACCCGAATCGCGCAACCACATGGCGTGGATGTCACCTGTATAAACAAACGTATCGTCTTTACCGTCAAAATGAACAGTAGTATCCAGTGTGTTCGGGAAACAGTTTTCGAACATCCATGCTAAGCGGGCATTCGTCAGCAGTTGCTTGATATGCGCAATCTGTTGTTCCACAGCTTGTGAGACAAACAGACGTTTCGATGTTTCCGGACGGTTCGTCTGATAGTTGTTGATTTTGGTATTATCTTGTTGGATGACAAAATCACTGTTCGTTATAGCCTGCATATTGCTAGCGCCCAAGAGTGCTATGGACAAACAAAAGGCTTTAGTTATATTCATGGTAATAGTCTTTTTTTGTTGATTAGTATTGATTATGAAAGTGTTGCGGAGAAGAAGTGTTAAATCTCTGCAAAGAATTCAATAAGACAGGCATTGTCGAGCAGCCATTTATACTGTTCCTTGTTGTGTCCCGACCAATCCCTGCCTAATAATCCGTTTTCATCCCGGTAGTTTTCCCAGGCGTGAAGCGCATTTTCCACCATCGCATTGACATACGCCGGATTCTTGTCAATCTTATACAGAGCTTTCAGTCCTCTGAATAAGATCACGTTAAACCAGGCCATGTCTTTATGCACTTTGACAGTCGGGTCTTTCTTGTCGGCTTTTGTGCGGAAAAAAGCATCAGTTCCTGCGGCTGTCTGCTGTGCATCGCGCAAATACTGTTCATCTCCTGTTTCTTCATAGAGCAATACGCCCGCCTGAATCATCTGTCCACTGTTGTAGGCGTACTTCTCTTTGGAAACTTTCCCTTTCAGGTTGATGTTATCCCAGTAAAGATGGTCGGTAGGGTCGCACAGATGCTTTTTCGTCCAGGCATACGTCTCTTTTGCTTTTTCGAGGTATTTGGCATCCTTCGTCAGCCGGTACAACTTGACACCGAGCACAGTAGACGGTGCATTGGAACAAGTATGCTTCGCTTCCTTCTGCTGTTCACACCAAAAGATGCCACCGCCTATCTCATCGCTCCATCCACTGTAGATATATTGATACAATGCAACGGCTTTTTCCAAAGATGCAGGCTTGTGAGTCAGTTGGTAATAATCGCAGTAATCCAGTGCAATCCAGATGTTATCGTCATAATAACGTCCGTGCTGCCCGTACTTGGTGGGGTATGACTGATAACAGGCCGGCAAGCGACTGTTATCCCAATACTGCTCCATTCCCGGTAGAATTCTTTTCTCGAGAATCTTTTTGTACTTCTTGTTTCCGGTCGCTTTGTATAAAGCCACACAACCCGACATCATCCCGGAATACGGCCATAGAAAAGAAGCCTTCAGCGTTCCGTTCTGCTGCGTTCCGTCCGCCAGATAAGTGATTTTTTGGTTGGGATTGACAGGATACGTTTCTGTTAGTAGTCCGTCATTCGTCTGATAGAGATTCAATACATTAGATAGAATCGAGTCGGCAATAGAAAGATAACGGGTATTTCCCGGTGTCTTTCCCACTGCGGAGGTAAGGCAAAATAACATACAGGCTACAAAACATATATTTCTCATAGGAATATCGGGTTGTGTGGTGAAACTTTCAGGTTATAACTAGATACAAAGATTATTTCTGCTGACGCTGGTCGAACTCCAGTTCCACCTTTACGGGGAAATGGTCTGAAGGAGTGCGCGCCTGATAAGTCTTGATGTCGATTTCTTCCGGGCAATCGTTCGCCTGCTTCTTTTCTCCCTTGCCTACGATGCTGCGGTAAGTATCAGTCAGCACACCATATCTTTTCACTTGGAAAGACGGAGAAACGAATATATGGTCGATACGGCTTTCCGTAAAGCTGTTCGGGTCGAAGTCGTTGAACGTGCCGTTGATAGCATAGCGGAAGCCGGCCTTCTCGTAAGAGTCGCACAACACCCCTTTGCTCACAAAAGCATCATAAGACTGGTGGGTCTGGTCGACATTGAAGTCTCCCGTCAGGATGGCCGGAAGCTCTTTGCCTTTGCCAAGTTCTTTCATCTTGTCCTGTACGAGGAATGCACTTTCCACACGTGCCTTCTTGCCGATATGGTCCATGTGCAGGTTGAAGAAAAGGAATTCGAAGCCGGTATCTTTGCATTTGAAGTGTCCCCAACTGCAAATACGCGGCAACACGGCATCCCATCCTTTGCTCGGCACGTCGGGAGTTTCCGACAACCAAAAATCACCTTTCTCTATCACGTCAAACTTGTCTGTGCGATAGAAAATAGCAGAATGTTCACCTTTCTCTTTGCCGTCGTCGCGACCTACACCGATATAATCATAACCGGGTAATGCTTCTTTCATATCTTTCAGTTGATGAATAAAGCACTCCTGCGTGCCGAAAATATCGAAATCGTGGTATTGCACTATTTGGGCAATGACCGGGTAACGTTGTCCCCAACCGTTTCCGTTGATTGAATCGCCACCGTTGGCGTTTCTCAAATTGTAGGAGGCAACGGTGATAGAAGTAGGCTGATAGTTACTTTGACAACCGCAAAAGACGATCGCAACAAGGGCAATTAGTAAAAGGTTTTTCAGTTTCATGTTTTTATAGTTTGTTTGGTAGATAATTCATTGATCTCCAAAAGTACAATATTTTATTCAAACGAAAGAGAGTAAGGTACATCTTTTTCTGTGGTTCCCCGTTGTTTATTGGGTACGGGGCTCATTTGAAATTGAATATTAGCACCTTTAATCAGCTGGTCATGTGTAAGGAAATTACGGGTTTGTGATTTCCCGTTTACTTTCATTTCCTTGATGTAGCGGTTGTCAAGCTGGTTGTTATCTGCCTTGATTGTGATGGTCTTTCCGTTCTCCAAATGTAACTTCGCTGATTTGAAGAGCGGGGTTCCTATGATATATTCATCCGTTCCCGGGCAAACCGGATAGAAACCGAGTGCGGAGAATACATACCAGGCGGAAGTCTGTCCGTTGTCTTCGTCACCGCAATAACCGTCGGGACCGGCGGTATATAGTTTGTTCATAATCTCACGTATCCAGTATTGAGCTTTCCAGGGCTCGCTCGAATAGTTGTAGAGATATACCATGTGCTGAATAGGCTGGTTGCCGTGCGCATATTGCCCCATGTTCATTACTTGCATTTCACGCATTTCGTGAATCATGCCGCGGCTTTCCATTCCCAGTTTACCCGGGATGACAAAGACGGAATCCATCATCGCGTTGAATTCTTTCTTGCCTCCCATCAGGTTGATAAGTCCTTGCGGGTCGTGGAATACGCAGAAGCTCCAGTGCCAGCTATTCCCTTCGCAAAATTCACCGCTCCAGTCCACTGCATCGAAATTCGGATTGAATACGCCTTTGTTGTCTTTGCCAACCATCAGTTTGCGTTCCGGATGATAGACATTTTTGTAGTTCAGCGCGTGTTTCTTATAAATGTCGATTTCGCTCTCCGGTTTACCGAGTTTCTTGCCTAATGTATAAATTGCCCAGTCGTTATATGCATACTCCAGTGTACGTGCAACGTTTTGTCCTATGCCGATATTGTTGGCAACATATCCCAGTTGGTTGTAAGATTCGTAACCGAGACGACCTGAAGCAGTCCCGCGAAGATGTGCATTTGCTCCATGTTTCAATGCTTCCCAAAGAGTTTCGATATCATATCCTCGCAATCCTTTGATGTAAGCGTCGGCCACTACGGAAGCCGAGTTGTTGCCTACCATACAATCCCGATGTCCCGGGCTGGCCCATTCCGGCAGGAAACCGCTTTCCTTGTAAGTATTTACTAGTCCCTCCTGCATCTTTTGATTCATTGACGGATACATCAGGTTGAGGAAAGGGAACAAGCAGCGGAACGTGTCCCAGAATCCGGTGTCGGTAAACATATAACCGGGACGCACTTCGCCGTTGTAGGGGCTGTAATGCATGACTTGTCCCTTAGCATCTATCTCGTAGAAACTGCGTGGAAAAAGCATGGAACGGTATAAACAGGAATAGAAGGTGCGTAAATTATCGATATTATCGTCTTCTATCTCTATTTTACTCATTTCACGGTTCCAAATCTCTCTTCCGTTCGCTACCAGTTGGTCGAAACTGTTTTTGCCAAGCTCTTTGAGATTCAACTCCGCCTGTTCGGGGCTGATAAAGGAGGAAGCAACACGTGCGTGTACGATTTCTCCCTTTTTCGTGGCGAATCCGATCACGGCCCCTGTGTGGTTTCCTTTTGCTTCTGTTTCATTCGGAAGAATGTTGTTTTCGAAAACTGTGGAAACGAATGTGAACGGTTTGTCGAATTGAATCACGAAATAGTTTTTGAAGTTTTCCGGCACACCGCCGCTATTCTTGGTTGAATAGCCGATAATCTTGTTTTCTTCCGGAATCACTTTCACATAAGAACCTTTGTCGAAAGCGTCTACAATCACGTAGGCATTCTTTGTCTCCGGATACGTGAAACGGAACATGACGGCACGCTCCGTAGGAGCAAGCTCGGTTGTTACATCATGGTCGGCAAGGTATACCTTATAATAATAAGGTTTGGCAACTTCCGCTTTGTGAGAGAACCAACTGGCACGTCGGTCTTGATCGAATACCAGTCCGCCGGTGATAGGCATGATGGCAAACTGCCCGTAGTCGTTCATCCAGGGACTGGGCTGATGTGTTTGTTTGAATCCCCGGATTTTGTCGGCATCATACGTGTATGCCCAACCGTCTCCCATTTTACCGGTCTGCGGTGTCCAGAAATTCATTCCCCACGGCAATGCCGTAGCCGGATACGTGTTTCCGGTAGACAGTTCAAACTTGGATTGAGTGCCCACCAGTGTGCTGACATAGTCTACCGGATTCTTAACGGCAGAAGATTGCAGGCTGTACAACACGGCACCTCCAAGAAATAGCAAGTGTTTAAATGAAAAATGTGTTTTCATGAACAAATGAATTTATTGATTTGAAAATAATTTCTACGACGAAAATAGGGAGAAAAGGAATGTGCTTCTAGTAATAGAGGGGCTAAATCGCCTCTTGTCGCTGAAATTAACTACTCTGGCACGGAGCTTTACTTATATTCCGGCCAAAAAAAAGCTCGGAATGTTTTTTTGTTTACCTTTGTCATATAGCAAATCTAAGAATAATACACTATGGGAAAACAGTTGGTTTTTATTCTATTCTTTTTTCTTAATCTGTTGATACATAACGCTTATGCTTATAATTTGAAGCAAGTTGCAGATAAAGAGTATATGTCTAATAGTTCGATTACATCTCTGTGCCAGGATGAACGTGGATTGATGTGGATCGGGACCTGCGACGGGCTGAATATTTATGATGGACAGGAGATTGAGGAATTTAAGACTCGTGACAAGGAGGATTACTTATCTGGTAATCTGATTGACAATATTGTGTATACGGGCGAAGATGTTTACTGGATTCAAACCTACTATGGGCTGAACCGTTTGAACCGGAAAACCAATACAATCACTCACTATAATGAATTTCAGAAACTCTTCTTTATGAATAAGGATAGTCATGGTAATCTGTTCATTATCCAGGATAGTAACTGCATTTATTATTATCATAAAAAAGAAGGAGTCTTCAAGAAAATCAATATCACGGGAATCCCGATTTCCGATATCGTAAACTTCTTTATCGACGGTAACAACCGGATGTGGGTAGTCATGAAAGGATATAACCGCTGTTATGATATACAGCAGGAAACCGCATCGGGAGATATCACCCTGTTACCCCAGAAAACGAACCTGATTTATCAGACTTCCTTGATTTATTGTTTCAATGACGAGCAATCTCTTTATTACATAGACAAGGAATTTAATTTCTATGCTTTCCATATTCCGACCCAGAAGAATGAGTTTATTGCCAATCTAGGTAAAGAAATACAGGAACGTGGCAAAATTTCTTCCATCGTTCATTATCATAACAGCTATTTTGTGGGCTTTTTGATGGATGGTATTCTGCTGTTGGAGAAACAGAAGGAGACGAATCATTATCAAATTCAGTCGTTACCTATCAACAGCGGTGTATTCTGTCTCAAGAAAGACCGTTTTCAGGATGTTGTTTGGATTGGTACCGACGGGCAGGGTGTTTATCTTTATTCGAACCCGCTTTATTCTATCAAATCAATGGTGCTTAGCAATTATACCGAGAAAATAGAACGCCCCGTGCGTGCCATCTATCTTGATGATGAACGTACTTTCTGGGTGGGAACCAAAGGAAACGGAATTCTTAAAATCTATGATTACGAATTCGATAAAAACATCTCCGACTGTCGGGCGGAGGTGTTGACTACCTCTAATAGTGCTTTGAGTAGTAATGCCGTTTATTGTTTTGCCAAGAGCCACCGGAATTTGCTTTGGATAGGAGACGAAGAAGGATTAACTTATTATTCATATCGGGAAAAACGTATCAAGAGTATACCAATACGGATCGGTAACGAAGATTTCAAATACATCCATGACATTTACGAAACAGCAGATTCCGAACTGTGGCTGGCGAGTGTTGGCATGGGAGTGGTGAAAGCTCGTATTGCCGGAACACCGGACAATCCGGTGATTGTGGATGCGCAACGTTACATCATCAATGACGGCGAACTGGGATCGAACTATTTCTTTACTATTTATGCGGAGAATGAAGCCAACCTGTTGTTTGGCAATAAAGGATATGGGGTATTCCGCTATAACGAAACGACGAATGGCCTGGAACCGGTGTCTACTCACAAATACGAAAACATGACCCTGAATAATATTCTCGCTATCAGTAAAGACAGCAGCAATAACTATCTTTTCGGAACGAGCTACGGATTGATAAAGTACACATCGGAAACCTCTTATCAGCTCTTCAATGCCAAGAATGGTTTCCTGAATAATACCATTCATGCAATTCTTAGAAACTCGTCCGACAACTTCTGGTTGAGCACCAATCTCGGATTAATCAATTTCGATACGAAAAGGAATGTCTTTCGTTCGTATGGCTTTGGAGATGGTTTAAAAGTGGTAGAGTTTAGTGACGGTGCCGCTTTTCGGGATTCCCGGACTGGTACTCTGTTCTTTGGCGGAATCAATGGAGTCGTAGCTATCCGGGCGGATGGCCGTCCGGAGCAGCTTTATATGCCTCCTGTTTATTTTGATAAGCTGTCTATCTTCGGTGAACAATACAATCTGGGCGAATTTCTCACCCGGAAAAAAGAAACTGAAGTCTTGAATTTGCAGTATGACCAGAATTTCTTTTCTGTTTCATTTGCCTCTGTGGATTATCTGAATGGTAATAACTGTACCTATTTCTATAAACTGAAAGGATTGAGTGACCAATGGGTAAACAATGGTTCGGAAAGCGGAGTCTCTTTTACGAATATGGCTCCCGGCGAATATACCTTACTGGTGAAATATTACAATAGTGTCTTTGATAAAGAGAGTGATGTCTATTCTCTGGTGATTCGTATAGGTGATCCGTGGTATGCTTCCTGGTGGGCTTATTTGATTTATGCCCTGTGTCTGCTTTTACTGGCAGCCTTGCTGATACGTTCCTTTATCCTGCGCTCCAAACGTAAAAAGCAGGAATTGCTGAACGAGATAGAGAAACGCCATCAAAAGAATGTCTTTGAGTCCAAACTTCGTTTCTTTACTAATATCGCACATGAATTTTGTACTCCGCTGACTTTGATTTATGGTCCTTGCGGACGAATCCTTTCATCGAAGGGACTTAGTAAATTTGTCGTGGACTACGTACAGATGATTCAGACGAATGCGGAGCGTCTCAACAACCTGATTCATGAGTTGATCGAATTTCGTCGGATTGAAACGGGAAACAGGGAAGTGCGGGTTGAATCATTGAATGTGTCTTCCATTGTGAAAGGAATAGCCAAAACGTTTGTTGAAATGGCTAAATCCAGAAACATCACTTTCTTGAGCAAGATACCCGAGCAGGTGATGTGGAACTCGGACAAAGGGTTTCTGAATACGATTATTATTAATCTGATTTCTAATGCCTTTAAATATACTCCCGACGGACAAAGTATCAAGATTGAAGTGGATACGAGCGGGGAAAACATGCTGACTCTTCGTGTAGCGAATGAAGGAAGTACCATCAAGGAAAAGGATTTTCAGTATATTTTTAATCGGTATGCCATTTTGGATAATTTCGAGAATCAGGATGAAAAGAACTTTTCACGGAACGGACTGGGGCTAGCCATCTCTTATAATATGGCAAAGTTGCTGAATGGTACGTTGAAAGTGGAAAATACTCCTGACGGATGGGTGATGTTTACACTAACCTTGCCGGTCGTGGAACTGACTACCGGAGTGGTGGAAACCAAGCGGCTCACAGCGGAATACATCCCTAAGATAGATACTCAATCGATACTGAAACTTCCCCAGTATGAGTTTGATAAGATGCGTCCTACGCTTTTGGTTGTCGATGATGAAATCGAAATGCTATGGTTTATTGGAGAAATCTTCTCGGCTGACTTCAATGTGGTAACCTTGCAAGATCCTGAACGGCTGGACCAGGTGATGAATGAGGTTTATCCGAATGTGATTATCTGTGATGTCATGATGCCGGGAATGGGTGGCATTGAACTGACCAGGCGGATTAAATCGGTGAAAGAGACGGCGCATATTCCTATTATTGTGGTTTCCGGACGACACGAGATGGAACAACAGATGGAAGCCCTTTCTGCCGGTGCGGAAATGTATATCACAAAACCGTTTAGTGCGGAGTATCTTCGTATCTCTGTCTGTCAGGTGATAGAACGGAAAGAGGTGTTGAAAAATTATTTCAGTTCGCCGATCAGTTCTTTTGAAAAGTCGGACGGGAAGTTGACGCATAAAGAGTCGAAGAAGTTCCTACAGTCGGTTTTGAAGATTATCAATGATAATATAACGAACAAAGATTTGACTCCACGTTATATCGCCGATCGGCTGGCAATCAGTCCCCGGAGTCTTTATCGGAAGATGGAAGAGATAGGAGAGGATAGCCCGACCGATCTGATTAAGGAATGTCGTTTGCACATAGCGAAAGATTTATTGCTGACCACTAAAAAGACGATTGATGAAATTGTATTCGATTCGGGATTCTCGAACAAAGTTACTTTCTTTAAGGTGTTCCGTGAAAAGTATGAGTGCACGCCAAAAGAGTTTCGGATGAAACATTTGGAAGAGGTTCAGCAGTAGCCTGTGGCGGGAATTTTTAAAGAAAAAGAAGAAGTAAATATCCGTGTTAATATAGTAAATATCCGTGCCAAAAGGTAAAAAAGGATAGTTAATTTTCTTTTGGTAGAGTTTAGTGATTTTATCTTTGTCTCATCGAAGTTTTTGAGTAGATAAACTTGAAAAGTATTAATTTATTAATCTTTAATCTAATGAAAAGGAAACTTAGTTTTTTATTTCTTTCAGCATTGACCATTCCATTTTTTATGGTATCGTGCAGTGATGATAAAGAAGAACAGGAAGTGAAACCGGCAACAGATCTGGTTGTCGATAATAATTCGGTGACACTACTACAAGGAGACGAAATTACGGTGAGTATCACCTCCGGTAATGGCGATTATTATGTGAAGCCATTTGATGAAAACGTGGCGACGGCTACAATCAATGGTAATAAGGTGACTATTAAAGCTACCGAAAATAGCCAGTTGGAAGAAAATAACCGTACGGAAACCACTATATTAATAGTAGATGGACGTAAGAAAGTGGCTAGAGTGCTGGTTCGGGTAGCAAAACTCTGGGATTTGACGGTAGATGCACCGGAAGAAGGTTTTGACCTTTTTATCGGTGAAAAGAGACTGGTGAAGATTTTGACCGGTAACGGAGATTATCAGATTTCCATACCGGAAGGTGCTGATAAGTTTTTGGAAGTGGGTGAACTATCCGGACAAGTTATTCCGTTGACTGCCAAGTTCGAGACTGGAGCCGATCCGGTAAATATTACGATAACAAATAAGAAAGGTAAGACAATCACTATTCCTGTGGTAGTGAACATCGTGGATCTGACACTGAAAAGTGATGAAGCCACTTTTGCCGAACCGGATGCCGAATCTCAATATATCTCTATTGAGAGAGGTAATGGCGGATATAGTTTCGCTTATCAGGTGGGAGACGGCGAGCCTACTACGGATGCAACGATTGTGGAAGCTACTGAAAAAGAGAACCTGATTACCTTGAAACCCAAAGCTAGAGGTGATGTGAAAGTGATTGTGACAGATCAGAAAGGTTCTGTGGAGGAGATTTCGGTGAAAGTGAATCCATATAACCTTAAACTGGAAAATGAAGCAACTTCTTTAATCATCGGTGGTTATGAGGCATCTACAGAAATAGCTATTACCAGAGGAAATGGTGATTATAAGTTGGCACAACTCACAGATGATAATAAAACCTATTTGAAAACCGCAGAATTGATTACGGAAGACGGGGCTACCAAGTTAAAACTAACAGGAAAGAAGCTCGGGACTACCACACTGGAACTGTCTGATGCGGCAGGTCAGAAATTGACGTTACCAGTTTATGTGAATCCGGTATGTTATCGTATGGAATATGACGTATGCTTTAAAATTGATATTAAAAAGTATGCCGAATCACATTCAGAGGTGAAAAGTATGAATCAGCTTACTTTTGAGGTTGTGTTCTACCCGACTTATACTCGTTCTATGCAATCGTTTATAGGTTTGGAAAGTGTATTCCTGCTTCGTGCAGAAGCTAAGGATGTGAATCCGCGTTTTGAAATAGCCACTAAAATTAATGGTAAGAGTGATCCCCGTTTCCGTAGTCAGCAAACTATTTATTGCGATGATTCGGAAGGTGGACGTAAGACTCCGGGTAAATGGTATCATATAGCCATTGTATATGATGGAACGAAATCAAGTACTAAAGAGGCTTATAAAATGTATATAAACGGGGTGAGAGAAACGTTGACTCCTGCAGATAACTCTTATGAGGATTGTGCCCCTAATTCATCTCTCAATCTGACAGATGTAGGTGGAAATGATAAAGCACTGTTGATTGGACGTTCCGGAGATTCATATCGGGTAGGATATTGCAAAGTTTATCAGGCACGGATGTGGAAGAGAGCGTTGGACGAAAGTGAAATTAAAGCGAATATGTGCAAAATCCTTAATGCAGAAGAACACTCTGACTTGATGGGATATTGGGTATTCTCGAAAGGTGTCGGAGGTACTACAGTTTTTGAAAATTGGGGAAATGGCGGCAGCGGATTGGATGCGCAAGTTTGTTTGCAGAATATAAGCGAAAATAAACCTGCCTGGGGAGCGGAACTTCCTGCAACTTATAATGGAGATAAGAGCCGCTTTGAACCAATTGAATGTCCTCATTCATACTAAAACTAGGAATATAATAATATGAGAAACAATATGATAACAAAAAAACTAATCAAATTTGCCCTGCTGTTTTTTCTTATCGGACTGACGGCTTGTGACAATAAACTGAATCCGGGATTTGATCCGGATGATTATGAACCGATTGTTCCGCCTGAACCTGTTAGAACAATGGATGCAATGGCTAGTGGCGAGCGAGTAGTACTTTCGGGTGCTTCGTTGACGGATATTGTTCTGAAATGGACGCCTACCGAGAAACACGGAAATACAGTATATCGTTATGAAGTATTGATTGATACGATCGGGGGAGACTTTACCAAACCGGTAGAAACGATCTTTTCTGACAATAACGGTTTGGAATCACAGTTGACTTTAACCCATTATCAGGCAAACACAATAGGTAAACTGGCTAAATTCCGTTGCAATACCAACGGCACACTGCGTTGGAAGGTGCGTGCTTATTGCGGATTGGATCAGGCTCTTAGTAGTCTGGAAGGTTATTTCGTAATTTTTATGATGGACGGCATTGATGATATGCCTTCTGAAAACGAGCCGGTTTATATCACTGGCGTGGGTACGGAAGATGATGGTGATGAAGCGGAAGCACAACAAATGCTCCGTCAGAATGAAGGAATCTATCAGACTTTCACTCAATTGAAAGCCGACCAGCCATTTATATTTATGTCTACTGTAGAAGGTCGCAAATGCTATTATTATGTAGACGACAACGGAGTGTTGCGTGAGCGTAATGATGGTGAAGACTATACAGTTACGGTTCCTCAATCAGGCATCTACCGGATTACCATTAATATGGGTGAACAAACGATCAGTTACGATGAAATAGGAGCTGTATATCTTTATAACCATTCGGGTGGGTATAGACAGGATTTCAACTATCTGGGATATGGCAAATGGGGTGTGAAGAATTATACTGCCCGGAAACAAACGGAAAGTTGGGCAGGAAGCGGTGAAACCCGTCATAGCTTTAAGATGGAAATCAACGGAACAACCTACCGTTGGGGACATAAGGAGAAAGATAAAGGGCAACCGAATCTGACTACCGACAACAGCTATTATAATTTATATCAACTGGCATTGGGCACAGATCCATGGGATTACAGTTTCCGTTTCTGCGACGAATTACTGCAATGGGGCGAAAAGCAGGGAAATGTCTATTATGCTACGGTGAAAACCGATGTAACCCTCTATTTCAATGCAGAGTTTGGAACGTACACCCACCGTTGGGTAGCTTCGGAAACGAATGAAGATTAAAACTGAATAATAATATGAAGAACTATATAGTATCATTATCAAAAAGAGCTTTGTTGTTAAGCGGTGCACTGGCAATATTTACAGCTTGTGACGACGGCGATCTGGGAGACATCTACAAAGGTAATTCATCCGGTGAATATGTGTCGGATGTGAACTGGACAGATGCAGCCGACAAAAGTACGGGAACTTATATCAAATATTTCTATGAGAATGCCAGCGGACGGGATACCTTTTGCGGAAGCATTTACTGGGAAAAACCGAATACACCGGAAACCGGAGAACCGGCAAGCACGGGCGGTAGCGGCGGATGGTCGCAGGGACATGCATTGGACATCGTGATCGATGCTTATATCCGTCACGCAAACAATCCCGAATATCAAGCTCATTTGTATGAAAACATCATGAAACCTTTCCTGCCGGCTTTTGATGACTGGAATGAACATTGCGGTTATGGTGGCAAAGACTTCTGGAATAACTTCTATGATGATATGGAATGGATGGCACTGTCTTGTCTGCGGGTTTATGAATTGACTGGCGATCAGGATTACTACAGTGCGTTGATGAAGATGTGGAACCATATCAAGGGAGCGAAGAATGACTATAAAGGGGTAGGAGGAATGGCATGGAAAACGGATGCGCCGGCTTCACGTATGTCTTGTTCCAATGGTCCCGGTTGCCTTCTGGCTATGAAATTGTATCAACTTACCGTTAAGGAGGCTAAAGATGGCTGGGAAGAGCAGGCTGCTTATTACCTGAACTTCGCCAAAGAGGTATACAACTGGATGACGGCTTATCTGTGTGATATTTCCACCGGACAGGTATATGATAATCTTAGTATTAAAGATGACGGAACACCGGGAGATCCTGATAAAGTAGCCTTGTCTTATAATCAGGGAACATTTATGGCGGCTGCCCTGGAGCTGTACAACGCTACAGGTGAGGATGAATATCTTCGTAATGCGGTTGCTTTCGGCTCTTACCAAGTGAATAAGAAGATGGATTCCAACTATCCGGTATTCAGTGGTGAAGGAAATTCGGGAGATAATCTTTTATTCCGTGGAATATTTGTCCGTTACTTCCTGGATATGGTGAAACAGCCGACTAACAGCCTTTATCCGGAAAAGACCAAGAATAAGTTTATCGCTGCATTGCGCAGCTGTTCTGATGTGCTTTGGACGTTGGCTCATCCCGAAGGCTATTATGTGTGGGAGTACGACTGGGCAAAAGCACCGACCTTTGGTAATCGCGATAACAGGGAAGATCGCCTGACAATCTCCTTGAATGCGGAAGTCCCGGGAGCAACAATGATTGAAATCCGTGCCCGTTATGAAGACTGGGTGCAAGGTAAAGCAACGGAAAAGGCCAACTGGGTCGGACCGGATTTCGGTAAGAAAGCAGAGGAATAAGATTGATTTATTACACATAGAAAATCGAAAAGAAAGATGATACATATAAAAAGAAATATTTGTCTGGTGGCTGTTTCTTGCACTCTTCTTGCAGGTATACCTTTGCAGGGTGTGGCGCAAACGGGAAGAACGGCAAAGGTGCAGGCCACACAAAGTAATAAAATAACAGTGTCGGGTACGGTATTGGACAAGACGACAAATGACCCGTTGATCGGTGTGTCTGTTGTCGTGAAAGGGGTGGCCAATGCAGGTACGATTACCGATATGGATGGTAAGTTTACATTGAAGCTGCCTTATGCGGAAGCTCCGTTGGTGTTTTCTTACCTGGGTTACCAGCCACAGGAAATTGTTCCCGGTGCAAAGAAGGAACTGACTGTCTTACTACAGGAAGATACGAAAGCCTTGCAGGAAGTGGTTGTGGTAGGTTATACCAAACAACGTAAAGAAACGATGATCGGTTCTGTTGCTACCATCACGACAAAAGATCTGACGCAAAGTCCTACTGCCAATATCAACAATGCGCTTGCCGGACGTCTGCCGGGGTTGATTGTAAACCAGTATGCGGGTGGTGAACCGGGTGTGGATCAAAGTGAATTGTTTATCCGTGGTAAGGCAACTTACGGTAACCAGAGTGCCATTGTCATTGTCGATGGAATCGAACGTGACATGAGTTACCTCGCACCGGATGAAATTGAAACATTCACTATCCTGAAAGATGCTTCGGCCACTGCCGCTTATGGTATCCGTGGTGCAAATGGTGTAATCGTTATTACTACCAAACGTGGTAAGGCAGCGGAAAAGGCAACCGTGAACCTGAAAGCCTCTATCGGTATTAACCAGCCGATCGGTTTCCCCGAATATTTAGGCTCTGCCGATTATGCAACTTTATATAATGAAGCCAGATTGAACGATGCCAAGATGACGGGCGCAGACATCAGCAGTTTGAACCTTTTCTCTCAACAGGCGATTGACAATTTCCGCCGTGCGAAAGGAGACAATTCCGATGGTTTGGGATATGACTGGGATTATTATGATTTTGCCTTCAAACCCGGTTTGCAGGAAGATGTCAGCCTCTCCATTCGTGGAGGTACGGACAAGGTACGTTATTATGTATTGGCCAATTACTTTTCACAAGGCGGTAACTACAAATATTCGAATGCCGGTGAATATGACTCGCAAACCAAGTTCACCCGTTACAACTTCCGTTCGAACATCGATATCAACATTAATCGTTATTTGAGTACTCGTTTGGATTTGGGGGCCCGTATTACCGACCGTAATGCACTGGGTACAACAGCCGGTCGCCTGATGACCATCTGTGCTACCCAGCCTCCATATCTGCCCATCCTGGTGGAAGAAAATGCGCATCCGCAGAATGAGGAATACATTCAGCAAAATCCTCGTGGAATGCTTTATGGTGACAATATCTACCGTTACAATCTTCTGGGTGAATTGAGCCGTACCGGTTATCTGAATGAAAAGAACACGTATCTGAATGGTAGTTTTGCCATGAATCTGGATATGGAATTTCTGACGAAAGGATTAAAAGCGGAAGTGATGTTCTCTTATGATGCTTCTGAAGGACGCTGGATTAATCGCAAACTGGATACTTACAAAGACGGTTATCGTGAATATCCGAAATATGCGACGTTTATGCCGATCGAAGGTTCGGATGCTTATATGGCAGGCGGACACTATACGGGTGCTTACAAAACGGGTAACAAATATGATATTGACCAGACTATTGGCAACGGATTCAGTCATAACGCTTCTGACGGACGTACTTATATACAGGCACGTTTGGATTACAACCGTTTGTTTAGCAACCGCCACGAAGTGACCGCCATGTTATTGGCAAACCGTGGTAACCGTACTGTTAACAATGAACTGGCTTATCATAGCCAGGGTATCACCGGACGCTTTGCTTATTATTATAATCAGAAGTATCTGATGGAATTTAACTTCGGTTACAATGGTTCCGAAAACTTCGCTCCGGGCAAACGTTACGGGTTCTTCCCAGCTGGTTCAATCGGTTGGGTAGTCTCTGAAGAGGAATTTATGAAAAAGGCTTCCTGGATTGACTTCCTGAAAGTAAGAGCCTCCTATGGTTTGGTAGGTAGTGACAACGTTAGCAGCCGTTTCCCATATCTGGCTTTCTACGGTGGTGGCAGCGGTTATGATTTCGGTAATAACTTTGGTACGAATGTAGGCGGTACTTCCGAAGGTAATCTGGCTAATGCGAATCTGACTTGGGAGAAAGCCCGTAAACTGAATGTCGGTATCGACTTTACTACCCTGAACCAACGTTTGGCATTGACGATAGATGCATTTTATGAATATCGTTTTGACATTATTACAGATATGAATAGTGACGGTATCATGGGATATCCGGATATTGTAGGTAAAGATGCAGCTTTACAGAATCTGGGTGAAGTAAGCAACCGCGGTGTGGATATCGAATTGAGCTGGAATGATAAGATTGGAAAGGATTTCCGTTACTATATTCGTCCGAACCTGACTTTCTCCCGCAACCGTTTGGAATATAAAGCGGAAGTTACCCGCAAGAACTCCTGGCGTAAAGAAACCGGTAAACGCTTATACGAAAACTTCGTCTATGTGTTCGATCATTTTGTAGCCGATCAGGAAGAGGCTGACCGTTTGAACAAGATCGGTTATCAGCCGTGGGGACAATTAATTCCGGGAGATGTTGTTTATAAGGATTTGGATCGTAACGGAGTGATTGATGATGAAGACCGTACAGCAATGGGAAATCCGCGTAGTCCGGAACTGATGTTCGGTATTCCTTTCGGTTTCCAGTATAAGAACTTTGATTTTAGTGTATTATTGCAAGGTGCGACAAAATCATCTATTCTGTTGAATGGGGCTGCTGTATTTGACTTCCCGCAATTTGAACAAGATAAGATCGGACGTGTGAAGAAAATGCATCTGGACCGTTGGACACCGGAAACGGCTGCTACTGCCAAATATCCGGCATTGCATTATGGAACACATGATAACAACAAGAATGGAAACAGTAGTTTGTTTTTGTATGATGCTTCCTACCTGCGTCTTAAGAATGTGGAAATTGGTTACAATATATCACCCAAATTATTACGTAAATTCCATGTGCAACAGGCACGTATCTATGTACAAGGTCTGAATCTGTTGACTTTTGATAAACTGGGTGATGTGGATATAGATCCGGAAACGAAATCCGGAGACGGAGCTTCCTGGTATCCTATTCAAAAGGTATTCAATTTTGGTATTGATATAACATTCTAAATAAGATAGAAATATGAAAAAGTTATATAGATTTTCAGCAATTGCTTTATTGGTCCTGCCGTTGGTCTTTACTTCATGTAGCGATTACCTGGATCGGGACGATGATGATAATATTACGGAAGCGGACGTTTTTGCCCGTTACGAAAAAGTGAACGGACTGGTTTCCGACGTATACGCGGCTGCAAAGAAAGCAGACCGTCCGCTGGTGTTCTTCGAGCACTTCAGCAACAGTGCCATTACGGACGAATGTGAAGGAACCAACGTAGAGGGAAACATTACGAATAACTTCAATAACGGTGCCTGGAACCCGAATTCTTTGCCCGGTAGTGTAGGGCAATATTGGGAAGCTCTTTATGAAGGAATCCGTAAAGCGAACCTGATTATAGAAAATGTACAGAAGTATAATACGCCCGACAACCCACAGCAGGATGGTGATCTTCGCAACCGTATCGGTGAGATGTATTTCATGCGTGGTTATTTCCACATGCTGTTATTGCGTATGTATGGCGAAGCTCCTTATATTGACCGTGTGATTAATGCCGGAGATAATATGGACTTCAAGAAAGAATCTGTTCATTCGATGGTTGAAAAGATTGTGACGGATGCGCAAACTGCTTATGGCATGGTTCCTAATAAATATGTGAAAACTTCCGAGAATTTTGGGCGTGTGGATAAGGGAGCCTGTCTGGGATTGATTTCTTTTGTTCGCTGGGTAGCGGCTACTCCGTTGTGGAACGGTGCTTCTCAATATGGATACAACTTGCGTCGTGTGTTTGAAAATGAGTATGCTTATGATGCTACTCGTTGGAGAAAAGCCAAAGAAGCGGCTAAAGCCGTTCTGGATTTCGAAGTCGGCGGAACCAAGCGTTATTCTCTCTATACGAAACATGATGCAAATGATTTCAAGGATCCGGCTGACGGTAATCTGAATGACAGCCGTGTATATGCTCGTTTGTGGGATATGTTTTATGATATGGATGCCTTTGCCAATGAGTATGTGTTCTTTATGACGAAGAGCAAGGATCAGGCATGGCAGGGTGATATTTATCCGCCCAGCCGTGAGGGAAGTTCGCGCCAGCAACCGGTGCAGGAACAAGTGGATGAATACGAATATATCGTAGGTGATTATGGCTATCCGGTATATTCGGCAGAAGCCCGCAAAGGTGGCTATGATGATACTAATCCGTATGTGAAAGGTACTCGTGACCCGCGTTTCTATCGCGATGTAATTTATCACGGAGCTCCTTACCGTAATAATAAGAACGAGTCGAAAACGATCAATACGGCGAGTGGTTCCGATAAGATTGGTGCTACCAATGCAACTACTACCGGTTATTATTTACGTAAATTCCAACAGGAGTCATGGAACAAATCCGGTAACTTCAGTATCAATGCGCCCGCCATCTGGCGTCTTCCGGAGTTTATTTATATTTATGCAGAGGCTTGTAATGAATTGGGCGAGGATATCGATGAAGCTTATAAATTGGTGAATACGGTTCGTGAACGTTCTTTTATGAAACCGATGCCGCCGGAAGTAAAGACTAATCAACAGTTGATGCGTGAATACATTCAGCGCGAACGTCGCGTGGAACTTTTTTATGAAGGAAAACGTCCGTGGACTTGCCGCTTGTATCTGGAACCCACCAGTAAGGAAGAGCTAGCAAAGGAAAGCCTTTGGAAATCGAGCGGGAGTGACAATTCAAAACGTACACAGAAATACTGGGCTGCCAATAACGGTGCATTGCCTCGTTGCCAGCGAATGATTAACGGAATGCGTCCGGTGCAGGATGAGAATGGGGCCATTACGGTTGACGGTGTGAAATATAGAATGGAGCGTTTCTGCGTGGAAGAACGTACGTTCTCTATTCAGCATTATCTGTTCCCGATTCGCCAGAGTGAGTTGCAGAAGACACCGACCATTGAACAAAATCCCGGATGGTAAACCGGTAGGAATGTATAACTTTAAAAAGAAAATCAGATGAAACGAATCTATACATATATGTGTCTGTTGCTTTTGTCGGTATTATCGTTTGCCGTTACAGGTTGTGATGACGATGATGACGACGATGTGGCTAAAGACTTGATAGAGTTGATTGTGAACAAACCGGTAATACGTATCGGGCAGAATGAGGAAGCCAAAGTGAATGTAGTGGTTGGAAACGGAAACTATACCGTGAGAAGTTTCAACACTGCCATTGCAACGGCTACCGTTTCCGGCGAATTGATAACTGTAAAAAGTGGCTCACAGAATGGGGCCACTACCGTCGAAGTAATGGATGGAGAAGGAGTAGTTGCCAATATTTCTGTGAATGTAGGTGTATTTGAATTGGAAGTGAATGAACCGGAGGTGATCTTGGAAGTTGCCGGTGAAAAGCAACTGATTGTTAGCATGGGAAACTTTTCCAGCAATGATGAATTGTCTTATGAGGTGGAGGATGAAACGGTTGTCAGCATGGTTAATACAGATCAGTTCCGTCCTTTCTATACTTTGACAGGTTTGAAGAACGGACATACAACAGTGACTTTTACAGACCATAAAGGAAAACAGGCAGTGGTTCAGGTGACGGTAAATCCGATTTCTATCGATGTCTCCAACCTGACACCGAGAGTGGGAGTCAACAATAAGATCATGATTACGGTAGAAAAAGGGAACGGAGGTTATAGTCTGACAGCAGAGGATGAAGAGATTGTAGCTATTCAGCAGGTGGATGACACTCGTTTCAATTTAATAGGTAAAAAAGCGGGTATCACTACCGTGTTTGTCAGAGACGAAGCGGAACAGGAATTAAGTCTGACCGTTACGGTGGTACAGGCAGATAAAGTAGCGAACCTAGGTAGCGGTAATTACTTTAAAGTACCGTTTGAATATAATGGTACGGCAGATGAATCGCTAAAGAATTTGAGTACGATCACATTTGAGGCTCGTTTCAATATTGAGTCGTTGAATGGCAATGACAATGGAAATGCCCGGATTAATACGGTGATGGGTATAGAGAAGAAATTCCTGCTGCGTGTCGACGTGCATAAGGGAGGAAGCAATGATGAAGAACGTTTCCTTCAGCTTGCTGCAGATGATAAAGGTAGTATTCGCTATGAGGGCTCTACTAAGATAGAAACCAATAAGTGGTATGATGTGGCTGTGGTATTGGATAATAGTAAGAGCGGAAGCGAACGGATTGCATTGTATGTAAATGGTGTCAGAGAAACGCTTCAATTATCAAACGGTACGCCGGATGATTTGAAAGAGATCAATCTTACTTCTGATTTCTACATCGGCCAGTCTGATGGTAAACGCCGGTTGAACGGAGCTATCAGTTATGCCCGTATTTGGACAAAAGCCTTGTCGGATCAACAGATCTCCGAGCAGAGCGGCAAGTTGTTGAGTGAGGATAAGGATGGAATGGTAGCTAATTGGTTATTCAATAATGGAAATGGTAATACCAAGACATTTGTGTCCTTGGCAGGAAAGAGCTTCGAAGCAGAGGCGGCAAATATTGTTTCAAGTTGGAAAACAGATCCGATATTGGAAACAAGTACTCCTACAGAATAATTGTAAGAAGATAGGATAATAAAAAAGCCATCCCCGGAATAGACGAAAGTAGGGATGGCTTTTTTTGTAGTGTGCTTACTATTCTTCGGCAGACTATGTCCTGCATGTTGTTGGCAAGGTTATTCCTTGACAGGCTCAGCCGGTTTGTCTTTTGATGTAGTGTCTGTGACAACTGTATCATTGACATTGGCGGCGAGTGCAACCAGTGATGCCTTTGCAGGCGCGTCTTCTTTAGTTACAGTATCTTTTACTACTGTATCATTAACAACTGTTGCATTGATTTCTGTCGGGGCTGTCACAGCTTCTGCAGAACTCTGAGCCTTTACAAGGAATGAACCACCACAAACAAACATAAACATTGCTACTACTAATACTAATTTTTTCATAATCGTTTGCTTTAATGATTATTAGACATATGTTTTCAATTCTCTACCTTTGTGTTAAGGAATCGGTTATTGCTTTTCGCTAACGCCTAATTAAAGATCAAAGCGCGTGCCAAAATTAGATAATGTATGATAAGTGATTGATAAATAAGGGAATGAGGAAGATGATGCCAATTAGGATAGTGGGGAAGTATGTGTGGAGTGTGTGGAAACTGTGGCGGGGAGTGTGGAATTATTCCACACTCCCCGCCACAGTTCTTTTATTTAGGTAATCTATTTACTTAATTTCATCCGGCCAGGGACAAGGTTTACCTGTCGCTTTGAAAGTCGGTCGTTGTGCATCTACTTTTCTTAGAAAGTTGCCCAGCTCTTTAGAAAGTTTCTTCACGATGTCCGGATGCTGTGCACTAAGGTCGTTGCTTTCTCCTATATCATCAGGTATGTTGAATAACTCTTTCTTTCCTGTTCCATAGTAATAAATCAATTTCCAGTCACCGTTTCGAACGGCACAATTAAAGTTGATTCCGGGACCGTCATTTCCCCAGTTGTTAGGCATATTCCAGAAAAGACTCCGACCCTTAGCTGGGTTGCCTGTCTGTTTCAGCAGAGGGATGAAACTGATACCGTCTATCGGTTGAACTGTCTGGTAGTTCTTGACACCTGCCATTTCAAGAATAGTAGGGTAGAAGTCTTCTATCAACAAGTAGTTGTTGCATTTGCTTCCCGGAGCTACTACTCCCGGCCAACTGACAATCATCGGTTCGCGGATACCGCCTTCATAAGTAGAACCTTTACCACTGTTCAATGGATAATTCTGTGTATGCAGCTTGCCGTCACGCCATCCGGATTCGGATGCAAGTCCTCCGTTATCACTCATAAAAATGATAATAGTGTTGTTGGCTTCTCCATTCTTTTCCAGCCAGTTCATTAAATCACCTAAACTTTTATCCATTCCTTCAATCAGTGTGGCATAAGCAGCTTCATGGTCTGTCATTCCTTTTTTCTTGTACTTCTCATAGAAGCGCATATCTTTGTTCAAAGGAATGTGGATGGCATATTGCGACATATACAAATAGAAAGGCTGATTATACTTTTTCGCTTTATCCAGTGCTTTAATGGCTTCCAACGTCAATGCTTCAGTTACAAAGGTTTCCGTTCCCCAATATTTCTCTAATCCGGGAACAGACATCAGTGATACCGCTTTCCCATCTTTGGTATGTCCGTAGTTCTCTTCTCCCAGGTAACTGGCAAGTCCACCGGCCGCATGTCCGGCAATATTTACCTCGAATCCCCAATGATGCGGATCTTCCCCTGGAGTATCTATCGCTCCGAAATGGGCTTTTCCACAATGTATAGTATGATAACCGCTGTTCTTTAGCAGTTGCACGAAGGAGGTTCCTACGAAAGTATGATTAGTGCCGGACACTTGACTTACTCCATTGTAATTCCAGTCAGGGACTGCCAGAATGCTATCTTTACGGTCTGTCATTGTATTCTTTTGCAGCGTCCAGTTAGTTACTCGGTGACGTGCGGCGTTGGTTCCGGTGATGAGGCTGCACCGGGTAGGAGAACTGATACTGTTGGCATACGCTTGAGTAAACATCATTCCCTGTTTTGCTAACCGCTCCATATTGGGAGTCTCGTACAATTCGTTATAGTGTGTCTTCTGTGTCCAGAATGGGAGTGAAGTATCCTGCCATCCCATATCGTCTACCATAAAGAGAATGATATTCGGACGTTTGTCCGCGCGTTCTATTTGCATATTGCTTTGTGCTTGCAGATTGGTTACTGCGAGTGGCACAAATGCAAGGGGTAATAATGTTTTTTTATTCATGGGGGGCATTTTATTCTATGGAATATGCATTAAAATTAATAATATCTGGTAATGCGATAGATTCGGTTAAAGATAAGTTCGAGCACTACAAAAAGGAATCATTTCTCACCGTGATGAGAATAAATACTCATAGTAATGAGAACTTTTTCTCATCGCATTGAGAAAATTTTCTCATAGGCATGAGAACACTTGAGAAAATGCAAGAACGTAACTTGTTACAAATCAATATTGTATAATTTCAATTTATTATATAAAGTCTTTCGATCAATATTCAGTAATTGCGCTGCTTTACTCTTATTGTTTCCTGTTTGGCGTAGCGCCTCCAAAATATGCTCTTTTTCAGTCTCTTCATTGCGTAATGCAATGCTCGTATTGCTGGATGCAGGAGTTTCTAAAAGCTCGGTCCCCAATTCCAATAAAGTAATGAAACTGCTTTGTGCCAATAAAGTTGCTCTTTTGACGATGTTCTTCATTTGGCGCAAGTTTCCCGGCCAATGATAATTCATTAAAGCTTGCGATGCTTTTGCATCGAAACCAATCAGGTGTTTATCCAGTTCCTTGTTTGCCTGATCGAGGAAGAAATTGGCAAAGAGCAGAATATCTTCTTTCCGTTCTTTCAGATCGGGCATACGGAGGGTAAATTCATTGATACGATGATAAAGGTCTTCACGGAAAGTACCTTTTTCAATGGCTTGTTCCAGATTCTCATTGGTGGCAGATACCAGACGAATATCTACCGATATCTCCTGTGTAGAACCTACCGGACGTATTTTTCTCTCTTGCAAGGCACGAAGCAGTTGTATCTGCACTTCATAACTAAGGTTTCCGATCTCATCCAGAAAGATAGTACCACCGTTGGCTGCAACGAAAGCCCCCGTTTTATCTGTCAGAGCACCTGTAAACGAACCTTTCACATGACCGAAAAATTCGGAAGCAGCCAGTTCTTTGGGGATAGAACCACAATCTACGGCAATAAACGGTTTATCGTTTCGTTTGCTAAGTTGATGAATACGGTGCGCCACATACTCTTTTCCTGTTCCGCTGGAACCGTTGATAAGTACGGACATATTGGTCGGAGCTACCAGACCTACATAATTGTAGAGTTGTTTGGCTGCATCACTTTCTCCTTCCAGATAAGCACGATGATTTTCTGTTGAATCTTTAGATGAAGTAGAAGCACCTTTTTTAGAAGAAGATTTAGCAACGTTATGAGTAGCAGGACTCTTTTCAGACTGCAGACATTCAGAAATTTTCTTCAGTAATTCTTCCGGATTTACCGGTTTGGCTATATAATCACGTGCTCCCAGTTTCATTGCCTGTACGGCGGATTGTATATCCGCATAGCCAGTCATGATGATTAAAGGAATGTCCATGCCTTGTTCATTCATCCATTTCAGCAGATCGATACCTTCGTGGTCGGGTAGTCGCAGGTCTGATAAAATCAGATCGACGTTTTGGCTTTCGATATGTTTTCGGGCGCGGGCAATATTACTCACTGATGATACTTCAAAGCCCTTTTTGCCTAGCCAGGTTTTTAGCATCATTCCAAAAGTGATATCATCTTCAACGATCAATATGGAGCTCATCATGTCAGGTTTTGATTCTTTTAAGTCACAAAGGTAAGAGGATTTAGGCGAAAGTGGTATATTTGCAAACTTAAATTAAATAAAAGTGTTATGAAAAAGATTCTATTGATAATATTAACCATATCGTTTTGCGGACTTACTGCCTGCAAAACCGGAACAAAAAAAGGAGGAGACATGGATAAAGAAACGTTGGTAAAGATTGAGACAACTGTAGGAGATATCGAGGTGAAACTATATAATGAGACACCGAAACATCGTGATAATTTTATCAAACTGGTGAAGGACGGTGTTTATGAAGGCACACTGTTTCATCGTGTTATCAAAGATTTTATGATTCAGGCTGGTGACCCGGACTCAAAGAATGCACCGAAAGGAAAAATGCTGGGTACGGGAGATGTAGGTTATACTGTTCCCGCTGAATTTGTATATCCTAAATATTTCCATAAGAAAGGTGCCCTGTCCGCTGCCCGTCAGGGAGATAATGTGAACCCGAAGAAAGAATCTTCCGGTTGTCAGTTCTATATCGTGACAGGTAAGGTGTTCAATGACTCTACCTTGCTGGGTATGGAAAGCCAGATGAATGAGAATAAGATTAATGTTATTTTCAATACGCTGGCACAGAAACACATGAAGGAAATTTATAAGATGCGAAAAGCAAATGACGAAAACGGTCTTTATGATTTGCAGGAAAAGTTGTTTGCAGAGGCACAGGAAATGGCAGCTAAACAACCGGAATTTCATTTCACTCCGGAACAGATTGAAGCCTATACAACGGTGGGAGGAACTCCGCATCTGGATGGCGAATATACTGTGTTCGGTGAAGTAGTGAAAGGTCTGGATATTGTGGATAAAATCCAGCAGGTGAAAACCGACCGTAGCGATCGTCCCGAAGAAGATGTAAAAATAACAAAGGTGACAATACTTGACTGAAATATATGAAAATCAACAGGCATATTCTTGATAATGGGTTACGTCTGGTACATTCGCAGGACGAAAGTACGCAGATGGTTGCCCTTAATATATTATATAATGTGGGAGCTCGCGACGAAGATCCCGAACATACCGGTTTTGCCCATTTGTTCGAACACCTGATGTTCGGAGGGTCGGTGAATATTCCCGATTATGATATGCCGCTTCAATTGGCGGGTGGAGAGAATAATGCCTGGACGAATAATGATATAACCAATTACTACCTCACTGTACCTCGTCAGAATGTAGAAACCGGCTTTTGGTTGGAATCCGACCGGATGTTGAGTCTTGATTTTAGCGAACGGAGTCTGGAGGTACAGCGGGGAGTAGTAATGGAAGAATTCAAACAGCGATGTTTGAATCAGCCTTATGGGGATATCGGACATCTTTTGCGTCCTCTGGCTTATCAGACGCATCCTTATCAATGGCCTACTATCGGAAAAGAGTTGTCGCATATTGCCAATGCTACGCTGGAAGAAGTGAAGGCATTCTTTTTCCGTTTTTATGCTCCTAATAATGCCATATTAGCTGTGACCGGTAATATCTCTTTCGAAGAGGCGGTTGCTTTGACGGAAAAATGGTTCGGCTCTATTCCTCGTCGGGAAGTTCCTCAACGGAACCTGCCACAAGAACAGGAACAGACGGAAGAACGGCGGCTGACGGTAGAGAGAAATGTTCCTCTCGATTCTTTATTTATGGCATACCACATGCCTGCCCATTGCCATCCGGATTATTATGCATTTGATATTTTGTCGGATGTGTTGAGCAACGGACGTTCCAGCCGGTTGAACCAGCGTTTGGTACAACAGAAACAATTATTTTCGAGTATAGATGCTTATATTTCCGGCAGTGTAGATGCGGGGTTATTCCATATTAGTGGTAAACCTTCGGCAGGTGTCACCCTGGAACAGGCGGAAGCGGCAGTGCGGGAAGAACTGGAACTGTTGCAGCAAGAATTGGTTGACGAACAGGAACTGGAAAAAGTGAAGAACAAATTTGAGTCCACCCAGATATTCGGCAACATCAATTATTTGAATGTGGCAACCAACCTGGCTTGGTACGAATTGCTTGGCCGGGCGGAGGACATGGAAAAAGAGGTCGATCGTTATCGGTCTGTCACGGCTGAACAATTGCGGGCGGTAGCTCAATCTGCTTTCCGTAAGGAGAACGGAGTAATACTATATTATAAGAAACAACAAAATTAAATTCTCCCTTTTTATAATCTATCAGTGAAAGGGGAAAGTCCCTTTGCCTGAAAATGGAGATACGTTTAGGTAACGGAAAAGTAAATGAGACATATTTATAGTACATATAAAGAGCATTATAAAGCACTAATTTTTCTCGGACTGCCGATTGTGATCGGTCAAATAGGAGTAATCGTTCTTGGATTTGCGGATACGTTAATGATCGGGCATCATAGTACGATTGAGCTGGGAGCAGCTTCCTTCGTCAATAATGTGTTCAATCTGGCGATTATTTTCAGTACGGGTTTTTCGTATGGGCTGACTCCCATTGTGGGAGGTTTGTATGGAACCCGCCAGTATGCCCCTGCGGGACAGGCTTTACGCAACAGTTTGCTGGCAAACCTGATGGTTGCATTGCTGCTGACTGTCTGTATGACTGTTCTTTATCTAAATATAGAACGTCTCGGACAGCCGGAAGAATTGATTCCCCTGATTAAACCGTATTACCTTGTTTTGCTCGCTTCACTAGTGTTTGTCATGCTTTTCAATGGATTCAAGCAGTTTACAGACGGAATTACGGATACAAAAACCGCTATGTGGATATTGCTTGGTGGAAATGTCTTGAATATCATAGGAAACTATATCCTGATTTATGGAAAGCTCGGATTGCCCGAGTTAGGTCTGTTGGGAGCAGGTGTCAGCACGCTGTTCTCGCGTATCGTGATGGTGATTATATTTATCATCATCTTTATGCGTAGTCCGCGTTTTGTCCGCTATAAGATTGGCTTTTTCCGTTTGGGATGGTCACGAGCTGTATTTGGGCATTTGAATGGTCTCGGATGGCCGGTTGCTTTTCAAATGGGAATGGAGACAGCCTCCTTTAGTCTAAGTGCGATCATGATCGGTTGGCTGGGTACTATCGCTCTGGCTTCTCATCAGGTTATGCTGGCTATTTCGCAGTTTACATTTATGATGTATTACGGTATGGGTGCTGCTGTGGCTGTTCGTGTCAGTAACTTCAAAGGTCAGAATGATATCATTAATGTACGTCGTTCTGCCTATGCAGGTTTTCATCTGATGATGACATTGGGCGTTGTGCTTTCTTTGATTGTCTTCCTTTGCCGGAATTACTTGGGAGGCTGGTTTACCGACAGTCAGGAAGTGGCTGCTATGGTGACCTCTCTAATCTTCCCTTTCCTCGTTTACCAGTTTGGCGACGGACTGCAGATTACTTTCGCCAACGCTTTGCGTGGAATTTCAGATGTAAAACTAATGATGGTGATTGCCTTTGTCGCCTATTTCATTATTTCTCTTCCTGTAGGTTATTTCTGCGGCTTTGTGATGGGATGGGGAGTAGTAGGTGTCTGGATGGCATTTCCTTTTGGTTTGACGAGCGCAGGATTGATGCTTTGGTGGCGTTTTCATCACATGACGAAACTCCCCGAACCTCATCCTCAAACCTGATACTAAATACTTAAAACTTAATACTTAACCCCAATGGCTTCCTTCCGTTTTACAAAGTTGAAAATAACCGCCGGTTACACTTTGTTGCTGGCGATCCTCCTTTTCTCGCTGGTGTTTGTACATCGTGAGATGGAAGCATTGTCGGCCGCCGACGATCAACAGAATTTAAGAACAGACAGTTTATTGACCCTTCTCCATGAGAAAGATCAAAACACGATTCAGATGTTGCGGGTGCTAAGTGAGGCAAACGACAGCCTTCTCTCTGCTTCGGAAATCGAAGAAATCATTTCCGAACAGGATTCTGTGATTACCCAGCAACGGGTACAACATCGGGTCATCACCAAACGTGACTCGTTAATCACTACTCCTAAAAAGAAGGGATTCTTCAAACGACTCGCCGAAGTGTTTTCCCCTTCTAAACAAGACAGTGCCGTATTAGTAAATACATCGTTGGAAGTAGCCACTGATACCATTCTCCAACCGACCACTTCTAAAGATTCTCTTCAGCAGAAAATCCGCATGGCTACCGAAGAAAAACGGTTGCAACGGAGGAAAACAATCCGACGTACCAGTACAAAGTACCAGCGGATGAATACGCAGTTGACGGCACGGATGGATAGCTTGATTAAACAGTATGAGGAAGAAATGACCTTGCGTGCCCGTCAGGATGCCGAACTTCAGCAGGAAGTGAGGATGCGGTCGGCACGTATCATCGGCGGTATCGCGGTTGGTGCCGTACTATTATCGGCTTTTTTCCTGATATTGATTATGCGGGATATTTCCCGTAGCAACCGTTACCGCCAGCAATTGGAGGTGGCGAATAAACGGGCGGAAGATTTGCTGATCGCCCGTGAAAAATTAATGCTTGCCATTACCCATGATTTTAAAGCTCCGTTAGGCTCAATTATGGGATATACCGAACTCCTGTCCCGATTGACAGAAGATGAACGGCAACGATTCTACCTCGACAATATGAAAAGTTCTTCAGAACATTTATTGAAGTTAGTCAGTGACTTGCTTGATTTCCACCGGCTTGATCTCAATAAAGCGGAAGTGAATCGCGTAACCTTTAACCCTTCCCAGCTATTCGACGAAATTTATGTCAGTTTCGAACCTTTGACCGCTGCCAAAGGTTTAGCCTTGCAATGTCACGTCGTCCCGGAACTGAATGGAAGATATATCAGTGATCCTTTGCGACTCCGGCAAATTGTGAACAACCTTTTGTCCAATGCCGTAAAGTTTACTCAAAAAGGAGAAATTAGCCTGACAGCCAGTTATGATTCTTCTAAGTTAACCATCGCCATTGCCGATACAGGAAAAGGAATGGCATCAGAAGATCGTGAACGTATCTTCCAAGAATTTACACGTCTTTCCGGTGCGCAGGGGGAAGAAGGTTTCGGACTCGGACTCTCTATTGTGAAGAAATTGGTAACTTTGCTTGAAGGAACCATTGACGTGCAAAGCACATTAGGAAAAGGGAGCTGTTTTACTGTAACTTTACCTCTTTATCCGGTAGGTAAATTCCTTGCAGAGAGCGAATCTCCGGAAAGTGAATCTTCGGAGAATGAAAGTCCATACGCTCCCAAACAGTCGGCTGCCATTCCTCCCATGAAAGTCATTCGTGTGCTTTTGATTGATGACGATAAGATTCAGCTGAATCTGACTGCCGCCATGTTGAAACAGCATGGTATTGATGCAGTGTGCTGTGAACAGCTGGAACAGCTGATTGAACAACTTCGCTCTTCCGTCTTCGATGTATTGCTGACAGATATACAAATGCCTGCCATTAACGGGTTTGATCTGGTAAAACTATTACGGGCTTCTAATATACCACAAGCAAAAACAATCCCTGTTATTGCTGTGACTGCCCGTAGTGAAATGGATAAAGCCGCTTTACATGAACATGGTTTTGCCGGTTGTTTGCATAAACCGTTTACAGTAAAGGAATTGTTGCTAACAGTAAATGAAGGTCAACTTTCGGCCGATGAAGCGCATATAACAGAAGATATGGGAACTGTCGGGATCAACTTTTCTGCACTGACTGCTTATTCTGAAGATGATCCGGAAGCAGCATACTCCATCATTCACACTTTTATTGAAGAGACAGGCAAGAATGTCGAACGGATGCAACAAGCATTGAATGAAAAAGAAGTGGACGGGATAGCTGCCATGGCGCATAAACTTCTCCCTCTTTTCACAATGATCGGAGCGGAGGAAACTATCGCCCCGTTAAAATGGTTGGAGGCTTGTCGTGGAGAAGAATTTTCGGAAAAAATAGAAGAAACAACATTCAATACATTAGAAGCTGTCCGTAAAATAATTAGTGAAGCGGAGCATTATTTGGAGGTAATGAAGAATACCCAATAAGCCGTTTTCTTCTACTCCTTGGCTACTATCTGTATCTTTCTTACTATTACCCAAACCTTTTTTCAAAATAATTTGTTTACTTTGTGTCACCTTATTTACACTGACACATTTTACATGAAACGAAAATGGATACGTTGGGTAAGCTGGATATTGCTTACTCCTATAATACTCTTTGTAATACTAATGGTATTGCTTTATGTTCCTCCCGTTCAGAATCTTTTGCGTCGGGAGGTTACTGCATACGCTTCTAAAGCAACCGGCATGCAGATTCAGGTGGAGCGGATAGACCTTCGTTTCCCGCTTAATCTGTTGGTACGTGGCGTGGAGGTTATTCAACAGCCGGATACCCTTTTGTCTTTGGAAAGTCTCAATGTTCGTGTACAGGCATGGCCGTTGATAAAAGGAAAAGTAGAAGTGGATGAAGTCACTTTGAGCCGGGTAGCCGTTAATTCAGCCGATTTGATGGAGGGAATGAAGATTAAAGGCGTTTTGGGACGTTTCTTCCTGCAAAGTCATGGCGTCGATCTGTCTAATGAACTAGCGGTAATCAATCAGGTCGAACTATCCGACACTCACGTGCAGCTACTGATGAATGATACCACAACTACGCCCAAAGATACCACAGCTTCTGCTCCGATCAACTGGAAAGTAGCTCTTCATCAGTTGAAATTGAAAAATGTATCGTTCAGTATGCAACTTCCTGCTGATTCCATGCGTATGGCGGCCCATATTGGAGAAGCGGCCATCGATGATGCTCAAGCAGATTTGAAGAATCAGTACTACGACTTGAAGAAGTTCTTATTATCGGGAACCTCCGCCAGCTATGATACCGGAACTGCTCAACCGGCAGAGGGCTTCGACGCTTCTCATATTGCCGTCCGGGATATTCGCATCGCTCTGGATTCCTTGCTGTATAAAGGGAGGGATATGAACGCAGTCATTCGTGAGTTTACCATGAACGAACGTTCCGGATTGAGCGTCACTTCCCTGACGGGTAGAGCCTACTCCAATGATTCAGTTATCTGTGTTCCTGGTTTGAAACTGAACACTCCCCATTCTGAAATTGATTTATCTGCCCATACCTATTGGGAACTGGTCAATATCCCCACTACGGGACGCTTATCCGCCCGTCTCAATGCTTATATCGGCAAAGAAGACGTCATGCTGTTTGCCGGCGGTCTGCCCGAAAGCTTCAAAGAAGCCTATCCATTTCGTCCGCTCGTCATCCGTGCCGGCACGGACGGCAATCTGAAAGAAATGCAGATTTCCCGTTTCACGGTAGACCTGCCGGGTGCTTTTGCATTGGAGGGCGGTGGCCTTTTGGAAAACCTCACCGACAGCCTCACACGCACCGGAACCATCGGCCTGAAAATGACTACTCAAAACCTGAACTTCCTGACCGCTCTGTCGGGAGAAGCGCCTAATGGTACGCTTGTCATTCCTGACAGCATGAATCTGGTGGCGAAAGTGGATATCAAAGGTCCTGAATATAAAGCAAATCTCCGTTTGAAAGAAGGACAAGGAGCTATGGACGTGAATGCAGCCTTAAATACCACTACCGAAGTCTATAAGGCTGATTTGAAAATAGACAATCTGCAACTTCATAGTTTCCTCCCGAAAGACTCTATCTATGAACTTTCTCTTTCGGCTGCGGCTAATGGTCGTGGATTAGATGTCATGTCCTACCATTCATTTGCCAAATTGAATCTTTCATTAGATCAGCTTCATTATGCTAAATACCATCTTTCCAATCTTGATCTGACGGGAGAACTTAAAGGCGCATTGGTCACTGCACATCTGACAAGTGACAATGCTTTATTGAAAATGACAACGGATGCTGAATACAATCTGGCACACAGCTACCCCGATGGTAAAATAACGATTGATGTCACCCAACTGGATTTGCATGAACTGGGAATCATGCCGGAACCAATGAAGCGTCCGCTGACTTTCAATTTTTCGGCAGAGGCTCGTCAGAACCGCGTATTTACCCATTTAATCTCCGGAGATATGAAACTCGACTTGAGCGCACGCTCCGGTGTTAATCCTTTGATTCGCCAGTCTACTCATTTTGTGGATGTGCTGATGAAGCAGATTGATGAGAAAGCCTTGAATCACGCTGAATTACGCAAAGCATTGCCAACTGCTATTTTCTCTTTCTCCGCAGGACAAGAGAACCCTTTGGCATATTTCCTGGCTACCAAGAAGATAGCTTACCATGACGCTTCAGTGAAATTCGGAACGGCTCCCAACTGGGGAATTAATGGAAAAGCCGCTATCCACGCCTTGAAAGTAGATACCTTGCAATTGGATACCATCTTCTTTACCGTCAAACAAGATACCACACTCATGAAATTGCGTGCCGGAGTTATTAACGGTCCCAAGAATCCGCAATTCTCCTTCTCTACCACACTGACGGGAGAGATTCGTGATCGGGATGCCGAATTGCTGGTAGACTTTAAGAATGGAAAAGGAGAAACAGGAGTATTACTCGGTGTCAATGCACGTCCCTTGTTCGAGGGCAAAGGAAAAGGCGATGGACTGGCTTTCACCTTGATTCCGGAAGAACCGATAATCGCCTTCCAGAAGTTCCATTTCAATGAAAATCATAATTGGATTTATGTGCATAAGAATATGCGTGTATACGCCAATGTAGATATGTGGGATGACGAAGGAATGGGATTCCGTGTACATTCTGTACGGGGAGACACCGTTTCTCTACAGAATATTGATGTGGAAATCCGAAGAATCAGTTTGGCTGATTTGAGCAGTGTACTTCCTTACTTCCCGGAAATAACCGGTTTATTCTCTGCGGAAGCGCACTATGTACAGACCGAAAAGGATCTTCAACTTTCGGTTGAAGCAGCTATTGATGAATTGACTTATGAACGTCAACGAATTGGTGACGTGACAGTGGGAGCCACCTGGCTGCCAGGCGAACAGGGAAAACAATACCTGAACGCCTATCTGAATCATGACAAAGTGGAAGTGATGGTGGCGGATGGTAAGCTGGTTCCAACCCAGACAGGAAAAGACAGTCTGGAAGTAAACGCTACTCTGGAGCATTTCCCGCTACGTGTAGCTAACGTATTTATTCCTGATAAAATGGCTACGCTGGCCGGTGATATGGATGGTAATCTGAATATTGCGGGTAGCACCGAGCAGCCTTTGATAAATGGCGAACTGATATTGGATAGCGTTTCTGTTCTTTCCCGCCAATATGGTGCTAATTTCAGGTTCGACGACCGTCCGGTACAGATAAAGAATAATCGGTTGGAATTTGATAAATTCGCTATCTATACAACAGGAAAAACTCCATTCACGATTGACGGTTATGTTGATTTCAGGGATATGTCCCGACCGATGGCGAATCTGAATCTGCTGGCGCAGAACTATACGCTTCTGGATGCCAAACGCACTCGTGAGAGTCTGGTCTACGGAAAAGTCTTTGCCGATTTCCGGGCAACAGTGAAAGGGCCGTTGGATGGATTGAACATGCGTGGAAACATGAGCCTGCTGGGTAATACAGACGTTTCCTATATCTTGACCGACTCGCCGTTGACGGTACAGGATCGTTTGGGAAGTCTGGTAACCTTTACTTCGTTTAGCGACACCACTACGGTTGTCCAACAAGAAGTGCCGACTGTTTCTTTAGGCGGGTTGGACATGGTGATGATGGTACATATCGATCCATCCGTCCGTTTGAAAGTCGATTTGGATGCAAGCAATGACAATCGTGTCGAACTGGAAGGGGGAGGTGACCTCTCTATGAAATATACTCCGCAAGGTGATCTGACATTGACCGGACGCTATACGTTGAGCGGCGGTTTGATGAAATATGCTTTACCTGTCATTGCTGCCAAAGAATTTGCTATCGATAACGGTAGCTATGTGGAATGGACAGGAAACCCCATGGACCCGATGTTGAACTTCAAAGCAACCGATCGTATCCGTGCTTCTGTTTCCGAGGGAGAGAACGGCGGAACACGTTCGGTTAATTTCGATGTGTCCATCGTTGTCAAGAACCGGTTGGATAATCTTTCTTTTGCATTTGATGTATCTGCTCCCGAAGATGCAACCATACAAAACGAGTTGACAGCCATGGGGGCGGAAGAGAGAGGTAAACAAGCCCTCTATATTATGGTTATGAAAACCTATCTTGGGACCGGACCGATTGGTGGCGGAGGTGGTGGATTGGGTAAACTGAATATGGGTTCCGCACTGAACTCCGTATTAAGCAGCCAAATCAACTCATTGATGGGAAATTTGAAAAATGCCAGTGTTTCTGTCGGTATCGAAGATCACGATTTGTCGGATACGGGTGGTAAGCGTACGGATTACAGTTTCCGTTATTCACAACGTCTCTTTAACAACCGTTTCCAGATTGTAATCGGAGGTAAGGTGTCTACAGGTGAGAATGCGACGAATGATGCGGAATCCTTTATCGATAACATCTCTCTGGAATATCGTTTGGATAGAACCGGAACCCGTTATGTTCGTCTGTTCTACGATAAAAACTACGAGAGTGTACTCGAAGGCGAGATTACGGAAACAGGAGTCGGTCTGGTACTTCGCAAGAAACTGGACAAACTCAGTGAACTGTTCATCTTTAAGAAAAAGAAGTAAGCATGAAAGGGATATATAATAACATATTAGCAAGTTGTCTGATTGGTATCATTTTGTTTTCGGGCTGTTCGGTGACAAAACACCTGCCTGAAGGGGAGGTACTTTATACAGGAGGAAAAACGGTGGTAGAGAATAAGTCGGCAACACCGGTAGGAGAGACGGCTTTAACAGAGATTGATGCGGCTCTTGACAAAACTCCCAGTACAAAGATGTTAGGAGGCCTTCTGCCTATTCCTTTTAAAATGTGGATGTATAACGACTTTGTGAAATATAAAAAGGGATTTGGAAAGTGGATGTTCAACCGCCTGGCTGCCAATCCTCCGGTGTTTATCTCTACTGTCAATCCGGAGGTTCGTATCAAGGTGGCTACAAACTTACTCCGTGATTATGGTTACTTCAATGGGAAAGTGACTTATGAAACATTGGTCGATAAGAAAGACAGCCTGAAAGCAAGTATTCTTTATACGGTAGACATGAAGAATCCTTATTTTATAGATACGGTTTATTATCAGCGTTTCACTCCCCAAACGTTGCGCATTATGGAACGGGGACGTCGAATGTCTTATATAAGTCCCGGCGAGCAGTTTAACGTGGTCGATCTGGATGAAGAGCGTACCCGTATCAGTACGCTGTTGCGTAACCGGGGATATTTTTACTTCCGTCCCGATTATATGACTTATCAGGCAGATACGACATTGGTTCCCGGTGGACATATCAGCCTTCGTCTGATTCCCGTTCCGGGATTACCCGCTGCGGCACAACGTCCTTACTATGTAGGAGATGCCTCTGTTTACCTGTTTGGTAAGAATGGTGAGGCGCCCAATGACAGCATGATGTATAAGAATCTGAATATACATTATTATAAGAAATTGCAGGTACGTCCGAATATGCTTTATCGTTGGTTGAACTATCAACAGTTTGTGCGGAATGCACAGATGCGGGCTTCCAATCGTACCCGTCTTTACAGTCAGTATCGGCAGGAGCAGGTGCAGGAGAAACTTAGCCAGTTGGGAATCTTCAGTTATCTGGATTTGCAATATGCTCCGAAAGATACGACAGCCGTTTGTGATACGTTGAACGTAACCATGCAGGCCACATTTGCCAAGCCACTGGACGCCGAACTGGAATTGAATGTTGTAACCAAAAGTAACGACCAAACCGGGCCCGGAGCATCATTCGGTGTCACCCGGAACAATGTATTCGGAGGTGGCGAAAGCTGGAACGTGAAGCTGAAAGGCTCTTATGAATGGCAAACCGGCGGAGGAGAAAAAAGCTCTTTAATGAACAGCTGGGAGATGGGAGTTTCCACCTCTCTGACTTTCCCGCGCGTGGTTTTCCCGCATTGGGGGAAAAGGGAGTTTGACTTTCCGGCTACCACTACATTCCGTCTATACATCGACCAGTTGAACCGTGCCAGGTATTATAAACTGTTGTCATTCGGCGGAAATGCTACCTACGATTTCCAGCCGACACGTACAAGCCGACATAGTATCACCCCTTTTAAACTGACATTCAACGTCCTTCAACACCAATCAGAAGAGTTCAGGGAAATTGCCGATGCCAATCCTGCATTATATATCAGTTTGAAAGATCAGTTTATTCCTGCTATGGAATATACCTATACCTATGATAATGCTTCCGCACGCGGTATTAAAAATCCGATTTGGTGGCAATCGACTGTAACCTCTGCCGGTAACCTGACCTCGGTGATTTACCGTGCTTTCGGTCAGTCTTTCAGCAAAGAGGACAAACGTTTGCTGAACGTTCCTTTCGCGCAGTTTGTGAAACTGAATACGGAATTCCGCCATTTGTGGAATATGGACAAGAATAATAAGATTGCTTCCCGTGTAGCTTTGGGCGCTCTCTTCGCCTACGGTAATGCAACGATAGCCCCTTACAGCGAACAATTCTATGTGGGTGGTGCCAACAGCATCCGCGCTTTTACAGTACGTAGCATCGGCCCGGGCGGATACCATCCGGCGGAAAGCCGCTATTCTTACCTCGACCAGACGGGTACTTTCCGTTTTGAGGCAAATGTAGAATACCGTTTCCGTATCTTTAAGAGCATTTGGGGAGCCACTTTCCTGGATGCGGGAAACGTTTGGCTGATGCGAAAGGATGAGGCCCGTCCCAATTCACAACTCGAACTGAAAACTTTCCCGAAACAAATCGCCTTGGGTACTGGTGTCGGTATTCGTTATGATATGGATATTCTGGTGTTCCGTCTCGACTTCGGTATACCTTTGCATTTGCCTTACGATACAGAACGAAGCGGATATTACAATGTCACAGGATCCTTTATGAAGAATCTGGGAATACATTTTGCTATCGGTTATCCCTTCTAATGAATGATTTTTGTACGATTTTGGTAAATAATGATTGATATTTGTCCTGTTGGATTCAACTATTTTTGTAATTTTGCAACGAAATCTGATGCCGTTGACATCACTAACCTTTTAATATTACACAATTTATGAAACCAACTTTATTCTTATTGGCAGCCGGTATGGGTAGCCGTTATGGAGGCTTGAAGCAATTAGACGGACTGGGTCCTAATGGCGAAACTATTATGGATTACTCAATCTATGATGCTATCAATGCCGGATTTGGCAAACTTGTATTTGTAATCCGCAAAGATTTTGAACAAGATTTCCGTGATAAAATTATTTCCAAATACGAAGGTCACATTCCTTGCGAACTGGTATTTCAATCAATCGACGATCTTCCGGAAGGCTTTACTTGCCCGGCAGACCGTACCAAACCTTGGGGTACTAACCATGCAGTAATGATGGGTGCTGATGTGATTAAAGAACCGTTTGCAGTGATAAACTGTGATGACTTCTATGGTCGCGATTCTTTCCAGGTAATGGGAAAATTCCTTTCTGCTCTTCCTGAAAATTCAAAGAACGTTTATTCGATGGTAGGTTTCCGTGTAGGAAATACATTGAGCGAAAGCGGTACGGTATCTCGTGGTATCTGTAGTACAGATGCTAAAGGATTGTTGACATCTGTAGTAGAACGTACGAAGATTCAGCGTCTGGACGGTGAAGTGAAATATATTGATGATAATGGTGAATGGACGGCTACTCCCGACACGACTCCGGTAAGTATGAACTTCTGGGGATTCACTCCTGATTACTTCGCTTACAGCCAGGAATTCTTCAAGACTTTCCTAAGCGATCCGAAGAATATGGAAAATCTGAAGAGCGAGTTCTTCATCCCATTGATGGTAGATAAATTAATTAATGACGGAACTGCTACTGTTGAAGTACTGGATACTACCAGCAAATGGTTTGGCGTCACTTATCCGGAAGACCGTCAGAGCGTAGTAGACAAGATTCAGGCATTGGTAGATGCCGGTGAATATCCTGCTAAGTTGTTCTAAAGAAGAGCCATTGATTAAGATAGAGAGCAGTCATTCATAAGAATGACTGCTTTTTTTGTTTTTCATAACGTATCATACTAAGTAGTATCTAATAAATATTCAGTATCTTTGCAGTCCAAAATGTTATAAATCAGAAGCAGAAGTGATTTCAGTAGAAGGATTATCAGTAGAATTTAATGCGACGCCGCTTTTTGAGGACGTCAGCTATGTAATTAATAAGAAAGACCGCATTGCGTTGGTTGGCAAGAACGGTGCCGGCAAATCGACCATGCTGAAAATATTAGCCGGCTTGCAGTCGCCGACACATGGCATTGTAGCCACTCCGAAAGATGTAACCATCGGATATTTGCCACAAGTCATGATTCTTTCCGACAACCGGACGGTGATGGGAGAGGCAGAACTGGCATTCGAACATATATTTGAGCTTCAGGCGAAGTTGGAACGGATGAATCAGGAATTGGCCGAACGGACAGACTATGATTCGGAAGAATATCATCAGTTGATAGACCGTTTCACGCATGAAAACGACCGGTTTCTGATGATGGGCGGTACGAACTTTCAGGCGGAAATCGAACGGACGCTTCTCGGATTGGGATTCAGCCGGGAAGATTTTGAACGCCCTACTTCGGAGTTTTCCGGTGGATGGCGTATGCGTATCGAATTGGCAAAATTGCTTTTACGTCGCCCGGACGTGCTTTTGCTCGATGAGCCGACCAATCACCTTGATATTGAAAGTATCCAATGGTTGGAAAACTTTTTGTCTACACGTGCCAATGCAGTCGTATTAGTCAGCCATGACCGTGCTTTCCTGAATAACGTAACTACCCGTACCATCGAAATTACTTGCGGTCAGATTTACGACTACAAAGTGAAGTACGATGAGTTTGTAGTCCTGCGCAAAGAACGCCGTGAACAGCAACTCCGTGCTTATGAAAATCAGCAGAAACAAATACAGGATACGGAAGACTTCATCGAACGCTTCCGCTATAAAGCAACGAAAGCCGTACAGGTGCAAAGCCGTATCAAGCAACTGGAAAAGATAGACCGCATCGAAGTGGACGAAGAAGATAATTCCGCCTTGCGTTTAAAATTCCCTCCAGCCAGTCGTAGCGGAAACTATCCTGTGATTTGCGAAGATGTGCGCAAAGCGTATGGTAGCCATCTCGTTTTCCATGATGTCAACTTGACTATCAACAGGGGAGAGAAAGTGGCTTTCGTCGGGAAGAACGGAGAGGGTAAGTCTACCTTGGTGAAATGTATCATGGACGAAATTGATTTCGAAGGTAAATTAACGATCGGACATAATGTACAAATCGGTTATTTTGCGCAGAACCAGGCACAAATGTTGGATGAGAACCTGACTGTATTCGATACGATTGACCGGGTAGCGACAGGAGATATCCGTTTGAAGATACGTGATATACTGGGAGCTTTCATGTTTGGAGGCGAAGCTTCGGATAAAAAGGTGAAAGTCCTTTCCGGAGGAGAACGTACGCGATTGGCGATGATTAAACTTCTGCTGGAACCCGTAAACCTACTGATTCTGGACGAACCGACCAATCATTTGGATATGCGTTCGAAAGATGTTTTGAAGGAAGCTATCCGCGAATTTGACGGAACAGTGATTCTTGTCAGCCACGACCGTGATTTTCTGGATGGACTTGCGACTAAAGTATATGAGTTCGGTGGTGGACTTGTAAAAGAACATCTTGGAGGTATCTATGAATTCTTGCAAAAGAAAAAGATAGATAGCTTGAACGAGCTTCAGAAAGGAGCGGGACTGTCGGCTTCTCCCGCGGCTTCAGCTAAAGGTAATGAACCTGAAACCGTTCAGCCTTCGGAGAATAAGCTCTCTTACGAAGCCCAGAAAGAACTTAATAAGAAGATTAAGAAACTCGAACGCCAGGTGGCGGACTGTGAAGCTTCAATAGAGGAAACCGAATCCGCGATTGCTATCGTAGAAGCGAAGATGGCAACTCCCGAAGGAGCTTCGGATATGCAGCTCTATGAACGGCATCAAAAACTGAAGCAACAGTTGGATGGCATTGTTGAAGAGTGGGAGCGGGTTTCGATGGAACTGGAAGAAGCGAAAAACTAGAACAAAACGCATACTTCCGGGCACTATGTGAGAGAAACGCTATACCTCGGTAGAAGGTATTCCTGGCGGGTATCTGTTTCTCGGTGTTGAAACAGGTGTTTCTCGTTGAGGAACGAGGCGTTCCTCGGTGTCGGTCACCTTCTTCCTCGGTGCCGGACTGCGGGTAGGATGATTGTTGATTAGAGAGACTATTTAATTATTTATACAATATGAAAGTAACCAAGTATTTACCAATTCTTGCCGTATGCCTTATGACAACAGGATGTAACAGTAAGAAAGAGGCCGTGCTGACGTCCGGTATCGACCTTGCTAATCTGGATACCACGGCTATGCCGGGTACAAGTTTTTATCAATATGCCTGTGGAGGTTGGGTGAAAGATCATCCGCTGACAGACGAGTATTCACGTTTCGGTACATTCGACATGTTGCGCGAAAACAGTCGTGAACAACTGAAAGCATTGATTGCCGAATTGGCAGCGAAGAAAGATAACGCACCGGGCAGTGCTGCGCAGAAAGTAGGCGATCTTTATAATATCGCAATGGATAGCGTGAAGCTGAATCAGGAAGGTGTAGCTCCGATCAAAGCAGAACTGGCAGCCATTGACGCTCTCAAGGATAAAGGAGAAATCTACGCATATATCGCAGAGAGCCAGAAGAAAGGCATCCGTCCTTACTTCACCATGTTTGTAAGTGCGGATGATATGAACAGTTCCATGAATATCGTACAGACCTATCAAGGTGGTATCGGAATGGGACAGCGTGACTATTATCTGGAGAATGACGAGCAGACTAAAAATATCCGTAATAAATATCAGGAACATATCGCCAAAATGTTCCAGTTGGCAGGTTATGATGAGGCTACTGCACAGAAAGCTGTGAAAGCAGTGATGAACATCGAAACTCGCCTGGCGAAAGCGGCTCGTTCACAAGTGGAATTGCGTGATCCTCATGCTAATTATAACAAGATGGATAGGGCGACGCTGAAAAAGAACTTCCCTACTTTTGACTGGGATACTTATTTCACCGTTTCCGGTTTGAAAGATTTGGAAGAAGTGAACGTAGGTCAGCCTGCTGCCATGAAGGAAGTAGCCGATGTGATTAATACCGTATCACTGGACGATCAGAAACTGTACCTCCAATGGGGATTGATAGATGCTGCCGCTTCTTATCTAAGCGATGATTTTGAAGCACAAAACTTCGACTTCTACAGCAGGACAATGTCTGGTAAGAAAGAAATGCAACCTCGCTGGAAACGTTCCGTGAGTACCGTAGATGGTGTACTTGGCGAAGTGGTAGGACAGATGTACGTAGAAAAGTACTTCCCCGCTGCTGCTAAAGAACGCATGGTTACACTGGTGAAGAACCTGCAAACTTCTTTAGGAGAACGTATCAAAGGTTTGGAATGGATGAGTGAACCGACCAAAGAAAAAGCGTTGGAGAAACTGGCAACCTTCCATGTAAAAATAGGTTATCCTGATAAATGGAAAGATTACTCCGCACTGGAGATCAAAGATGATTCTTACTGGGCAAATATCGAGCGTGCCAACGAATGGGATTACAACGAAATGATTGCCAAAGCCGGCAAACCGGTAGACAAGGATGAATGGTTGATGACTCCTCAAACAGTGAACGCTTATTATAACCCGACTACCAATGAAATCTGCTTCCCGGCAGCTATCCTGCAACCTCCGTTCTTCGATATGAATGCGGACGATGCTATGAACTACGGTGCAATCGGCGTGGTAATCGGCCATGAAATGACTCATGGATTTGACGATCAGGGACGTCAATATGACAAAGACGGAAACCTGAAAGACTGGTGGACAGAAGACGATGCTAAAAAGTTCGAAGAACGGGCACAGGTGATGGTTAACTTCTTTGACAGCATCGAAGTTGCTCCGGGCGTACACGCAAACGGTAGCCTGACACTTGGAGAGAACATCGCCGACCACGGAGGTTTGCAAGTTTCTTTCCAGGCATTCAAGAATGCAACAGAAGCCGCACCGCTGGAAATTGTTGACGGATTTACTCCGGAACAACGTTTCTTCCTGGCTTACGCTAATGTGTGGGCAGGAAATATCCGTCCGGAAGAAATTCTCCGATTAACCAAACTTGATCCTCACTCATTAGGCAAATGGCGTGTGGACGGTGCTCTCCCTCATATCCAGAATTGGTATGAAGCATTCAAAATCACCGAACAGGATTCGATGTTCTTACCTAAAGAAAAACGAGTATCTATCTGGTAATAGTTTTTGAATAGAGAACATATATGCGAAGAGGCGTTGATTTTCCGTTGAGGAGAGTCAACGCTTTTTTTTATTAATTCACACCTTATTTATTACGTACGATAAACAATATTTCGTAACTTTGCACACCAAATACTTAATAAGCAATTCAATGTCAGAGTCTAAAAGAATAAAAACTGCATTGGTATCTGTATACCATAAAGAAGGTTTGGATGAAATTATTACCAAACTTCATGAAGAGGGAGTAGAGTTTTTGTCAACAGGCGGAACTCGTCAGTTTATTGAATCATTGGGATATCCTTGCAAGGCAGTGGAAGATTTGACCACTTATCCTTCTATTCTCGGTGGTAGAGTAAAGACATTACATCCGAAAATTTTCGGAGGTATTCTTTGTCGTCGCGGCCTGGAACAGGATATGCAACAGATTGAGAAATATGAAATTCCCGAGATAGATCTGGTTATTGTTGATTTGTATCCGTTCGAAGCTACTGTAGCTTCCGGTGCATCTGAAGCAGACATTATTGAAAAAATCGATATAGGCGGAATCTCACTGATTCGTGCTGCAGCTAAGAACTACAACGATGTAATCATCGTAGCTTCTCAAGCTCAATACAAACCATTATTGGATATGTTGATGGAGCACGGCGCTACTTCTTCACTCGAAGAACGTCGCTGGATGGCTAAAGAAGCATTTGCCGTTTCTTCTCACTACGATTCGGCTATTTTCAACTATTTCGATGCCGGCGAAGGTTCTGCTTTCCGTTGCTCTGTTAATAGCCAGAAGCAACTTCGTTACGGTGAAAACCCGCATCAGAAAGGTTATTTCTACGGAAATCTGGAAGCAATGTTCGACCAGATTCACGGAAAAGAAATCTCTTATAACAATCTTCTCGACATCAACGCAGCCGTTGACTTGATCGACGAATTCGATGACCTCACTTTCGCTATCCTGAAACATAACAACGCTTGCGGATTAGCTTCCCGCACTACAGTTTTGGAAGCTTGGAAAGACGCATTGGCCGGTGATCCGGTTTCTGCTTTCGGCGGTGTATTGATTACGAATGGTGTCATCGACAAAGAAGCTGCGGAAGAAATCAACAAGATTTTCTTTGAAGTGATTATCGCGCCGGATTATGATGTGGATGCACTCGAAATCCTGGGACAGAAAAAGAACCGCATCATCCTCGTTCGTAAGGAAGCTAAATTGCCTAAGAAACAATTCCGTGCTTTGCTGAATGGCGTATTGGTGCAGGATAAAGATACTAATATTGAAACGGTAGCCGACCTGAAAACCGTGACAGACAAAGCTCCTACTCCGGAAGAAGTGGAAGATATGTTGTTTGCCAACAAAATTGTAAAGAACAGCAAATCCAACGCCATCGTATTGGCAAAGGATAAACAACTTCTTGCAAGCGGTGTAGGACAGACTTCACGTGTAGACGCATTGAAACAAGCAATTGAAAAAGCCAAATCATTCGGTTTCGACCTGAATGGTGCAGTCATGGCTTCCGATGCCTTCTTCCCGTTCCCCGATTGTGTGGAAATTGCGGATCAGGAAGGTATTACGGCTGTTATCCAACCGGGAGGTTCGGTAAAAGACGATTTATCATTTGCTTATTGCAATGAGCACGGTATGGCGATGGTGACTACCGGTATCCGTCATTTTAAACACTAAAGCGATTTACTATTTGACAATTTACAATTTACTATTCAGCCGTTCGGCAATATGGATTTGATTGTCAGATAGTAATAAGTATGTATCAAATAGTAAATAGTAAATTGTCAAATAGTAAATAAAAAAATGGGATTATTTTCTTTTACACAAGAGATAGCAATGGACTTGGGCACAGCCAATACTATCATCATCACGAACGGAAAAATCGTGGTGGATGAGCCTTCGGTTGTAGCTCTGGATCGCCGTACAGAAAAGATGATTGCCGTGGGGGAAAAGGCGAAGTTGATGCATGAAAAAACCCACGAAAACATACGTACCATCCGTCCGTTGAGAGACGGAGTGATTGCCGACTTCTATGCTTGCGAGCAGATGATGCGCGGTTTGATAAAGCAGGTGAATACTCGCAACCATTTGTTTTCACCTTCTCTTCGCATGGTGATTGGCGTTCCTTCGGGAAGTACGGAAGTCGAACTCCGTGCTGTCCGTGACTCTGCGGAACATGCCGGCGGTCGTGATGTTTATTTGATTTTCGAGCCGATGGCTGCGGCAATCGGTATCGGCATCGATGTGGAAGCTCCGGAAGGAAACATGATTGTCGATATAGGTGGTGGATCTACGGAAATTGCCGTTATCTCTTTGGGAGGTATCGTTTCCAACAACTCCATCCGCACAGCCGGTGATGACCTGACAGAGGATATTCGCGAATATATGAGCCGTCAGCACAATGTGAAAGTCAGCGAGCGTATGGCAGAACGTATCAAAATCAATGTAGGTGCTGCTTTAACCGAACTGGGTGATGATGCTCCGGAAGATTATATCGTTCACGGTCCGAACCGTATCACAGCTCTTCCGATGGAAGTGCCTGTATGCTACCAGGAAGTAGCTCACTGTCTGGAGAAATCAATTTCAAAGATCGAAACTGCTATCTTGAGTGCATTGGAAAATACACCTCCTGAACTGTATGCTGATATTGTGCACAATGGTATCTATCTCTCCGGAGGTGGTGCATTGCTTCGTGGACTGGATAAGAGATTGACCGATAAGATCAATATTCCTTTCCATATTGCGGAAGATCCTTTGCATGCAGTTGCCAAAGGTACAGGAGTGGCATTGAAGAACGTAGACCGTTTCTCTTTCTTAATGAGATAAACCGGGGATGAGGAATTTATTAAACTTCCTTCTGAAATACAATTACTGGTTCCTCTTCATCTTATTGGAGGTAGCCAGTTTTGTTTTGTTATTTCGGTTCAACCGTTATCAGCAGAGTGCATTCTTCACTTCTGCCAATACGGTTGTGGGGGCGGTTTATGAAGTTTCGGGAGGGATTTCCTCTTATTTTCATCTGAAATCGGTCAACGAAGATCTGTTGGATCGCAACATGGTGCTCGAACAACAGATCACTAATCTGGAAAAAGCATTGAGAGAGCAGCAGCTCGATTCTATGGCCATCAACAGCATCCGGCAGGTGCCGCAAGCGGATTATCAGTTGTTTAAAGCGCATGTGATAAAGAACAGTTTGAATCTGGTTGATAATTATATCACGCTCGATAAAGGTTCCTCTTCCGGTATTCGCTCCGAAATGGGAGTGGTGGATGGTAATGGGATTGTAGGGATTGTTTATGAAACCTCTCCTTCCTACTCGGTGGTGATTTCGGTACTGAACAGCAAGTCGAATATCAGTTGCAAGATTATCGGCAGTGATTATTTCGGCTACCTGAAATGGGAACATGGAGATTCGCGCTATGCTTATCTGAAAGACTTGCCTCGTCATGCAGAGTTTAATTTGGGAGATACAGTCGTTACCAGTGGTTTCTCCACCGTCTTTCCCGAAGGTATAATGGTGGGGACGGTAGATGATATGTCCGACTCTAATGACGGACTTTCCTATCTGTTGAAAATCAAGCTGGCTACTGATTTCGGTAAGTTGAGTGACGTTCGGGTGGTAGCCCGGACAGGTCAGGAAGAACAGAAGAAACTTGAAAACAAGGTGATGAAAGAATGATTATTACTTATATACATAGAATCGGATGGTTTATCGGCTTGGTACTTCTTCAGGTGCTAATCCTTAATAGTGTACATATTGCCGGCTATGCTACTCCTTTTCTCTATATTTATTTTATTCTGAAATTCAGCTCCGGCACTTCCCGGAATGAACTGATGTTGTGGGCTTTTTTCTTCGGGCTGACCATTGATATATTCTCCGATACTCCGGGAATGAATGCGGCAGCTACCGTATTGCTTGCCTTTCTCCGTCCCTCTTTGCTTCGTCTGTTCATGCCCCGTGATAATCCGGACAGCCTTATTCCCTCTTTCAAGACGATGGGAATCAGTCCTTTCTTAAAATATACTACTGCAAGTGTTTTTGTTCACAGTCTGGCATTACTCTCCATTGAGTTCTTCTCATTTACCAGCATTTGGCTGTTACTGTTGCGAGTGCTTCTTTGCACTATTCTGACTGTAACCTGTATCATAGCTATAGAAGGGATTAAGAAGTAACGATGGCAAAAGATTATATCTTAGAGAAGCGCAAATTTGTAATCGGAGGCATTGCTATCTCCATTGTTTTGATTTATCTGATACGTCTTTTTGTATTGCAGATCACGACCGATGACTACAAGAAGAATGCTGACAGTAACGCTTTTCTGAATAAGATCCAATACCCCTCGCGTGGTGCTATTTATGACCGGACCGGTAAACTATTGGTATTCAACCAGCCGGCATACGACATAACGATCGTGCCAAAGGAAATAGAGAATCTGGACACACTCGATTTATGCCAATCGCTGAATATCACCCGTGCACAGTTTCTCAAAATAATGAGCGATATGAAAGACCGTCGCCGCAATCCGGGGTATTCCCGCTATACCAACCAGTTGTTTATGTCGCAACTTTCGGCGGAAGAATGTGGTGTCTTTCAGGAAAAGCTGTTTAAGTTTCGTGGCTTTTATATCCAACGGCGTACCATTCGTCAATATTCGTACAATGCTGCCGCCCATGCTTTGGGAGATATAGGAGAAGTCTCCGCAAAAGAAATGGAAGCGGATGAAGAAGGATACTACATCCGTGGGGATTATGTCGGCAAGTTAGGAGTCGAGAAATCGTATGAAAAGTACCTTCGTGGCGAGAAAGGAATTGAGATTCTGCTTCGTGATGCACACGGTCGTATCCAAGGGCATTATATGGATGGTGAATATGACCGTCCTTCCGTTCCCGGCAAGAACCTGACATTGAGTCTGGATATTGACTTACAGATGCTGGGTGAACGTTTATTAAAGAATAAGATTGGAAGTATTGTGGCTATCGAACCGGAAACCGGAGAAATCCTTTGTCTGGTATCCTCTCCCAATTATGACCCGCATTTGATGATTGGCCGCCAGCGTGGTAAGAATCATCTGGCTTTGCAACGTGATATGACTAAACCGCTTTTGAATCGTGCCCTGATGGGAGTGTATCCTCCGGGATCTACGTTCAAGACAGCGCAAGGACTGACGTTCCTGCAAGAAGGAATCATCACTGAACAAAGTCCGGCATTCCCTTGCTCACATGGGTTCCATTACGGAAGATTGACAGTAGGCTGCCATGCTCACGGATCTCCCTTGCCATTGATTCCGGCTATTGCTACATCGTGCAACTCCTATTTCTGTTGGGGACTGTTCCGTATGTTTGGCGATCGTAAATACGGTTCGCCGCAAAACGCCATTACGGTCTGGAAAGACCACATGGTTTCGCAAGGATTTGGCTACAAACTGGGAGTTGATTTGCCGGGAGAGAAACGGGGCTTGATTCCGAATGCGCAGTTCTACGATAAAGCTTATCGCGGACATTGGAACGGACTGACAGTAATCAGTATCTCTATCGGACAGGGGGAAATTCTATCCACTCCCCTTCAGATTGCTAACCTGGGAGCAACCATAGCTAACAGAGGATACTTTGTGACACCGCATATTGTAAAGGAAATCCAAGATAATCAGTTGGACAGCATCTATCGCGTACCACGCTATACCACTATTGAGAAAAGACATTATGAATCAGTCGTAGAAGGGATGCGTGGCGCAGCTACCGGAGGAACTTGTCGTATGCTGTCAGTGATGGTTCCGGATTTGGAAGCCTGTGGAAAAACGGGTACTGCGCAGAACCGCGGACACGACCACTCGGTATTTATGGGCTTTGCGCCGATGAACAAACCGAAGATAGCTATTGCCGTCTATGTAGAGAACGGCGGATGGGGGGCTACTTATGGAGTTCCTTTCGGCGCACTGATGATGGAACAGTATTTGAAAGGCAAGCTCTCGCCGGAGAACGAGTTGAGGGCGGAAGAATTTAGTAACAGAGTGATATTATATGGTAACGAGGAACGATAGTTTGTGGAAAACGCTGGACTGGGTAACGATTTTTATTTATCTGCTCCTGATTGTTGGCGGATGGTTTAGCGTCTGCGGAGCCAGCTATGACTATGGCGAACGCGACTTCCTCGACTTCTCGACCCGTGCTGGCAAGCAGTTTGTATGGATTATCTGTTCCTTCGGACTCGGATTCGTGCTGTTGATGCTGGAAGACCGTATGTATGATATGTTCGCGTACATTATATATGTGGGGATGATTCTCTTGCTCATTGTTACCATCTTCATAGCACCGGACACCAAAGGATCACGCTCCTGGCTTGTCATGGGGCCTGTGAGCCTGCAACCCGCCGAGTTTGCCAAGTTCGCTACGGCCTTGGCGTTGGCTAAATACATGAATTCTTATTCATTCAGTATCAAGAAAGAAAAGTGTGCCTTTATTCTGGGATTCATCATTCTTCTCCCGATGTTATTGATTATCGGGCAGCGGGAGACAGGATCTGCATTGGTTTATCTTGCTTTTTTTCTGGTGCTTTATCGTGAAGGAATGCCGGGAGTAGTGCTTTTTGCGGGCGTATGTGCGGTAATCTACTTTGTGGTCGGCATCCGTTTTGATGAAGTCTTTATCGCCGATACTCCTACACCACTGGGAGAATTTATCGTATTACTATTGATCTTATTATTTGCCGGTGGTATGGTGTGGGTATATCGCAAGAAATGGTCTGCTACCCGCAATATCATTGGTGGAAGTTTGGCTATATTATTGATTGCTTATTTAATATCCGAATATTGGGTACATTTTAGCCTCGTTTGGGTGCAATGGGCGCTTTGTATTGTGGTGATAGGCTATCTGATTTATTTGGCATTAAGTGAGCGGCAACGTACTTATTTCCTGATTGCCCTGTTTACAATCGGTTCTGTCGGCTTCCTGTATTCCAGTAACTATGTATTTGATAATGTGCTCGAACCTCACCAGCAAGTCCGTATCAAAGTAGTGCTCGGTTTGGAAGAAGATTTGACCGGTGCTGGATATAATGTGAATCAGTCCAAGATTGCCATCGGTTCCGGTGGGTTGACAGGAAAAGGATTCCTGAATGGTACGCAAACAAAATTAAAGTACGTGCCCGAACAGGATACCGACTTTATATTCTGTACAGTGGGTGAGGAGCAAGGATTTGTCGGTTCGGCTGCTGTCCTGTTGGCTTTCCTTATTTTGATCTTACGATTAATCTTCCTGTCCGAACGGCAGACTTCCAACTTTGGGCGGGTTTATGGATATTCGGTTGTCAGTATTTTCCTTTTCCACTTATTTATTAATATCGGTATGGTGCTGGGGTTAACTCCGGTTATCGGTATTCCATTGCCTTTCTTCAGCTATGGAGGTTCTTCTTTATGGGGATTTACGATATTGCTGTTTATCTTCCTGCGCATTGATGCAGGACGTGGTAGAAGACTCTAATCTTACTGCTTCTCAATACGGATACCTACATCGCTCAATCCTTGTAACTTTTCATCTTTCATTCCGCTCATAATTTTAATAGTATAATTTGCAGGATGTAAAGGGCGAACAGATGTAATAAAAGTTTCCGATTGGTAAATGCTTCCCCATCCGTGTCCCGTCCATCTTCCGGTAGAGTCAGCCAGGCAGAAAGCAATGGTATCAGTGCGCCATACCGTAGAATCCTGTAGATTCTGACTGATAAATAAATGGAGGTCATGATAAGGATATTCGATACTGTTGCGGACTTCCGCAAAAAGCCGAAGGGTAGTGGGAACGCTGTCAGTTATGGGAATCTGAAAAGAGAGTGTATCACTCTTTCCCCATTCCTCGTTGGGAAGGGATTGATAAGAGTGATACACTGTATGTTCATTGCAGGCTGTCAGTAAGCAAGCGCTGAATAGACTCAATATACTATTCTTGAGTAGGCTTTTCATTAGTTGACTGTTTCTCCTGATTCTGATTTCTTTCCGGTCTGGAAGGACGCTCGTGGTTGGGACGGCGTTCTTGACGTTCCTGCCCTTGCTGTTCCCGTTGACGGTCTTGTTGTTGCGGACGTTCCTGATTCGACCGTTCCTGTCCTTGTGGACGTTCTTGATTTGATCCTCTTTCCGGACGTCTGTTTTCGTTGTTCCGTCCCTGGTTCTGTCCTCTGTTCCGGTTGTTGTTATTGTTATTTCTCGGGCGGTTGTCTCTTTCCCCTCTGTTGCCGTTTTCTGGCTGCTGCGGGCGGTTCTCATTCTCCCGTTGAGGTTGTTGCGGACGATTGCCGCCTTCTGCTTGCTGTTGCGGGCGGTTTCCGTTATTATTGTTTCCTTTTTTCTTCTTTTTATTATTCCGGTTAGCGTTATTGCCGCCCTCTTTATTATTCCGGCTGCGGTCGAAACGGGTAACACTTTCCTGTTCCAGCAAGTCAACTGGTTTTCTTGGTTCCGGTTTCTTTTCTTCTTCGAGCAAGCTGTCCGGTTTCATCCCTTTCTTATTCATGGAGATTACTTCAAACGCACGTTTGCCGCTGATAGTGACCAGATTGGCTGGGAAGTTTTTATCTGTAGAATAAGAAACCTGATTGCTTAGAATATCCGCTTTGAAGAAATAGAAAGTGCCATCTTTCGTTTCCAACTCTATCTCTCTTGATGGGAGACGTTTTTGAGCTTCCACATAACAGTCCACTTCGTAGTTCAGACAGCATTTTAGCTTAGCACATTGTCCGGCAAGTTTCTGCGGATTCAATGAGATATCCTGAAAACGGGCTGCACTGGTAGAAACAGAGACGAAGCTCGTCATCCACGTAGCGCAGCAAAGTTCGCGTCCGCAAGGACCGATTCCGCCGATGCGTCCTGCTTCCTGACGGGCACCGATTTGTTTCATTTCGATACGTACGCGGAATGCTTCGGCCAATACTTTAATCAGCTGCCGGAAGTCTACCCGCTCATCGGCAATATAGTAGAAAATAGCTTTGTTGCCATCCCCCTGATACTCCACGTCTCCGATTTTCATATCCAGATTGAGATTCAACGCAATCTGACGCGCACGAATCATCGTAGCGTGTTCTTTGGCTTTGGCTTCGTTGAACTTTTCCATATCTACCGGCTTAGCTTTCCGATAGACACGCTTGATTTCTGTATCTGCTTTGAAGTTTGCTTTCTTCATTTGCAGGGGAACGAGCCGGCCGGTCAATGTAACCACGCCGATGTCATGGCCGGGAGCCGCTTCAACGGCAACTACATCTCCTTTTTCCAGTTTAATCTTGTTGCTGTTCCGAAAATATCCCTTCCGGGTATTCTTGAATTGCACTTCCACCATGTCACTCTCTTCCGCATTGCCCGGAATGTCCGCCAGCCAATCGTAGGTGTTCAGCTTTTTATCTTGTCGGGAGCATCCTTTGCAGCAAAGGCCACCGCTTCCATTATGAAGTTTATATTCCATAAGTTTATATATTTATTATTGCTTCAACAGTACAATCATCTTCAGCGAGAAGTCGAAGAATACCATTTTAGCATTTACATTCTGTTCTATATGTAGTTGCGCTTCGCTCAGTTCGTCCATGATACCCATCACGTTACGTTCGTTGACAAAAGGCGCAAAGCGGGTTGCAAAATTCTGTTCATTAATCGTCATATACGTCAAATTGCGCTGGTGCAGGTTGAAGATAAAATTCTCCCGAATCATGCGCTGGCAATATTCCAGGAAGTTCTTCTGTCGTTCACGTCCCATGCCCGCCACTTGCTCGCTCCACATTTTCATCTCCCTGATTTTCCGTTGGTAAGACAACCGCATCAGGTTGACGAAGAGCTCGAAGAATAACTGATTTTCCTCATTCAGATGAATCGTTTCGAGTGCCTTGACGAAATTTCCGTTTGCCAGATGGGCAATCGAAATGCTATCCGCAGGCTGAACATGATATTTACTCTGCAATACCCGGTCGATGCTGGCTTCGTCAATTTTCCGCACATTCATACGTTGAGTACGGCTCAAAATGGTAGGCAGAATCATGTCCGGAGCTTCGGATACCAACAGAAAAATCGTCTTTTCGGGTGGCTCCTCAAGCAGTTTCAGCAACTTATTGGCGCATACCGGGTGCATTTTCTCCGGCAACCATACAATCGTAATCTTAAATCCACCTTCACTGGATTTCAGACTGAGCTTCTTCAGGATCTCATCGCTCTCTTTGGCATAAATCAGCGCTTGCGAGTTCTCCGCGTCCATTTCACCCAACCAATGGTTGAGGTTAAAATAAGGATTGTTAATAACGAATGGCCGCCAATCGGCAATATAATCATCGCACACTTCTTTCTTTCCTTTCGCACTTTTCACGATGGGGAATACGAAATGCACATCCGGATGTACCAGCTTATTGAATTTCACACAAGACGGACAGACACCGCAAGCATCTTCCTCGCCCCGATTGGTGCAACTGATGTAGCGTGCGTATGCGATAGCCAATGGCATTTTACCAACTCCCTCGGGACCGCAAATGAGTTGGGCATGTGGAATACGCCCCTCGTTCACTTCCTGAATGAGTCGTTGCTTGATTTCTTCTTGTCCGATTACGTCTCTGAAAAACATATCAATAAATGATTTTGGCTATTTCCTTGATACTGTCTACTGCTCCGATAGAATAGAAATGGATGCTCGGAACTCCGTGTTCCATCAACTCCTTGCATTGAGCCACGCACCATTCAACACCCACCTGTTTGGCTTCCGCATCATTCTTGCATTTCAATGCTTCTTTCACCAGATCTTCCGGTAAATCCACCTTGAATGTTTTGGGGATCATGCTTAGTTGGGAGATTTTCTTGAAAGGCTTGATTCCCGGAATGATAGGAATGTTGATACCTGCTGCCTTAGCCTGCTCCACAAAATCGAAATATTTCTTATTATCGTAGAATAATTGTGTCACAGCATACTCTGCACCAGTTTCTACCTTCTTTTTCAGCCAGTAAAGATCTGTCTCTATGTTAGGAGATTCTTCATGCTTTTCCGGATAACACGCCACACCATACGAGAAAGGACTGGCGGTGACTTTCATCTCCGAACCGTCAACGAAGATTCCCTTATTGAAATTATTAATCTGCTCCTGCAATTCAATCGCATGATGATATCCGTCTCCTTCGGGAGTAAATACCGATTCATGTTTAGCCTTGTCTCCACGGAGTACCAGCAAATCTGTTATATTCAGAAATTGCAAATCCAGCAATACATATTCGGTCTCCTCACGCGTGAAACCACTGCACAGGATATGAGGAACCACAGTAATATTATATTTATTCTGAATGGCTGCCGCCACAGCGACTGTTCCCGGACGCCTTCTCAGGCGGTTTCTCTGAAAGAGCCCGTTGCCGAGATCTTTGTAGACATATTCGCTGCGATGCGTGGTGATATTGATATATTTCGGATCAAATTCTCGAAGAGTGTCGATTGTCTGATAGAGCTTTTCGATTCCGGTTCCCTTCAAAGGAGGGAGAATTTCGAAAGAAAAAGCTGTACCTTTACTGTTATTTATTAAATCAATTACTTTCATTCCTTTTCGTTGATGTTGTTATCTACTTGGATTAAACATGCATATTGGGACAAAAATACGAAAAAAGAAAGATTTCTTCTTGATTTGTTTGAAAATAGTTTGGTTTTTATCGTACTATTACATAAAAGAGGGCATATCCTGTATTTCGGATGCACCCTCTTTCACCTAATCATTATTAAATTAGAATTTACTTTTCGAGAAATGATTTCTTCATTCTGGCAATGTCAGTCAGATAATCTTGTAAATCTTGTTCATGTTCTTCCTCTTCGGCAAGAATATGTTTGGCGATATCACAAGTGGTGAAATCTTTCCCGTTAGTAAAGTCGGCAATTTCCTGATAACGGAGAATGGCACAGCGTTCGGAAGCAACATTATCCTTCAGCAAACTGACTGAATCGAAGCCTTGCGGAGCATCATATTTGCATCTTGCCAGTTCGAACCATTGTTTCGGATCAAGTACCGGAACCCCTTCCAGCTCGATGATACGGTCGGCAAGCAGCTGTGCATGTCTACGTTCTTCTTCGGCATGTTCCTCGAACTCACCTTGTACGTCGGCACGCATGGCGCCTTCCACTACTAATGCACCTACCCAATATTGGTAATATGCCAACCACTCTTCAGCCAATGCTGCGTTCAACTGTGAAATTAAACTTTCTACATCTAATTTACCTTGTAGGATTTTTACACTTTCTCTAGCCATAATTTTAAAGTTTAGGTTACTATGTTTAAATCGCTAATGTAACAGACGGAGGTTCTTTTTGTTTGAGTATCCCGGAGGTTTTAACAGAAAGAATGCATTGCACTGTGTAGCTCCTTCTTTTTTAATAGAACATGGATGCTTTTAATATTTCATTTCAACTAAATTTTTGTATCACTTTTACCCTCACACCCTCACACCTTCGCTCAATCCCTTTATTCATCGTGGTTACAACGTGCGAGGGTAAGTGCGGTAGTAGGGTGAGGGTAAAAAGTTACCCTCACCCTGTCTCGTCCTGATTCTATGTTAAACAGTTTATAATAAGTGGCTTGTCTATTCGCTTTTATCTTATACTCTTCTATGCAATAGACGTCAATGCCTTATATAATAGATGTTTATCCCTCGTGATTCTTCTGATAAGCCCTAATGTCTTTTAACAGCTCACTGCAGTGAACGAATTTGTTTACTATCGTTAGCTTATTTGCTTACATCTGATAGCTTATTTGTTCACTGCAGTGAGCCCTTGCCAACTACTAAGCAAATGAATATTGAACATAAGAAGAAAGCTTATGAAATGGCATATCTTATAAAGAAAGACACCTGTATGCTGAAATTAGGATAGTAATTTATTTATTGATTAGTAGGAGCGAATTATAAACCAAAGTAGAGTGATAACGGATAACTATTCTCACTTTTTTATGTGTTCTTGTCCTGTAGAAATCTATTTTTTAGTTTGTTTCTTTAAGAGTACTTCTCTTTTTACCCTCTCTTTGCGAATATCTTTTTGTTATTTGCTCTACACGCGCGTATGTAATATAATAATGTGTCATTTCCGGCCTGTTTTCATATAGATGTAACATATATGAAGAAAAATATGTTCTACAACATCGTTATGATTCAGTAAGTTAGGGCGGATATCTAAAAATAATTAGAAAAAATAGTCAGATATATTTGGATGTTATAGATAAGTTGTCTACTTTTGCACCCGCTTTGCTAGAGAGACAGAGCCTAATGATTGACATTCTGCTATAAGATGAAGGCCACAGAAAATAAAAACAAAAAAACTTTGAAAAAAGTTTGGAGGTTATCTGAAAAAGTCCTTATCTTTGCATCCGCTTTCGCAAAGAAAGCAGGCGCGGCGGAAGCCACGTTAGTTCTTTGAAATATTGATAAACAATACAAGTAGTACAAGTAAAAAAATAGAACC